>Ga0315904_10002895_pt1 | contig 25933 bp, 19 predicted proteins | sample LakEriMetagenome_6_FD_203529 | JGI IMG/M metagenome (GOLD analysis project Ga0315904, IMG submission 203529) | Freshwater fungal communities from buoy surface, Lake Erie, Ohio, United States - Buoy 12 MA120 | ecosystem: Environmental > Aquatic > Freshwater > Lake | place: USA: Lake Erie, Ohio...
GACGCGCTGCCTGGACTCTCGCAGGAAGCGGTTCCCGAACGCCGCCCGCGTCAGCCAGGGGGACTGGGACATGCCTGCGGACACCATCTGTTTGGAGTTGCCGCAGTCACCGCCGCCCGGGCCATTGCCCAGCGGATGCGGGCTGGGGAAATCACGGGCACCGTCCGTCTCTATGGCTGCCCGGCCGAGGAAGGAGGCGGAGCCAAGGTCTTTCTGGCGCGGGCCGGTCTGTTCCGCGACTGTGCGGCGGTCCTGCACTGGCATCCCGGGTCCCGGAACGCCGCGGGGGATGCCTCGTGCCTCGCCCGGATCTCGGCCAAGTTCCGCTTTCATGGCAAGGCGGCCCATGCCGCCGGGGCGCCGCATGAAGGACGCTCCGCTCTCGACGCGGTCGAGTTGATGAACCATGCCGCTCAACTTCTGCGGGAACACACTCCCGATGGCACCCGCATCCATCATGTGATCACCGCCGGGGGGGATGCCCCCAACGTCGTTCCTGAGTTCGCCGAGGTGTACTACTACGTGCGGCACCCCGACTCGCGCGTCGCGGCGAACGTCTTCAAACGGCTGGAGCTGTGTGCCCAGGCCGGGGCCCTCGCGACCGAGACGCGGCTCGAAACCGAGCACCATGGCGGAACGCTCGAAATCCTGCCGAACAAGGTGCTGGCCGACGTGGCGATGGCCAACCTCAAGGCCCTGAACACGCTGGAATACAACCCCGAAGAGACCGCGTTCGCCCTGCGGCTGCGGGAGACATTGGGGACACCCGTGCCTCTGGAATCGATCCGCCAGGTCATCGACCAGACCGGCACCACGGTGAAGGGGTCGACCGACGTGGGAGATGTGAGTTGGGTCGTCCCCACGACCGGGTTCAATGCCGCCTGTTGGGTCCCAGGGACCGCCAGCCATTCGTGGCAGGCGGTGGCGGCCGGGGGAACGACGATTGGCCGGCAGGGAATGCTGCTGGCCTCGCGGGTGCTGGCCGCCTCGGCGTGGGATCTGTATCACCAACCGGCGACGCTGACCGCCGCCCGGGACGAGCTGCAACGCCGACTTGGTGATCGGCGGTACGAACCGTTGATGCCCGTCGACCTCAAACCCCGGCTCGACTACCGCAAGTCAAGGTCTGAGTAAGCATTCGCCGATCGGTCGTCGCACGGCCGCAATCCGCCAATCATTCGGCGGCAGATTCCCTGCCCGGTGGCGAGAGCTCGAGGCAGACCAGTTCTTCGCCGTTGCGCACGTACAAACGGCCATGGGCAACCACCGGGTGATTCCAGGTCTTGGCCGCCAGGGGGGAAATTCGCCCCAGCTCCTCCAGCCGCTCGGGGTTGGCCCGCAGCAGCACCACCTCCCCCGTCTCGGCCTGCACGATCAGCAACTTCTGGCGGGCGAGCAACAGCACCTGGCCTGAGCCGTACCGGCCCTGCCGCCACATCCGCCGGCCGTCCGACAGCCGCACGCAGGTGAAGATGTTCTGGTCGAAGCCATAGGCGTATTCCCCCTCGACCACGCTGTCGTTGTGGTAGGGACGCAGCGTCTTCTGGAACCAGCGTTCCTCGACCGACCAGCCGTCGGTCCCCGGCCGAACCTCCAGGCACTTCCACCCCATCTCGCCCCCCACGCCGGTGCTGATCCAGACGAGGTCCCCCTGCACGATCGGCTGGACATCGCGGTTGATCCCCTCGATGTTCCAATCGAACGACCACAGTCGCTGCCCCTGCGCGGGATCGACCGACTCCAGCCCCTGCCCTCCCAGCAGCAGCAACTGCCGCTGGCCGGCGAGCGTGGCCACCTGCACCGACGAATAGCTCTGCGTGGCATCACCCGACGCCCACCGCAGTTCGCCAGTCTCGCGATCGAACGCCGCGGTCCCCCGCTGTTGGGGAGCGCCGAGGAAGACCACCACGAGGTCGTCCACCACCAGCGGCGAGCCGGCGTAACCCCAGGTGGGGACTTCCCCCTGGTGCGTATTGAGATCGACCGACCAGACCACCTGCCCCGTACGGGCCTCGCAGCAGGTCAGCCAGCCGGTCGCCCCCTGCACATACAGCCGCCCCGCGTCGAACGTCGGCGTGGCCCGTGGTCCGGGGCCGGAGATCGCCTCGTAAAACCGTGTGGGCGTCCCCCTTCTCCAGATCTCGTCCCCGGTCTGCGCGTCGAGGCACGACACCAGTTCGTCCTCTCCCCGCTGTTCCTGGGTGAACAGCAATCCGCCAACGACCGTGCACGAACCCCAACCCGGCCCGACCTTGCGGCGCCAGACTTCGCGGGGAGGCTGGGCCTGCCAGTCGGTCGCGATCTCGTCGGTCTCGTTTCGTCCATCGCGATTTGCACCGCGAAAGCCGGGCCAATCGCCCGGTTGAACCACCACCGGCCCACCGGCCGCCGCAGGCTCATCCGCCGGGGCGGGACGCGTGCGGGACTCTTCCTGCAGCAGGCGTTCCTCGGCGGTGGGGACGAACCGCCAACCGAGCCGCGGATTGATCTGCCCGTCCGTCCCCTCCACGCGTACGAGGGTCAGCAAGGCCCACGCGGCGGCAATCGCCCCGGTCACCCACCACCGGCGGGTCCCCTCCAGCCGTCGTCCCACCCCCAGCAGGGCCAGCAGCCAGACGAGCGAGACAAAGGGCAAGCCCAGCACCATCAGGAACGAGCCATCCAGACCGGTAAACAGCGTTCGCCAGACCAGCACTCCACCCACGAGGTAGACGAGGGGATTCCACCAGCGGTCGGCACCCCGGGCCCGGCTGAAGCCGATCCACCACACCAACAGCAGCACCGCCCCCACGGGAGCCCCGGCCACCAGCGAGACAAACCCCTCGACCGTCCGCAGCCGCCAGCGGGGAATCACCTGCGTGAGGACCAGGGTCAGCCCCAGGATCACCCAGGCGGGCCACGTCCGCAGGACTCCCTCCCGAGAGGCACCCGGACCGGCCTGGCCCACTGGCGATGATTCCTCCACCACGGGGACTTCCTGACTTGCCATGCTGCGCGAACTCTTCCCAAATGGTCATTCGGCTTGAGGAGGCCATGTTCCACCGTCGCCCCCGCGGGGTCCGCTGCCCCACTCCGTCAAAATCATAGCCAGCAAACTGCAAAATGCCGTGCTTCGAGCGTTTCAGCGGCGATGCACCAGCCAACCAGGCTGCTGGATGCGAATGGCAAACAGGGTTTTCCCGGCGGTGATGTAGAGCGTTCGCAGGTCATCCCCCCCAAACGTGAGGTTGGTGATCACATCTTCGGGAACGGGGATTCGACCACGCAGTTCACCCCGGGGCGAGACGACGTAGACCCCGGGGGGGACCTCGGTGGTTTCGTGGGGACCGCGGGGCCGGGCGATGCCGGCGGCAATCACCAGATCGCCCGACTGCAGCACCGCCATGCCGTCGCCCCCGCGCCCCGGAGCGAAGTCAAACACCACGCGGGGATGCGAGGCGTCGCCATTCTCGGCCAGGTCAAACGCCCAGATCTTCCGGTTGCCGCCGACGACCGGGCAACTGTCGACCACGTACAGCGTCCCCTCATCGGGAGAGAGGGCGATGCCGTTCGGCCGCTGGATCTGCGGCTGCGTCAGAATCACCCGCACCTCGCCATTCGGCGAGACACAGTAGACCGATTCGTGCGAAAGCTGCATGGTCGAGCGGTCGCCATAGCACGGATCGGTGAAAAAGATCTGGCCATTCGAACGGGCCGCGACATCATTGGGGGAGTTGTACGGCTTTCCCTCGAACCGCTCGGTCACCACTTGTACTTCGCCCGTCGCCAGGTCGGTCCGCACCAGTCGCCGGCGACCGCCGGGACCGAATTCGTTTCCCTCGCACGACAACAGCCGTTGCTGGTGATCGAACAGATTGCCGTTGGTCCGGCCGCTGTCGCCGCGAAAGACCGTCGTCTCGCGCATCCAGGGATTGAAGCAGAGGATGCGGTTGTTCCAGATGTCCGAGAAGAAGACCCGGCCATCGGCATGCACGGCCGGACCTTCGAGAAACGCCACCGCCGCGGGGGTTTCGAGCACGGTCTGGGGGGCGACCAAATCGGTCGGCAACGGGGTGGCGTGCAGGTCGGGCATGAGAGCGGCTCGTGAGATGAACACCCACAGGGGGCGAAGAGCGGGATCGAAGTCGGGACGGAGAACGACTCAGGCGAGGGAGACCGGTTCGATGGTCTGCCAGGCCGCCGTCTCGCTGCTGCGCAGCGCGGCCAGATTGCAGCGCAGGGTCTGCCACCCTTCGGCCAGCGAACAGGCGGGGGTCTGCCGCTGTTCGACCGCATCGAGAAACTGATGTGCCTGGCGCAGGTAGACATCGTCGCGTTCGCGGGGACCGAATTCGCGGCTGGTCCACTCGGCACCGGGCTGGGTCATGGTCATGAGCCGCTGGCGATGGATCTCGCACCGCACGGTTCCCCGCTCGCAGACCACCTGGATGACGATCTCGTTCGGAGCCTGATACTGGTTGATCGAGTAGCTGCCGAGGATTGTGGGCTGCGTGGTGCCGGGGGACTGGTGCCGCGCGAGCAAATGCACCGTGTCTTCGACCTCGACACCCGGCAGCGACTGATGAGCGGCGTCGCACACCAGACGGCGGATGGGACCGACCAGCCATTCCCCGAGGTTGAGCAGATGGGTGATGGCATCCTGAATGGCTCCGCCGCCGGTCTCATGGCGGGCGTAGTAGATGTCGCGGTAGGCGGGACGATAGGTGGGAAAGTGCTGTCCCCCCACCACGGTCACCTGCAGCGGATTCCCAAACTCGCCCGACTGCAGCAGTTCGCGGGCCGCCTGCAGCTCGGGAAACGCCCGATAGACATAGGCCACCCCCAGCGTCACAGGGCGCTGTTGCCATTCGACCGACAACTCGCGGAGCCCGGCCTCGTTGGTTCCCAATGGTTTTTCAATCAGCACATGCACGCCCGCCGCCACCAGCGAGCGGGTCATGGGGATGTGGAACGGTGCGGGGGTACAGACCACCGCCACCTCGGGAGGAGTCTGCAGCGCCGCCTCGAGCGAGGGAAAATGCGGCACCACATAGCGGGCGGCGACGGTCTCGCGCAGCGTGGGGTTGATCTCGGCAATCGAGACCCGGGCCCGGCCCGTGTTCTGAAAGCAGCGGGTGTGCCGTTCGCCAATCGAACCTACACCAATCACCAACACCGAATGTTGCATGGCCACGAAGAGCAGGGAGGAGAAATCAATCCGCGGGGGGACGGGGACGGGGAGGGAGCCATCGCCAGGCGAGGACCAGGCCCAGCCCCATGATGGCGCTGCAGAGGAGGAAACTGGCGCGATACCCCTCGGCCGGAGTGGAACGTTTTCCAACCACGTCGGAAACCGCACCAAACACCAGCCCCAGGGGGGCGGCGGGGACCATCAGCAGGTTGGCGACCGCCATGTTGCGGCGCAGATCGCGGGGACGGGAGGCGGCCAGCAGGTAGTTGGGGGCGTACACTCCCACCAGTTCCCCCGCGCCGTAGATGGGGAAGGTCGCGAGATAGGCGAGACCGGTGGCGAACGCCGCGTAGGTGGGGGCCAGCAGATACACGAAGCCGGTGGCCAGCAGTCCCGCCCGGGGACTGGTCTGCGCCACCAACAGTCCCAGCAGCAGGCCCGCCAGGGCCTTGGTGCCAAACCGGATGGCGGTCTGGTACATCACGTACTCGGTCGGCTCACTGGTCATCGCCTGACTGGTATTGAGCGTGAGATTGGCGACGATCGTATTCCCGGCATACAGCAGAATCGTCACCAGCGAAATCTGCAGCAGCAGGGGATTGGTCCAGAACTCGGTCAATCCCGAGAGGGGCAGGGGACGTTCCACTTCGCGGGGAACAGGCACCACAAACTGGCTCGCGAAGCAGGCCGCCAAGAGCATCGGAATCATGGCGGCGGCAAACACCACCGCGTAATTGCCAGGAAACGCCAGGGGGACGACGAGATCCCGGCCCAGAACGGTTCCGGTCAACAGCGCCTGCGACCCCAGCGAACCCGCGGCGGCCAGCAGCGGGCCGCCGCCATACGCCAGCGCCAGGGTTCCCCCCCGTCGCGACTCGGCCACACCCCGCGCCATCGCCTCCCAGACCAGCGTAATCGCCAGTGGAATGCTGATTCCCGTCACCACCCCCTGGGTCACCACCGCCAGGCTCACCAGGCGGGGCGACAACCCCAGCCAGACCGACAGGGCCACTCCGCCCGCCCCGAGGGCCGCCAGCAGGTAACAGCCCACCAGCAGCGGCTTAAGCCTCCGCACCGAAGGGAACAGCGCGGCGATCAAGACCGGCACAAACGCGAGGGCGTAGTAGACGGTCTCGGGACTGTTCGCGAAGAAGTTGGATGACTCCATCTTCGCGAGCATGGCCGCATGGGTCGCCCCCACATACAGCACCGGGGCGGCCAGGTACTGCATTCCCACGCAGCCGGCGAAGAGCAGCAGGTTGCGGGTCTGGGCTGCGGCCGGCAGCGGATGGCTGGCCGCGTTGACGTCGGGTTGGCTGCTCATGCGGTTGTCTCCACCAGGCCCGGAACTGCGTCTCCACCACCCGCCGCGCGGCGGTTACTTTTTGCCGGATTTGGCGGGGGCTTCCGCTTCGAGCGATTTCCCCGCCTCCTGCAGCGCGGCCCGCTGTGCCGCACTGACTTCCGGATACTTCAGGTTCAGCGACTGGATCGTATTCACCAAAATGCGCGACACCACCGCCCGGGTCACCCACTTGTAGTCGGCGGGCACCACGTACCAGGGGGCTTCCTCGGTGCTGGTCGCCTCGAGGCAGTCTTCGTATGCCTTCTGGTATTCGTCCCAGTGCCTGCGCTCTTCGACATCCCCCAGACTGAATTTCCAGTTCTTCTCGGGCTCCTGAATCCGCTCGAGAAACCGCTGCCGCTGCTCTTCCTTCGAGACGTTCAGAAAGAACTTCACGATCGCGGTGCCATTGCGGCTGAGGTATCGCTCGAAATCACGGATCTCGCCATACCGCTGCTGCCACAGTTTCGGGCCGGCCTCGGTATTGGGAATGCGCTGCCGGACGATCAGTTCGGGATGGACCCGCACCACCAGCACCTCTTCGTAGTACGAGCGGTTGAAGATGCCGATGCGGCCCCGCTCGGGCAGGGCCTTATGACACCGCCAGAGATAGTCGTGATCGATTTCCTCGGCCGAGGGAGCCTTGAACGAGGTCACCTGGACCCCCTGCGGATTCACCCCCGACATCACGTGCTTGATGGTGCCATCTTTCCCCGCCGCATCGAGCGCCTGGAAGATCACCAGCAGCGACCAGCTGTCGGAGGCGTACAGCAGATCCTGTGCCGCCGACAAGGTGGCGATGTCGGCTCCCAGGATCTCCTCGGCATACGCTTTTTTTTCCGACTTGGGCTGATCCTCGTCGCCATGCCAACCCGGGTCATGATCCGAAAGCTTGAGCTTCTTGCCCGGCTTGACCAGAAACTGTTCGAGCAGCGAGTCGAGCACCACCATCGGTCACCACCAGGCTTGTTGGGTCAGAGACGAATCGGAGAAGGCACCAGCGCACTGGTTCCGCGCGAGGCCTCGGGGGCCCTACCCCTGGACCACGGTGTTGCTCAGCGAGCCAATGCCCGTGACATCCATGGTCACCAGATCGCCGGCCGCCAGCGTGAATTCATTCGGCGGCACAACGCCTGTCCCCGTCAGCAAAATCACCCCGTCGGGGAAACTCTGGTCGCGGAACAGCCAGTCGATCAGCTCTTCGAACGACCGCTTCATCTGGTCGAGATTCGATTCTCCCTGAAACACTTCGACCCCCCGCCGGCGAATCGACATCTGGATCTTCGTCTTCGCCCGATCCAGCGGCCCTTCGGGCAGCAGCACACAGGGTCCCAGAGCGCAGCACTCGTTGTAGACCTTGGCCTGCGGCAGGTAGAGGGGATTCTCTCCCTCGATATCGCGGGCGCTCATGTCGTTGCCGATCGTCAGCCCCACCAGTTTCCCCTGGGGAGAGATCACCAGGGCGAACTCGGGCTCGGGGACCGACCACTTCGTGTCTTGGCGGATTCTCACCGGGCCCCCCGGTCCAGAGACCCGCCGGGCCGTTCCCTTGAAGAAAATCTCGGGGCGCGGAGCGGTGTAGACCCGGTCGTAATGCGAAGCCCCCGTCTCCGACTCTTCCATCCGGGCGACCTGACTGCGCTTGTAGGTCACGCCGGCCGCCCAGACTTCCTGGTGATCGATGGGAGCCTGCAGATCGACTTCGGCCAGTGAGATCAGCCGCGATTCGGAGAGGTGTTTCTGGACCAGCGCCCGCGGATCAGCGCAATACAACACATCCGCCAGAGACCGGCAGCCCCCGGGAAAAGGCATCACCCGGATCCCCTCCGGAACCAGCACTCCCAGGCCACTTTCTCCCGATGGCAAGACAATCTTTCCCAATCGCATCGCGCGGTCCTCGTCGGTTTCCAACAGGTGGTTTCGACTGGCCAGAATGACGCGTCAACGGGTCGCACGCAAGGCAGTCAGGGTGCGGGCCATATCCTCGGGCAACGGGGCCTCGAACGTCATTGGCTCCTGGGAGACGGGGTGCCGCAATGAGAGCCGCTGGGCATGCAGCGCCTGCCGGCAGATCAGCACATCGGGGTCGGCCGGCACGGGCTCGCTCCCGGCCTCCTCCTCTTCCCCCGCGGACGATTTCGCCGGACGGGGAACCGGGGGGAGCTTGTCGCGCCGCACTCCCAACTGAGACAGCCGCAACTCGGACCGTCCGCCATACATCCGATCGGCCACAATCGGGTGCCCCAGGTGCTGCAGGTGAACCCGCAGCTGATGGGTCCGCCCGGTCTTGGGATTCAGCCGCACCCAGGTGAAGTCGTAGAACCGCTCCAACACTTCGTAAAAGGTCGTGGCCACCCGCGTGTTTTCGCCGGGGGGACAGACCATCATCTTTTCACGCTCGCGGGGATTCACCCGCAGGTGGGTTTCGATCCAGTCGCCATCCCGGTTGAAGACCCCCCAGGCGAGAGCCACGTACTGCTTCTGCACCTCGCGGCGTTCGAACTGCTCGGCCAGCCGGTGATGCACCTGATTGTCCTTGGCCACGACGATCACGCCGGTGGTGTCGCGGTCGAGACGGTGCACAATCCCGGGGCGGTCTTCCCCGGCCATGTCGCTGAGCTGGTCGAAATGAAACTGCAGGGCGGCCGCGAGCGTTCCCGTGGGATTCCCCCGGCCCGGATGGGTGATCATCCCGGCGGGCTTGTTGATGACCACCAGGTGCTGGTCTTCGTACAAGACGTCGAGCGGATGCTCTTCGGGGACGATCGACCGATCGGGGAGCGCGGGGAGCCGCACGGAGACCAGATCATTGACCCGCAGCCGTCGGCTGGCCTTGACAGCCAGCCCATTGACCAGCACCCCCTGCTGTTCGATCGCCTTCTGGAACAGGGCCCGGCTGTAATTGGGCCACAGGCGCGACAGGAAATGATCGACTCGCCACCCGTGGGCACGTGCTTCCACGGTGACCAGGGTGGGTTGCGTCGACAGTTCGTCGGTCATGCCAGCGGCAGGGGTCGCGAAGACCGGCGGGATCCAGGCCGGATGCTCAGGGGGTCTTGTCCGCGGCGGGCTCGGCGGCCGGTTCCCCAGCCGCCTTCTCCGTCGGCTCCGCCGGGGTTTCCGGAGCGGGCTCGGCCGGAGTCTCGGGAGCCGGCTGCGCTGGGGTTTCGGTCGCGGGCTCGGCGGGGGTCTCCTGCCCGGGAGTGTCGCCCTCTTGCGGAACACTCAAGCCGTCGGTCTCGTCGGAGGCGGGCTCTTCGGAGGCGGGCTCTTGCGGTTCGGCTCCGGACTTGTCGCGGACCTGCTCGGCCAGATCGCGGAGGGCATCGAGCCCCAGATCGCTGCCCGTGGCTCCGGTGTCGCGCGGTTGCTGATCCTTGGGCTTGGGACGGTCAAACTTGGCGAACCACTGGTAAAACTCGGCACTGCCGCCCGCCGCCAATTCGCGCAGACGCTGCTCGGCCTTGGCTTTGAAGAAGGAATCGGGGAACCGCTCGATCAGCCGCTGATAGGCCTTCTTCGCCTCCTCGGTGCTCCCTTCCGAGAGACTTTCCTCGGCCCGGGCCAGGCCGAACAGGGCCCGTTCCCGAACCATCCGGGGGGCACTCCCCTGTTCCGACAAGACTTCGAAATTCTTGCGGGCCTGGTCCAATTCTTTGCGACCCGCCTCGACATCCAGGAACATCGACTGGATGCCGTTGGTCAGCCGCTGTTCCCCCTCCACCAGACGCGCCCAGGAGGCGGCCGCGGAATCGGGATTCTTCTTCCAGACATCTTCGAGATCATCGGGGCTCGACGCTCCCGACAACTGCGACCAGGCGACCTGATCGCGGGCCTTCAGATTGCGCTGCCACAAGATCCAGCCCACCAACAGGGCGGTCGCCACGCAGATTCCAATCGAGATGCGGTTGCCGTGCTTCTCAAGAAATCGATTCAGTTTCTGCAGCAACAGGGCGAGATCGTTCTGCTGCAGTTCGTGGCGCTGCTGGTTGTCCATGACACTCGAAACCGGGGGAACTCACGGGTACAACGGGACTCAAGGTGGCAACCCCCTGCGGCCCGGCACTTTGCAGAACCTTGACCGCAGCCTCGGGGAGGCCCGGCAGCGACTGGACGTATATCCACAACGTCCGGCACTGCACAAGCCGTAAGTCTAGTCCATTTGACAAAGACCTGCCAAGACCCGTTCCCTGCCTCGGGCCGGCTGTGGAGTTCCACCACGAGGGCGAATCGGGTTCTTTTCCCTTGACCGCCATTCCTCCCGAACGCCGTCTCACGGACTCCGCCGTTTCGAGGCAAGGGTTTGATGGCCATCGCGTACCTCTCCCCTCCGAGGCATTCGTGGTGATGTTGTCGGTGAACTCTGGAGCCACGGCACACGCCCACAACCAAGAGGGGATCCAGGGCCCGGGCGGAGCGGCATTTGAAGCTGACAACGCGGGGCCTGTCGGGCGCCGGATCTGCGAACACCGACGGGCCGAGCCAGGAACCGTTCGAAAGCCGGGACCCGCAGAACGCCAACCCCCCCACCAAGGCTCGTGGACGCCAGGGGTTCGCCCCCCCTGGTCCCCCGCGGACAGTCCCCCCAACCCAGGGGCCGGGGCGCACAGCCAGCACCTTGCGAACCCCTCAACCTCACGGTAGGTTTCCTTTGTCGACGGCCCCTTTCGTTCGCGCCCCCCGAATCCTGCGCGCCGCCGTCCACCTCATTTCGGGAGCCTCCCGAGCCAGTCTGTCTCCCTGTTCCGGGCGGGGAACCCGGAGAAGTCTTCATGTCGCAGATCGCTTATCGCCCCGACGTCGACGGCCTGCGGGCGGTTTCGGTCGTGGCTGTGCTGTTGTTTCACGCACGGCTGGCCTGCCCCGGTGGTTTCGTCGGGGTGGATGTCTTCTTCGTGATCTCGGGATTCCTCATCACCAGCCTGATCCTGCGGGACCTCGAAACCGGGCGGTTCCAGTTGCTCGATTTCTGGTCCCGCCGCGTCCGACGGATCCTCCCCGCCCTCACGGTGTGCCTGCTCTTCACACTGGTGGCCGGGTGCCTGTTGATGCTTCCCGACGATCTGCTCGAACTGGCACGGTCCGGCGTCGCCCAGTCTTTGTTCGCCGCCAACTTCCACTTCTGGGCCACCCTCGACTATTTCGCGGGACGGGGTGAACGGGCACCGCTGCTGCACACCTGGTCGCTCGCGGTCGAGGAACAGTTCTACTTCGTCTTCCCCTTCGTGGCCTACTGGCTGGCGCGGCGTGACCGGAAGCGGTTCACCCAATTGCTGTGGCTGGTTGCGGCGGTCTCGTTCGTCCTGAGCATCATCGCCACCCACTGGAAGCCCTCCTTCGCGTTCTACATGCTGCCGACGCGCGCCTGGGAACTGTTGTGCGGCTCGTTGATTGCCTGCCACGCTTCTCGCCCCGGCCCCGACCCGCGCCGTGCCGAGTGGTTGTCGTGGCTGGGCCTGGGGGCGATTCTCTCGAGCATCTTTCTCTACGACTCGACGATTGAATTTCCCGGGCTCGCGGCGGTTCCCCCCTGCCTCGGGGCGACCCTGGTCATCTGGTCGAACACCTCGCACCGCACCACGGTGGGGCAAATCCTGGCCTGGCGCCCCGTCGTGTTCATCGGTCTGATCTCTTACTCCCTCTATCTGTGGCACTGGCCAATCTTTGCCTTCCTCAATTACGCCCTCCGCGAGCAGGCGACGGTGGCCATTCGGGCCGGGGCGGCGATCGCAGGAGTCGTGCTCGGAGGCCTGTCGTGGTGGCTTGTCGAACAGCCGTTCCGCAAACCTCGCCCAGGCCAGACCGCCGGCCGGGTCATCGCCTGGGGATTGCTCGCCTCGGCCGTCCCCCTGGCACTGTGGGCCGGGATTGCGGCGACCGGGGGCTGGCAGGGGCGCTTCAGTCCCCAATTCCGCGACTACCTCGCGACGCGCCGGATGTCGACCACCCACCGCTCTCTCTCTCTGAAAACCATCGAAAAGGGAGACCTCCACCCCCTGGGTGAGCCGGGTGCACGCCCCTGCTTCATCGTCTGGGGAGACAGTCATGCGATGGCTCTGGGGGCTGGTTTCGACCAGTTGTCACGCGAGCTGGCTGTGCCGGGGCAGCTCATTGTGGAGCAGGGAACCCCGCCGTTGCTCGGCTCGAACCGCCGCCATCCGGATGGAGAAGCCGGTGTGAACGAGGCCATCGTGACCCGGATCGCGGCCTCGGGGGTGAAGCAGGTGATTCTCTGCGCCCGCTGGTCGTACTACGCGCTCGGGGGACTCGATGGCGGTGTCGACTCTCTGGTGTTCGATTCCGAGTCACGCGGCTTTTCCCGCAACGAGGGAAAACAGGCGTTCGCCCGGGGCCTGCGCCGGACCGTGACCGCCCTCCGCGAGCAGGGAATTGAGGTCTGGGTGCTGCGTCAGGTCCCCGAGCCCGAGACGAATGCCGCCTGGAGTCTGGCGGTGGGCCAGGTGCTGGGAATGAAGCCGACGCGGGGAGTGACCAAGGCGGGCTTCGATGCGCGGAATGCGTTCGTCGATCAGGCGGTGCGTGAGGCGGGCATCGACGCCGATCACTACATCGACTTTGGCGGGGCGTTCTTCGACGAGGAAGGGCACATCCGCGACCACGACCCCGACGGCATCTATTACCTGGATGACAACCACCTCAGCCGGTACGGGGTCTCGCTGCTGCTCGGGCCGCAACTGCGGGACTTGCTGCGCGGCATCGGCGACTCGTGTGCCGCAACTCGATAGGGTGTGGGGCGGCCCCACACCGGCCAGTCGTCCCCGCGCCCCGCGACGCACTTGCCTCGCCCGGGGCGGGCGGGTACACCCAAAGAGCGCCCCATGCGGGGCCGGTTCCGGCTCTCCGGTCTGTTGTGCTGTCTGGATGGTGTCATGTCTGCTGAGACTCCCGCCGCGTCGACTCCTCCCCGGCCCCGCCGGCCTGTTCGTCGCGGCTCTCCCATCCGCCGGCTGCTGTCGGTCTTGATCGGCATTCCGGTCATTACGGGCGGTTTGTTGCTGGGCTGGCTGTGGTGGGCGGAACGTCCTTTGAAGGCGGTTGAACGGTCGCTGACCCAGGGAGATTTCCGCACGGCTCTCGAACGGGTCGACACCTACCTCAAAGGCGACCCCGCCAGCAGCCGGGCCCTCGACCTGAAAGCCCAGTCACTGGTGGGCCTGCGGCGGTTCCCCGATGCCCTCGCGATTTACGAGCGAATCGGCAGCGATACCGTGAATGGCCAGCGGGCGTGGGGCGAGGCCCTGCTGCGGATGCAGCGCTGGACCGACGCCCTCCCCTTGCTGCGGCAAGTCCACCAGAAACAGCCCGACAACGCCGATGTCACCCACGAACTGGCCGCCTGTGCCATGCAGGCGGGCGAATTCGAAGAGGCGGTGCGACTGGCCGAAACACTGAGCCAGTTGCCCGGTCAGCGCGAGCGGGGGCTGCTGCTGCTGGGAGTGCTGCACAGCAACCACGGCAATTACCGCCTGGCCTCCGAGGCGTTTGGCCAACTGCTGGAATCGAACCCCGATGGGGCCGGTCTGCAGATTCTTCCGGAAGAGTTGTTCCAGGGGATGGGCCAGGCCTGCCTGAACGACGGCAAACCCGAAGAGGCCATTCGGCACCTCACCCGGGCCATCGAGCTGCGTCCCACCGCCGAACGGTATGCCTTTCTCGGGGAAGCGTGGGAATTGCAGGGAGACCTGGCCCAGGCGGGTGAAGCGTGGAAGCAGGGAATTGCCCGTGATCCCGACCTCGCCCGGGCCCGCGAGGGCCTGGCCCGCGTGGCGCTCGACGAACGGCAGCCCGGCCAGGCGATTGAATGGCTGCAGCCGTTGTCGGTTCCCACCAAGCTCACCAGCTCAATCGCCCACACCCTCAAGCGGGCCAACTCGCTGCTGGGAGACAAGGGGGCCGCCGACCGCTGGGATGCCGAAGAGACCCGGCTGCGCGAGGCCGAAGAACGCAAACGGGCCCTCGATGACGTGGTCAAGCAGGCACCCCAGTCGTTTTGGGCCCTCGCGCTGCGGGCCCACAAGTTCGCCTCGGAAGGAAACCGGCAGCAGGCGGCCACCCTGCTGCGGACCGTCGACGGACTCAGGACCCAGAAGCCGGACGGATACAAAGACCCCCAGGGGTTCCTCCAGCAATTGATCGACGCCGTCCAGACCGGCAGCCCCCTCCCCTCCCTCGACCTCGTGCCCCTCGAACGCAAGTAGTCGTACACCCGTCGGGACCACCCGCCCCGCCGCCATCGGGCTGGCCTTGTCCAGCGGCGGCACACACCACGATGGCGGGTGCCCCCCCCAGGACCGCGCCCCACCGCGTCTCTCGGTGCCTCTCCAGAACGGGCTGCCCGTCCCCCCAAGCACTCCCCCCCCGTCCCCACCGACCGCCCGTCGGGGCGACCCAGATTCCCCAGCTTCAACCTCTGTGGGGGATGCCCCCTGTGGTTCGTCCGACGTGGGCCGCCGGGCTTCCCCGTTACCGGTCGGGGGATGAATCCAAGTCATCTTGCCACATGCGTCGGGTGCATGGTACATCGTCGCCGCCGTGGGAAGGGGTGTTTCTCCTCTCCTCCCGGCGTGTGCCTGCGGAGCGTTGGGCCCCAGACAGGCTGTCCGTCCACCCGATCGCCTTTTCCCTGGCTCCTCATGGCTCGCGCAGGCATGTTGTTGTTGGCTGGTGTGCTGATGACGGGGCTGGCGGGGTGCCAGCAAGGGTCTCCCGCGAAACAATCGGCAACACGTTACCAGCGCGTGCCTCCCAGCAAACGCTATGCGTTCGTCGATGTGAAGCGCTACCAGCCCGACCAGTTGACGCAGGTTCCCAAAGGGGCCCGCTGCACGGTCGAAACCAGGGACATCAACCGTTCGGTGACCGGGTGGGTGCAGAGTGCCGGCCCCGAGGGCATTGTGCTGGTCAATGCCGAAGAGATCGTCGCCAAGACCGAGGTTCCCTCGAACCTCAACGGGAAAGGCTACGACCACAAACCCAAAGATCGGGTGCAACTTTCGGCTGCCGAGGTCGCCTCGGTGCGGGTGTTCAAAGATTAAGCATCCCTCGTCAATTCCGCCGGCGGGGACGGAATCAGCGGGGATCCCCCGCTCTCGGTCATCCCACCCGTTTTTCTCCGGATTCTGGTTGTCCGCCCGTCCGGGGAACTTAGAATTGGTGGAGGGGCGACCCGTCGCGACTTGGGCGGGACCTGCCGAGACGTGTGGTGACTGGAATGCGATGCTCGCCATCCCGACTTTTGGGGCGGGAAATCGCCCGCTGTCCCGTTTGTTTCCTTCCCAACGGTGAATGCCGTGGCCCTGACCCAGATTGATCGCGACCTGCTCGATCGCTGTATGGCAGGTTCCAAGGAGGGTTGGACCGACTTCGTCAATCGGTTTTCCGGATATTTTGTGCATGTGATTCGCCATGCGGCACGCTGTCGGGGGATCTCCCTGAGTCCCGCCGATCTGGAGGATCTGTGTGCCGATATTTACGTGACATTGCTCGAACGCGACTTCGCCATCCTGCGTCAGTTTCGCGGCAAATCGGCGCTGGCGACGTATTTGTGCGTGGTGGCGCGGCGGATTGTGGTGCGTCGGCTGAGCCAATGGCGGGCCTCGGAAGTGCTGGGGCATCAGGTACCGGAACCGGCCTTGGAACGACTTCCCGCCCGTCCCGGCGACGCGCAGCGCATCGACGACACGGAGCAGATCGAGCTGATGCTCGACGGCCTGGCCGAACCCCAGTCGAGCATCATCCGGCAGTACCACCTCGAAGGGCGCAGCTACCGGGAGATTGCCGACGATCTCGGGATTCCCGAGAACTCAATCGGTCCGACGCTGTCGCGGGCCCTGGCGCGCCTGCGGGCCCGCTCGATCAAGACCTGACCGGTCAAAACCTGACCCGTCTCGCAACAATCGTGAGTCTTCACCCTCACGGCCCGCTCTCGCAGCCTGAACGATGCGCCCACGGCGTGCGGATTCTTCGGCGACAATGATTCCTCCCCGGTAGCGCATTCAACCCACACACTGCTCGCCGCAATCCCCCAGACCTGTGGGATCAACGACCTGTCCCCTTTGACGTCCGCCCCTTTGATGTCCGAACGGTCCGTCGTTCGGCCCAAAGGGCCAGCCGCTCTCCCAGCCAGGGTCGGAGGCCCTGGTGGCCGCCACCACCACCCCGTCCGGCCCAACGGGCCAACCGTTCCACGAACCGCGCGGGCATCGAGAGGAATGGTTGGCCCGTTGAGCCGGCACAGGTCGCGGTCGGTCCTACCCGGCCCGCTGGGCCGGGCTGGGAGAACGGTTGGCCCCTTGGGCCGCAAGACGCCTGCTGCCCCTCCGCCCCCGGCACGACCGATCCCTGTAGGGGTCCCAGAAGGTCGCCGGGGGTCGAGCGCAGCGACCACCCCCGGTCCACGCCCGCCACATCGCCAGCACCCCGCAGGTGGTGCCAGACAGCGTGGTTGAACAGGAACAACGCGGACGGCTCTCACCGAACGACCCACCGACCGTCATGTGCGGCCGTGTCCGTAAGGCACCCAAACAATTCCCGGTCCGGCGGGAGGTGTCGCGTCGCGCCGGGTGATTTGAGCTTACAAACCATCTGACGCGGTTGCTCTCCCGCGCCATCCTCTGGGCCAACGTCCCGCGCCGACCCCATCCGCCTTGTGCGGATCGGTGAAGCAGGTCGCCGGCTAAGACAGTCCGTTGAGCAACGGGCCAGACCCCATCCAGCTTGCCTGGATCGGTGAATGAGGTCGCCGCTCTGGGATGAACACACGACTCGGCCTGAGGCGGGTTGACGGACCGTCGTCACCGGATCCGGGCGTTTGATGTTGTCCCCAGCGAAGACCTCATTCACCGATCCGCACGAGGCGGATGGGGTCTCGTCGCGACGCCGACCTGGCGATCTAGCCACAGACCTTCTTCACCACGGACACAAGGTCCGTGGGGTCGCTGGTGTTCCGAAATGCTGGGCCGGACTTTACGGCGAAACACCGCGCCGGGTGATTGGAGTTGGCGACCGTTCGCTCGGCACACACAACCTCAACACCGTGAGTATCCGCCGGGTGGAGAGATGATGGACCTGTCCTCTTTGACGTCTGCCCCTTCGACGTTCGCCCCTTCGACGTGCGAACGAACCGTCGTTCGGCCCAAAGGGCCAGCCGTTCTCCCAGCCAGGGTCGGAGGCCCTGGTGGCTGCCACCCCCACCCCGTCCGGCCCAACGGGCCAACCGTTCCACGAACCGCGCGGGCAGCGAGAGGAATGCTTGGCCCGTTGGGCCGGCACCTGTCGTGGTCGGTCCTTCCCGGCCCGCTGGGCCGGGCTGGGAGAACGGCTGGCCCCTTGGGCCGCAAGACGCCGGCTGCCCCTCCGCCCGCGGCACAACCGACCCCAGCGGGGTCGCAGAGGGTAGCCGGGGGTAGAGCTGCGCTCCAACCGCCGGCTACCTTCTTAAGCCACTTCGGGGCCGCACGTTTCAGGCCGGGCTGGGTGCGCGAAGGGCGATGTCGATGGACGTCTTCCGGCCGATGTCAGATACCGATCGTGCATCGATTTCCAACATCCGTGGATTGGGATCGCGCGGGGGGGCCGATCGAGGAGGGATTGCCATCATGCCGGATTTCCTCCAACGAGCGTTTTCTCGATCGATCGCCCAATCAGCGCCGACGGGACCGACAAACCTGGAGGTTCGTCGCCACGTCTGTTGTTTGAGACCACCGTTCCCCCCACGGGCTCTCGTTGAATACGCGTCGCCTCGCCCCAAACCGCCCGCTCCCGGCACGACCTCCCCGAAGGGGTTCAAGAGGGTAGCCGGGGGTTCCGCGATAGCGGTACCCCCGGAACGCGATCCCACACACATGGCCAGAACCCCGCTAGGGGTTCCAGACGGCGATGATATGACGCGGGAGGGGCATGCCATAAATCGTTGATCCGGGAAGATGTAAACCGTCTCGATGCAGGATGATGTTTTCGCCGAATACGAATCGTCGGGATGATTCAGACGGACTTCCGCTTTGGGCGGCCATCCCGGTTCGTGGGAGGCACAACTGTTCGCTCAACGAGGACAGGGGCATCTCGTCGGGCAATCCGTAAGCCGTTGTTGGATAATGAGTTAACGAAGGGTCAAAAAAACCAAAAGATTTTTCGCGGTTTGCGGGGCTGGAATGCGAGTAGATACGTGATGCCGGTGTGCGGCATTGGATTGGTCACACTCTTTCGTCACCACGGGAGACCTTGCATGCCACTTCTCGTTCCGACCGTTCAGTTGCTTGACGCAACTCCTCAATAGCGGCGTTTAGCTGCGAACGGTGGAAGTTCGCCGGAGGTCATGCGCTCAACGGGGGCGTTCCAAACCCTTTTCCCGATTGTTGTGAAAGGAGAAGTACGAACTGCCTTTGCTGGATTTCGTCGCATCGGGCCGGTTACCCAACGAATGACAACACGACGTCATCCCATTGTCACGCCCACTTCGGGCAGCCGCGCTGAGAACGATCCGAAGAACGACAGGTCGATTACGCAAACAGAACTCTTGTTTTCTTGGTTCCACACAACTCGTGAGGGGATTGGTGAACTGCAGACGCAGCTATCCTTCACCTCAACCGCTCATGCAAGGACTAGGTGTCATGCCCGATCGTCAACTCAACCCATTTGTGTCTGCGAACCAGCGACTTGCTCCCAGCGGTCTTCAACAGGCGCTGGCGAGAGGGCTGCGGAATGCTGCATCTCCACTTGAAATCCCAGTGTCATTGAGCAGCACTCAACCGCACCTCATCAAATCAGCAAAAGTGAATTACCTTGAGGAAGGTTTACGGTTTCTCAAGTTTGATCAAGGCACGATCGACAGCATATTGGAGACCGTCTCAACTACAGCAACCTTCGCGGCAGGCGTAGGAGATGTTGTCTCGTTTGTGAGCACAGTCAAGTCGCTTCTGGAGTATTTTGGACTTCTGGAGAAGCCAGAGGATCTGCTTCAACGACTGGATCGCTTTCAGGGGGTGATCGAACACCTCTTTCAAGAGCAAGAGGATCAACGTCAACGATTGGAAGCCAGCAAATGGAAGGTCGACTGTCATTTGGCTGGTACTGCACTTTACGACTATTTTCTAACTCCTTCGCCGCAACGAGCAGATGACCTGATTGAAAAAACTCGCGATTTGGACTCGGCACTTTTGGCGATGTTGGATGCCGCCAAAACGATTCCGTTTAATGAGAAACGGCATTGGTTCTATGGGAAAAAGTGGAATGAACGCGCATCGCGTCGGAGACCCTTGGATAACTCAGTCGAGTTTTGTGTTTCCGGGTTCAATTCAGCGTCGGCAAATCTCGACAATCTTCGTTTGGACGAATATCTCGTCGCGCTCAATTCAAGCAGGCGACTGGACGCTCCTGCCGAGGAGGGAAGAGTGTGGGATCCCTCCAGTTATATCCTGTTTTTGATCGAAGGCTTGCGACTTCGATTGTTGATCTCGACAGCGATTGAACCCCTGTATCGGTCAACGTCCACCTTTCACAGTAAACTTGACAAGATCGGGACGGATCTTGCCTTGTTTGCAACTCGATGGAAAGATTCTCTTGTCATTATCAACCCCTTGGCTGGAATGTATCCAGATAAGTTGAATGCAGTAAAATGGTGGTTGCTGAGTAACGAAGGATTGCCGATCGGTGCGTTTGACCCGGTGTTCGGAATCAGTTCGACGGTGCCATTTCTGGGTTTTGAAACGTACTATACGATCAATGATGTTATTGGAAACGTGTTAGACGGGCGTTTTCCATTCGATATTGGAGCACGAGGAAGCAACGACACAGATCCCGGGTATCCTTTGTTCATAACGAATCGCGATCAGGCGATTCAGACCACGCTCTTGCAGCATGGGAAGGCAATTCAGAGCGTCGTTAAGTCGACGGGTGCTTCGTACTTGATGGAACTCGCAGGGATCTACAACAAATTGGCGAAGCCGACTAGCGTATCCCAAGTGATTGATCTCACCAGTGCTGCGGCGTATTGGCCCAAGTCAACTCCGATGTTGGTTGATCCAAAGCCCTTTGAGTCTCTCGGGCCGGTTTCAATCAAAATGGAGCAGCTCGCCAAGTATGCTAGGGATCCAGCCAAGGTGTATGCTGGCGATCGCTATGCCACCAAGTTGGGAAAAACGTTCATGTTCAATCTTGCCCGCCGCGCGACCCATTCCGGGGTGCAACTGGGCTTTGATTTGAGGATCGGAGATGTGAAGATCGGAAGCAAATCATGGACGCTGATACCGTTTAGTAAACATCCCCCGATGGGCACCTCGGTTGACTGGTTTCCCGAAGAGGTCATTGAGGAGACTGTAGAGTTTTCGAGCGACGTCTTCGATTGTGTTCAGGACCGCCACCTCAGCCGAAAGGAAGAGGATACCTTCGAGAAAGAGGGCAGTGGCTGGCTGACCACCGGAGACCTCGCTTCTCGCGTGTTTGTTAATTTACGTCGCGGTAGACTCAAATTTCGAATCAAGATCACGACCGAGTCGCTTCCTGGGAGTGACCACGCGACCTATCTTGGTAGAGCGGTTGTGGAGATCTTGCCTCTGCCCGATGAAGCGGTTGATGCTGCCATTCTGGACGTCCGAGTGATGGAGACTATTCTCGATGTCGACGGCCAGGAATTGACGCGCGAGGCGGACCGGATGACTGTCCATCTGATTCCCAGCTACATCATCCTTGGCAAAGAGTTCTTTGATGACTACCGCGACGCCTATCAGCGAATGCTCGGTGCGGTGGCCGACTTGCGCCGGCAGTTTCCGCTCAAGGACCTTTGGAATCACGTGCCCAAGAAGGTGGATCGCGATCCACTCTTCAATTCCGCAATCGTTGCTCAGGAGATCGCCATCGGACTGAAGATCCTTGATTTAGCGTCCCAGGATACGGATATGAATCGGGAACTGGGTCAGTTCCTGGTTCCACGGTAACCCGGGCGGCATGGGTGGCTGCTTCAGGCGTCGGAAGATGGGTTTGTGGTGTTGCCACTGATAAGGCAAGGCCTGGAGCAGCCTTTCCACCACTTTCTTGACAACGTTTCGGGAGCACCGGAAATGAATGCTGGAGACCAACAAGGGTGACCGCGACAGACCATCTGCGTGTCCGGCGCGGGGAGCGGGAGTGTCGTGTCCCCCAGCCCCAATCACCCCACTCGCCTCAACATCCCCTCCCCCAACAGCGTCTCAAAAAACCCCTCCAGCCGGCGGGCCACCGGCGGGGAGTCGAGCAACAGGCCGACTTCGATGTTGCGCTGCTGGGCGGCTTCGGTGAAGTTGGCCGAGGTGATGAAGACGTGGCGGTGGTCGACGACCACGCATTTCGCGTGCATGCTCGACCGCTTGTCGTGCTCGGTGCGTGGTTCGACCGAGCGCGGGTCGTAGCAGAGCATCGGCAAGGGCCTCTCGGCCGGCCATTGCTGGTTCCGGAACCGGTCGAAGAACCGGTAGACCAGCTCTGACGGCGTCGAGGTGTCGCCCACAGGCCGGGGGATGTCGACAATCAGCCGCACCTGCAACCCCGGCTGGGCCACCATCCGGTCGGCCAGCGCCTGGAACACCTGCTGACCCTGGTAAATCGCAAACCCCACCACCAGCACCGATTCGCTCGCCCCCGCGAACAACTCGCGCACCACCACGCTGGTGTCCCGGTTCGCCACCCCCCGCACCTCCGGGCCGGTGGTCACCAGGTCCAGGTCGTCGCTCAGCCGGCTCCGGCGGTCGCGCTCGGCCGCCAGCAGGTCGAGGGTCAGCGCCGCCTGCAGCGGGGTGAAGCCGTGCCCGGCCAGGTTCCGCAGACAGGCGGCAATGGCCGGGGCGTGGTGCCCCGGCACAATCCGCTGCACCGCCAGCGTGTTCCCCGCGAGATCGAGCCGGCCCGAGCGCAGCGCCCCCGCCAGGTCGCGCAGGTCGGCTGCCGAGAGTTTGCCCAGGTCGTCGGTCATCACGTCGCCCGTGGAAAGAACTCGACCCCCAGGTTGTCGACCGTGGGCACCACCAGCGCCCGGTCGAGAAAATCGTTCTGCTGCTCGCACGAGGTCTCGGCAATCAGCAGGCAGCCATGGCAGGCCGCCCCGTGCAGAAACCGCCGTTCGTGCGGGTTCTGGGCGTCGTGCTGGGCACACACCGGGTCGTTGGAACAGAGTTCCCCCAGCTCGAGCGCGTTCCGCAGATGCTCGTGGATCCGCCGCCCCACCTGGATGATCCCCCCCAGCGTCCCCTCGGCATCCGGCGATCCAGTGTACAGCAAGATGCCATAGCCCACGTCCTTCATCGCATAAATCCGTTCGCGAATCGAACTGGCGGGATAGCCGCATTCCAGCGAGATGGAAGTGATCAGCAGATGCGACAGCGAATGCAGCATCAGATACGGCAGCCCGCAGAACTCGCGTGTGGCTCTCTGATGTTCGGCTCGCCACAAATCGAACCCTCCCATCAACACCCGGCCCCGGCGCTGCACCTCGGCCCGCGCCAGCCAAGAGTCGATGGCCTCGCGCCGAAATTGCAGGAAGATCCCCTCGCCCCGGTTCTCAACCGCCGGCAGCCATGAGATTTCGCGGGCCAGAGCGGCCCGCTTGACCTCCAGGTCAAGTTCGCCGTTGATGTCGGAGGTGGGGGGGCTGAACCGGGTGAAGCCCACCTGCGCGACCACCTCGCGCAGCCGATGGACCAGCACCACCCGCTCGACCGACTGCATCCACGGCCGGTCCCACACCGGGCGCGGGAGCGCCCGGGCGAAGAAGTTGCCGTCGGGCTGGTCTTCGCCCAATTCGTCCTGGCTGGCCATCAGCGTTTCCAGCTCGGCCACTTTAACCTTCTTTTCGGTCTTCGTGGTTCCGAAGCGGCGCGACTCGATCTCGCGTAGCGCTTCGTCGTCGGAGATCCCTTCGAGAGCCGCTTTGACCTTGGCCTTGCGGCGTTCGTACTGCAGTTGCCCCAGGTCTTCGACCGCTTCCAGAAACTCCCACGCCGCATCGACCGCCGTCCGCACGGTATCGTCCCGGTCGGGGAGCGAAATCACGGTCATGTTTTGGGGGAAGTAGGCATTGCTGGCATTGCGCAGCAGGTACCGGCTGGGGGCGTTGCACACTTCGCGGGTGTTGTACTGTCCCAACCAGGGACGGGCTCCAACGCACAACCCGAGAGCGCCGGCGTCAAAACTGATCATCTCCGCGAGTGATCGCTCGGCCTTGCCGCAGTCGCACCGAATCCACGATTCCGACAAATCACCACTCGTTCCCCGCTCGTCGATCCAGAGCTGCCGTCGACACTCGGTCGCCCCCCGGTGCGCGTAGGAGTACCAGTCGATGTCGCCGATGTGGCCGGACAATAAAAGGTGTCAGGAACCTTTGTTGAGAAAGCACGAAGCCACCCTCTGTTTGCGAACCCAAGTCAAATGCCACAAGCCCATTTGCCATAATGAGTTACGATCCAATTCAAAAATCAGCCAGGCAGTATTCATCCGATCACACAACCAGTCCCAGTGAGCCGCCCTGAAACCATTTCTTTCCAAACGCCACCGTAAGCGCCATCCCCCACCACTCTTGACCGCCCACGTACCCTGACCGGTTTCGGCGCTTGACCCCTGGTTCCAGGTCGGGAGGGTGTGTGTGATGGCGGGACGTCGGCGGGAGCAGTTGCGGGCGGAGTGGATCGACCGGCTCAGGCGGTTTCAGAAGCGGTCCGGGAACGTCGAGGAGTTCTGCCGGGCGGAGGGTGTGTCCTTGGCCATGCTCTATCGCTGGCGGCAGCGGCTGGCGGAGACTGTCGCGGGGCGGGTGGCCGGCCCGCGGGCCAAGGTGCCCGCCCGAGTGACCCGAAAGGTCGCTCCCTTCGCCGCTGTCCGGATCCGGCCGGTACCAGACAATAAAAGGTGTCAGGAACCTTTGTTGAGAAAGCACGGGGCCACCCTCTGTTTGCGAACCCAAGTCAAATGCCACAAGCAGTCGCGCTGAGCGTGGTTTGTGGAGCTGACGGACTGCTCGGGGAGGCGGTGTTCCTGAGGGGCGACTGAGCCGGCTTGGCGTTTCGACGGCACGGGCGGCCCATCGGCTCGGTGTTCGAACAGCGCACACCCAGCGGACCGGCTCGGACGGAGCCTCGCCCTCCCGGAACAGACGAACCAGGAAGGAACGCGGTGGGTGGAGGGGTGGGTGGCCCCCCTCATCCGGCCGTTGGCCTGCTGCTCCCCCTCGAGGGCGAAGGACCGTTTGCGGCCCGTGTGCCGGTGTGGCGTCAGTCCACCGACGCGATTCCGTAGCCAACTCCTTCAGAGTTGAGTCGTACGTGGGGGACGGTGACCTGGGGTAGCCGGCGCTGCGCTGTGGCAACCCCAGGCTCTGGGAGAAATCCCCTTCAGGGATTGTGCGGCCCGGGGGTTGGCGTGCGAGCTGGCGCGGGGTTGGGTTGGGCCGTGGCGACGAACCTCCAGGTTTGTCGGTCAAACAATCGCATTCGACGATGCGACAGCCTTTTGGAGCGATCCGGTGGCTCGCTTCACGCGGCAGGCCAGAGGCCTAACCCACGGACGTGGCGACGAACCTATTGTTGGTTTGTCGGAACCGTGGTCGTTACAAGATCGTCTTCGTCGCGGTCGTTTGCCTCGCAGGCTGAAAGCCTACGCCACGAACGGGGGGCCTTTTTCGCCCTCACCCCGGCCCTCTCCCGCAGCGACGCGGGTTCTGTTCACCGGACGTCGTTTCGCGGGAGAGGGGGTTACGCGCGGTGTCAGCGGGCACCCAAAACCGGCCAGTGCACCGGGGGGGGTCGCTGCGCTCATCCCCCGGCGACCCTTGGGGACCCCGCCGGGGTCGGTTGTGGTGTGGGGCTGGAGGGGCAGGGCGATGGGCCTGCGCAGGGATGGAAATCCCCCCAACGCCGGAGAGTGGAACGGAACCTGGAAAACCGACCCGCCTCGACATCGCAGCCAGCGAATTGTTCCTCGAAGAGCGAATGGGCCTCGTCATGGTCCGATCTTGTTGGGTCTCAGACGGCCGTATACACTGTGTGTATCCCGACTGGAGAGTGACCTCATGAACAAGACGCTGATCAAGCACGGCAACAGCCTGGCGCTGGTGATCGACAAGCCGATTCTGGAAATGCTGCAGATCACGGCGGAGACCGTGCTGGAACTCTCGACGAATGGAGATGCCATTCTGATTCGTCCCATTCGGGACAAGCGTCGGCAACGAAAACTCGAAGCGGCTCTGGAGTCGATCAACCAGAAGTTTGGCGACGACCTCGAACGCCTGGCGCAGTGAATGGCCGACGTCGACTTTCTGACGCTCGATGACGTCCAGTTCATTCATCGCGATCAGACGACGCGATACGGTGGTGATCCGGGAATTCGTGATCGGAACCTGCTGGATTCGGCCCTGGCGCAGCCCCGCGCTTCCTTTGGGG
>Ga0315904_10002897_pt1 | contig 25924 bp, 29 predicted proteins | sample LakEriMetagenome_6_FD_203529 | JGI IMG/M metagenome (GOLD analysis project Ga0315904, IMG submission 203529) | Freshwater fungal communities from buoy surface, Lake Erie, Ohio, United States - Buoy 12 MA120 | ecosystem: Environmental > Aquatic > Freshwater > Lake | place: USA: Lake Erie, Ohio...
GAGAGCGGGTGCAACCGGTCTCGGGGTCTCTCTACGTCTACTCCCGGCCGTCCGGCGCGGTCAAGGGACGGCTGCGATCTCGCCTCCACGGTTGAACCTGGGCCGTGCAGAGTGGATCTGATTTAGTACGGATCCAAGGGGATCGCACCGGGCGGATAAGAAACCCTACCGGCACTCGCGACGACCGCTCTCTCGGGACGTGCTCGCGACGGTCGGCGGACGGCACGGGAGCGGTGCGGTGCGGTCGGTTCGTGCTGTCGGTCGCCGTCCGTGTCGGTGTCGGTCGCTACGGTCCAGCGCGCTCGCCCTGCGCCTCTCTGGCGGCCGTTCTCGCGTCGGACGTGTCAGCGGAGGTCCACGCGCGTCGAGCGGCTACAGCGGCCGGCAGGAGGTGCGCCGTGGGTCACCTGGAAGGGCAAGAGCGTCTCGACCAACAGCAGGTCGAGCGGGTCACGTCGGGACGGCTCGCCCGGCTTCGGGGTCAGCCGCCGGCACGGATCGATCTCCGCGGTCGCGCTCGGTCGGCTGATGGGCAGGCGGTCGCCGTCTACTCGAACGGGGAGATCCGGATCTGCCGGCCGGGGCTGATCGCTCCCGACGTCGTGCACGCGGCCGACGTCGGCGACGCGGTGGCGCTGCTGGTCCGCGCTCCGAGCCTGACGGCGGCCGAGGTCTACGCGGAGGCCTGCGCGCTGATCTCGCCGGCGGGAGGGGCTACGGGGCCGGTGGAGGTGCCGCGTGGTGGATGAGTTCCTGCACGACTTGAAGCGCATGGCCGTGATCTGGCTCGTCGTCGTCGCTGCCTTCCTGTGGAGTCAGAGCGGGCCGGACGTCATCGCGATCCCTGAGTCCACCCCGCAGGTGCGAGAGGACGAGCGGCCGGCCGTGGACGTCTCGCGGAACCTCGCCGGAGAGGGCTGCGTCTACGCGGTGACCATCGACGGCGACGTCTACCAGGCCGACGGCCCGTGCCCGGTGAACCGGTGAGGCCGCGGGTCTACGTCGCCGGCTCGGCCGCAACGCCGGAGTCCACCGCGCTCGCCCGCGAGGTCATGGCGCTGTGTCGGATGGCCGGCTGGCCGGTGACCTTCGACTGGACGGAGACGGAGGCGAAGCAGCGGTGGACCACCGAGCGCGGCGCCCTCGGCCTGGACGAGCTGCGGGCCGTCGAGCGGGCCGACCTCGTGATCGTCCTGCCGGGCCGGCTCGGGACGGCCTTCGAGATGGGCGTGGCGATCGCCCACCGGAAGCCGGTCTACCTGTTCCACCTGGAGGACATGACGCCGACGGCCGACGCCTGGGACGCGCTCCCGTTCGCCCACCTGCCCTACGTCCACCGCTTCCCCCTCCGGCGTGGTCCCGGCTTCGACCCGGTGAGCATCATCGAGGCCGTCGACGCGGAGCATCGGAAGCGGCTGGCCGAGGCCGCCGAGCGGGGCCGACACTTCGTCGGTGCGGTGACGCCCGTTCGCGTCGAAGTCCTCATGGATGGCTCGTTCGACGTGACGTGGCGCGAAGTCGCCGGCGAAAAGATCCAGAATCGTAACGGGTAGACGTGACAGCGTAACGGGGCGCGGTTACTGCGTGGGTGTCCGGCGAACACGCTGGGCGCCTGGAGGCCCGATGTTCGCGACCGACGAAAGCCAGATCCGCGACGCCCTGACCGTCATCTACGGCGCGTCCCGCGAACTCGGCCGACTCAAGTCGAAGATGCGCGACCAGGCGCCCCTCTTCGCCGCCGCCCGCGCGGAGGCCACCGGGCCGGCGCTCATCCTCCGGCTCCTCACCATCCCCGCCCACGGGCCGCGGGTCCAAGAGCTTCGCCGCGCCCGCAGCGCCGCCCGGTCCATCCTCGGCGAGCGGCTCGCCCGGGTATAGATTCCTGACCGATTATCAATCGGTTAGAAACAGCGATATTCACGACGTCTCACCGGTCCGGCGCTCACGCTGGGCCACAGGAGCACCACATGGCCGCCCGTCCCGTCCCCGCCTCCATCCTCGCGATCCTTGGTCAGCGCCGCATTGAAGACATCGTGGCCGCGATGGCCGCGATCCATGACCTCGGGTTGGCGCGCGACATCCTGAAGGCGGAAGCGTCCGGCGCCGGCCGGCCGGCGGTCATCGGTGTCATCAATTGCCGGCTGGACGAGATCACCGAAGCCGGAGACGCACAACAGGCCCTCCCGATCGGGAAGTCGCCGGAAGAGTGGGAAGTCTTCGGCTTCGCCTGCATGGAAGAGCGCGACAAGGCGAATCTGGAGCTTGAAGCCATCCGGGCCGAACTCGCCAAGATGACGGCCGAATCGAAGCGCGCGCGGAAGGCAGAGGGGGCTGCGCTCGCCAAGGCGTCGGAAGCAGAGCGCGAGGTCGCCGACCTCCAAGAGAAGTTCGACAAGACCAGAGCGAAGCTGGAGGCCGTCACCTCCGACCTGGAGGTCACCCGCTCCGAACTGTCGTCGGCGTCCCTGCGCGTCGGCGAGCTCGCGGCCGACCTCGCGGCGGCCGTCTGCCGCGCGCCCGATACCTCCCCCGGCGAGGTCACCGCCTGGGAAGACACCGCGACCGGCCGCCGGCTCGTGCACCGCGTCACCCGCGTCGTCGTCGAGGAGGTCGTGGAGGCCGAGATCGTCACCGACGGCAACGGCTACACCTGGAAGGCGGCCGGCGAGGAAGGCCGCGCCTCCACGCTCCGCAAGGCCGAGGCGTTCGTGAACCTCGCCCTGGCCGGCCCCGACGAAGATCCCGAGCAAGGCTGAGCCGCTACACCTCGCCGGGGAGGTGCCCGTGGGCACGCATGTTGTGACCGGTGGCGACGGATTCCTTGGTCGCCACCTTGTTCGCGCGCTGGAGGCCGAAGGGCACAGCGTGATCTCTTTCGACCAGAAGGCCGACGCTCAGGTCAGCGTCGACGCCAACGACGGCGAGGCGCTCCAGGTCGTCCTCAACGCCTTCCGGCCTGACGCGATCTGGCTCTTCGCCTGCCCGGCATCGCCGAACGAGTACGCCGCGAATCCAGAGACGGCGCTCGCGACCATCGACGGCACCCGGTACGCGCTGGAGTGGGCGCGCGGTCAGGCCCACAAGCCGCGCGTGATCCTCGCGTCGTCGTCGGAGGTCTACGGCGACCCGCAGGTCATCCCGACGCGGGAGACAGAGCGCGGGCACGTCGAAAGTTACTGTCTCCGCGCCTGTTATGACGAGGCGAAGCGGGCGTCCGAAGCCTGGGCGTGGATCGCCGCTCACCGATGGGGCGTCGACGTCCGGGTGGCGAGGATCCACAACACCTACGGCCCCGGCCAGCGCGGTGACGGCCGGGTGATCCCGACCTTCGTCCGGCAGGCGCTCCGCGGCGAGCCGATGACCATCCGCGCCCCCGGGACGCAGTGTCGGTCGTTCTGCTACGTCGGCGACCTCATCGACGGGCTGATCAAGCTGTCGAAGGTCCACCCGGGCGACCTCGATCACAAGGGCCGCAACGTCCACGCGCTCCCGGTCAACCTCGGCAACGACCGGAACGTGCTCAGCGTCGAGGACCTCGCCGTCAAGGTCGGTGTCGTCGTCCGTTCCATCTTCGGGATCGACCAGAAGGATCCCGTCGTCGTTCCCGAGCCCATCGGCCACGACCCGCAAGATCGTCTCCCCGACCTCGCCCGTGCTCGTTCCCTCCTCCAGTGGGACACCGTGGTCCCGATCCACGCCGGCCTCTTCGAGACGATCCGAGACGTCGTCCTCACCGAACCCGAGTTCGCCCACCTCCGCGGCCAGTTTGAAGGAGCCGACCATGCGTAAGATCACCGTCGCAGACGTCACCCCGGGAGGCGCGATCCGCGTCACCCGCGATGACGTGGCCGCCGCCAACGTCGTCGACAAGCTCCAGCAGCGCGACCGCGACGCGCTCTCCCGCGCCCTGGACCGTGACAGCCACGCGGCAAGGCTGATCCAGCTCGCCGCCACCGCGCAGATCAACCAGTCGGCCGCGCGTCGGCGGGCGCTGGAGCGTCGGCGCCTCGTGTCGGACGAGCTGGTCGCCGAAGGGCACACCCGCCTCGAGGCGGACGCGATGGCGATCGACCTCGAGCCAGAGCCGACCGACGCGCCTCGGGAGATCGTCGAACTGCTCGTCTACCAGACGCGGATCATCCTGGCCGGTGACATCGGACCCAAGGCGGCCGAGTTGGCGGCCGGCTGGATTGCGGCCCGGGCGCTCGGCCACACCGTCGCCTGGATCCGCCCGGACGGCTCCCGGTACAGCGTCGGGACCGGCCTCGGCCGCGACACCCGGAACCTGCGCGGCGGGTTCGCCACCGTCGAGGAGTGCGCGGAGAAGATCGTCAGGCACGTTGCCAGCCAGGCCGAGGGACCGCACGTCGTGCAGTTGGCGATCCTGCCCAGCGTGTCGACGTCCCACGACCTGGTCACCACCGACTTCGACACGGCCGGCACCGACGAAGATCCCTTGCGGCTGCTGCTGCACGGCTGGCGGTGGGTGCTCGTCGAGCCGGCCGACGGGGAGGCGATGGACCTGGCTCCGTGGACGCTGATGGTCGACCGCATCGACGGGATCAAGCCCTGGACGGTCCTCCGATGGATCCGCGACCGGAAGGCCGCGCGAGAGCCGAAGGTCGTCAGCGGGCTCCGTGAAGGCTTCGCCGACATCCTCGAAGCGGAGCAGCGCGGAGGCAAGGTCATCGAGCGGACCCACCACGTCGACCTCGCGACGCGCGACGACGCGCTCACGTTCGTGCGGGCTCAGCGGTCGGCCTGACCTCTCCGGCGAGGTGGCTGCAATCAAGAGCCCATCAAATGCCCATCAAAACCGGGCCGGCGGTATCCGGCATGGAGAGAACCATGAGCCGATTCCGATGGACGCTCCACAACATGGTCGCGCATCCGCTGAGCGAGGTGCTTTGGCAACTCGGCTTTGTGGACTGGTCGCGCTGGGTGCACGACTCGACGGTGCCCGCCGACGAATGACCCCTCCGGCGAGGTGATCCACCGCGGATCATCTCGCCTCAGAAAAGATAACGCGACGACGTGACAGCGTAACGGCGTGCGGTTACTGTGTCTGTGTCCGGCGCCGACGCCGGGCAAGCGAGGAACCGATGATGACCGAATACGCTGAATATCTGATCGAGACGGCGAAGAACGGCGACGCGAACGCCAAGATCAGTGCGCGGATCATCATCACGTTCATCCTGAACGGCGGCGACATGAAGGCGGCCGTTGATGAGATTCTCGGCGATGGGACCTACGAGCTTGTAGGCGCCGACGTCTACGACGCGCTCAAGGGCCAGATTCCGGCCGCAACGGTCTAAGCGATGGATCCCCGCCTCCTCGCGCTGGAGATCCGGCCGCTCTCAGCCCTCGCGGGCTGGGCGCCTGTCGGCCGACGCATCGAGGCTCTGACCACCGCCCTGGCCGGCGGTGAAGGCGTCCACCCTGCCGACGTGGCCCGGCTTCGCCGCTGGGCTCGCAGGTGGCGCACCCTGCACGCCGACCTTCGCGCGTTCTACGCGGAGACGGCCGAGGCAGACAGCACGGCCGGCTTCGTGCTGGCCCTCTGGCTCGACAACGAGCCGCGCCCGGACGGCGCGACGCTCGGACGTGTCCACCGCCTCTACCGCGAGCGGCGCGGTCAGAGTGCGCCGTTTGATTTGTACCCGCGTGACTGGAGAGCATGATGGCCCGCCTCGCCCAACACCCCGACGCCTACGTCACCTTCACCCCGACGGCGACCACCTCCCCGAACACGCGGCCTCCGATTGAGGACCTGGACGGCGAGACCCGCAAGAAGATCAGCGGGGAGGCGTGGTCCTTCATCATGGCCCACATGAAGCGGATCAACGGGATCGCGAAGCGCGTCTGCGCGGTCGTGCCCGGCGACCAACGCGAAGAGGCGATCGAGCACGTCAAGATCGCCCTGGTCGAACAGTGGCCCCGCCTCCGCGCGTTGATCGCCAAGGCGAACTCGCCGGAGCGGATGGAGACCACGGTGATCACGATGACGGCCTACGCGGTCGCCCGGTCCTGGGATCGCCGTCGGCGGTTCGGTGCGGCGCACGTTCAGGGTGACGTCAGCATCGACGCGCCGACCTTCGACGAGGGCGCCGGCTCGCTCCACGATCGCCTCGCGTCCGACTCGATCGCCGAGACGATCACCGGCTCGATGCTGAGCAACGCCGACAAGGCGCTGGTGTTCGAACTCATGGCCGACTGCACGCGGGACGAGCGGGCCGCGATCCGGGCTTACCTCGCCGGGGAGGAAGGCCGGCCGGTGACGTCGGCGCTGAGGAAGATCGGGAACCGCGTCCGCGAGGAATGGGGCGCCTGCTACGCCGCCTGAGACGTTCCCGCCGCGCGAGCGGCTACCACCACCACACGCATTCTGGAGCTTCTCGTGCAAAACCTTCTCGTCAGCATCCTCCCCACGCTCATCGACGCCGCGGCGGCGCAGCCCGGCGTCAAGTTTGACTCCCAGGTCGCGGCCTTCATCGGCGTCCACAAGATGCGCGTGTACGAGTGGCGGAAGGGCGCGAGCTCGCCGGACGTCGTTGGGTTCGCCCGGCTCCTCGCGCTGGCCGGCAAGGAACTGCGGATCGACACGGACGGGCAGGTGGAGATCCGGGAGATCGGGTGTCGCGCCCCGAAGGCCGGCGAGCCCTGGACGAAGGCGAACGGCCGGCTGACGACCGGAGAGCACGACTGGATCGGGTCGGCCGCCAACTTCGTCAGCGCGTCGCGCGCGATGCACGAGACCGGCACCCTCGTCTTCACGACCAACGGGATCGTGGTCGTCTGACCTTCGCACCTTCCGGCCGGCCTTCCGCGGGCCGACCACCTCAGAGCCTCGGCAGACGCCGGGGCTCTCTCCGTTCAGGGCAGCGAGACGGCGCCGACGAGGTACGGGTGCCAGACCCTGAGAGTCATCCGCGTTGCGCCGCGGGCGTAGACCTTGCGTTCGATGGTCGCGCGGGCGGGCCGCTCGTCGGTCATGCCGAGATCGCGATCGACGTAGTCGATGTTCTGGCCGAGCCTGAACTGGATTGCGGCGGCCGGCGCCACGAGCAGCTCGACGACGTAGGACGGCCAGGACCGGTGCGCGGCCAGCCACTCGATCGCGTAGGTCGCCATCATCGCGTCGAAGGTCAGGTGCGCGTCGACCGTCGGGTAGGGCCGCGGTCCCTTCATCGTCGATCGGAGGTAGGCCAGCACGTCCGACGTGGACGGGTCGCGGCGGTAGACCTGCTCCCACCGGCCGAGCATCCGATCTTCTGACCAGCGGATCTCGAACTCGTCGTAGCATTTGTCCTTGCTTTCCTCGGTCATCAGCGACGTCCGCTCGATCACCGGCCACTCGTACACGACCAGCCGGCCGCTCACCGGCGCGCGCCAGTCGAGCACGACCGGCCCGAAGCCGGCCCCGTCGAAGCACCAGTGGAGAGACGGGATGTCGAGGGACAACGAGCCCTCCAACCACTGGACCACCCGAGGCGCGTTCTCGCCGGACGCGTCGAACAGGACGCGCGGGGTCATCCTCGGAAGCGTCGTCTCCGCCTGCGCCCACAGGACGGGATCCATCAGGTCGCGGCCTCGCGAGCCCATCCTCACCAGCCGCTCGGCCACCGCGATCGCCCCGGCCATCGAGCCGGTGTCCAGCTGGACGTCGACGTGCAGGCGCTCGTCGCCGGTGAAGGGACCGACCGACGAGGAGAGGTCGGCCGTCAGGCAGAGCAGACCCGAGCCGTCTCGTTCGCGCGAGAACGACCACGGCGCGTAGGCGTTGCCCGACGGGTAGCCCAACCCGAAGCCGTCGGCGTAGAACCGCGAGTAGGCGCCCGCGGTGATCTCCTCGAACTCCGAGCGCGGGTCGGCGCAGACCAGCAGCGTCCCAGCTCCGCCGGCCGTGGTGTCGACGAACAGGCCCTCCACGCGCGGGTAGCCATTGATCACGACGGGCACGCGGCGGCCGATCGCGTCCTCCCGCGCGTTCGGCCACCTGGTCGTGTCGACGACGGCGTCGGGCAACACGACGAACTCGGTCATCCGCGGATCGCTGATCACCAGTTGCATCGCCTCGCCGTCCGCCCCGAAGCCGGACGCCACGACGTCGCCACGCATGAGGACGAGCCTGAGATCGTTGTCCATCCCGTCGACCTGCCAAGACACCTCGGCGACACCGGCCAGCGTGTGACCTCGCCGGAGGAGAGCCCAGCCGTCCAGCAGGTTGGACGGGATCGAGATGGTGATCGACCTGGAGGCCGCGGCCGGCTCGCCCAACCGCACCCCGGCCTCCAGGGTCGGCTCTTCGCCGAGCAGGCCGGGCTCGTAGTCGACCTGGTCGCCGGTGATCCCGGAGATCGTCCGCACGGGAGACGAGGCCACGCGGATCGTGACGTCGCCCATGACGATCTCGACGCAGACGCGGACGTCGGAGAGCTTGACGTCGGCGGTCGCGTAGTCGACCCACCACTGCGTCACCCGCTGTCGGGGGCCGTCGGCCCACCGGCGCCATCGTTCCATCGCGACTTCGGCAGAGCCCACGCTCACCTCCTCCGGCGAGGTAGCCCGCTGGCTTCGTCGGCGTCCGCGATCCGAAAGAAAAGTAACCGCATGACGTGACAGCGTAACGGCGACACGTTACAGCACTGGCGTCCGGCGATGACGCTGGGCGACTGGAGAGAAGATGACCAACACGCTGGTGCGCGAAGCCTTCGAGACCGACTACAACGGCGAGTTCGGCGTTCGCGTGGAAGATTCGGTGCTGCTCGTTAAGCCAGGCGCGGAAGCCTTCGGCCTCGCCTCGTGGCTGTTCGATGTGGAAGCGACCGACGACGCGCAGGTGTTCACCATCGTGGTTCGCCGTCAGGCCGTGATGGCCGCCCTCAACATCGAGCAGGTCGAAGACGGCTGCACCCAGGAGTGGATTCAGTCGACGATCCGCGGCGCCGAGGGCTTCGGCCTGGAGGCTGGGATCCCGTCCGACGTGGTCGCGAAGGCCATCTACGAAGAGACGCAGAGCATCCGCCGTCTCGACGCTGAGGAAGCCGCCAACTCCTGACGGCCTCCCCTGTGACCTCGCCGGAGGGGCTCACACCTCTTCGGTCACGATCAGCGCGGTATCGCCGACCGGCCGCCACTTCGACGCGGTGTCGAGCAGGTAGCCGACGTGTGCGTTGTCGCTGGTCGACCGGATGGTGCCGTACACCAGGTCCCGCGGGTCCTGCGTGCCGACGGCCAGGATCACCGGGTGCACGTCGAAGTCCTGGTGCTCGCGGATCAGGTTCCGCAGCTGCGTCCGGAGCTGGTCCGTCGTGTCGCCGCGCAACGACAGGCTGTAGGTCCGGGCGGCCGGCCCTTCCTTGCGGGTCCAGGACGTGCCGGAGCGCGTCGCGATCCGGGTGTTGTTCGGCACCTGCAGATCGCCCTTTGTCCAGTCGGGGGCTTGACCGAGCGGCACCCACTGGCCCGGGACAATGGCGCCGATCGCCAGCCGCATCGCGTCTGGCATCGACCCTTCGATCTCCTGCTGGGCGTAGATCGACAGGTACCGGTACCGGTAGTCGGTGTCCGACCTCCACACCGCCGTCGACCCGTACAGCGAGTAGGCGGCCGCCGTCGCCGCGCCGGTCGGGGCCGCGTTCGTGCCGTCCGGGTACAGCTGAACCCAGCCGTCCTCGTCGGGGCCGCTCTGGATCTGGTACCGGTTCAGGCTGGACAGCTGGATGTACTTCCCGGCGTACTCGCCCCACCGCGGCGTCGGGCCGGACGGTGCGTTCAGCTTCACCATCCAGCCGGAGTAGGCCGCGATGGTCGAAGACGCGAACACCGCCGACGCGATCCCGGTCAGGACGGCCGATGTCGACACCGACGTGTGAAGTCCGATCAGCCAGGTCGGGGCGTTCCCGACGACGCCGACGGCGTTTACCTGCCATCGGTGGCCGATACCGTCCGGGTCTGCGTCCAGGTAGACCATCTGCTCTTCGACGTTCGTTGGCGCCCGCAGGGTCATCCGCGGGGACGGAGACGACAGGGCTGGAACACCGGACGTCGCCTGCACATGGCCGGCGTAGGTGTCCCCGCCGATCCCGCCGCTCCCGGCCCACCGGAGCATCATCCCCCGGTAGATGTGGTGGGCGCCGTCGCCCATCGGCGCGCCGCGGAGGTCGGTCGGGTAGGTCAGCCGGTAGCCGTCCTGGCTCAGCGACGACCGCCGCGACACCCACGCCCCGTAGATCTCCGCGGCGGCCGTGCCCGACGCGCCCCCGAAGATCCCGAACTGCATAGACTGGATCGTGCGCCCCGACGAGCCGTGCATCAGCGTGAACAGCGCGCTCTCCGACCACGCGACCGACAAGGCCGCCGACCGCGCGCGGAACACCAGCCGGCCGCTGGGCTCTGGCCGGTAGTTGTAGTCCGTGCAGAGGACGAGCCGGAACTCAGTGTCCTGCGCCGAGAAGGACGTCGGACCCTGGAGGGTCGTGATCGCCGCGCCGAGCGTGTGATCGTAGACCACCACCGACGTCGCGCCGATCCGCAGGGAGACGTCAACCTCCTTCACGTTGGTTGAAACGTCCTTGGTGCGGATCCGCATCCCGAGGTTGCCCGACGTGACGGGATCGCCTCGCCAGTTGGTGCCCTTCACGGCCATCACGAAGACGTGCCCCAGCTTCGCGCCCCAGGCGTCGGCCGCGACCGGCCCGCTCGTGTCGGCCCACTCCCAAAACTGGTAGTCGGTGCCCGTGACCGACACGGTCATCCCGGACGGCGTGGTCGTGATCGTCGGGCTGCCGGAGCTCGCCGACGTCCACGGCGACAGGCCGTCCGCCGTCGGGCTCCCGAAGGCCGGCCACCACCCACCGTACGCGGCGCGCTCTGTCTCGTTGCCGACCGGGGAGATCGCGATCGTCTCGTCCTGCGACCGGGCGAGCGGCCTCGAGCTCCACCCGCCGGACCTCAGCGCGAGCGCCACGCCGCCGGTGTACGGGTTCCGGCTGCTGGTCGTCGCCGGGTTCAACGGGCATCCGAGCAGCCACATCTCACCGGCCGCCCACACCGCCTGGAAGTGCCCCGGCATCGTCGCCATCGCCCCGCGCATCGGGTGGACGTCGTCGAGCGAGCGCCACCAGCCGGACTCGCCGAACATGCCGATGTCGAACTCGTAGCAGAGGATCCCGTTTCTCGCGCCAGACTCCGCGGCGACGAACAGCCAGACCTTCCGCTCGCTCCGAGCGAACGCGAGGCCCTTCACCGTCGGCGCCGCGCCCCATCCGTTGCCGGTGACGGCGATCGTCTCCAGGGTCGTCCAGTCACCGTCAGCCGTCGCGTAGCTGAGGCGGATCGCCGTCCGGTCGGAGGTCGTGATCGACGCCAGCAGGAAGGTCGACTGCGGGTCGCTGAGGCCGACCATCGCGAGCGGATAGGTCCCGACGGCCGGCGTCGAGCTGTGCCACGAAGCGATGTCTCCCGGCGGGCCGGCGATGGCCCACGACGCCCCGCGGTCGGACGACACCAGGGTGAAGGTCGGGATCGAGGTCGGGTAGGCGTTGCCGCCGGCGTTGGTCACGATCACCCGGACGTACTCACCCGAGCTCGCCGCGAGCATCTGGCCGCCGATGCTGTTCGTCGTGTCCCAGTTGCCCGTCTCGCCGGTCTGTTGGGACAGACGCTGTCCGTACAGAGTCCAGGTGACGCCGCCGTCCTCAGAGCGGAAGGCGCAGACGTCCTTCTGCGTGACGTCGGCGCCGAGCCCATCGTCGGCCGTCAAGCTCTGGTAGGCGAACGCGAGGAGCGCACCGCCCGGCGTCTCGCACATCGCCAGCGCCATCTCCATGACGGCGCCGTCGTTGTACAGGACGACGTTCGTGTTGATGATGTTCACCGTCGTCGACGTCCAGGCCGTCGTCGGCGCGTCGTCCAGAGAGCGGTACAGGAACGTCAGCGTGTTCGAGGCCGTCACCGAGCCGGCGACAACGCGGTTGAAGGCCGACGAGAAGGTGGCTCCGATGTTCTTGTTCGCACCCAACCCGGTCAACCCGTAGGACGACACGAAGTCGGGGATCTGGTCCTGCGCGAACGACAGCGACTCGGAGATCGCCGGGTGGCTCCAAACGTAGCCGGCCTGCCCGTCCCAGGCGCCGCCGCGCACGACTTCGTAGCCGAAGTCCTCGATCGTGAGCAGATCAGAGCCGATCCGACCGGACTGGAGCGGCACGAGCCGGCCGCCGTTCGTGTCCGCCGGAGCGGCATCACCCGGGTACTGGCCGGACTCGTAAAAGACGCTCGCGACGTTGGCCGCACCGACGTAGTTCCGGTCCCGGACGAGCAGGTAGCAAACTGGACCAGACGACTGGTCGTCGACGGGATCCGCCATGAACACCTCCTCCGGCGAGGTAGCCCGTGCGTTGCCGGCCGTCCGACCGTCGGCCTGGACCTCGCCGGGGAGGGGCTACAGCGGCACCCGTGGAGGAACGGCCGATGACCGACAGCGTTGTGACATTCACCAGTGCCGATGGGCAGTCGGTACGGCTGAGCGTAGCCGAACTTCAGTTGGCTTTGGCGTTCCGAGGCGAGCCGGTTTCGACCGAAGGAACGAACATCATTGAACGGGTGCTGGAACAGGCGCTGTCGTGGTCGTCGTCCGTCGAATGGACCTTGCCGCCGGCTCCACCGATCCACTTCGACGACGGGGCTCCGCGCAACCGACACGAGCGCCGACGCATGGCGAAGACAGGTCGGCGAGAAAAGTAACCGTAAGACGTGACAGCGTAACGCGCTGGCGTTACAGCGTCGGTGTCCGGCGAACACGCTGGGCGCGGGAGAGAAGATGCGCAAGGTTGTCAGTGCCCTCCGCGACTACCAGACCGGTGACTTCGTTCGCGCCGCCACCGAAGCCGAAGAGGCCGCGTCCGTCGAGGCCGCCAAGCATGACGGCGGGGCCGGCGTGATCGAAGTGGACGGCCGCTCCTGCTACGTCGAGCCCGGCTCGATGATCGTGTGGTCGTGAGCCGTCCGGCCCGTCCGGCCGAGCCGCCCGCGGCCGACGTTGAGGCGCTCCGCGGGGCCGGCTGGACGGCGGACCGCGTGGGGACGTGGACCCACCCGGTCCTTCGTGGGTTCATCTACTGGCGGGCGTTCCCGTCGGCGACGATGGCGCCCGGCTGGACGGCCGACGTGCTGCTGTTCGACGAGAGGCAGGAAGGCCACGGGACGCTCGCGGAAGCGTGTGTCGGTGCAAAACTTAGGTGGAAGCCATGACCGTCACTCGATGCAGGTTCCACGGGAGCCCTCGCGAGACGTGCGCACCGTGCGCCGAGCTGCGCGAGATCGCGGCCAGGATCCATGTCATCAGCGAGCGCGCCTACTGGGACGCTCATTGGCGATCGATCCACGAAGGCATCCCGATCGTCCGACCCATCGTCTCGTCATCCGACGGTGAGCCGACCCTCAGGATCGACAAGGCGAGGAAGTCGTGATCCGCGACGTCGCCGGCTGGGCTGTGGCGGCCGCCCTCGTTGCCCTCAGCCTGTGGGCCGGCGCGCTCTCTGCCGACGCCCTGGGCCGCGATCTCGCCGTTACCGGGTGGTCGCTCGCCCTGGCCGGCGTGCTCCTCAGGACGGCCGCCTGGAGCAGCCACGACCACGCCGGAGGGGAGACAGCGGCTACACGCCATCGACAGCGCGCGTCCCGACCCGGTGTGGCGTAATCTCCTCCACCGGGGCTGCGAGAGTTCGGGACGCGCGCTGCCCTACCGGATGACCGGCCGGACGTTCGCCATCCCGACCGCCTGGACGCCGCCCCCGCCGCCGAGCCGGCCCTGGAGTTGGCCGAGTCGGCCCTGGTTCTGCGCGTCGACGAGCGCCTGACCAAGGTCGCGCTCGCCGATGCGGACCACGACCGCGATCGGGTCGTTTCGCGACGTCGCCGAGAAGCCCGACACGCCCAGGTCGGACGCGGCGCCGCTGGCGGCCTGGCCGGCATCCGACGCGGCGTAGGCGGCCGCCCGCTCCTGGCGAGCGCGCTCCTCCTCGGCCGCAGCCATCTCGGCCACGCTCGTCCCGGCCGACGTGCGCCGGGTGCCGCCCGTGCCCTCTCCCTGCGTGACCGATCCGCTGCTGACGGAGATCGAGCCCATCGCGGCCAACGGCGTCTGGCCGTCGGTCTGGACGTACTCGATCCCGTTCTTGATCATCGCGACGTGCGTGGCGTCCCCGCGGACCTCGGCGGCCGACAGCAGACCGTACAGCTGCGCGAGCGCCGACATGTCGCCGCCCTCGGCCGCCTGCGCGAGCGCCCGCACCTGCTCTTGCCGGTCGACGTACTTGTCGGGCGTGTCGACCGCGACGTCCTCGGGGTTCGCTTTCGCGTACTTCTCGGCGTACTTCTTGGGCGAGAAGATCGCCATGAAGATGTCGCCGAAGAGCTCGATGAGGTTGGTGAAGATCGAGACGATCGCCTGGATGATCGCCTTGGCGAGCGCGGGGATGATCTCGGGGAGGCCGCCCAAGAACCCGTCGATCAGCGCGCTGATGATTTGAGGGATCGACTGGATGAAGTCGTTGATCAGCTGCGGGAGCATGTCGCTCCCGATCAGGTCGGTCAGCCCATTGATCAAGTCGACGATCAACTTGGGGATGGCTTCGACCAGGGACGCGATCAACATCGGGATCATCTTGATGATCGCGCTGATCAACTTGGGGATGAGCTTGATGATCCCGTCGATGATGCTGATGATGATCTCGGGGAGCGCTTCGATGATCGCCTGGATGATGCCGGGGATCGCTTCGATGATCGCGGCGATGATGTCCCCGACCGCGTCGATCAGCGTGCGGATGAACTCCGGTAGGTCGGCCAGCAGCTGCTCAAGGATGGCAGGGATCGCCTTGACGACGGCCGTGATCAGCTTCCCGATCCCGTCCACGAGCGCGATGACGAGCCGGTCCATCGTCGCCACCGACTCGGTGGAGGACGAGGTGAACGCCTCGATCAGCCCGTTGATGATCTCGTCCAGGTTTTCCGCGACCGCCCGCACGATCTCGTCGGCGGCATCGACCAACGCCATGATCAGCGGGCCGATGTTCTCGCCGACGATCTTCATGACCTCTGGGATCGCCGCCCCGATCGCCATCGCGACCTGAGGCGCGGCCTTCGTGATCGCCGTCAGCAGCCCGGGGAGCGCGTCACCGAGCGCGGCCATGATCTCCGGCGCGGCGTCCACGACGGCGTTCACGAACGCCACCGCCTGTTGAGCGGCACCCGCGACGAGGCCGGCGCCGGCGGCACCGACGCTGCGAGCCTCGCCGGAGGCGACCATCCCCTGAGCCTCGCGCACGAAGCCGAACAGGTCGAACTTGAAGCCCGACAAGCTCTCGATCAGCGAGAAGAAGCCCGACACCGACGTCCGCACGATGTCGACGGCCGTCCGGTAGACCTGCGCCACGCCGTTCACGACGTCGCCGATGGTCCCGACGACCTGGCGGGCGGTGTCGCCGACCTTGGCGAGCTCCTCGCGGAGCATCGCGGCCCTCTCGGTGCCCAGAACGCGGTCGTAGGCCGCCGAGACGTCGGCGATGAAGTCCTTCGTCGCTACGCCCTCAGCCTCCAAGGCGTCGATCGTGGCTTCCTTCTCCTCTTCGATCGCGCCGAGTCGGGTCTGGAAGAAGCGATCGTAGAGGCTCTTGATCCGATCTTGGGCCGTCTTCAGGCGGGACTCGCGCTCCGCCTCTTCACGCTTCAGGAGTTCGCTCTGATCGTGCTGAAACTTCTCGTTCAGCGCGCCGAGCGCGGTCAGCTTCTCCGCCTCCGACAAGTACCGGTCGGTGTACAGTTCCTCCACCTGCGCATTGAACGCGGCCTCAAGCTGTCCCATCTCCGACAGCATCGACACCTGAGCCGAGCGAGCGATGTCCGCCCACCGCTCACGCGACGCGGCGGCGTCCTCCTCCTCTTTCTCTCTCTTCTTCTTCTCCTCCTCTGCGTCCTTCTCCTTCTGGTCCGCGATCATCTTCTCGTAGAGGACCTCGACGATCGCGACCTGCTCAGCCGTCGCGATCCGCCAGGACGCCATCTCGGCGAGGACGAGCTTCTTCTCCCGCTGGATCCGCTCAACCTCCGTCAGCCCGTACTCTTCGGCGCGGCTGAGCAGCTGCTGTAGTTCGTCCTGGTGCTTGCGGTACTCGCTCTGAGCCTCCGCGTTGGCCGACTGCGTGGCGGCCTGCCGGGCTGCGTTCCGGCGAGCGTCGAGGGCCTCGATCCGCTTCTGCTCAGCGGCCAACACGTCCGACTTCGCCTGCTCGACGTTGCGGGCGAAGGTCTTCTCTTCCTCGACGAGCTTGGCGTGCCGCTCGCGAGCCTGAGCGATCTCGGCCGCCATGTTGAAGCCGCCACCGACACCCGCGCGCCCTTCGCTGTCTCGCCGCGCCTGGAGCCGCTGCACGTCTACGGCGGCGGCGTGGACCTGATTCCGTAGGACCTGAGCCTGCGCGGAGAGCGCGGCTACGCCCTCCTCGTCGAGGTTGGCGAAGATGTCCCGGGTCGACATGAGCCGGCCCTGGACCTCCGCGATCTCACCCAGCCGGAGCTTCATCGTCACCAACTCGGCGTTGGTGGACTGCGCGGCGGCCGCAGCGTTGTTCAACTCCGTCGACAGCGACCCCTCGGCAGCGGCCGCGTCCCGGGCGGCGATCGTCGAGTCGATCAGCGCTTGGGAGTGAGCGTTGGCCGCTTCGGTGGCCGCCCTGGACGACTCCTCGAAGCGCGCCGCCACCTCGCGGTTGGCTTCCGCCAGCCGGCCCTCGCTGTCGTTGAGCGCGCGGATCAAAGCGATCACGCCGGTGATCGCAACCCCAAACACACCGATAGCGATCGTGGCCGAACCAAGCGCCAAGGCGGTCGTTGCGGACAACGCCTCCAAGACAACGAGTTTGGCTTGAATCTGAGCGATGAACTGTGCCGCCTTGACGGCGCTGAACATCGAACCAACCAGAATAAATAGGTCGTCGAAGTTCTGGAGAAGCGGAGCCACGGCCTCGCCGATCGCCTTCAACGCGCCGACGATCTCCAGCGCGGAAACAGATATCTCGACTAACGCACGGCCGATCGTCGTGCCGAGATCTCCGACCTCGCCGGTGAGGTTCTCGGTGAACTCCGCGCCGATCCGGCCCGACTGAAGGCGGAATTCGTCGGCGATCTGCGTGAGCACCTGCTGGGACTCGCTCAGCATCTGCCTCAGCGGCTCGGAGAACCCGTCGAACAGCGCGATCCCAGCCGATTCGGCCGCGCTCGTCACCTCATCCCAGGCGGCCGACACGGTGTCAGTCTGGACGGCGACCATCGACGCCAGCGCGCCGGTCTTCGTCTGGAGGTCGGAGAGGAGCGTGTCGAACCGAGACGAATCGCGCGCGAGGTCGTTGGCGATCTTGCCGACGTTCGCGCCCGCGCGGATCCCGAAGATCTGGAAGGCGTCGGCCGTCGTCATCGACGTCTGGCCGAGCTTCAACAGGATCTCCCGGAAGCTGTTGAGCTCCGGCGACACGTCCGACGTCGACAACCCGAGCCGCTTCAACGCGGCCTGGGCCTCGTTCGTCGGGTCGGCGAGGCTCGCGACCATCTCGCGGAAGTTGGTCCCGACCGTCGACGCATCCAGGCCGAGGTCGCGGAACTGCGCGAGGACGGCCACCGTCTCTTCGAGCGACGAGCCGACGCCCGCACCGACCGAGCCGGCGTACTTCAACGCCTCGCCGAGGTCGGTCATCGACAGGAGCGACGCCTGCGTCCCCTGCGCGAGGACGTCGGTGATGTGCGCGGCGTCCGAAGCCTGGAGGCCGAACTGCTTCATCGTCGCGGCGACGAGGGTAGTGGCCTCGCCAAGGCCGATCTGGCTGGCGACGGCGAGGTCAAGGGCCGGCTGGATGGACTGGATCACCTGGTCCGTCGACAAGCCGGCCTGAGCCAGCATCGTCATGCCCTCGGCCGCCTGCGTCGCAGAGAACTGCGTCGTCGCGCCCATCTCCTCCGCGCGAGCCTTCAGCCGCTGGTACGCCTCGTCCGTCTTCGACAACCCGCCCGCGACGGCCGCGAGTTGAGCCATCTGCTTCTCGAACGACGAGCCGACGGCGACCGACGCGGCAGCCAGGCCGGTAGCCGCGAGCGCCGCGCCCTTGAAGGCCGCGGTCAGCGCCTGCCCGATCAGGTCGACCAGCGGGCCGATCGTCAGCGACAACGCCTTGGTCGTCGTCTCGGCATTCTTGGCAGCCGCGTTGTACTGCTCATCGTTCAGCAGGAGCCGGACAACCAGCTTGCCGACGTCGACCTCTGAGACGGCCATCGAACCTCCGATGGCGTCCGCTACCCTGCCCCCTCCGGCGAGGTCACCGCGTCACCGGCAGGACCTCGCCGGAGGGGGTCAGCCGGTGAGCGCCGCGAGCCCGCTCAGGAGCTTCTCGTCACGCTCCTTCGCGCGGGCGACCGCCTGCGGGTCGTTGAAATCGATCTCCGTCGAGCGTCTCGCCGACGAGGTGCTCGGCAGCTTCACGTCAAGGCCGGTGGCGTCCTTGATCGCAGGGAGGAACGGTCCGATCACCGTCTGGAGCGCCCAGACCTTGGATGCCACGATCGACCTTGCGACAAGGCCGATCTGAGGCCACGTCCACCGCTCCATGACGGCGACCGGATCGTGGCCGGCCGCCGCGAGGATCCCGACGATCACTTCGGGGTCGAGCTGCTCATCCCCGCCGCCGCCTTCACGACCGGCAGCATCGATTCGATCATCCCTCGGACCTGCCGGAGGACGAAAGGGACGATGGCCTTCACCAACTCCTCGGTGCCGAACAGCGCGCCAGCGAGCCCGACCGCTTCGACGTCGGCCGCCACGATGGATTCCGCGGACGCCTTCGCCTTCGCCAACACGTCCGGGTGCAGGAGCGCGAAGGCTTCCGACAGCGCCTGGATCACCTGCGGGTCGGTGGACGCGGAGACGAGGACGCCGATCACCGCCTTCATGTCGCTGGAGCCGGCCGACAAGATCCCGACCAGCGCGGGGTGTTCCGCCAGCTTGTCCTTCAAGAGCTTGTTGAATCGGTACTGCTTGGCGGCTGAAAACGAGGTGCTGACCTCGTAGGTGTTGCCCATGATGTCCACGATGGTGATCCGGCCGGGGATCAGAACGGACAGCAGGGACTCGAGCTTCGCGACGGCTTCGGACTGTTCGGACAAGGGAACCTCCAGGCTCATGGCCTGCCTGGAGGTAGCCCGCCTCAGTCGTCGTCGCGAGGTTCGTGGCCGTCGGCGTCGGCGCTGTCGTGGCCGCTGCGGGCGACCAGCGCCGCGATCGCCATCGAGACGACGAGGGCGGCCGGGAAGGCGAAGAGCAGTTCGAGCGCGCGGACGAGGGTCATGCCGGGCGTGTAGCCGGTGCCCCCGTCGTCGCGAGCGCGTCGGCCGCCGCCTTCGCAGCGCCGCGCTTCTTCTCGCGCGACCGCTTCCGGTCCCTCAACATCTTCCGGCGCTCCACCTCTTCGGTCGGCGGGTCGTCGTCCAACGCGAGGATCACGGTCGTCTCCAGTTCGTCAACGCGCTCGGCGAGCTCTTCCTGAAGCTCCACCTCCGCGGCCTGGAGGACGATCGAGCGGTCCTGCTTCACGCCGAGCGCGTGGACCTCTGACGTCAGCCCCTGGATCGCCTCCAACACCTTCGTGCCGAGGTCGATCATCGTGTCGGCCTTCTTCGTCGCCTCCTCGCGGACGCCTCGAGCCCACCACGCGACGTAGGCGCCAAGGCCGGCCGGGGTGGACACACCGACGATCGGCACCAGCGGGTTCACCGCTTCGGGGATCGACTTGGCGACGCTGGCGGCGTCCTGGGCGACGGCCATCGACCAGCCACCGACGGCGCCGGCGACCAGCGTGAGCAGCGCGACGGCGAACATCCTCTGGGCACTCATGGGGCCGCCCCCACCGCGCGCCAGCCATCGATCTCGATGTGACCGGGGTCGTACAACCGGTGCTCGGCCCGGTCGCCATCCTTGTCCCAGTCGCCGCCCCAGGTGGCCGGGATCCCGAGCTCGCGCGACGCCTGCGCGACCGCCGCGCCGATCTGCCGGAACGCTTCGGATACCGGCCCGCCGCCGTTCGCGGCGACCTCGCGTCCGCTGGCCTCCTTGAAGGCGAGTTCGACATCGCCGTCTCCGTCGCTGTCGAGGATCGGCGCCAGGTCGAACGCCCAGGACGGAGACCGGTTGTGCGGGCTCTGGCCGTAGGCGGCGTTGCTGTTGCCGCTCGCGAGCGCGGCCTGTTGCTCGGCCCGGCCGCGGTGGCCGACCAGGATGCGAAGATCGAACGGGACCAGGTCGAGGACGCGTCGGGCGAACCGCTGCGTGTCTGGCGTACAGGTCGCAAGACACCGAGCGCTCGACGCTCCCCAGGTGTGAGCCTTCGCCATCGGGGCACCTCCTGTCGCTCGCTACCTCGCGAGAGGAGATGCCGTCACCGACGATCAGGTCTTCTGGTAGATGACGCGGAAGAGCTGGCTGGTCGAAGGGAGCGCCGCTCCGGCCCAATCGGTCGTCGACCGCTGGAGACGGAACTTCATCGGGAACTTGTGCTCGTCATGGTTGAACGAGAAGTTGATCCCGCCGTCGGCGACGCCCTTCCAGCCGTAGACGAGCATCGTCTGACCGCTGTGCATCTGGTGCTCGATCTTGATCGCCCACTGGTCCGGCAGCGGATCGCCGCCGAACGACACGACGTCCTCAGCCGAGGAGGAGGACGTGGCCGCCGCGCCCAACTGGACCGGCAGCGGGCCGTTCACGAGGTTCCACTCGATGCCGGTCACGCTGATCATCACGTCCTGCGCCTTGTCGAAGGCGTAGACGCTGTGCATCGGGTTGCCCTGACGGATGTGCACCGTCTCGCGGGTCGCCTCGATCGCGATCCCGTCCTCGGTGATCGCGCCGACGTCCGTGCTGGGCGTGGTGCCCGCGGCGCCGAGGTAAAGCCGGCCGGGGCCGGCAGAGATCTTGTTGGCGGTAATGGTCGGTACGTTGAGAGCCATAGCTGTCCTCCTGCCCAATGAGGTGTTCGGGGGTGCCACGGCCTCTCGGGCTCGTGGACTGGCTACCGTCGCGTTCTGGTGTCGTCACCCGTGGGGCACGATCCGAAGGGGGACAGCTCCTCTCGGCGAGGCCTGCGCCGCCTGCAACAGCATGGTCAGCTCGGCCACGGTGAGCAGCACTTCGCCGTCCACCTCGTCGGCCTGGAGGGCGGCAGACGGCCGGTACGAGACGGTGGACCGGTGGCCGCACTGTCGGCACCCGACGGTCACCGACGCTGCGGGACCGAGTTGGATCCAGACGAACAGGTCAGAGCGGCGGATCCGCACCTCGTCCTTCTCGTCGTCGCAGAATCCGAGGACGGCCTGACACCGCTCACACCGCCAGGGCATGTCGATCGGCTTCATCTGCTTGTCGGGATCGGGGTCGGGGATCACGCCGGTCTTCTCGGCCGCGAGGACGGCCAGAGATCCGATCGCCCTCAGCTCCTGCTCCAGCCCACCGAGACGCGTCGCGATCGCGCTCAGGGAGACGCTGTCCTCACCCGGATGGTCGTCCGCTGAGCGCATCCCCGACACGTCTTGGTCTCCTCTCGGCCGGCCTCTCCCGGCAGCGCGATCGCCTGACCCGGTTGGCAGCGGAACAGCTCTCCGCCGCACCGACACCGGATGATCGTCGCCCGGTCTTCCGCCGTCTTCATGCCTCGCCACACCGCGCCTCCAGTCGCCCGCTCGGGGGTCTGCCCGATGGGTACCGCGCGCCGGGACGACGTCCAACCGGAGGCGGCCGCTACACCTCGCCGGGAGGGAACATGGCCGCACCCGTTCGAGGTCGAAGCAAGATGCGTCTCGCGTGGTGCACGCCGACCGGGGCCGGCTTCGGTCAGCTCCCGTCGGTGCCTGCGCTGCCCGCCCCGCTGGTCAGGCTCGCGCTGGTGACGTCGCACCTCAGCCGGCGCCCTGAACCAGAAACCGACCCCGCGCGAACCACGCTTGAGCCTTCGCGTTGAAGCCGATGTCGCCGCGCTCCACCTCGCGAGTGTAGCCCGTGAACGTGATGTTCCTGGTTCCCGAGGCCAGCACGGTGCTGTCGATCAGCTGCTGCGCCTGGAGCGCCAGCACGCAGGCGTCGTACAGCCGGATCGCCTCGCTCTGGCTGACCCGCGAGTAGGCGTAGACCTCGAAGGGCTGCGACAGGACGGCGCCCTGGTACCGCATGAACCCGCCGCCGGTCGGGGTCACCACAACCAGCGGGTAGGCGACCGAGCCGACGTCGCCGTCCTGGACGTGCGCGCTGTGGATGCACTCGGCGGCCGGGACGATGGTCTGGATGGCGGCGTTCTCGCTGACGAGCCGCGTGACAAGCTGGACGACATCGGCGAGCCGGACCACGGTCACCTCCCTCGGCGAGGTACCCCGCGGTCACTGCTTCACAAAGCGCCCCTTTGAGTCTCTGGCCGGGCCGCCGCTTCCACCGAAAGACATCCGAGATGATCCGCTCTTTCCGGCCGTCGTCATCGTCGGCCCGCCGCCGGTGCCGGTGAACCGGACGCCGAGCTTGGAACGCGCCTCCTTGCCCAGGTACCGGACGATCGACTTCATCATCTCCTTCTGCGTCTCGGGCAGGAGCGCCGTTTGCCAAAGCGGATCTCTCGCCAGCATGACGTCGGTCCCCTGGATCACGTCTCGAACGTGCGGCGCCCGTTGCTCGTCAACGCCGACCTCGTAGGACGGCTGACCCGATCGGCTGGTGGCCGGCCCCTGGAACATCGCGGCGGCCATCCGGCCGGACTGCTCGTGAACAACCCACGGCTCGGACGTGTGGATCTGGATCTGCCCGTGCCGGCTGGCGTAGGGGTGGTCCAGTTCGGCTAGCTGTTCGAGGGTGTGATCTTTGCGGGTGATGTTCTTCTTGATCGCCGCCGACAGCGCGTCACCGCCAGCGTTGAGCGCGCCGATCGCGAAGCCGCGGACGTCACCGGTCGACTTCTTCAACTGGATGAGGACGAAGTTGAGGCTTGCGACGTCGACAGAGACGGCCACGGGCACCTCCTGCTCCCTGCTACCTCGCCGGGAGGGGGCAGGAGATGCCCGCGAGATCAGCCCTCGGTGGTGTCCGGCTCGGTCGGCGCCGCCTCGGTCACCTCAGGCAACGGCTCGTCGAACGGGAAGGCCGGCAACGTCGCCATCGCGACGTGCTCCGCGACGGGCGGCGCGCCGGCAGCGCGGGCACCGTGGCGCGGGACCGGCGGGGCGTAGTCGCCGAGCGCGGAGATGAACTCCTCAAGGCGCACGCGCATCGGGTGGCCGGCCGGCAGGCGGTTGGCGGCCTCGACGATGTACGGCGCGCCCATGCGGATCAGGCTCAACCCGAGCTCGCGGTGGGCGAGGAACATCGACGGGGCAGCGACGGCGACAGCGCGGCGGAAGCACTCCTGCGCGGTGACCGGCGCGCCCATCTCGTCCCAATACAGGCCGAGGGACACCCACGACGGCCCGCGCTTAGGGTCGTCCTGCAGGTCGAGCTCAAGCAGCCGGCGGTACCGGTCCAACTTGGCCTGCATCTGCTCGGGCGTCAGGTTGAGGCCGGTGTTGAGCAGCGTCGAGGGGCAGACCCGGACGATGTTCCGGATCCCCGCGTCCGACAGCCGACGCACGGACTCCTCGAAAGACTCGTGCACCCGGCCCGACAGGTAGAGCAGGGGCTGCTCGTTGTCGTCGTACAGGTCGATCCGCACCATCCGCATCGCTTCGGACGGCGAGGCCGACCCGTCCGCGTGCTGGTTCTGGAAGCGGAACAGCCAGGCGAACGTGTCGCCGGACTGCGCCATCCGGCGGACCTCCACGGGGAAGCGAACGTGGAAGTGCTCGTCGGGGTCGAGGAACAGCGCCCAGTTGATGGCCGGCGTTCCGTCTGCGCGCGCGAGGCCGCGGAGGTGGTCGATGCCGGCCGTCCGCGCGCCGCACAGGTCGTCGTTGAGCAGGTGGCGGATCACGATGGCGCCGAAGTGGTGGAAGACCCGAGCGAGATCGGACGGGATCTCAGCCTCGGATGTCCAGACGATGACGATCGCGTCGACCACGCCGTACAGCTGGTCGAAGGTGCGGGCGTAGTCCTCGGCGCTCTCACCCTCGTAGGCGAGCATCGTCAGGCCGACGCGGGTGGCGTCCGACCAGGCCGACATCCGCAGGTTCTCGCCGCGGGTGATGTGGCCGTAGCTGGACCCGCCGATCAGCTGCGCGTTCGGATTCGGATCTTGAAGCTCGTACCGGCGCTGCTTGCGCTCGCGGTCACGGGCGTCGATGTAGCCGTAGTGGCGGACGGTGATCCCGGCCGTGCGAACGCCGGTCAGGTCAGAGCCCGGGACATTCCCGCAGTGCAGGCCGTTGTTGCCGCCGGCGATCACGCGGTGCCCCATCGCCCGGTAGAAGCGGAACCCGCGCATCCCGCCGGTGTAGTTGCCCTCGTCGCCCCACGGGTGGCTGATGTTCACGAGCCGGTCGGAGTCCCAATGGGTCGCGAAGGCGACGTCCCAGCGCATGACCATCGGATCGGGGTGGTTCATCAGCCGCTCGAGGTGGGCACGGGTGACGGTCGCCTCGGGGATCTCGTCGTGGTCGACGGACAAGATCCAGTCGGCGACCGCCTCAGCCTGGAGGAGCGCGGCGTTGCGCTCGTCGCGCTCGTTGAACTCCCCGGTCCAGGCCCGGACCGAGACGGTCGGGGTCCGGGTGCCCTCGAACGTCTGCACAATGGCGGTGAGCGCCTGCTGGAGGTGCCGCGCCTGCTGGGCGAGCGGCGCCTCACGGGACGGGACCAACGACCGGTACTGAGGCGCCATCCGGCTCGCCACGTTCTGGTGGTGCTCGGCCGGCACGCTCGCGAGGACGGGGCCGGTCAGCAAGATCTCGACGTGGTCGACGAGCCGGCTGATCGCCTGGAGCGAGCCGACGAACATCCCGATATCGTTCGGGACCGCCAGGAGGATCCGGTAGACGGCGGCGATCCGGTTCGCCTCACCTTGAACGCGACCCGCCCACCGGTCGTAGAAGGCGACCCGGTTGCGCATCCCGCGGAGCGCGTCGGGGAACAGCGCGTCGAAGGACTGATGGCCGATGTGGCTGACCCAAGAGCCGACGGCCACGACAGGCCGCCAGCCGAGGCGCCAGGCACGCGCGCACAGGTCGTTGTCCTCGTACCCGCCCACCGGGAAGGTATCGCCCTCGAACTGCCCGCACAGGCCGCCCTCGGGCCGCGACGGGCCGGTGAGGTCGAGATCGCGCACCGCCTCACGCACGACGCCGACACAGAAGCCCGACAGGAAGGTGGCCGTCATCGTCTCCCCGGCGGTGTGAGCGGCGATCCACTCGTGGCCGAACTTCTCCGGTCCGATCTCCTTGCACCGCTTGCCGGCCGGGCCGGTCATCATCTGGATCCCGGCCGCGAGGTTCGTGACCGGCCCGATGAGGCCGATCCCCTTGCCGTTGCCGATGTACCCGGAGATCGGCCGCTCGGGACGGGCGCCGCTCTCGTCGGCGAACTCCGACCACTCCTGGATGGTCTCGGCCTTGAGGGACAAGAGGATCCCGTCCAGCCAGTCGGGGTGCGGCCGGAGGTCGTCGTTCCAGTACACGACCACGCCACCGATCCCGCCGTGTTCGTTGGCGGTCCGGAACCCGAGGTTGCAGGCGTTGCCGAAGCCGATGGGGCCGTCGGCGGTGACGACCGTGAGGGTCGCGGGGCTGGAGGCCGGCACGATCTCGTTCCAGACGGCGATGGACTCGCGGATCGCCTTCTCGGCGCCGGCGGTGTCCTTCGGGTTGACGGCGACGACCACGTTGACGCGGCGGTCGCGGATGCTGGCGGCCAGGGAAGCGATCC
>Ga0315904_10002900_pt1 | contig 25910 bp, 24 predicted proteins | sample LakEriMetagenome_6_FD_203529 | JGI IMG/M metagenome (GOLD analysis project Ga0315904, IMG submission 203529) | Freshwater fungal communities from buoy surface, Lake Erie, Ohio, United States - Buoy 12 MA120 | ecosystem: Environmental > Aquatic > Freshwater > Lake | place: USA: Lake Erie, Ohio...
CCCCCTCCCCCCGCAGCGTTTCGAGGGCGGGGCGTGCGCGGGCTAGGAATACCCAACCCCGCAATGAACACCCCTTCTGATAAGGCCACCCCCCTTTTGACTAGGGTTTCACCCCAATCTGTTAACGCGGAGCTGTTAAGTTGTGCTCGACAGCCTCCCTCAGAAAGATTAAGACATCTTAATGATGTTATTTTCGACATAAACCCCCCCTTTTTCTGGTTATATGGGGGAGACACAGAGGGGGCAACGAACTCACCCTCCCAGAGAACGGTCTCTCACTCAATAGAGTTCGCTCTGGCCGCTAGGCCAGATTAAGAATGGGGCAACCCAAGGAGTTTTAAATGCCAAAGGGCAAGATTCTCATGGGGAAGAAGACCCCAAAGCCAGCACCAGGTGAACCAACGCAGCTTAAAATGCCAGGTCGCCCTTCGATCTACAAGGGTACCGACAAGCGTGCAGACGCTCCCGTCAAGGTAAAGCCTGTACCAGCAGGCAAGCGCAAGCCGCCAGTGTATGGCAACAGCAACTATAAGCCAAAGCCAACGCCAAAGAAGCGATTGGGAGACCGATAATCATGGCAAAGGCACGACCACAACTAGATAAGATGGCAAACGGCAAGAAGAAGCCGATGAGCCGCACCTCTGGTGTCGCTCGTCGACTGCTTGGTCGCTCAGAGGGTATTGCAACGAAGCTGAAGTACGGCGCACCCCTCACAGGTTCCGCCTCTGGCGTCAAGAGCATTAGCCTCAAGGACGCTGGTGAGGTGCTGACCTCGGGTATCGTTACCCTTGGGAAGAAGGGTCTTCAGGCTGACCCTGCCTCTCTCGCCATGGCTCTGCCAGTTGGGAAGGTCCTGAAGGCTGCACAAGCCCTTAAAGCTGCTGGGAAAATTAAGCAGGCAACCGCCCTTATTGCTCGAGTAGATGCAAAAAGGGCAGGGCAGGTCATGGGTGAATTCGGTAATGCAACTCAAGGTGTTTACCAAGGTAGGCCACTGAGGAGACTATCTGAATCTGTATTCCCACGAGCCGCTGGCGGAGCAGAAAGCGCCCCTACACTTCGTCAAGAATACGAAACAGTAAAGCAGGGATACGAGCAGGTATTTGGCAAGGGTAAGAAGGTTAGTAGCTTCAACCCAGACGTTGCCGCAATGACAGGATATCCAGGACGCGGCGGTTCTGTGGCAAAGATTCGAAAGATTTCTAATCAGGTCGATGCGTATCTTAAGAAGCGCGGCGGAAAGACCATCGGTAAGTAATAGTTACAACGCCACCGATTCAGAGGGGGTCGAATGTCCAAGGCAGTTTCACAGTACGTCAATCGCTGCAAGGACATCCTCGGACTGGGGCATTGGACCATCACGGTAGGAGCTGGCGCTCCGCCTGACGATTCCTGGGCTGATGTAGAAGTCAGCACGAACCTGTATAACGCCACCATTCGCTTCTCTCCAGATCTCTGGAAGCAGAAGAAGGACGAGATCCGACGGGTGGTAGCGCACGAACTGATCCACCTGCACCAGGCAGGGGTGGAGCGCCTTGTTGAGGCGTTGGAGGAGTCGCTGGGATCAGCGGCCCATAGCATCCTCAGCCACGTATGGGATGTTGAAACGGAGCGAGCGGCTGACTCGCTATCCGTCCCCCTGGCTCGGCTCTTGCCGATGCCAAGTTTAGGAGAAGACTAATGCCAATGGTCGAAGGGAAGAAGTTCCCATACACAAAGGCTGGTAAGGCTGCGGCGGAGAAGGCTGAGAAGGGCCTGTACGCCAACATCAACGCCAAGAAGAAGCGCATTGCCGCTGGCTCTGGCGAGAAGATGCGTAAGCCTGGAAGCAAGGGCGCCCCAACCGCTAAGGCATTTAAGGACTCAGCCAAGACCGCAAGGAGCAAGTAGCCGTGGCAAAAGCGAAACCAATGAATCGAACGTCTGGGACAGCCAAGCGGAAGATTAGCAAGGCCGAAGAGGTTCGCTACGCTATGAGGACAGGCAAGCCATTGACTGGCTCTGCGTCTGGCGTTAAGAGCATTACCCCAAAGCAGGCTGGTGAAGTTCTGACTCAGGGTATTGTTAGCCTTCGTGGTAATAAGTTTTCTGTTGACCCCGTTGGACTTGCTATGGCAGTATCTCCATTCAAAATCCTTGGCGGTGTTGCTGCAAGAAGCGCAGCTGGACTCAAAAGGCTAGGTCGCGCTGGAGACTTTATTGAGGAAGAAAAGGCAGCATTAGACGCTGCTGGGAAGTTTATGCTCGCTTCCAAATTTCCAAAGTCAGCTGGGGCAAAGAGTATGGAATCGTCTATTGTCAAAGAGATTGTTAAGGCCAAGTCAGTTAGCGACTACGATACAACTGGCATTACGAATGCGGTACGCCTTGGCGGAGAAACCCTATGGACTACTGGCATGGACGAAAAAGGAAAGAAGCAAGCCTTTAGAGCAGTGGCAAAGGTTCTTGGTAAAGCTGGTCGTTTAGAGCCATCTCTTAGAGATATTGGTAAAGAGTTCAGAAAAAATTCAAAAAGGAAGTATTAACCCTTGTCCCGCTTTACCTCTACTGCTAGGATCAACACCCGCTGGCGAAACAATGATTTCATCGGTGAGCCTGGATCTACCCACACGTTCCCAGATGCGTTCCATGAGGAGTTCCTTGTGGACTGGGCGTTGCAGATCTCTAATGGCACGATCATCATTACGGAAACCCCAACGACGGGGGTCATCCAGATGGCCAGCCTTACGGTCGGGGATATTGTCCTCACTGGCACGGCAACTGGCAACTTTGGCGCTGGTGGTGCGGCAATCATTGGCACATCGCCTATTAGCGTTGCTACTGCTGCTGGTACCTCGACCATCAGCCTCAATGCCAACTACTCCACGACCAGCCACCTCCACGACGGCACCTACCAGCCGTTCGGCACCTATGTCACCTCCGTCACTGGCACATCGCCAATCACCACATCTGGTACCACCGCCATTACGGTTGGCATTGACCAGACCGCAATCACTGGGGCAACCGCAGCGACAAACGCCGAGGTTGTTCGATTCCTTGTCAAGAACACTACGGGGACGACAATTCCCAAGGGTTCGGCAGTCTATGTCTCTGGGGCAACGGGCGACAACGCTCTCATCTCTCTTGCGTCAGCCACGTCTGATCCATCTTCCTCTAAGACCCTAGGCCTTACTGCCGCCGCAATCGACAACGATGCGTTTGGCTATGTCATTGAGGCGGGGTATCTCACCAACATTGACACTTCCGCCACGACCGCTGGAGCATCCGTCTGGCTTGGTAACACCCCTGGGTCTATCGTATTCGTTAGCCCACCAGCAGAGCCGAGTCACGCAGTCTACCTAGGTGTCGTAGTTCGCGTCCAAGCAATCAATGGATCTATTCTCGTCAAGGTTCAGAACGGCTACGAGCTGGACGAACTCCACGATGTTTCTGCGGCAAGCCCGTCTGACGGAGACATCATCCAATACAAGACCTCTAGCAGTCTGTGGACCAAATCATCCATTGCCAGTGCTGGCATTGCTGCCTCTGTCCACACCCACGCCTACCAGCCTGCTGGAACCTACGTCACGGCAGTCAATGGCACTGCGCCAATTACCGCAAGCACGGACACTGCTGGCATCGTCACGGTTGGACTGAGCGCAAGTTACGCCTCTAGCGTCCATACGCACGCCACCAGCGATGTCACCAGCGGGAACTTCGTTGCCACCCTTGCCGCTGGAACTGGCGTTACCGTCACTGGCGCAGATGCCAATGCTGCGGCAAAAACTGTTTCCATTGGGCAGGCCGTTGCAACGAGCAGCACTCCAACCTTTGCTGGGGCCACTGTCAACGGTGATATTGTTACTAGTTACCTTCCAGTCAGAATTGCAACTGGAACCTACTCAATGAATAGCTCGGCTGCGGCGACTGGGAACACAACGGTAACATTCCCAGCAAACAGGTTCACGCTTGCTCCCCACGTCATTGTTGCAATTCAAAGTGCACCAGGTGGATCACAAAAAGTCGTTGCCCGTATTGCTGGTAGCGTTACTAGTACCTCGTTTACTGGCTACTGGTACAGCGGGGACCAGGCAAACCTAACATTTACTGGGCTTACTTTTGGCTATATTGCAACTCAGTATAGTTCAGCAGCATCGGCGGGGTGATAAGTGGAATTTAAAGAGATGGTTGTTACGTGCAAGACTGATGGGTGCGAAAATAAAGATATTGCACTGACAGTTAATGTCCCAAATGAGGCAGACCCACGTGTTGTTTGCGGACCATGCGGAAATGATATCACCGATAAGCATGACTGATCTGGCACCAGTCCTCACGGGCTGCCACGTCTGCCGAAGCCCTCTTGTTGAGGCGATCAACAAGAAAATGCGCGACGGAATGTCGGATGTGCAGCTCTCCAAGTGGCTTGCAGACGCTGGTCACTACATCTCCCGCATCACTCTCGGCAAGCACAAGCGTGATCACCTCACTGAAGACCACGAACACAAGCGTATCTCCGCAGTAAAGCACCTCCAGAAGCAGAAGAAGACCATCAAGGCGACGGGCGACCTGGCAATGCTGGTGCGGGACTACGTACATAGCGCGGTGCAGGAGGGGGATCTAACCCCAACGCTGGCAGAGGGCCTTCGCGCACAGGAAATGATCGACCGACGCCAAGAGAAGGGCGCAGATCGAGAGGTTGCACTGCAACTTGCAGGCATCTTGGGCGGCGGTGCTACCTATCAGATCATTGAGGCAACAGAAATCAAGCCACTAGGGGTCGGAGAATCGGAGTTATGATTGCGTTCCGCAGCCGTATTGGGTTTCCTCCTAGCACTAAGTCTTATTCTCCCAGGAATCACTCGCGCAAACCAGCAGGAGATCTGGTGCGGGGGAACGAACCCGTACACGGGAGAATGGGAACTATGGGGTCCATTCTGGTGGGCGGACGAACCGCAAAACGAACTGTGGGTGAGGTTGTGCCTACCAAATCGACCGTGGGATCCAGTTCCTTGGGAACCGAGTCCATTGCCGAGCGAGAGTGCGGAGCCTAGCCTTGAGCCGACGCCAGAGCCTACACCCAGCCCGACGCCTGAGCCGACGCCAGAGCCAACACCAGAGCCGACTCCGACTCCGACTGAAGAACCGACGCCTAGCCCAGAGCCAACTCCGACTGAAACTCCGCAGCCTACGCCAAGCCCTACTCCAACAGTAGCTCCAAGTGAGCGACCATCACCAACTCCAACGCGAACTCCAGATCCTAGTCCAGAACAAAGTGGAACGCCGACTCCAAGCCCGACGCCAAGCGAGGAAGTCACTCCGAGTCCTGAACCAGTTCCAAGCCCTAGCGTGGCTCCTGATGGGCCAGCGGAAGCAGTAGCAGAGGCTGTTGGCGAAGCAGTCGCAGCAATTTCAGAAAGCATCGGGGAAGCAGTTACTGCGGTAACCACCCTAGGAAAAGATCTCTCGGTCGAGGAGAAGAAGCAGGCTCAACCAGTCGCGGTGGCAATCATCGTGAGCCAGGTAGCCCAAGCAGCAGCGGCTGCGGTCGCAGCCTCCAACACAGGGAGAAAGAAATGATTTCACGCATCATCAATGACATTGTAGGCGGATCATGGACGATCCTTGGTCTCCTCTTCGCAGTCGTCGTACTGCCAGATGGAGCAACAAAAGACACCATGTCAGCAATCTTCACGGGTCTGACACTAGTATGGTTCCTGACGGGACCACTACGCTGGAAGGATTAACGAATGCAGTATCGGGTCAAGTCACAACTCTACGCTGACGCAGAGGCGCAGCAGAAGGGTGCCAAGCAAGTCCTAGACGACTGCACTTGGTCATCCTGTGCCGCCGCCGTCTCGTGGGCTTCTGGCTACACCGTGGACTACACCGCCGCGCAAGGCGTCGCCGCATTCGAGAAGGCGACAGGGCGCAAGGACAAGCAGGGCATCAGCGACGCTGGCGGCTCACTGAAGGAAGCCGCGCAGACCATCGCCGTACTCGGTGGCAAGGCTCGCTACGCCAAGTCGTGGGCTGATGCCGTGGCAGCAGCGAAGACTGGTGCTGCGCTGATGGTTTGGGTACAGCAGCCAATTGGCTATCCAGCAGGCGTACCCGTCAGCAAGTGGCACGACGGCTGGCGACGCTACTGGACCAAGAAAGATCCGAAGAAGATCACCGACGGCTACGGCCATATGACCTCCGCTGGCTGGTGTGCAGACCACGGTTGGCAGTGGGCGTGTCCTACTCGTGACGAGAAGGTTGCCGCCGAGAAGTACGGCGTGCCAGTGACCGAAGAGCAGCTCAAGCAGATTGCCAACAGCAAGGTCAAGGCGAAGAAGGTTGCAGTCGACTACAAGTGCCTGCTCATCGTCACGCACCCAGGCAAGGTTGCCGCCCCCGCGCCAGTGGTTGCTCCAGTGGTCGCGCCAGTGGCTCCCACAATCAACGTAGAGGCACCTAGGAAGCCCGTAGAGGCTCCGAAAGTAGAATCTGTTACTAAGACACCATCCGAGTTGGATGTGGCGGTAAAAGCCCTAGAGAAGGTCGACTGGGCATCAATCGGAGCAAAGGGTCTGGCTCTGGCAGGAAGCGCGGCTGAGGCCGCTAAGAAGGAGAAGACCAGCATGGGCAAGATTGGCGCATGGCTTAAGTACATTGCAGACAACAGCAAGATTGACGAGATGCTACTAGACGCAGTACGAACGTTCCTCACCGTGTCGATCTCGGTTGCACTCGGTTTGGGCATCCCACTGCTTGACATCAATGGTGGTGACTTCCGCACAATCATCAGCGCAGGACTAGCGTCTGCCCTCCAGATTGTCGTGAAGGCGCTTGACCCAAGCTCCACAGACTACGGCATTCAGAAGAAGAAGTAATGTTTGATGGGTGGGTCTATGTGGGTGGAACATTTGATTTGTTCCACTCAGGACACGCCCAATTCCTAGAGCATTGCCGATCATTTGGCAAGGTAGTCGTTGCGCTCAACACGGATGAGTTTGCCGCTCGGTACAAGCGTCGACCGATTCTCTCACTGGCAGAGCGACACGACCTACTGGATTCCTGCAAGTACGTAGACAAGGTAGTCGTAAACGTCGGCAACGAGAACACTGGACTAACCATTGATCTTATGCCGTTGGATGTTCGAATCAGCCATATTGCTCATGGAGATGACTGGACGGGCGAAAGCCTGATGAAGCAGTTGGGTCTTGACCAAGACTGGCTAGATTTCCGTGGTATCAGGATGTTGTACATCCCCTATACCAAGGGGATCTCTACTAGCGACATTATAGGGAGAATCAATGGCGAGCATCACCGTCGTGGTAACTGCTCATGCGGACTCGGAGAACCTTGTTCGTATCCTAGAACTGCTGGGAAATCAGACCCAGAAGCCAGATGAGATCATTGCTCTCTGCTCTGAGATCAACCTTGAGGGCATTTGGCAACAGTTTCCGTGGGTTCGGTTCTACGAAGAACCCAACCTCAACGACTGGGGTCACGACAAGAGGGCCAAGGGGCTTGACCTGGCGACATCTGAATACACCGCGTGGTTCAACCACGACGACTCCTACGACCAGACCTTCATCCAAGAAATGATGGAATCTGCATCAGGTACCGCAGATGTGCTATACTGCGGCTGGAGCAAGAACCACACCCCGTCCTTTGCTCTCGGACAATCTACTTCTGGCAACTACATTGTCAAGACTAGCTACGCTCGCAAGGCTGGCTACACCGACCGCCACTACGAAGCGGACGGCACGTTCATCAATCGACTGGCCGCACTTGGCGGCAAGATTGAGTTCCTACCCAAAGTCCTATATTTCCACAATGAGGTGAAGTAATGCCCAAGAGTGCTGCATGGCAACGCAAAGAAGGCAAGAATCCGCAGGGCGGATTGAATGCCAAGGGTCGTGCGTCTTACAAGGCGCAGACTGGCGGCACACTGAAGGCTCCTGTCAAGAGCGGAGACAATCCGCGACGAGCCTCATTCCTCGCCCGCATGGGCGGTATGCCTGGTCCTGAGCGCGACGAGAAGGGTCGTCCGACGCGCTTACTCCTGAGCCTGAAGGCTTGGGGTGCCAGCAGCAAGGCGGATGCCCGCGCAAAGGCAGCCGCGATCAGCAAGCGCAACAAGGCTTGAAGCAACTAGCGAATGAAGTTGCGGTCGATCTGGCTCGCGGTCGCTCTGACATCGAGTTCTTTGCTCGCAGGTGGCTTGGCATCCAGGGGAATCCTGGGCAGGTTGCATGGTGGAAGTCCTGCTCCGAGCGTGATGAGTCTGGATATCGACCGAAATACATCACAACCGTCGTATCCGCTGGCAACCGTGCGGGCAAAACGATGGCAATGGCGGTGGTCTGTTTCCACCACGCCCTGTACAAACTGGGACTTCCAAACCCGAAATATGGTGATCCCAAGTCCCACCTTGCGTGGCTAGATTCTCCCTATGAATGGTTCCACATTGGTATCCAGCAAGAGACCGCAGAGCTAGTCTTCCGCGAGATTGAAACCATCCTCACTGGCCAGCACCCCGCCCAAAAAGGTCGTGGTTGCCCCATGGTCACAGAACTTGGTAAGATCGTGGAGACCAACAAGAAGTATCGCGGTGAGTATCCGTGGATCAAGTTCAATCCCATCGTTGGTGGGGCGAGCATCCACTTCCGCACTACCCAGGATCGAGCCAAGGCTCTCCTTGGTAAGGACATGAACGGCATCTCATTTGACGAAGCGGCGTTTGAGCCGCACTTGCTAATGATCTACCAAGAGGTGCTGAACCTCCGACGACTCTCCACTGGCGGACCACTCCACTTCATTGGAACGCCGACTGAGGGATTCAACGAATACGCGGATCTGTGGGAGAAGGGAAATCCCGACAACCCAGCCCGTGACGACAAGTTCATTTCGTTCCGATTGTCCACACGGGACAACATCGGCTACGGACTGACACAAGAGAACTTTGATGATGTCGTTCGTCAGCAGGCTGAGTACCTCATCCCGCAGAACATTGACGGATTCTTCATTGAGGCACGAGACGCATTCTTCTGGTCTCAGTCCATTCAAGCAGTATTCAAATCAGGAGTCGCAGAGTCAGGCCCGACACGTCACCATAAGTATGTCCAGGGTGTAGACCCAGGGATTTCACATGACGCAACGTGGGCGATTACACTCGACATTACTGACAGAAAGTGCCTTCGCGGTACGCGGATTAGAAAGCGTGGCGGCAAGCAGAGTATCTCTGCCGTCGTGAACATGGTCCGCGAAGGACACCTCCTCTACCAGCAAGACGGTGCGTACTGCACCACCATCGTCGATTCCACAGGACTCGGTGGACGACTATTCCAACAGGAGTTCAGCATCATCCGCCCCCTCCGAGGTTTTGACTTCGGTGGCACAAAGGCGAAGAAGGTGGAACTCCTTAATGACTTGAAGGCGGTCCTAGACAAAGGACAAATCGAACTGCCAACTGGCGGTGCGTGGGATGAGATGCGAAGGCAACTCCTCACCTACAAATTGGACGATAAGAAGCTGGAGCAAGATGCAGTGATGGCACTGGCCATTGCTGTGCGACACGCTTTACGAAACCCAGAGAAGCCCGTGAACGATCCAGTGTTCACATATTTTGGAGTGAGTGACTGATGGCCGACAAGGTACGAAAGATCCCAGCGGCGTTCGAGGGAACGCGAGCGATTCCAGCGCAGTACACGACTGACCCTGATATCGCCACGCCTGAGCAGATTGCCTCTATTGGCACTGCCACCGAGAAGGCACGAAAACTTGCTAAGGGTCAGCGTATCGTCGCGGCTGCCGCTGCTGGCAAGCCAATTGCCACCGCGCCAGTATTCACCAACATCACCGTCAACAAGCAGGGTTCAGTCAAGGGTCAGGCAAACCAGTCAATCGCTGGCGGTGCTGGCATTGGCATCAACGACCCATCCATCACGGCACGAAACCGCGCTTCCACGCGCATCAAGCCGAACTTTGAGAAGCTCACCCTTGGCGAACAGGCTTCCGTCAAGATGTCCGAGACTTCACTCAGCGGACAAGGAATTGATCCGAACCAGGACGAGTCGCATCTCCTCCTTCAGGAGATCCTTGGTCGCAAGCAGTTGGTGGAGCCAGAGCAGAACCGCCTGCGCTCACTCTTCCGCCGCATGGACAACCTCTACCACCCAGAGACCATCACCCTTGGTGGTGCTGACCACTGGGCAGATGATCCAAGCGCACGACTTGCTGGTCGAGCGCACGTCTCGGTCAACATCCACCACGCCTATGTACAGATCCCAGCCTCCATCCAGGCTGTGCGACCAGTGGTCAACTATGTTGCCACTGGGCCAACAGCCGAAGAGCGCGATGCCGCGCAACTGCGCGAGCGACTCTACTTTCGCTGGTGGGATGCCAACGAGATGGACCTGCTCCACGAGCACGCTGCACTCCTCAAGGAACTCTACGGTCATACGGCGGCTAAGGTCTATTGGGATCCAGTTGCCGAGTTGCCAAAGATTACCGTCATTGAGCGACCAGAGAACCTCTACCTTGGGTTTGGCGACAGCGACTTCCACCGCCTAGACTGGGCGCTCTATTGCTACGGTATGTCCCCACAGTCAGTCCAAGAGGACTACGGCGTGGATGTCATCCCTGTCAAGCAGGGCGACAAGTACTTCCCGTACACGACCCGTGGCACCCACGATGACCCAATCGGCAACGTGTGGTCCAACACCTTCGAGCGTAACCCACTCCGCCGCGAGACTGCCTACGAGCAGATGCAGGTTGAGGTCTACGACTACTGGTACAAGGTACCAACCAAGCCTGGTAAGGCTCCGCTTGTGTACAACGCCATCTTTGTCGGCAACTCGCTGGTAAAAAACGACGCGCACCCTGAGTATCAGGGACAGATCCCGTATGTCCACCTGCCAAACGGCAAGATCCCTGGTAGCCCATACGGTAAGCCAGCACTCTACGATGCCGAGCAGTTGCTCCGCGAGAAGGACGAGCGAGTCACTGCGATGGCGCAGATGATTCAGTCCATCGTCGGTGGGCAGATGTGGCAGCTCGTTGGGCCAGAGGCTCCTGATGAGGTACCGCCAAACGCGCTACCAAAGCCAGGTCGCGTCGCCACCCCTGGACCTGGCAACGAACTCCGTGCCATCCAGCCGTTCATCCCTTCGTTCCAGATTGAGCAGTACATCGGTCGTATCGACCGAGAACTTGCTGTGGCAACGGGCTTGAACGACCTGCTCCTTGGTCTCGCGCCCGCGCAGGTGCTTGGTTCGTCACGAGCCATCGCCGCGCTCATCGCCAACTACGAAGCACGCCTTGCTCCAAAGCGCAAGGTGTTCTATCAGTGGATGCGACAGGTCTGGGAGATGTGCGCCCGCATTTGGGAAATCAAGAACCCAGCTGTTGCAGAGATCATTGGCGGACAATACCGCATTGATATCGTTGCACCAGAACTGACGCCACGAGACACGCTGGAACTTGCCAGCACCGCGATCAACCTTGTCCAGAACCGACTATGGAGCGCCGAGCGTGCCATGGATCGAGTGGGCGTGGAAGATCCAATTGGCGAGAAGGATCTCATCCGCGACGAGCAGACGGACGCAACACTCAATCCTGCGGCTGTGGCAACGATGTCACAGGTGATGCAGCAGATGGCAATGATGCAGCAGCAGCAGGCCGTCATGTCGCAAGAGCAGGCTGCCAACGCCCAGCGCACGATGCAGCAGGGCGTTCCTGGAAGCCAGTCGCTCAACCAGCCAGAGAATCAGGCGCAGTTGCCGCCTGAGGCTCTGCCAGCAAACGCCGCAGCGCCAGGGGAAGAGAACCTTCTCCCAGCGCCGACTGGCACCAATGAGGTACCTGCATAATGGCACGACGCGGACGATTCACCAGCCCAAACTCTGGCGGACAAAACCTTACCGCGCTCATCATCGGCTTGCTGCGCGAGCGCAAGAACGCAGAGGAGCAGGGTCTGCTTGACGCCTATCGCACTGGAACAGCCTATAACGGTGCCGTACCAACGGCGGCGGATATTCAGTCATTCTATGACGAGTGGGCTTCGGCTGCTGGCTACACCCCAGGATCGCTGGAATATCAGGCCATCTTCCAGAAGAAGTCTGATCTAAACAACTATGACCTAAAGAAGCAGTTCAATGCGTTGATCTCGACCTTTAACACCACTGATGGTTCTAACTATCAGGACATTATTGACTTTCTTGGGAATGAGGCGCAGACCTCAACCGACCCAAATGATCTTGCTGATTATGCTAACTCTATTGAAACTACCACTAGCGCCTATTTGAAGTATCAGGGCCAGCGTTTGATTCGTGGCGAGCTGACGGCTGCCGAGTATCAGAAGATTACCCTTGAGTCGCTCAAGGTGCTAGATCCAGGTAGCATTGCCTATACCAACGCGGTCTACGATGCTTTCCAGTACGAGTGGAACGCAGAGGCAACCAAGTGGCAGAACCGCATTCGGGCTGGAACAGCAACAAACGCGCAATTCCGCTCGTGGGCAAACGGCTTCAAAAATCGCTTGGTGCAATCCAACATCTCCAAGGACAGCGAGCTATACACGTCTATTGGCGCAAGCATCGCGCAGGCAAGCATTGCCGTTGGCGATAGCCCAACCAACACTCGACTGAACACCACCCTCTCTACACTCAACAGTGTCTTTAGCCTTGCACAAGCGCAGATTGGCGGGGTTGAGATTGGCGTTGGTGACATCATGGGCGACCCCAAGGATGTTCTTAAGAAGTTGCGCGAAAACCCAGATCTTATGGGCCTCTATGCCGAATGGCTTGACGACAACCCTTCTATGATTGACCCATCACTTCGTTCCCTTGGAATCAGCGATGGGGCAAGTTTCCGACAGTGGTTTGAGGATACTCTTGACAGCGGACTCACCGATGCACAAACAATTGAGGCCGCTGGCGGAAAGGCAAACTTTGACGATTGGGTAGGCGCAGCCACAACAAATGGATCGCTTACAACCTTTGACGAGTTTGCCGTCACAAGCAGCAAACACGCCAGGGATGTGTCAAATGCTAACGGCAACGACACAATGATCCAATTCTACGATAACGAGTACAGAAAGTTTCTCAATGGTGAGAAGTCGTACTATGGCGAACGACCAACGCTTGAGGGTTTGTATCCTCAGCAATATGCTGTTGTGCAGAACGAAGCAAATGCTATGTTTGGTTCACACACAGAGGGTGCGTTGACGCTTACTGGAGCACTTAACAACGGTGAGCCAAGATGGTCTAACATTGGACTTACTGTTGAGAATGCTGCTGCCATTAGTGCTGGTCAGGCAGTTATGGTATGGAATAAGGAATCTGGATCGTTTACAACTGAAAATCCAAGGGATGCTACTGCAAAGCAGGGTTCCTACCAGTATGTCAGCTTTACTGTTCTACCAGATGGAACAAAAGTCCCATCTGTGATTTCGGTAACTGGTCAGCCGATCATTGGCCCTGATGGGCAAACCACTAGTGGGTATGTCTACGAGTTGCCAAACGGCATTACCTATGCTCTTGACGCATCAGGAAATGCTTACGAGATTCCCGCTGGTGTTTCAATCCCAGTGGCGCGAGAAGGGTATTCTATTGACAGCTTTGAAAATTACGGAACACGGGTTGAGGGTGGGTTACCGTTAATTGATACAACTTCCCTTATTCGACAGGGTGCTAATGCTGGAGCATTCAACCCAGAGGACCGAGAGGCTCGACGCGCTGCTTTGACGCAGTTTGGCGTTGATGCTTCTGACCTTGAACTTGCGTCCACTTTGGCCCTTCAAGTTGCTAACGCACTTGACCCAGATGCAAAAACGAAGATTGAGGCTGCCGCACAGGGCCTTGCTGGTGAGGCTATTAATATCCGTGCTGGTCAACTTGAGGCTACTGCCACAACCGCTGACCAGTTGGCAGAGGCTGCGCTTATCCGAAATAAGCCAGAAGCTGCTGCCTACAATACCTACGTCAAGCCAAACATGGACAAGTACGAAGAGGTGGCTAAGGGTCTCTTCCGACTCAAAGACACTGGCTCACGTCAAAACGCTCAAGAGCAGAACAAGTACATGGCGATGGGCGGACAAATCGTTGGCAATCGGTTTGGTCTCGGTGGCGATGCAGATTTGCCTAGCGTCGTTGACCTTCGACCAGATGCGGTAAAGAACAGCGAACGAGAACGGGATGTTACTGCCGCAGAACGAATCTTTGCTGGTTACGGCGTTGCTTCAACACAAGATCCATCCAGTGGGTTCTTCCGCAATATGCCAACAACCAAGAAGCAGCAGTACGGCGCTTTGCCTCCAGTGTTGCCACCAGCGGCTATGGCTCCGTCGGTGGTGATTCCGCCAACGCCACCAGTGCGTAGACCAGACATCATTGAGCCGACGATGCCAAAGGCTCCCGTTGTCGCTCCGCCACCACCATTGCTGCCACCGTCACTCGGCGGCGGCGTTAGGAAGTTGTAATGCCAAGTATCTTTGACAAGCCGTCTCAACGAACTGGAACAACTAAGGTTGCGTCCATTGCTCCGTCTGTCGGTTCTGCGAAGGCTATCCAATCTGCTGGTAGAATCCAGGTAAGCATTGCCGATCCATCAACATCCATCCAGAAGTCCATTGGCGACATCAACGCTGGATTTATCGGGGTAGGCAAAGGCCTTGTGTCCGTTGCCGAGAACATCCCCATCGTTGGCGGAATCACAAAGCCGCTGATCGGTTTCGTTGGCTCTATTGCCGATGCCACGATTGGGCAAGGTGTGAGCGCATTGGAGAAGATTCGCATTGGCGACTCTAACCTAGCGCAGGCTACCGTCAGCGCCCTAGAGGTTGTTGGTACGCCATTAAAGTGGGGTTTGGATGCGATCTCTGCCCCTGGTCGATTTGTTGAGCAGAAGGTTGCCGAAGCACGAATTAAGAACACACAGTCTGGTCGGCAAGATCTTGTTTCTTCACTGTTTGGCGCAGCGCCAAAGGAAGTGATGGCGATGATCTCAGGCGGTGCATCCCTTGAGGAAGCTGCCGAACATCTTTCTACAACCAACGCTGGATTTAGCGAGAACGGTCTTGCCAACCTTGGTTGGTCGCTGCTCCTTGATCCGATCAATGTCCTTGCCCCTGGTGCTGGCTTCGCCGCCAAGATGGGCAAGCAGGCATCAGTCTTCTCTCGTATTGCGAACAAGGCTGCCCTTGAGGGGATTACTGATACCGCGCAACTTGCAGAGGCGAATGCTTTCCTGAGCAAGTGGGGCTGGGCTGGCAAGATCCACGACGTAACTGTCGGCATCCTTGACAAGCGTCCTCGACTGTTCGCCTCTACGCTGGCGAAAGAGGTTGTCGCCGCAACGCCACGAGTCTACAACATGAAGACCGTGGGCGGATTTATGGATGATGTTGCCCTTGCTGGCGGAGCAGACATTGCTGATCGCGGCCTTAAGAACTTTGCCGTAACCGCAATGAACGCAGTCAAGTCTGGTGCAGTTCGTGCCGTCACCGCAATCCGACGATCTGGCTCAGAGGACCTTGCCAATACAATTGTCTACCGATTCTGGGATGACCTTAGCAAGGGCAGGAGCGTAGACGAAGTTCTTGCTGCTGAGGTCTATGGCGATGGGGATATGCTCTCGCTACTCAAGCGTATTGGTCTTGAAGATGCAGATATCGCAACACTTGCCGCCAAGGTTCAAGAGAAGGTCGGAATTAAGCGACTAGATGAGCTGGTCAAGGACAACGAGATCCGTGGTCTTGTTGACTCCCTTGCAAGCAGGCACGCCAACTGGACCGTTGCAAATCGCGGCGCATCCATGAAGATGGTTGCCGATGTTCGCGTGAACGCAGACTCTCGACTTGCCACCGAAGAAATGACTCGCGTCCTCTTTGAAGCAAAGAACGATGTTGTCGCGCTTGCCGCAGACCCAGTGGTTGGCGTTCAGGAGTTGACAAAGTATCTGGTCAATGGATTTGGTCTTAGCCCAGAGCAGGCTCTTGCCGTAGCCCAGCGACAGTTTGCCAAACACGCTGGCGATACCCGTGCGCTGACGGATATTCTGGCTATGGCTCGTGGCGCAAACTTCGGTCAGGCAGCTCGCAAGTTGGCTGCCGTTCGCAGCCTATTCCCAAAGGGTGACCCATTTGCCAAATTGACCATCACCTCACAGCGCAGCCTGACTAGGGCAGAGGCTGAGGCGGCAATCAAGCGCGTTGATGGTCTGAAGGCCCAATTGAAGCAGGCAATTGACGAAGGCGATACTGCTACGCAAAAAGCGGTGAAGTCTGAACTCAAGGCAGAGTCTGACCGATTGGTTCAGGGGTACGACGAGTTCGCCGCTCAGTTTGGAACCAATGGTCTGCATACCTACGATGAGGTCTTTGAATTCCTTAAGAAGACACCAAACATCACCGTCCGAGAACTGAGCAAGTCACAGCGAGCGCGTATTGCTGCTGAGGCCGTTAGCGATGACGCAGTTCGCCAGGTTGCCGCACTTGAGGAAGAACTCGCTGCAATGGGCTATCGCCTTGGCGTCGCTCCAAAAGATGACATTGCTCGCGTCACAACGCTTGCTACTGACCACTTTGGCAATGAGAGGTTCATTGAGATGACGATGCCATTTGCCGACACCATTGACCACGTGGCGATTGATGCCATTGACAACGCTGGTGTTGCGCTTCGCCCAAGCCGTCTTGGTCGTATCTTTGACAAGGTATCTCGACCATTCGGCGCAGAGGTTACTAAAAATGTCGTAGCGGAACGATTCGTCACACGTATGGTTGGGCAGTACGGCATCTCCGTCAACAAGGCTCGCCGCATCTTGGCTGAAGTCAACAACCTTGCTGCTCGTAAGGGTGTGCAGCCAAGGGCACTGCTTGCTGATAGCAATGAGCTAGAGCAGATCTTCCGCCGCGAGATGGGCGATGATTATGGTAAGATTCTGGACAATGGCAGCACGGCCTTCAAGGAAGTGCTAGAGGCTGCCTCTGGCGACCTTGCTTCCGCTGGTCTGACCAGCGGATTCACTGGTCGAGTGAAGGCGGTATTCCCAGCCATCACTCTGCTAACCGACAAGATCTACCCAGAGATTCGCTTCGGCATACTCAACCCATTCTTCAACTTGGTTCTTGAGCGCATTGAGACGGCGACGCAGAAACTCACCTACGGAATCCGACGTGAAGCCGCAGATGATCTGGCTCAAGAGATTACTGGTACGACCCTTCGCAAGGCGTATCTTGATCCACGAAATATCAACCGAGAGATTGCTGATGGTCAATTGTATATGGCGTCTAGGGCTAATCGGAATACTGCTGCTGCCGTTGAGACCGCAACAACATTCAAGGCTCGCGTTGAGCAACGTATTAAAGGGTGGTTCTCTGTTCAGCGCGTTCGTTCCGAAAAAGAAATCGCACGAGACATTATGTCGGACAAGTTCGCCGCTGATGAGTTTGTTGATCTTCTGGACAAGGCTGCTCCTGGGAAGTTGGAAGAGCTGGCGATCCATTACGGCGTAAGCAGGCCGCAAGAAGTTGTCCAACTTCTCCTTGAGGAGTACATGATTCACTCAGACCCAATCCGATTGGCGGAGTATGTGGCAGAAACTGGCGCTAAAGTTCGCGGACTAGTGTCTAAGGAACTTGTTGCAAAGATGGGCGCAGAAGAGGCGCAGGCTCTTGCCGATGCTGTTGTCGGTGCCTATGAAGTGGCAATCCTCAAGGGAAGCCGCAAGGCGGATAAGGCGCAATACTTTGCCAGCCAGCGCACCTGGCTTGAGCGCAGCCTCAACCATCCATTCCTTGCCATCTATCCGTACTCCTACATGACGCAGAAGGCGATCCCAATGATGATGCGCCTGATGTTCCTGACTCCAGGACCAGGAAAGATTGTTATGCCAGGTCTTGGCTTTGCAAAGTACCAGAACTTCCTAGAGTACGCCAACAATCGAGCAAACAGCGATGAGACATTTGTTGACCAGTTGCTGCAAAACGATGCCCTACTCTATGTGTTCTCAACGCTGCTTCCAGCCACCCCAGACAACATGGGCTTCTCGGCTCCATCGTGGCTGCGTCGCGGATTCATCCAGCCAGCCCTTCGTGGGCAGGCACTCACACCTGGCCAGATTGCGCCAACGCTCACTGAGGCGGTTGCCCAGCTTGGTCGCGGTACGGTTCTCGGTCAGGGTCGAACAATGCTAGAAGGTATCCAAGCAATTGATGATACGGCTAAGTTTAATCAGAATATTGGTGACTTTATCCAATCAAGCGCAGAGGACATTCAAGAATCAGTCCTGAGCCTGCGCGGTAATTAAGAAAATAACCCCCGACGCTGTGTTGGGGTGGGTTGTAAAGAAGGAGAAAATGCTGTGGCTGAAGAAGTCGTGAACAGCGCCGTAGAGCAGTCGGCTGAGGTGGTTGCCCCAGAGGTAACCACTGTGCCCACTGAGAACGACGGTGATGTCGCCACTTGGAAGAAGCGTCTAGCAGGCAAGGATCAGGCGCTCACCGCTGCCAAGAAGGAACTTGATGAGATCAAGTCCAAGGCAGAGGAACTCTCTCGCTGGAAGGCGGAGCAGGAGCAGGCTCAGATGACGGAGTTCGAGAAGGCGCAAGCCAAGATTCGAGAACTGGAGTCAAAGGCCGCTGCTGCTGAGGCTGCCGCGAAGGAGGAGCGATTAGCGCGGGAATTCCCTCTCGCTTACCAGTTCCAGAAAGATACCAGTGGTCTGGATGAAACCTCTCGCGCTGCTGCGCTAGAGAAGTTCATCCGCGAGGCTGCTGCTGTCAAGGAACAGGTCGAGACGGCACCCACCATCGTTGATCCAAACAATGCGCGTCGGGCAACCGCTGCGCCAACTATCAAGCCAGATTCTAAGGGCATCTCTGAGAAGCTCAAGAGTCTGGGTAATCCATTCGCTGATTAAGAAGGAGTAGCAATATGGCTACCACACTTACCAGCACGTCGGGTTTCGCTGATCTCGTACAGGAACTTGTTTCTGCACGCGCTCTAGAGGAACTGCGCGCACGTGCTGTTCACGCGATGCCAGGGCTTTATGTCCCTGCTCGTTTCATCAAGGGCACGAACACCCTCCGCTACGCTCGTTATGCTGACCTCGCGGTCAACACGACGCCGCTTACGGAAGGCGCTCCGCCAACCGATCAGGCACTGACGATTTCGTCCGAGTACTTTACTGCAACGCAGTACGGTTCGACGGTCGCAATCTCGGACCTCGCAAACATTGACTCGCCACATGACCTCATCAGCATTGCTGCCGAGCGCGTGGCGTATCAGGCTGTCCGCTCGATGGACCAGTTGGTCCGCGACAACCTGCACTCGAACGCGCAGACTTCTGCCGTGTTCGCTGCAACTGGTTCGGCTACGCTGACCCAGGGCGGTCTGAACAGCTCCGTTGCCGCCGCAGGCGTCCTCAATGGCCGCATGGTCAAGGAGATCGTTGCACGCCTTAAGGGTTCCAACGTTCCAGCCTTCGCTGACGGCACGTATCGTGCTATCATCCATCCTTCCCAGGAGTTCGATCTCATTTCGGACACCGCTGTGAACGGCTGGATCGAGGCTCGCAAGTACACTGATCCAACGGGCATCCTCACGGGTGAGATTGGTCAGTTCGCTGGCGTGCGCTTCATTGTGTCTTCGGACGCCAAGGTCTATCAGACCGCTGGTGCTTCGGCTGGCAACGTGTACGCCGCCCTGTTCCTTGGCCCTGACGCCTACGCAATTGGCGACAGCCAGACCCTCCAGAGCTACTTCGTAGCCCCTGGTGGCGATCACACCGACCCACTCGCACAGAAGGCGCTGTTGGGTTACAAGATGCGCTTCGGCTCGCTCCTCCTCGATGAGGCAGGCGCTCGCTACCGCGTCATCAAGACCCAGGCCACGGTCGGAGTCTAATCGGTCGGGACGCCGATACCCCCACTCAGCCTTTGGCTGGGTGGGGGAGTCCCACTAGAATCAACGTAGAGGCACCTAGGAGCCACTAGGAGCCACAAAAAGGGTCAGGGTGGTACCTACATACCACCAGAGGGTCGATATGCTAAAAGTCCTAGTTTGGGGACACGTTGAGGAAGGTCCTTGTGCCTACTTCCGTGGTCACCAGTTCACCGAAGAACTCAAGAAGCTCGGCGTGGAATATCGCGGTCTGAACAAAGTCGGAATGAAGATCAAAGAGGGCGGGGAGAACCTGCTCCTTCCCGAAGCGATGGCTAAGGGTCTCGTGGACTTTGACACTTCCGATGTTGACTGGGCAGATGTCGTCGTCTTCCGCCGCTACTACAACACCACCATTTCCTGCAAGGATGAAGCGTGTCCGTTTGTGACCTTCTCTTATGCAGAAGCAATCAAGCATGAGCACGGCTGGAAAGAGCGCGACCTTGTTACGCGGCTCCTCTGGCCCACCTTCCAATATGCCAACCACGGCAAGGCAATCATCTACGAGACCGACGATGACCACTTCAACATCCGTCCGTGGAACGGCTACATCAAAGATGTGATCCCAGAGTACGAGATGATTGAGCAGATGGCAAAACGTGCCGATCTGGTCACCACTTCCACCAACACCATCGCTCGGCGCTATGCGCGATTCAATGACAATGTGCGTGTCATTCGGAATGCCATTGACCCAGAGTTGTACAAGCCGACGGTTGAGCGACCAGCAGGGGACAAGCCACGGGTTGTCTACTACGGGAGCACCGCTCGACTGCGCGACTACGCTGGATACCCAGAAGGTCCACGCGGCAAGATTGCTGGTGGATACGCTGGCAAGGCGGTGATGGACCTTCGCAAGGAACTACAGACCGTCTTCGTTGGAACGAATCCTGGAACAGAATCCATCGTAGGCCAGTTCTTCCAAGAGCAGTATGGCTACGTTGAGGGCATCCAGAAGTTCTGCGAGACCCTCGCCAACACCCACCCAGACATCGGCATTGCCCCACTGATGGGCGATGACTTTGACCAAGCCAAGTCCGAACTCCACTGGCTTGAGTACGCCGTGACGGGCGCAGCCTTCATTGGCGAGCGGTTCCGTGGCGACGGTCCGTACCAGATGGTCCGCGAAGGGGTAGACGGAATGCTTGCCCGTGGTCGCGGCGAATGGTACGACGCAATGAAGAAGCTCACACGCAGCAAGGATCTGCGAGAACAACTCGCAGGTGCGGCGCGTGAGCGTGTGCTAAAGGAATATCACTACAAAGATCGAGCAAAGGAATGGGCTGACGCCTTCAAATGGGCAGCCGAGAATAAAGGCAAAGGAGCCAAGATCGCATGAGCACGACATTTTCCAGCCTACTCACTTCGCTGCGGCTCTCCCTACGTGACCCTAACGGGACCACGTGGTCGGATGGCCAACTCGGTGAACTGATCAACCGTGGCATTGATGCCATCGGGGACGTCTACCAGTCAGAGGCAATCCAGGCCACTGCGTTTACGCAGCCTGTGAGCGGCTCTGCCTTCTCTGTTGACCTGACGACGGTGACCTGGCCAGTCCGCGTTGATGTCTATGACGCGATTAGCAAGAGCGCAACCATCACTGGTGCATCTGGGTCTGGGACGACTAACGTCTACACCTATTCGTCTCTTGCTGCGCCAGTAAACGTAAGCGCCTTCTCCGTTGGGGATGCGATCTCCGTCACTGGGGTCAGCCCATCGGTGTTCAATATCACGGGAACTGTGATCTCCGCAACATCGTCAACGTTCCAGATCTCTAGCCTAAAGAGCGCCCAGGTCACTAATGCCGTAGCGGACGGCACGAACATCACATACACCTACGGCGGGTTCTCCACTGAAACTGGTCGGTCTGGATTTGAGAATGGGGACAACGTAACCATCTCTACGTCAGCCGTCACTGAGTTTAACATTAGCGGTCAGGTCGCCAACGCGACTCAGTATTCATTCACTATCTCCAGCGCGGTGGCAAGCAGCACTGCATTCACTGGTCGGGCTGTGGTTTCGTCCACTGCCGTTACTAGCTCATATTCATCGGGTGGTTCCGTGGCTACGACTGCGGTGCCGAAATATCGTGAGACGGTTCGACCCTCGTCTGGCGATGGCCCCGATTCGGGTTGGGAGACGCATGGAGGAATCCTGTATCTCCCAACCCGCTACACCCTTGCGGTCTCACAGGGTACGCTTAACGTCGTCGGCTATGGTCCATGGACGCAGATCAATACTGCACAGACCAGTTCCGTCACCAACCTGGACACGACCGCCCAGAACGCGGTGAAAGTCTACGTTGAGGCTGAAGCGCTCACGATGCTGACCTTTGACCGAGCACAGTACCAGCAGTGGCAGGTCTCGTCTGGCTCATCAGACATCTCTGCCCTTGGTATGAACAACCTTGCCCTTGCTGCCCAGCAGCGATGGCGACAGGAGAAGAACCGTATTCGAAGATTCCGTAAGGGAGGCTGATCGTGGATTTCAACAGGGAAATCAAGATCGCTACTGGTACGGCGACCTCAGCGTATCTCAATCTCAACAGCATCACGACCGCACCCACGGTCGGTACGCCATTCAGCGGCTATGTGCTTGAGAGCGTTGCTTACGCCAATGCTGGCGTCAGCGGCTTTATGGACTCTATCGCCCAGCGTGACGGAGCAGAGGCCAACATTGCCTTGCTCGGCACGCGGCAGATTCAGATGATCGTGCAGGTGTACGGGTCATCGTCTGCGGACTTCTACGACAAGCTCAACGCCCTCAACTCGTCGCTGCAACCATACCCGTCATTCGCCACAAGCGATGATGGGTTTCGTGCGTTGGACTTTGACCAGGCAACACTGAACACCACCGCCTACACCAGCGGGTTCATCAATATGCGGATGAAGGTTCGACCGACGAGCATCCCAACCTATAACCTGAACAACGACCTAGTGACCCCACGGACAACCGACCGTGGTATCTCCACCAAGGCTGCTATCTCCCTGATGGCTAAAGACCCACGGAAGACCAGCCAGACGGCAACGACGGGAACGATTAACGTTTCTTCATCTTCGGCAACAACGACGACGCTCACCAACAACGGCAACTATGTGGCGTATCCGACCTTTGTCTTTGTGAATGCTGCGACGGACAGCCGAACAGCGACCATCAGCACGAGCGCATGGACAAGCGTGATTACACTCCCAGCGTCCTCGACCATTACGGTTGATGCCGACGCTCGGACGGTAAAGATTGGAACTACCCTGCGGATGGATTTGGTCACCACTGGAACAACCAGTATGCCCTATCTCTTTGCTGGGGCAACGGTGATTACGGTGTCCGCAATGGCCTCGGTCACTGGAACATTCAGCTTCAATGAGGCGTGGCTGTGAGCGATCAGAAAAAGTTCCGCCTTACGATTTGGGATTTCTCGGTCAGCGGCTGGCGCGGAACGCAGAAGGCAGTCGTCTACGACGCATCTGACATTGGTGTAGAGGAGAACGCAAACGATGTCGGGTCTGCGTTCTGGACACTGAAGAACGACCACCCCCAGATTTCCGAGTTCGTTCCCCTTGAGCGGCACTACGAGATTGCCCGATGGAACGACAGCATTGCCACTCCACGATGGGAGTTTGTCGGCGCAGGCGTGATTAACGACTTCAACGCCACGGAGTATGAAACCGTCTTTGCGGGCATTGACTACAAGGCAGTGATGAACCAGGTAACGACGCCACTGAGCCAGATCACATTTGCCAGCGTTAGCCCCATCAACCCAAACCTTGCCACGGTTCAAAAGACCACCATCTTCAACTCGACTGACGGCGTTGAGGGAACCGACCAGGTGTTCGGCACATCCTTTGACATCAACGGCGTAGTGAACTTTAACGTTACTACTGCGATGACTGTTTCTGCGGCGACAGTCTCCGCCGTTGCCAACACCACTAAGACTATCAGTATTACGTCTGGAACATCTACATACACGGCATCAGTACAGACCCCATATATCCAGTTGACGTACAGCCTTGAGTGGACTGGCGCAACATCGCTTACTGGTGGTGCTACTGGTACCTTCGGCGGCGTTGCCTTCACTAACGGATTCCCCAACACCCCAAGGATGCGTGTTGCAATCTTCGCCTCCCCGCCAGCGGCACAAGACCTTGGAGACCCGCCCGTAGGTTCGATTGGCCGAATTGCGGAGTTCAACGTCAACGCCGACTCGTCGTCTGGAGTCAACCGATTCAAGTCTCAGAACCAGGTTGTTGATGTCTTGCCCTTCTCGGCGCGAGAGGAGCTTTATGCTGCGCTTGTTGCAGCAGGTGCTGCCTCCGCAACGGTTGCCTCCACACTCATTGAAACCCCAACTGGCTCTACGAGCAAGTCTGGGACACAGACGGTGTACGCATTTAGAAACGGCTTGACCTACACCCTAGACCTCTATGCTGGGATCTATGCCGCGTTTACCACCTCTACAAACAAGTGGTATGTATCTTCATCAACAAAGGCGAAGTCCACCCAAGAAGCAACCCTGGGGCAAGGGACCAATAACATCGTTGACATCGTACAAAGAATTTTCAACAACGTCACCACTGGCAAGACCAGCGGTCGACTTCGGTACGCCACGATGTCCGTCATCAACAGCGGTAGCACCGCAACGACCCATACCGTTTACAGTGCTGGCGATCCGTCATTGGATCACATTGGTGATGTTTGCGACCTAGAGATGGGCGCACGAACCGACGGTGGCAAAGTCGTCTTTGGAATCGCCAAGCCAACCCCTGGAAACTCATACGACGGAAACTTTGAACTGAAGGTAAATGTCTCAAGCAGCCCAGTGACCACTGGCCCAGCCTTGAGGTATCCAGAAACGATTAAGTCTTACTCTTACGCCCCTGGCTACGCAAAGGTTAGGAACGACGTAACGATTATCCCAACCGAGAAGTATCTTTCTGGCTCTAGCGGTCAGGGTACTGGCGCGAGCATTATCGGCGCAACGGCATCTAACTCGTCATCCATTACGCAGTTCGGTCGCATTCCAATGGTCGTCGCAAAGGGCGGATTCGTGAACTCTCAGTCTGCCAACAATGAAGCCGCTCGAATGATTGAGCTATACGGAACGCTGAAGACCAACACCAATACCTCCATCCTGAACTCCACAATCCTACCAAAGAACACCAAGCAGGTCGGCCTCAAGATTGCCGTAGACGGACTCTATGTGAACAGCAGTTGGGATGTGGGCGACTCCATCAATGTGCAAATCAAGCATGGGCTGGTGGACATCAACGAAGCATTCGTGATTGCTGGGTACCGATGGTACGGCGAGAGCGATGGTCACGAGCGGCTGGAGATGGACCTTGTTCAGGGTTCTTCCTTCGCTGCATCCTACAACCTTTCAGCCGCTACGCCAGGTAGCGGGGATACGGGTGCTCCATCAGCCGTAGGCACATCATCGTTTGGCGGCACTGCCGTACCACGATCTCGAAGGGCTGGGACAACCCGAACAACCACAACGACCACGGCTGTTAACATCCCAACGCGACCAATCTATCGTAGGGGAGGCAACGTTCTTCTATGACAGGAAGCCAGTTTAGCACGCTCCTCAACGCCATTGAGGATGTCCGTAAAGACCTCTCTGCCAAGCTGGACTCCATTGAGGAGCGCCTTAGAATCGTTGAGGTGGACCAGGCTAAGGCTTCCGCCATTGTGGAAAACAACAATGACCGCACCATTGGTGTACAATGGAAGGTAGGGATCGCCGTGTCCGCTGTGGGCGTGGTGGCAACCCTGATCGTAAGCCTACTTCAGTAGGCTGGGAGTATACATGAGTCTAGAACAAGATATCCATGCCATGCGGCAGATGGGGCTTCCGTTCTCGATTATTGGATTAAAGCTCGGCCTCACCAAAGATCAAGCGCAGAAGCGATACCAAAGATTCCTGTTGTCCAACCCCCTCCCCCACACCCCCTCCCCAGAGGGGGACTGGTCTTCTTTAGAGGGGGATCGGTCTTTTAGAGGGGGTCA
>Ga0315904_10002906_pt1 | contig 25874 bp, 25 predicted proteins | sample LakEriMetagenome_6_FD_203529 | JGI IMG/M metagenome (GOLD analysis project Ga0315904, IMG submission 203529) | Freshwater fungal communities from buoy surface, Lake Erie, Ohio, United States - Buoy 12 MA120 | ecosystem: Environmental > Aquatic > Freshwater > Lake | place: USA: Lake Erie, Ohio...
GAGCTCGTCCGCACCCTCCAGAGCGCGCAGAATCAAGGCACCATCGCGCACTGCGCCGGCGGCTTGGATGCGTTGAGCAATCTCCGCGCCGACCTGCTCCAGAGCATCGATGAGGCCAGCAAAGTAGGTTGATTTCGGTTGGTTTCGTTTAGTTGCGGTTGGTTTGGCCGCGACCCTCTTCCCCTCTTGCGCGCTGGGCCGCATAGGGAGCGCATCGAGTTTCTGCGCCCTCGTCCAAAAACGCTGACCCACTTGGTTGGAAACCATGACGCAAGAACAAACCGAACCACTGCTCAATCTCACCGATCTGGCCACAGAAATGGGGCTCACGCTCGACGCGATTGAGGAAACCACTCCGACAGACACCCAGGAGACCACCGAGGAGGCGCCAGACAATGAGGCCGCCACCGAGGAGATCACCGAGTCTGAATCGGAAGCCGATCTTTCACAGGAAAACGACTCGACCGAGGAGGAATCCTCAGCCGAAGACGACGACACCACCGAGGACGAAAAAACCGAGGAGGAAAAGCCCGCCGATCACACCGCCGAGAAGCTACTGAAGCGGATCGATAAGATCACCGCCAAGCGCCGCGAGGCCGAGGAGCGAGCCGAGACACTCGAGAGCGAAATTTCCGATCTCCGAGCCAAACTCGACGCCTCCACACCGGTGCAAATACTCCCCACCCCCAGCGACCCGCTCGCCGATGTGGAGACGCCGGATCAACTCGCCGAACGCATCGCCATCGCCAAGAAGGTCCGCAAATGGGCCATCGAAAATCTCGAAGGCGGCACGGTCACCAACGCAGCCGGCGAAGAGGTTTACCACGAGCCCGCCCAGGTCCGCCAATATCTCGCCAATGCAGACGAGGTGCTCACCGAGCACGCTCCCAAGCGCGAGAAATGGATCTCCGAGCGCCACGCCGTCCTCACCGAGGCCCGCACCGCGTATCCTGCGCTCTTCCAAGCCGGATCGCCCGAGCAAGCCATGTATAAAGAGACGCTCCGCGCCTATCCCTCGCTGAAAGGCTTGCCGAACCTCGAAATGATCGTCGGCGATGCCATCGAGGGCCAGAAGCTCCGCTTCGCCCGCCAGCAAATGGCCGCCAAAAAGTCCTCCGCCCCGTCCGAGTCGAAAACTCCTGCGAAAGCCTCGCCACCGCCCTCACCGGCCAAAGGTTCCAAAGTCCCTGCCAAAGACATCGAAACCCGCGACAGAGCCAAAGCACTCTTCTCGCGTGCATCAGCCCTTAAATCCGACGACATCGCCGCCTTCCTAGAAGGAGCGCTGTAGTCCCAACCAACCAAAATTATGCCCGCTACACTTATCACTTCCCAAACCGGCATCCGCCAAGACCTCAGCGATCTCATCGCGGTCGTCGATGCCAAATCCTGCCCCGTTGTTTCCACCGCGAAGAAGGGGTCCGAACCCATCAACCCAACCACGCAATGGCAAGCCGATGCGTTTAATTCGACCACGCTCCCTGCCGGAGTCCTCTCGAATACCGACATCGCTGCCAGCGATTACATCGACAACGCCGCGAACCGCGTAATCTTGAGCGCCCGCGTTCAGAAGTTCCGCGAAGTGCCTTCGGTGGACGATCTCGCGCAGAACATTTCTGAAGTTGCCGGCGTCGGCAAAAAGAAGGAAATGGCCCGTGCCGTCACGAAATCCCTCGAGCAAATCAAACGCTCGATGGAAGCTGCATTCTGCTCCGACCAAGAGTCCGCAGAGCAGTCCGGCGTGAATCCCTACAAGACCCGCGGTCTTGGTGCTTGGATCCAAAACGGAGCCCAGACCGACCTCCCCGTTGCTGCTGGCTACCGCACTCCGACAGCCTCCATCAACACCACCGTCACCGCTTCGCTCACCGAGACGAATGTTCAGGACTTGCTCCAGAGCATCTATCTCCAGACCGGCAAGGTGCAAACCTACAGCCTCATCGCCGGTCCGGCGTTGAAGCGTGCGTTCACCAACTTCACACGCACCCAGTTCGCGAGCACGAATGTCGCCGCCGCCATCCGCACTCTGAACAGCAATGCGGAAGACAAAAAATTCACCAACACGGTGGATATTTTTGAAGGTGATTTCGGCACTCTCGAGCTCATCCCATCGCTCTTCCTGGCTGCCGGCGGAACCAGCGCCGTCCAGCTCGCCCGCGGTTATGTCCTCGATATGGACATGATCGAGCTCCGCTACAACCGCAAGCCCCGCTTCCAGGAGCTTGAGGACCGTGGCGGTGGCCCTCGCGGCATCGTCGATGCGATCTGCGCCCTGTGCGTCAAGTCGCCTCTCGGCCTCGGCAAATTCTCTGCCACAGCCTAACCCGCGCGCCCGGCTCGGCGGCGATCCGACTCCCGCCGCCGAGCCCACGGGCTTGTGGAGTCACCCATTTTCCGCAGTTACAGAAAAAAACAAATTGTGGTTCACGACGCATCCGAACTCGAAGCCGATCTAGGCGACCTCGCTCCCTTTGTGACCGAGGAACTCCGCACCGGTTGGCACGCCAGCATGGTCAATGCCGAGATGCGCCAGCGCCGAATCAAGGCCGCCAGCGACCGCCTCGCCGATGCCCGCCGCACGGTCGAAGGCATCGGGCAGCACACCATGAGCGTCGATTACGACAGCTACATTTTCTGGAACCAGCAGCTCCCCGGTTGCTGGCGGGATAAAGGCTTCCGGGAGGAATTCGCCAAAGCGAATCCCCACACCCGCGTCCAATCCACCACCGCCCCAACCATCATCAATCCCGGCCTCGCCACCGCATGAAGTCTGCCGAAGTCTCTGAACTCATTGGCCTCGTCGAGCAGGCCGAGGTCGATGCCGCGACCTATTGGTCCCGCAAAAATCTCAACTACAACCTGCGCTACTGCCTGTGGGCCGGCCAGGATGAATCGGGCCGCAAAATCTCCTCCGTGCTCGGCAAGCCCGCGTTCCCGTGGGATGGCGCCAGCGACAGCAAAATCCGACTTGCGGACATGATCATCAACGAGCGCGTGCGGATGCTCAAAAACTCCTTCGCGAAATCCCGCATGTCGATCCTGCCGACCGAGAGCACCGACATGCAGGCCGGCCGCAAGGTCGAGACCGTTATCAAGTGGCTCCTCAATTCGCACTGCGCGGCCATGACCAAGCGCGAGATCGAGCTCGCCGCCAACATCCGTGAGACCTACGGCCTCGCCATCATGGGCGTCTTCTGGCGCCGCACGACTCGCAACGAAGTCCTCACCTTCCGCCTCGACTCGCTCCAGCAAACCTTCGCCGAGACCGGCGATCCGAATCTCGCCCTCATCATCGAGGCCATCCTCGATCCCACGCAGGAAGAGGCCGTCGCCCGCGAGATGGAGATGCTCCTCCCAGGCCAAGGCACCACCGCCAATGTCCGCCGCCTCCGCGAGCAAGGATTCTTTGAATACGACTCGCCCTACATTTTTGAAAACCTCCCCGATTGGCAGGCTTACGAGCCCTGGGAGGACATCATTTTCCCTCCAAGCACCTACGACCTCCAGCGCGCCCCATTTATCGCCTGCCGCGAGCTTCTCCGCGAGGACGAGCTCCGCGAGCGAGAGGTCACCGAGGACTACGACTCGAAGTGGATTGAAGAAGCGGTGAAACACAAAGGCGTCAGCGCCCGCAGCGGTCGGAACCACTACCGCGCCACCGATTCCATTTTACTCACCGACGACCGCGACCTCATCGAAGTCTGGCGCGTTTACCGCAAAAAGTGGAACGAGTCCCTCGGCGCCATGGAGGTGCTCTGCACCATCATCCATCCAAGCGTCGTAGACCGCGTTGCCAAGAGCGAGGCCATGAACTACGCGCACGGCCAATATCCATTTGTCGAGCTACCGCTGGAGCGCACCTCCCGCCCGCTCGTCGAGTCCCGAGGTGTTCCCGAGCTGCTTTCCACTCATCAGACGGAAATCAAAACGCAGCGCGACTACCGTAGTGATCGCGCCTCTCTGTCCATAATTCCACCCCTTCGCTGTCCGGCGAACAGGGGCAAACTCAACATCGTCCTCGGCCCTGCCGTGCAGCTCCCCGAGCGCCGGCCCGGCGAATTCCAATGGATGACGCCACCGCCATTCGATCAAGGCACGATTGAGATTGAGGCCGCCACCCGCCGCGATGTGGATGAGTATTTCGGCATCCCTCGCGCCGACCTCGCTCCCCAGCGGTCCGCGCTCGCCCAGCAAGACCTCGTGGATAGCTGGCTCTCCGATTGCTCCCTCATCCTCGGGCAGACCTTCCAACTCGCGCAGCAATACCTCGACGATGTCCAATTCGTAAGAATCGCCGGCGGCATGCCCATGCCCTTCCGCGCCTCCCGTCAGGAGATCCAAGGCAAGTTCGACATGCGCCTCGACTTCGACGCCCGCACCTTCGATTCCGAAGCCCTCCAGGTCAAAATCAAGGGCATGATCGAGCTCCTCCCGCTGGATGTCATGGGCGTCGTGGACCGCGTCGGCCTCGTCAAATTTCTTTTCAGCGCCATCGATCCGGGCATGGCCGAATTCCTCATCAAGGATGTCGAAGCCGCCTCCCAGCAGGAAATCGAAGACGAGCAGCTGCAATTCACCAAGATCGCCGCCGGCACCGAGCCTCAACTCAAGAGCGACGGCCAAAACGCCCAGCTCCGCCTGCAAACCCTGCAGCAGATCGTGCAGTCAAACCCGGCCGTGCAGCAACGATACGCTCAGGACGAGATTTTCAAATCCATGCTCGACGCCCGCATGCAGGCGTTTTCGTTCGCCCTCCAGCAGCAACAAAACGCCAAGATCGGCCGCGTCGGAGCCCAGCCCGCGCTTCAGAAAATGGCCCAGCAAGGAGGCCAGCCATGAAGACGACTCCTTACAAGACCGTCCGCGATGGCGTGCTCACCCGCATGGGCATTGACCCCGCCCAACCGCTTTTGCCCTCGCAGGGCTCGGCGCTGGCGGAATACCTCACCAGCGCCGCCACCTTCGCTTGGAATTTCGATGAGTGGCCCCAGATCACCCACACCGAGCAACGCATCGTGCTCGGCGAGGGCTTCACCGAAGGCGCATACACCTACGAAGCCGACTACCAAGGCACCGTCTCCTACATTGGCCGCGCTCCGCAGGGCTCGCTTTTCTCTGAGCCCGTCTGGCGCATCAAGCGCGTTACCACCACCGCCGATGGCCAAGTGCTCAATATCGACACCGCCCTCGATGTCGCGTGGGACTCCCGCACCAGCGCCACCTATGTGGAGGACTCGACCAACGACCCCTCCGACATCATTCCGTATTTCCCCCTGGTTGTTGCAGGCAAGCTGCCGATTGGCGAAGTCCTCGCCATTTACTCCGACGCCCCGAGCGACACGCGAATCACCCAGAGCTACGATTTTGTCACCACCGCCGACACTGTTTTTATCACCGACGAGCGATATGCGGGCGGCCCGGTGTATGTGAAATTTCAGCTCCCGGTCCCCAAATTCACCGCCACGGCCTACGCCGCCAACACCGCCTACGCCGCCGAGGATTTGGTTTACCACGCCCCGACCGGCGACTGCTACGAGGCTCTGCAAGCCACCACCGGCAACGCACCGACGAACGAGGAATACTGGCTCCGCCACCGCATCCCGACCTTCCTCGCCGACTACCTCAAGACCTCCGCCCTCGCCGAAACGCTCGCCGAGGATGGCCAGATGGATAAGAGCCAATTCCAACTCCTCCGCGCCGAGGGGCTGCTCCTCAAGCTCCGCGACGACATCTGGCTCCGCAAAGGCGAGGTCCGCCACTACTCCGCGAAATTCGACTTTCGATGAACGCCACCCCGATCCCAAAGCAACTCAGCGTATCGAGCGCCAAGACGCGCTTGACGGGCAACGGCACGCTCAAAACCTTTACCGTCTCGGGCCTCAAATCCTCCGACCCCAACCATGTCCTAGTCGCCATCAACGGCGTGATGCAAGAGCCCACCGTGGACTACCTCGTCAACCAAGGCGCAGGCACCATCACCTTCTCCACGCCCATCCCGAACAACGCCAAAATCGTCGTCGTCGCTTTCGGCCTCTACAGCATGGTCACCCAGCGCGACCCCGATCTTTACCTCCACTCCTTCGCCCTCAACACCGCAGGCACCTTCAGCTACTACGGCCTGCTCCTCAACTCCGACATCCCCGCCGTCGGCTCCCCCGCCGCCGTGGCCAAATGGATCATCACCCGCTCCGCACTCAGCACCAACGGCACCATCACAGCCACCGCCAAGGCGACCGATGTCGCGTGGACTAACCGGGAGACCGCCACTTACGCCTGATGACAACGATCACCGAGACAAATATCACTCAGCAGCTCGATCTCTCGCAGTTCACCATCGTGCTGCCGGAGGACTCGCTCGGCGTTGTCGAATACAGCTCCGCCGAAAATTTTCCCGGCGTCGGCAAGGACAAACGCCTCTACATCGCGCAAGATTCCGGCCTGCCATACCGCTGGAACGCCACTACCTACACCCCCGCCGCCGACCTCCCTACCACTTATTCCGACACCCCGCCTGCCCACCCCTACCAAGGCCAGCGGTGGACCACCCCTTTTGACCTCACAACCTACGAATGGTTCGCAGGAAGTTGGGTCGAAAAACCCAACAACAACTAAACACCACCTAATATCATGGCAGCTATCTCATTCCCGTCCTCACCGACTAACAACCAAGTCCACACCGTTGGCAGCAGAAGCTGGCAATACAACGGCACCGCATGGAAACTCGTCCCCCGCACCACCGATGCGGTCGTCGAGGGCAGTTCCAACCTCTACTTCACCAACGCCCGCGTCGCCTCGGCCCCAGCCGTCACCGGCTTGGAAAGCCGCGCCACCGCCATCGAGAGCGACATCACCGCTATCGAGTCCGCCGCCAGCACATTGGCCGGTCGTGTGACCACGGCAGAAGGCGGTCTTTCCTCGGAAATCACCCGCGCCACCGCAGCCGAAGCCGCCCTCGGCACTCGCATCGACAATGTCCTTGCCAACACCACCGCTGGCTCGCTCGATTCGTTGACAGAAGTCGTCACCGCCTTCCAAGCCGCCGACTCCTCGCTCAACGGTGCCATCACCAGCCTCGCTACCAGCGCCTCTTCCGGCCTCGCCGCCGAGACTTCGGCGCGTGAAGCAGCCGACTCGGCCTTGGATTCGCGCCTCGACACAGCCGAGAGCGACATCAATGCCATCGAGTCCGCCGCGACAACGCTTGCTGGCCGTGTGACTACTGCCGAAGGAACCCTCTCTGGCCATGTCGCCGCGACCAACAACCCGCACAGCGTCACCAAAGCCCAAGTCGGCCTCGGCAACGCAGACAATACCAGCGATGCGAACAAACCAGTCAGCAGCGCCGCCCAAACCGCCCTCGACGGCAAACAGATCAAGGATGTCGTCAGCGCCACCGCGCCTTCGCACACCGAAGGACTGCGCTGGGTCGATTCCAACGACATGACCGAATACCTCTCCTACAACGGAGCCTGGGTCGAACTCGACAAACAATAATCCCCACCCATGGCCGCCCTCGCGTTTCCATCCTCGCCGTCCCTTGACGACATTTTCACCTCCGGCAATCGGAGTTGGAAATGGACGGGATCGCGCTGGGCGGTCATCCCCGTTCTGGTTCCTCCCTCCCGCCTCTCCGGCGCGGGGGCGGAAACCGGAGACATTTTAGTCTATGACGGCAGCGCCTGGAGTCCCGTCCCCCTCACCGAGGGCGGATCCAACATCGCCCGCGCCGCATGGGCCTCCCCCTACCACTACTACGGATCCGCCGTTGCCGGCACCGCCGAAAGCGCCACCGGCTGGACAATCCACCGCATCACCACCGATGCGGATGGCACCGTCACCGCCTCCGCCACGGCCACCGGCGCATGGTCAAATCGCGCCTCACTTTCCTACACCTAAACCCAAAAATCCAAAAACCATGAACGCTACCAACCCCATCGAAATCAACGGAAAATCCCACGACAAATACTCGCTCAATTTGGCCATAACGGGCCGGTATCTGGGCGATGGTTCTTCAGACGCCAATGTCGCCATGCGCCTTGTGCCGAGCCGCATCGAAAACGGCGAAGTCATCACCGCAGACGAGGCCGCAATCGGCATCGTCCTCGGATCGCTGGCAGGTGCGGACGCCGCCACGCAGCAGGCCGTCGCCGCGATCCAAGCCGCTCTCCAAGCCTACATCTCCGCGAAAGGACTCTAATCATGGCCAACCGATTCGCCGTTGCCTCTGGCAACTTCAACGACACCGCAACATGGTCAACGACCGCCGCTGGATCGCCCGGCGCATCCGTTCCCGTCGCTGGCGACAATGCCATTGCCAACAACCGCACGGTGACAATCACCGCCAATGCGACTTGTGACAACCTCACCAACAGCACTACCTATGGTGGAACTGCCGGTGGGAGTTTTGTGCTTCAAAACGGAGTAACGCTTGCGGCAACAACAATTGTGGCAACCTCCTCCGTATCAGTTGTTCAATTCTCCCAAGCCTCACCGGCAAGCGCGACTCTTACCATTAGCGAAACGCTTCCTAGTGGAACCAATGCAGTTGTTACTAATTCAAATACAGGCACGCTGAATATAAACGCTTCTATTTTTAGAAATAACTTGAGCGGGTCATCTGCTGTTGGAATATTAAATTCCGGCGCAGGCATTGTAAATTTTACAGGCTTGTTGTCTCAAACCAGCGGGGCAAGCGCGTCAGTGATTAACAATTCCTCAGTTGGAACAATAAATGTAAACGGAACCAATGTAGGCCGAGCCATATCGAATGCATCGACTGGGACTATTGTATGGAATGGCGAATTAACTGCACTGAATGATTCCCCTGCAATAACATCAACCTCAGCAGGCAGCACCGTCAGGGCGAGCGGAAATTTTATTTTTTCCGCAAACGGCACAGTGCCAATTTATGCGCCGAAATTTATACTCGGCACCACGCCAACCGCCGCAAAAACTCAATACGCGCTCAACGGAACGGGAACCTATGTCAATATGTTCACCGCCGACAACACCGGCCTCGCTCCAGCGGTGACGGATGTCCGTTCTGGGGTTGTTTATGGATCGGCCACGGGCGTGCTGGCAGTGCCAGCCGCAAACTCGGTGGCTTTCGGGGTCCCCGTCGATAACACCACGGGCACGGCCGTGCTAACCCTCGCCAATGTCCAATCCGCGCTCACCGCGCAGGGACTCACCACCGCCCGGGCAGGGAATTTGGACAACCTCGATGCCACGGTGAGCAGCCGCCTCGCTCCAAGCGGCACGCTGGCCACGGTGACTACCCTTACCAACGCGCCGAGCGTGCCCTCCGCGAGCGCCATCGCTTCACAGGTGAGAACGGAGCTTTCGGTTGAGCTTGGGAGAGTGGACGCCGCCATCTCAACCCGTGCGACCCCGGCCAACATCCCGACCTCAGACATCACGGCCATCAAAAATAAGACAGACCTGTTGAACACGACGCGATTGGCACAGGTTTCGACCACCGAAATCGTTGGAAATCTTTTAGCCCAAGCGAATAGCTAACCATGGCCAACGAACTGAACATCTCCCTGGCACAAAGCCAGACCGGCTTGAGCGTCACCGGCCAGCTCTACCAAAACGGCATCGCCAGCGGCACCGCCATTTCGCTGACCGAGGTAGGGAGCACCGCGTATTACACCGGCCACATGGCCGGGGCCGCAGGCGATTACCAAATCCTTTTCCGCGCCGCCGGGGAGAATGTCGGCTCGGGCTCGATCCGGTGGGACGGCTCTGCCGAAATCCTCCCCGCCACCGGAGGCAGCATCCCCAGTGCCACCGGCATCGCCGCCTCCGTCCGCACCGAGCTTTCGCCCGAGCTGGCCAAAGTCTCGGCCCTCAACACCACCCGACTCGCACAGGTCAGCACGGTCGAGACGACCGGAGCCCAAATCGCCGCCGCGCTCTCGTAGAGCCATGGAACAAGCCATCCTCGAAACCATCAGCCACGCCGCAAAGCAAGACCAGACCTGGCACCTCGTGGCGCTTGTGTTTATCGGCATCGTCGCCGTGAGCGTGCTCTTTCGTTGGTTCACGGCGCGCTTGGAACGAGTCGAAAACAAGATGGATCACCAGAGCTCGGAATTCATCCACCACCTCAAGACCGCCAACCAAGAAATGCTCACCGTCATTTCGCAAAACCAACAAACCACCACCCGAGCGATTCACCTCATGGATCGGCTCGAAACCAAGCTCGACAAAATATGAACAACATCATCTCCCAACTCAAACAACCCTCCACCTTTCGCGGCCTCGCCCTGATCCTCGCCCTGGTCGGAGTAAAAATTTCCCCCCAAATGACCGATAGCATCGCAGCGGCCACCGTGGCGGTGCTCGGTCTCATCGAGATCGTTCGCAACGAGCGCAAATGAGCCCAGCGAAAATCGCCGCCTCCGCATTGATCCTCGGCTGGGTCCTGATCGCTAGCGCGTTTCTCACCGGCTGCGAAACCCTCGGGGTCTCGCTCGAGACAGACTACGGCAGGTTCAGCTACACGCTGCCCGAAATCCCCGCACTGAAAGATAAATAATGCTCCCCGCCGCCCGCCCACAACAAGCCAAGTCCAAAACGCAAGCCCTGCTCACCAAGGCCCGCGTGGCCGATGAGGTCGCGCTGGTGGGCGTGCGAGGCTACTACCGCGACACCATGGGCGAGGTCGGCCAGAACGACCGGGGCATTTACGACGACGCCATTTTCCTCATCTCGCCAAACGCCTACGCCACATTCAACGCCAACACCGATCCCTCGGTGAAACGCCAAGGCATCGCAGTTCTCAAGCCCGGCGTTCACAGATACCGAAAAGGAAAGCACGGCCTCAGCAAGCCTGGCGGCGGCTACCCAGCCCTCCGCCCCGCCAACCCCGCCGAAAGCCTCCCTGTGACCCGCGACGGCCAAGGCGACAGCATGGGCATCGCCATCAACATCCACAAGGGCGGCTACCGCACCACCAGCAGCGAAGGCTGCCAGACCATCTACCCGAGCCAGTGGGAGGCTTTCGTTTCCCTGGTGTATTCCGAAATGGACCGCGCCAATCAGAAGACCATTCCCTACTTGCTCACGGAGGATTTTGCATGAGCCGCAAATCGAAATCCTCCCCACCGCCAGACCGCGAGGCCGTGATGACACAGGTCCGCCAAATCCTCGCCGAACATTTCGAGGTCGGCGTGTGCGTTGTGAGCTGGGAGGACGCGGGCACCACCTTTGACATGGATTTCAAATTCGGAAATTCCCACGCGGCCCGGGCTCTCGCCCGAGACGCTGAGGAAATTCTGTGGCCCATCGAGGCCGACGACGAAGAGGAGGAAGAGGTATGAAAACATCCTGGAGCGCCATCGCCCGCGAGCAAGCGGACAAGGCCCACAAAACCGAAGTGGACGCCCTCAAAGCCAAACTCGCCCAATACGCCGCCAGCGTGGAGTCGCTGGAGAAACAACTCGGCATCGCCCTCTCGCTCGGCAAAACCCGCATCCGCCCGCACCCGCTCTTGGTCAGCATGAACGACAAAGCCGAGGCCGTCGCCATCGCCATGGCGAGCGATTGGCATGTCGAGGAAACGGTCGAAGCCGCCAGCGTCAATGGCCTCAACGAATACCGGCTGCCGATTGCCAAGACGCGCATCGAGAAATTTTTCAGCACCATCGCCCGCCTCACCGAGATCGAGCGCCACGGAGCCAAGATCGACGACCTGGTTTTGTGGTTGGGAGGCGACTTGATGACGGGGATGATCCACGAGGAACTCGCCGAATCGAACAGCAAGACCCCCACGCAAGTCATCCTGTGGCTCCAAGACCGCATCGCCGACGGCCTCGCCACGCTCAAGCCCCACTTCAAGCGCATCCTCATTCCAACCAGCTACGGCAACCACGGCCGCACCACGCAAAAGCCGCGCCACGCCACCGGAGCCGCGCACAGCTACGAGTGGCTGCTCTACCGCATCCTCGAAGGCCGCTTTGCCGACGACCAGCAAATCGAGTTTCAGATCGCCGACAGCTATTTTAATTTCATGGAAGTGTATGGCCGCCGCCTGCGCTTTCACCATGGGGATGGGCTCAAATTTCAAGGCGGCATCGGTGGCCTTACCATCCCGACCGAAAAGGCAATCGCTTCATGGAATAAGAGCCCGAACCGAGCCGACCTTGATCTCTTTGGGCACTGGCACCAATACCAGCAAAACCGGCACTGGCTCTGCAACGGCAGCCTCATCGGCTACAACGCCTACGCCCTGAGCATCAAAGCCTCCTTCGAGCCCCCCACGCAGACCTACTTCCTCCTCGACAAGAAACGCGGACGCACCATGACCGCGCCCATTTATTTATGAGCAACTGGAAAACCCTCGCCCGCAAAACCAACTCCCTCCCGCCCGGCTGGAGCACCGCCGAAGACATCAGCGCCGACCTGGATTGCGAGCCGAACGAAGTCCCCAAAATCCTCGCCAGCGCCATCCGCGATGGATTGGTGGAGAAGCAAACTTTCCCCCACTGGCAACCAGGCAGCCGCCAACTTCTCTACCAAACCGGCTACCGCCAAATCACCGGCAAGCCGCAAGCCAAAACCAAAGAGCAACCCGCCCGCGCCGTGCCTGGCATCCCCGCCGACCTCCTCGACCGCGTGCGCCAAACTTGCCTGCGCTACCGAGGCCGATCCGCCAGCGACATCGCTGACCGCTGCCGTTGGAGAGGCGAGCCCCGCATCAAAGCCACCGCCATCCGCGCCCTGCTTGACACGCTTGCCCCATAATAAAAGTAATGCCAGACGACGCGACAATCATTGAAGGCGATGCCGGATTCCTCGGCATGGCGTCGCGTCTCAACCCGCTCCAGCTCCAGCCTGGCATGTGCCAACTCGTCGAGAACATGCGGCTGGATCGCGGCGTGGCGCAGACTCGCAAGGGGGCCAAACGCCTCGGCGATGAGATCGCTGCAGGCACTCAGCCGATTGTGATGCCGTTTGTTCTCGATGCGAATACCAAGGTTCGCTCGGTCTATGACGGCGGCATCTTGGCAAGCGGCGTCTTTTCCTCTCCCAGCTACGAGGATGCGAATGAATACATCGTCCTCTGCGGCCCGACCTCGGCCTTCCTCTGGCGACAGGACGAGCCCATCGAGGAGATTCCTTACCCCGCCACGGGATCCGCCGCCGACGAAATCCTCGCCTACACAGACGAAGCCTCCTGCGTGCAGGCGTTCAACCGATTCTACCTCCTGCGCGAGGCCGACATGACGCTGCCAGGCTGGGGATGGAAATACACCACCGCCAGCGGCATTACGGTTTCTGGCGGCACGGCCACGGTCCACATTACCAGCCACGGCTATGCGGCAGGCCAGTGCGTGCGCATCGAGGAGAGCGAGACGGTGGCGGCCTTCGCCGGGCATGAATACGACATCCTCTCCGCCACTGCCAATAGCTTCACCATCGCCGTGCCCGCAGGCACTGCGCCGGATGCCACCGCTGGCATCGCCATACGCCGCGTCAAGCCGCCGCTCTGGTGGGATGGCTCCACCGCAGAGTTTGTCCGCGCCGATGCGGGAGTGCCTGCCACTGGTGCGTCCTTCCGCACCCACCGCTCGACCGGCTGGGCGACCTACCTCAATAACCGCCTCTGGTTGCCAGACGGCCGCGACACCGTGGCCATCAGCGATGTGCTGGACCCCGACCTCTACGACCCATTTTTCCAATCCTTCCGAGCCAACCAAGGCTCCAACGACTACCTCGTGGGCATCCACCCGTGGGTGGAAGGGCAGGCGCTGGTCTTCATGCGGAACAGCATCTGGCTCGCCGCACTCTCGGACTCAGCAAATGCCGCCGCCACCGACTTCACGGTGGATACCGCCGTGTCGAAGCTCCAACTCCTCACCGACGAGATCGGCTGCGTGGCCCGGCGCTCGATTGTCACCGCCGGTCAGTATGTGTTTTTCCTCTCCGACTCGGGCATTTTCCGCCTCGACACCCAGCTCGACCTCAAGCTGCGCGGCAATACCACACCACTCAGCGACCAGATCGCCGACCAGATCGCCGAGATCAATTCCGACTACGCCTACCTCAGCGTGGGAAAATGGTGGAACAACCGCTACCACCTCGCCTGCCCGGTAGGCGAAGACGCCGAGGCCAACAACACTCTCTTCGTTTACAACGCCCTCAACCAGGCATGGGAAAGCCGCGACACCTACGCGGTGAACCTCGACGAGCTTCTCGTCGCCGCCTACAACAGCCAGCGCCGCCTCTTTGCCGCCAGCCGCAGCGGCACCCTCTTCCTGCTCGACGAGCAAGAGCGCGGCGACGATGTGCCCTACGCCAACGAGGAGGACGCCTACACCTCCGTCGAAGGCTACCTGCTAACGCGCCGCTACGGATTCGGCAGCCTTAACAGCAAACGCCTGTTGCGTGCCAAAGCCTCAGTGCTTTTGCCGGGCACCGGAGCCTGCGAGCTCCACGCCCTTACCACGGACTACGACGCCAATTTCACCGTCGCCACCTTGGCAAACACCACCGAAGAACAAGAAGACTACACACTCAAAGCCCCTCTCCGCTGCAAGGCGACCTACCTCGACCTTGAGTTTACGACCAGCGCCGAGCGCCCAATCCTGCGCCAGATCAGCGCCGAAGCCACCCGCTCCAGCATGGAACTCACAGAAACCCGCACACTCAACTAACCATGGCCACTCTCACCAAAGGCAAAACCTTCACCAACGGCGAACTCGTCACCCCGCAAAAGCTCCACGAACTCGTCGATCTGGGCACCGTCTCCGGCATCGTCAATGCCGACATCGCCGCCGGTGCAGCCATCGCCGACAGCAAGCTCGCGCAGATCACCACGGCGGGGAAGGTGCTGCCCGCTGCGGTGCAAGGCACGGCAGTGATAACGACCGACTCCCGCTTGTCGGATGCTCGGACGCCGGTGACGCATACGCATGATGACCGCTATTACACTGAGGCGGAGATGACTACGCTTTTGGCAGGCAAGCAAGCGGCTGGAAGCTATGCGCCTTCAACAGGGATTGCGCCAAGCGCTATTACGGGAACGGCTGTGATAACGACTGACTCGCGCCTGTCGGATGCTCGCACTCCTTCTGATGGGAGTGTCACCAACGCCAAAATCTCTTCCACGGCAGCTATCGCCGACACGAAGCTCGCCACAATCAGCACCGCCGGGAAAGTCAGCAACTCCGCCACTACGGCGACAAACGCCAATACAGCCAACGCCATCGTCGCAAGAGACACCAGCGGCAACTTCTCCGCAGGGACAATCACCGCCGCCTTGTCTGGCAACGCTGCTACCGCAACGACAGCGGCATCCTGCTCTGGCAACGCTGCTACCGCGACCACGGCGGCATCCTGCTCTGGCAACGCTGCTACCGCGACCACGGCGGCATCCTGCTCTGGCAACGCTGCTACCGCGACCACCCTGCAAACAGCCCGCACAATCAACGGAGTCTCATTTAATGGCAGCGCAGACATCACGGTCACTGCTAATCCGAATGCGCACACGCACGATGACCGCTACTATACTGAAACAGAAATAACTACACTGCTTTCAGATAAACAAAAGATCAATGGGCAAACAATTTCTGCTGGTTTAAATTGGAACGGTAACACGGGAATCCGGTTTTCTAATATCCCATCGGGGGTGCAAAAATTTACATTATTAGTTGAAATTTGGATTCATAATTACGACAGTTCACCTGGACGAGGAGTGGTAAATATCGGCACAACAACATCTGGGCTCATCACTTGGAACTCATCAGGAGTTATTGCGAACCCTTATTATGCCGCAGTTAATAATGCGGAAAATAGTGCAGGATTTGAAATTACAGGGGGAGTAAATACATCGGCCGAGCATGTTGGCGTGTTTAATTTTTATGTAACAAATAACCCGTTTTCTCCCACTACTCAAAAACGGCTAATATGCGAATCGCATGTCACGCAAAGAAATACTTCGACGGGGGCTATCACAATTTTACAAGGAACAGGCTACATAGATTACACAGGAGAAATTAACGAATTTGTGCTAAGGCCTGTTTACGGTTCAAATGCAGTAGCAAGTGCCGCTGCGCGTTTATACTTCTATTACTAAAACCTATGGGTAAAAAGAAAAAATCCAAACAAGCCGCGCCCCCGCCACCGCAGCAGCGAGACTTTGCGAATGAAATGGGGCAAATTTCTGCTTTTTCCACGAAAAATGCCAAATCCCAGGCGAACATCACCGTAAATACGGCAGGCCGACTCAGCGACAAAGCCGTAGAAAGCACCGGCAAAATAGCCAAGAAGCTCGAAGACAGCACCTACACCGCCGCCGCAAACCAAAACATCCGCGATGCCGGAACCTCGTCCGCCCAGCTCGGCCAGAGCTCCAACCAAGTCGGCCAAGTCGCCGACCGGGTAGCCGCCTACAACGACCCCGCCCAAGCTCGGCTCAACCAGATAGCCCTCGGGAACCTCTACCGCCCCGACCAAATTTCCTCCCAATCCGTCTCCGCCGCCCAAGTGCAAGGCGCCCGCGTCGCCGATGTGGGCCAGATGGACTACGCCCGCCTCGGCCAAGTCAACGGTGTCCAAGGCCCCGCAGGCTACGCCGCCGATCAAGTCCGCGCCCAGCGCATACGCGCCGCACAGGCCGGACCCGTCGATAATGTATCTTCTAACAACATCCGCGCCAGCGCCGCCGAGCGAGGGTTGATGAACGAAGCCCGTGGAGGAGGACTCCTCGGTCAACTCGAAAACCAAGCCTCAAACGATCTCGCTCTCGGTCGCTCACTCTCCGCCGAGCAATCCCGCGACGCCACCCAATCCGCCCGAGCTGCCGCATCGGCCCGTGGCCTTGGCGTCGGCCAGTCTGCCATGGCTACAGAGCTTCTAAATCGTGACCGCTTTGCCACCCAGCGCGAAGCCGAGCGCCGAGGATTTGCCAGCAATGTCGCACAGCAAGGCGTCGGCATCCGCACCGCAGCAAACCAAGCCTACATAGGCAGGCAGGAAAGCAATTCCGGCCGAGCACTCCAAGCCGATCTCGCCAACCAATCCGCCGGTCTTAATCTCGGTCAAACAAACGCCCAGCTTCTACAGCAAAGCCGCCTCGCCAACCAATCAGCAGGCCTCCAGGCACAACAAGCCAACCAGTCCGCCAACGCCCGAGCCCTTGAATTTGCGCAGCAGGGCGGGCTCCAAGCCTCCCTGGCAAACCAGCAAGCCGGACTCTCCCAAGCCGCCGAGCAGGCCCGCCTGCAACAAACCGCCATTGGAGCCTCCTACGACGCCTCCCAGCAACGCGCCATGGCGGATGCAGGCTACGCCCAGCAAGCCGGGCTCGCCAACCAATCGGCCAACCTCAACGCCGCGCAATACAACAGCAGCCAAAACCTCGCCGCCCAGCAGGCGAACCAATCGGCAAACTACAACGCGAATTACGCGAATCAAAATTTCCTCCAAGGCGTCGCCAGCCAGAATTTCAACCAATTCCAAGGCCAGCAAGGCATGCTCGGCTCGCTCTACGGCCAGCAAGCAGGCATCGCGCAAAACCAATACGGCAACAACCTCGGCCTCGCCCAAGCGCAAGTCGCCCTCGACCCCTTCCAACGCGCTCTCGGAAGCAACATCCCCACCGCCTCCCAAGGCAACGCCGCTTCGATGATTGGCCAGTCCTTTGCCAACACCATGCAATACGGCAATGACCTCTACAATACGAACACCAACATGGGTGCTTCCATCTACAACAGCTACCAAAACAACAACGCCGCCCTCATGGGAGCCAACCAGCAAGCCGGAGCCACGGCTGCCGCCTCCCGAAACAACATGATGGGAATGGGCATCGCTGGCGGCGGCATGGCCGTCGGCATGATTGGAGCCGCCGTTATTATCTAACCCATGAAACAACTGATTGCGGAAACCGTAGATCGAATCCACGCCTGGCACACCCGCTGGCCAAACGCCGCCGTGCTTTGGAGCGGCGGCAAAGACAGCACCGCCATGCTCCATGTGCTTCTGCACTACTGCGGCATCGACCTCCCTGTCGTGCAATACCGTGAGCCCAAGCTGCGTGAGCGCTACGCCTACAGCGACCGCCTCATCAAAGAATGGGGCCTCACCATTTACGACTACCCGCCGACACGCATGGCCATCGCCGACGGGCCAGATACCGAGACCGGCGAGATGCGTTTCGACATGCTCAAATACTACCAGTGGGGCGAGACCGCTGTGGTGATGAGCCTCGGCACCGAGCGCCCCAAGCCCGGCGAGAGATTCCTTTGCGGCGTCACCGATTTCCTGCAACGCCCCACCGGCAACTTCAACTGGCCATGGGAAGCCGTATTTATCGGCACCAAATACGAAGACACCGACCTCATCAAAGGCCATGTCCCTCTCGCTCTCGATATCCGCAATGTCCCAGGCGGTCCAGTGAGCCTCTACCCCATGCGCGACTGGAGCGACAAGGACATCTACACCTACCTCGAAGACCACGGCGTCACGCCCGACCCCACCCGCTACATCAAGACCGAAGCCGGATGGGTCAACAACCCCGACAAATCCCTCAACGCCGACTTCTACCCCACCTGCTTCAACTGCGTGGACCGCCATGCAGGCCCGCATGTGGACTGCCCCAAGCTCAAAGCCCGCATCAGCAACATCAGCCACCTCGCCCCCTACGAAGACATTGTTTTCCCCGACCTCGGTTTCAAACCTATATGGAATACGACTGCCAACGGTGTGGAGCCTGTTGCTCCCACAAATGGAGCTGGCCCGTGCTACGGCGCGACCGCTCCGACGCCACCGGCATCCCTGCCGACTACCTCCGCGATGACCTTCCTCTCTTACGAACCGACCCTTGCGGCCGCTGTATCGCCCTCCGTGGCGAAGTGGGCCGAGGAGTCGCCTGCGCAATATACGAATCCCGCCCCCAAGCCTGCCGCTCATTCCAGCCCGGCAGCGCACTCTGCATAGAAGCCCGAACCAAGAAATCCCTACCATGCCATACGCCCCAACCGTAAACGACAACTCCGGCCAGATCCTCGCCGGTTACCAAACCCGCAGCGCCGAAATCACAGCCGCTGGCAACGAAGCCCTCACCAAAGGTATCGTCTCCGGTGTAACCAGCGCCATTGGTGGCATTGCCGGAGCCTACACGCAAAGCCGCATGCAAGCCGCCGGCGGCAAAGCCTTCAAGGAATTCATGGGCGTTGCCGGACCCTCCATGGGCCTCAAGGACGAGCAGCTAAAAATGTTCAAAGGCATGAACGACCAAGACGCCTTCCAAATGAGCCAGATGTTCATGCCGGTGGCCCCGTCGATGGTTTCCGCAAACACTTGGGCGCCTCGCGCAGCCATGCAAAGCCAAAACGCCGTTTACCAAAACCAAGTCCCCGCCAACCAGCAGCCGGTCAGCGCCGGCGGTGGCGGTGGCGGTGCCGCTCCTGCCGCATCTCCTATGGGCGGCGTGAACTTCAACTTTGTCAACTAATGAGCGACCAACTTCGACCCGAGGATTTGGATGCGTTTGCCCAAAGCTACGACATCCCAGGCGCCGTGCGTGAAATGCCTCCGAAGCCCTCCAAAGGCAATAGCTATGACTTTAGTGGTATCGTTGTGCAAAGCCCCGAGGATTTTGCGCGTCTGCCAGAGTCTCAAAAGCAACTCCTGCGAAATATGAAGCAGGGCATCCAATACACTCCCGAGGCCGCCGCTTCGTTCGTGGAATCTTTCAATCAAAAGCAACTGGAGCAATCGACGCCGCAAGCCCAGGCCCAACTACAAAAAGCACAGCTTGACATTGAAAAGGCAACAGCAGAAGCGGCACAAATTCAGCAGCGCAAGCAGGCCGCCTCGTCCGAGATCGCCGGCATGCGCCAGATGCTCGCCGAGCTGAAAGGTCACCCAGGCATGAGCACCTCGGTAGGGGCTAAGGGCATCGAATACAATTTCGGAATGGCAAAAGAACCTTACGGCGGAACAAAAGCCGCCGACTTCTACACGCTCCTCGAGCAGGTGCAGGGCGGCACATTCATGCAAGCCTTCGACAAACTCAAGGGCGCCGGCCAGATCACCGAGCAGGAAGGCGCAAAAGCCACCGCCGCCATTGCCCGACTCAATGCTAGGCAATCAGAGGAAGGATTTGCAAAAGCCCTCATGGACTTTGATGGCGTCCTCGCCCAAGCCCAGGCGCGATCCCAACCCACCGCCCCGCAAGCTGCGGCAACCGCTCCCCAAGCAGCCCCGCAAGCCGCACCGGCACAACCCCAACAACCCGCCACCCGCGTTATCGGCGGACGCACCTTTATCCAACAACCGAATGGCAACTGGATCCCCCGCTAGAGAATTTACCACCGAGGAACTGGATGCCCTGGCGGCCGCGGAGTTGCCGGCTTGGGATCAGCCTGCACCCGAAGCCACCCCCGCACCTGCCCGTGGGCCCGCCATGGGCCCGGTTGCGCAACTAGAGGCCGACCGCGAATACAGCACCGAGGAATTGGATGTTCTCGAAAAATCCACCACCCCGCCGCCTCCAAAAGAATTCACGACCGAGGAACTGGACATGGAGGCTGCCCGCCTCTTCGACGATCCGACCTACTCGCCGACCCGCGACGAGTATTTTGAGCTAAAAGCCACCAAGGAACGCCTCAAGGCCGAAGGCAAGCTGCCGGGCACCGCGGAACTCGCCGCCAAGGCCGTGGGCGGGCTTTTTGTCACCGCCATCGATGCGGTGAACTCCACCGTTTTCTCTCCTGCCGAAACCCTCGCTCAATCTCCCGCCACGCTCCAGACCGGCATCGGCCGCGCCGCGCTCGGCGCCATGCAGCTCGGCGGCTGGGCCAAAGAAGCCATCCAAGGCACTCCCAAATACCGAGACGAAGAGACCGGCGAGTTTTTCTTCTACAACAACGAAGTCCAACTCCAGAACGCTCTCGACTCCGGCCGCAAGCTCCGCCCCACCACCGAGGAAGACCTCAAAGACCACGAGTTTGAAGGCTATATCGCCAAAAAAGGCATCGATGCCGAATACCAAGCCCTCGGCGAAAAGACCGCGCCCACCGAGCTCCTCACGCGCCTCATCACCGGCCGCAACCAGCAGGAGACTCCAAACATCGCGCAGGCCGGCGCACTGGAAATCGTGGCAGATCCTACAAATCTCATCCCGCTCGGCGCCGGAGCCAAAACGCTCGGCCTCTCGCGGCTCGGCAAGACCGTCAGCGCCCAAACCGCCGGCGTGATCAGCAAGGTCGCCGGAGGATTGGCCGATGGCGGCGATGCTTTGGCTGGCCGCTTTGCCGATGTGGTCACCAACACCACCGGCCTCACGCCATCGACCGCTGGCAATGTGGTAAAAACCCTCACCCGTGCCAGCGTGGGCGGCGGCATCGCCGCTGGCGCATCCGCCTTGGGAGCGCCTCCCGAGGTGGCGGCCACCATTGCCGGATTCTACCCAGCCTACAAGGCAGGCATCGGCGTGCTGCGCAAGATCGAGACCGGTGCCGGGGCCGCTAAGATCATCCTGCGCGAGTCAGCCGATGCCACCAATGGGCTCGACCAAGCCGCCCGCGCCGCCGTGCTGGCGAATCCCTCGGTGCCGCAGGTCTTCAAAGAGGTGCTGGAGCGCCCCACCAATTTTGTGCCCATCGAGAGCACGCCGGCCCGCCTCGCCGCCGAGCAATCCCTCTCTCCGCAGATGCGCGGCCTCATGGGCAAACTCACCAACCCCGCCATCGTGCAATCGGTGCGGGGAGCCAGCGCCCTTGCAAAGGGCGCCGTGAAAGGCACGGCGATCAACGCCCCTTTCTCCCTGCTCGCAGCCAATGCCGGAGACGACGAAGAAGCCGCCGCCATGCTCGGTGCCGGTGCTGCCTTTGGCGCTTTAGGAGGCGGGGTGGACCGTTTCACCGGTCTCCAGCAACGCCGCCAGCAGGCTGCCATCAGCGATGTCTCCCGCATGCTGGTGGATGTGGAACTCGCCGGGGGCGATGTGGGCAAGATGATGTCCACGCAAACGCCCGAGAGCCTCGTCAAGCTCGCCTCGCTCCAAGGCACCTTCCGCAACGGGTTGGATTTGATTCCGCTGAACGCCACCGACTACAACGCCAATGTCTCGGCCAATGGCGGAGCCGGATCAGCCGGTCTTTTCGTGCAGGCGCCCGCCGGTCAACGCGCCAAAGTCTACATCAACCTCGATGCGAAACGCCAAGGCATCGAACCGCACGAGTTTGGCCACGCTCTGCTCGCCAGCGGCGCTCTGGATGGACAGCAAAAATTCGCCGCCCGCGCCTGGGTGGATAAAACCTACGGGGCCGAAGGCATCAAGGCCCGCGCCGCCGAATACGCCAGCAACATCATCCGCGCCAAAAACGCCGAGGCTTTCCCCGAGGGCAATTTCGAGATCACTCCCACCACGCTCGCGAGCGAGATGGAGAGCCTCACGCAGGGCGGACTCGCCCGGGGCGACATGGACGGCCTTGATTGGGCCCGCGACGAGATTTTCGCCGAGACATTCGCCAAGGCCAGCGAGACGATGGATTTCAATGCCATTCGCCGCGGAGCACCCGCCGGAGGCAATTTCCTCACCTTCGCCGAAGGCATCCTCGGCGCCCAAGCCCGAGCCCTCACCGCCAGCGGCATCCGCATCGACGGCCAGACCGGCCGCCCGCTCGACACCCCCGGCAGCCTATTCAAGGAAAACCCACTCCTCGCCACCGACAAGGCGCTCCTCGGCCAGCTCGGCACCTACATCAACAACTACCGCCAGTGGGCCAACAACCCAACCCACGAAAAACCCGCCGGCGTCAAGATCGCCCCCAGCGGCCGAGCCAGCGACCTCGCCAACAATCCCCAGGTCACATTCTACGACCGAGGCGACGGCGTAAAAGCCAACGCCTTCGCCATCCAGGATCCCGTCACCGGCCAAGCCATCCTCCGCGACCAGCGCGACCTCAACGCCGAACACGCCAAGCTCAAAGCCCAACTCAAAGCCCTCGGCGGATCCAAGCTCCTCGAGCCAAGCAACCCCGTGCTCGGCCCCAAAAAGACAGCCGACGGCCGCGTGACCATCCGAGGCAAAACCCTCCCGCAGTCCTTCGACTTCCTCAACGGCTTCATGCCCCACATCCGCAACTTCGCCCGCCAGTTCGAGCAATTTGGCCAGACAGGCGAAAGCATGCAGGTGCGCTACCACGCCATCGGCAGCGGCGACTCCGGCGCCTTCCAGGTCAAGAAACTCGGCAACCTCGAAGCCATCACCCGCGAGGTGCTCCCCTTCGAGTGGCAACTCACCAAGGCCGGAAACCTCAACGCCGTCCTCCTCGACCTCACCCAATTCCGCAACCGCGCCATGCGAGGCATCAACGACCGCAACGAAGCCCTCGCCCCCTTCAACTGGGAACTCAGCCAGGTCGAAACCGACCTCAAGCAGTGGATGGATAACCACCGCAACAACCTCCCCGGCGAAAACAAAATCGGCACCGCCAAGCGCGACGCCATCAACTCCCTCGTCGGCCTCGCCACCAACTACAACCGAGGCAAAAACCCCCTCAACGGAGCCTTCGGCCCCGGCAGCGCCATCAAACAATTCCGCCTCGACCGCGTAGACGCCGCCATAGGCACCGGCCGCCAAGGCTTCCACTTCGACTACGAAAAAGCCAACGGCAACCTCCTCCCCAACATCCCCGCCGCCATGCCGGACTTGTCAAGAGACCTGCCAGGCCAAGCCATGCCGGATATTACAATCACGCCGGACGAAGCCAAACGGCAGGGATTAGTTGGTCCTCTTTATCATGGAAGCCCTGATTTTAAGGGCCAAAAATTTGATCCCAAATATAGGGCAAGAAATTCCGGCCTGTCTCGAGGTGGTTTTTCTTTCACCGATAATGTCGAGTCGGCAAAAGGCTATGCTTCCAACAAAATAGATTCCGCGCAGTCCGCAGTAGATTCAGCAAATGATGTCATGCGAGAGCTCGCAGGCAGAATGGATAACGGATTAAAAGTGGATGGGTTTGCAGACTCTGCCGAGTTGCCAGAATTCAATTCCAGCTATGTGGACGACATTGAGAGCTTGGGAGATTATTTCGACGAGATTGCAAACAAGATTCCAAAAGACCTTGGAGATCGCCTTCGTGTTGCCGCAAGCAAAACAAACGAGCCCGCAAATCCTGTAGTTGTCGAAGCCTTTTTAAGGAATCCAAAAGTCACGGAAATCAATGGCAAAAAACTTTGGGTTACAGAAAATCCAGATGACATTTTTGTATCGGGAGTCACTAAGCCGCCCCAAGGCCAAGCCATGCCGGATGCGGTGGCTGGAAGGGCAAAAGACATGCCGATGTCAGCTTTGAAAGTGTTGCACGCAGATAGTTCGACTCTGCCAAAACCTGATAAAAAGACAACGAACGCCAAGGTGGCATTGCAGTTGGCAGATGCCGCTGAAAAGCATTACGGCGGCAAAATCACCAGCAGCAATATCACGCCAGAAATCGAGTCTGATCTAATCATCGTAGGATCGGATGAGGCTGAAGCGGCACTTAAAGCAAGCGGCAAAAATGCCGCCAACTGGTATTCCACCGCAATCCAAGCGGCTTTGGCTGTAGCCGGAACAATTCATAGGTCTCTTTCGGATTTGAATGTCGCCAAACAAAACAAATTCTTTGCCAAGGAAAGCGATCCGGTGAAAGCGGCGCAGTTTGCTCTTAGAATTCCACTGGCAATCACATCGCAAAACATGACCGTGCCGCTCAATGCGAGATACGCAAACGAGCAGTTCGATATATTTTCAAAAACAGGGAAGTTCGACCCGTCGAAATCTTACGGAGAAAAAGCAAAATCCATCAGCGGGAATCTTCAATTAGCCAACGACATGATTGATGCCTTTGGCGGAATCACTGCATTAGAGGCATTCGTATCCAAGGAATTTACCGTCCGAGACCTGGAAACCGTAGCGTCGAAAGCTGCCGGCCGTAAGGTTACAATCGCCGGGCGGAAAGAAGATATGGTCAATGGCGCGGCTATTTTTGGACCAAAAATTGGACAAGGTTTTCTGCAAAACCTCATGGGCAACTTTGACCCAGTCACTATTGATCTTTGGATGCGCCGAACATGGGGTCGCTGGACAGGCGATGTTGTTGGAGATGGAGTCACCGCCACACGGCTTGGCCGAATCATTCAAGAACATCGCAACTCTGGAAGGAAACTCCCTGACTTGATCAAGCGGCTCCGCACCGTGGAAAGAAGCACTGGGGTCACAAGCACTGGCAAGCCCAAAAAACCGGAACTCACGGTATCTGAAGATGTGGAGGCTCGCATCGATAATGATCCAGCATTCCGAAAAGAAATTGAAGCGTTCGCCAAAGAGGCCAATGCAGAATTCCAAGGCTACTACAAACTCATCAGTCAACCCATGTCTATTGATGAAGTAAAACGCATCAACAAGGCATTCCAAGACGCGCAGGCCAACCAAGACAAGGCTGATAGTATTATCCAAAACGCTTTCACAACGACCGTCCGCAGGCAGCAATCTATCAAAGCCATGCTTGACCAGAAATGGGATGGCATGTCTCCAGAGCAAAAGAAAAAACTCAACCAAGAAAACCCGCAGAAAGCCATTGCCAAAGATGCCTGGGTGGCAATGCAACACGCGGCACAAAAAAGGACTGAGGTCCTTCCAAACGAAATCAAAAACGCATTGAAGCCAAACTGGGCTAATGCAGCAAAATCTATTGTTTCCGAACTAAACCCCATCGATATCCCATCCGATCTCGACCGCCGCGTTATTAGTCGCGTTGTAAACGGCATTCGAGAAGAAATGGGCCGTCGCGGATACAGCCTCACAAACGCAGATGTCCAAGCTATTTTGTGGTATCCAGAAAAAGATTTGTGGGCTAAATTACGAGGTGAACAAG
>Ga0315904_10002908_pt1 | contig 25870 bp, 22 predicted proteins | sample LakEriMetagenome_6_FD_203529 | JGI IMG/M metagenome (GOLD analysis project Ga0315904, IMG submission 203529) | Freshwater fungal communities from buoy surface, Lake Erie, Ohio, United States - Buoy 12 MA120 | ecosystem: Environmental > Aquatic > Freshwater > Lake | place: USA: Lake Erie, Ohio...
GGGCCGATGTACGGCTCGCGCTGATGTGCCTCGTGCACCTCACCGGCGACCTGTCGTGGCTCGACGAGCCGTTCCGGCCGGCACGCGACCCTGCGGAAGGACCCCGACTGGCCGCACCCCGACCGCTCGATGAACCGCCGCAACGACCGGCACCGCGCCGAGATGGCCGCCTTCCTCGAACGCGAGCTCGACGGCCGGCCCGACCTGCTGGAGCGCTGCCTGCCCACCTATCCGCCGTACGGCAAGCGGATCCTCATCGACAACGGCTGGTTCCGCACCCTGCGCCGACCGAACGTCGAGCTGGTCACCGAGCCGATCGAGCGCGTCGACGGCGACACGGTGGTCACGACCGACGGCGCCCGGCGGCCGGTCGACGTGGTGGTCCTCGCCACGGGGTTCCAGGTGATGCAGATGGCGGCGCGCCTCGGCATCCGCGGCCGCGGTGGCGTCGACCTCGCCGACGTGTGGGCCGACGACCAGGCGGCGGCGCACCTCGGCATCACGGTGCCCGGCTTCCCGAACCTGTTCCTGATGGGCGGACCCAACACCGGCCTCGGTCACGGCGGCAGCGGGATGTTCGTGGCCGAGTGCCAGGCGCGCTACGTCGTCGACGCGGTGCTCCACCTGGCCCGACGCCGCGAGCGGGCCCCAGCGGCGGGCGATGCCATCGCGGGCCGGACGGCGCCACCACCCGTGCTCGAGGTGCGCCGGAAGGTGCACGACGAGTACGTCGCCCGGGTCGACGCCGAGCACGAGCAGCTCATCTGGACCCATCCCGGGATGACCAACTGGTACCGCAACCGGCACGGCCGGATCGTGGCGATCATGCCGTGGCGCCTCGTCGACTACTGGTCGATGACCCGCCGGGTGGACCCCTCCGACTTCCTCGACTCCTGACCCATCGACTCCTGACCCGCCCGCCGCTCGGCAGCGAGGTCGAGCGCCCAGCGCACCGCTCCGCTCACGGGCGGCCGGCCGAGCGGCACGATCGTCGCTCGCGTGCACCCGTGTGCGAGCGCGCCCGCGAACCCCGCCGCGAACCGGCCGCCCGACTCGTGCACCCCACCGGCGGTGACCACCTCGAACGCGTCGTCGCGCAGGTCGAGCCGGGTCGCGACCCCCACCACCGTCGCCGCGTGGCGCGCGCCGCTCGCGGTGAGGATCGCCGCCGCCACCTCGTCGGCGTCGTCGTCGGCGGCGAGCTGCAACAGCGGCGCCAGCGAGCCGTCGGGTCGCACCCGGTGCCGGCCGATCCACTCGAACAGCGTCACCACGTCCGGCGCGCCGAACCGCGAGAGCACACGGCCGGTGAGGCTCGTCGACGGACCGGAACCGTGGTGCGCGGCCGCGACGGCGTGCAGCAGGTCGGTCACCAGCGAGGCGGCGCCGCACGGCTCACCCCAGCCGACGGCGAGCGTGCGGAACCGGCGACCGGAACGATCACGCCCGGCCACGACCGCTCCGGTACCGGCGATCGACACGATCCCCCAGCCCTCGCTCGCACCGGCGTGCAGCGCGATCCACGAGTCGTTCACCACGGCGCGCACACCGCCGAGGCCGAACGTGGCGATGCGCTCGTCGAGTGCGGCCTCGTCGCTCGCGAAGTCGAGTCCGGCCAGCCCGAACACCGCGGCGGCGACCTCGTGGTGGGCCACCCCGGCGTCGGCGAGCACCCGGTCGACACCGTCGCGCAGCACCTCGGCCGCGGCGTCGAGGCCGACCGCCTCGTGATTCACGCACCCGGTGCGCAGCGTGGCGAGCGTGACGCCCGAGAGGTCCGCCACCACGAGGTCGGTCTTGGTGCCACCGCCGTCCACGCCCAGCAGCATCAGCCCAGCCTCCCGAGCATCCCCGCGTTCGCCTCGCGCAGCCGCGCCCACAGCGCCGGAGCCTGCGCGAGCGACGGTCCGAGCGGGTGCGTGACGAGCGCGCGGATCGCCGTGTCGTGGTCGCCGGTGACGGCCGCCTCGACGGCCAGCAGCTCCACGTCCTTCACCGTGCGCACCAACGCGTCGACGTCGGGTCGCAGCGGCGCCACCGCGATCGGTTCGGGTCCGGCCGCGCCGATGCGCGCCGACACCTCCACCACCACGTCATCGGGCAGTCCGGGAATCGCGCCGCGGTTGGGCGTGTCGATCACGTGGACCGTCCCGGCCGCCGTGGCGAGGTCGGCCATCAGGGCCGCAGCCGCCTCCGAGTAGTGGGCGCCACCGCGGGCGGCGAGCTCGGGGGGCGCCTCGGCGAGCGCGGGATCGGCGTACCGGGCGAGGAGTGCCGCCTCGATCTCCCGCACCCGCGACGCCCGTGTGGGAGAAGCGGCCTGGTGCGCGAGCCAGGCATCGGTCTCGTAGAAGTAGAGGAGGTAGTCGTTCGGCACGGCGCCGACGAGCCGGATCGACTCGGGCGTCCAGCTCGGTTCGCCGTCGCCGTGCCCCGCCGACTGCACACGACGTCCGAGCCGGGCGAGCACCTCGGCGGTGCGGTCGTCGCGGACGCCGTCCCGATCGACGAACACGCCGCGCACCCAGCTCAGGTGGTTGAGTCCCACGTAGTCGAACGTGACGGCCCCGACCTCGACGTCGAGCGACGCAGCGATGCGGGCCCGCATCGACCACGGCACGTTGCACAGACCGATCGAGTGCACGTCGCCGTGACGGCACAGCGCCTCGGTCACCAGCCCGGCCGGGTTCGTGAAGTTCAGCAGCACCGCGCCGGGGGCGTGGCGGGCGACGTCGGCCGCGATGTCGAGCGCGACGGGAATCGTGCGCCAGGCGTTCGCGAGGCCGCCGACACCCACCGTCTCCTGCCCGATCAGGCCGAACGTTCGTCCGAGCTGCTCGTCGCGCTCGCGGGCCGCCATCCCGCCCACGCGGATCTGGCTCACCACGAACGCCGAACCCGCGATCCCCGCCACCCGGTCGTCGCCCCACGTGACCTCCACCGGTGCCTCGGACGACCGAGCACCGGCCGCGGCACGATCGGCCATCCGGCGGGCGAGCGGGCCGAGCACCGCCAGGCGGTCGGCGTCCGGGTCGACGAGGTGCACGTGGTGCAGGTCGAGCTGCTCGCGGCGCCGGAGCAGGCCGTCGACCAGCTCGGGCGTGTAGGTGGACCCTCCGCCGATCACGCACACCTTCCCGCGGGCGAGCGTACCGGCCGCCCCGGCGCCGCCCGGGGTGCGATCGGCGCCGGCGATCTGGGAGACTGGCGCGGTGCGACGGCTGGGGGGCCGTCACCGACGCAAGGGGGTTCCATGACCGAGCAGGACCGACCGGACAGCGCCGTCGACGCGGATGTCGTCGTCGTGGGGGCCGGGTTCTCCGGGTTGTACCTGTTGCACGAGATGCGCCGACTGGGGTTCCGCGTCCGCGTGCTCGAAGCCGCCGACGACGTCGGTGGCACCTGGTACTGGAACCGCTATCCCGGCGCCCGCTGCGACATCCCGACCACCGACTACACGCTCACCTTCGATCCGGCGCTCGAGGACGAGTGGACGTGGTCGGAGAAGTACGCCACCCAGCCCGAGATCCTCCGCTACGCCCAGTTCATCGCCACCAAGTACGACCTGTACTCCGGCATCGAGTTCCTCACCCGGGTCGAGCGTGCCGTCTGGGACGAGTCCGCACGCTGCTGGACGGTGCACACCGACCGGGGCGAGGCGATCCGCTGTCACTACTACGTGATGGCCACCGGCTGCCTGTCCGTGCCGAAGGTGCCCGACATCGAGGGCGTCGACCGCTTCGCCGGCCCCACCTACTTCACCAGCCGCTGGCCGCACGAGGGCGTCGACTTCACGGGCAAGCGCGTCGGCATCGTCGGCACCGGGTCGTCCGCGATCCAGTCGATCCCGCTGATCGCCGCGCAGGCCTCGCAGCTCACCGTGTTCCAGCGCACCCCCAACTTCTCGATCCCCGCCTGGAACGGTCCGGCCGACCCGGCCCGCCTGGAGCGCATCGCCACCGATCGCGCCGCGTACCGCGCCGAGGCGAAGCTCTCCCGCGGCGGCGCCCCCGGCGAGCCCACGATGCTCGCCGCGCTGGCGCTCACCGACGCCGAACGCCGTGCCCGGTTCGAGGAGGTGTGGGCGACCGGCGGCCTCGAGATGCTCGGCTGCTTCAACGACACCATGGTGAACACCGAGGCCAACGAGCTGCTGTGCGAGCTCATCCGCGAGAAGATCCGCTCGATCGTCGACGACCCCGTCACGGCCGAGGCGCTCTGCCCGAAGGACCACCCGTTCGGCACCAAGCGGCCGTGCGTCGACACGAACTACTACGCGACGTTCAACCTCCCCCACGTCCGTCTGGTCGACCTCCGCGCCACCCCCATCGCCACCGTCACCGAGACCGGCATCGACACCACCGCCGAGTCGTTCGAGTTCGACGCCCTGGTGCTCGCGACCGGGTTCGACGCGATGACCGGCGCGATCGTCGGTGTCGACATCACCGGCCGCGACGGGCGCACCCTGAAGGAGGAGTGGGCCGCCGGTCCGCACACCTATCTCGGGCTCACCACCGTCGGGTTCCCCAACCTGTTCATGATCACCGGTCCCGGCAGCCCGTCGGTGCTGTCGAACATGGCGGTGTCGATCGAGCAGCACGTGGAGTGGGTCTCCAACGCGCTGGTGCACCTGCGCGACCAGGGGTGGGCCACGATCGAGCCGACGCAGACCGCGCAGGACGGCTGGGTGCTGCACGGCAACGACTGCGCCAACATCACGCTCTACCCGCAGGCGAACTCGTGGTACATGGGCGCCAACGTGCCCGGCAAGCCGCGTGTGTTCCTGCCGTACATCGGTGGGGTGGGCCCCTACCGGCTGGCCTGCGACGAGGTGGTGGCCCGCGACTGGCTCGGATTCCGCATCGAGGGCCCGAACGGCACGGTGTGCAACGACGGCCTCATCCGGCAGGTGATGCCCGACGTGCAGATGGTGCTCGACCTGATGGCCACGCTCGAGCTGCCTCCGATCGAGTCGCTGCCCCCGGCGATGGCACGCGAGTTCATGGGCGCGTCGGCGGCGGCACGGCCGCCCGGCCCGGCCGTCGGCGAGATCGTCGACGGCACCTTCCCCGCCGCCGACGGCTCGGCGTTGGAGTACCGCCTGTACCGTCCCGCCACCGAGGGGCCGCACCCCGTGGTGGTGTACTTCCACGGTGGCGGCTGGGTGCTCGGCGACCACCAGAGCGACGACCCGCTGTGCCGCGACCTGTGCGTGCGGTCGGGCTCGCTGATCGTGTCGTGCAACTACCGCCACGCACCCGAGCACCGCTTCCCCGCCGCCGCACACGACGCGGTCGCCGCCCTGCGCTGGGTGAGCGAGCACGCCGCCGAGCTCGGTGGGCTGCCGGGTGGGGTGGTCCTGGCGGGCTGGAGCGCCGGCGCCAACCTCGCCACCGTGGCCGCGCAGGTCGCACGCGACGAGGGCGGCCCGGCCGTGCTCGGCCAACTGCTGCTCACCCCGGTCACCGACTGCGACCCGACGCGGGCGTCGTTCACGGAGAACGGCGAGGGCTACGCGCTCACGGCGTCGCTGATGTCGTGGTTCTGGGACCACTACGCCGACGAGGCCGACCGCAGCCATCCGCTCGCGTCGCCGATCCGGGGCGACCTCACGGGGTTGCCGCCCGCGACGATCGTGGTCAGCCAGTTCGACCCGCTGCGCGACGAGGGGATCGCCTACGCGGAGGCGCTGCGCGCCGCCGGCGGCGAGACCGACCTCGTGGTGGCCCGCGGCCACACGCACACGTCGCTCACGATGGTCGACGTGATCATCTCGTCGGTCGAGTACCGGGCCCGGATGGCCGAGGCCCTCCGGCGCATGTCGGCGGCCGTCGCGACGCGCTGACCCGCCTGCCCGACGACCGGGCCGCCGACCGGCCCGCCCGGGACGTTCGGCCCTGGGGCCGCGTCCGCGCTGGGCGCACGATCGACACGTGAAGCTCGACGAGCACCGACGGGTCGTGCGCGGCATCGTGGACGACCCCACCCTCACGTACCGGCAGCGCATCCAGTCGCTCGCGCTGGCCGCGGAGAACCTCCTCGACCCGCCGAAGGTGAGCGACGACTGCGCCACCGCGCTCGAGCAGCGCGTGATCTGCGACATGTACGAGGGCGCGGCGCCCCACCGGCCCCGCTACACCCTCCCCGACTACGAGCGGGCGATGCGCACCGGCAGCGAGTTCCTCGAGCTCGCCCCGCCCACCTCGTTCGACGACGCGACCACCTTCCTGCTCGCGCTGTACGGCAACGTGCCGTCGATCACCGGGTACCCGGTGTGGTTCGGCGACATCGACCGGCTGCTCGAACCGTTCGCCGCGGAGCTCGACGACGCCGAGCTGCGCCGTCGGCTCCGACGCTTCTGGACCCTGCTCGACCGGCTCTTCCCGGACGCGTTCGCGCACGCGAACCTCGGGCCCGCCGACGGCCGCGTCGTGCGTGCCGCGCTCGCCGTGCACCGCGACACCCACCAGATCGTGCCGAACCTCACCCTGCGGGTCGACCCGGCGGTCACCCCCGACGACCTGCTGCTCGACGCGATCCGCACCGTCGCCACCGTGGCGCAACCACACCTCGTGAACCACCCGATGATGGTCGACGACCTCGGCGAGCGGTACGGCGTCGTGAGCTGCTACAACTCGCTGCTCGTCGGTGGCGGGGCCCACACCCTCGTGCGGTTGAACCTCCACGAGGCGGCACGCCGTCACCGTGGCCCGTCCGACCGCTTCGTGACCGACACCCTCGCCCGCAACGTCGAGCTCGCCGCGGAGCTGATGACCTCGCGCATCGAGCACCTGGTGGACGAGGCTCGCTTCTTCGACCACTCCTGGCTCGTCCGCGAGGGGCTGCTGTCGCTCGACCGGTTCACCGCGATGTTCGGCATCGTCGGGCTCGCCGAGTGCGTCGAGCACCTCCTCACCGAGGACGGCCAGCCCGGCCGGTACGGCCACGACCTGCACGCCGACGACCTGGCGCACCGCATCGTGCGCGAGACGGCCGCTTCGGTGCACGCGATCCCGATGCCGTACTGCGAGGGCACCGGCGGTCGAGCGCTGCTGCACAGCCAGGCGGGCCTGGAACGCGACGTCGACCTCACCGCCGGCACGCGGGTGCGTGCGGGTGACGAGCCGCCGCTGTACCGCCACATCACGGCGGTGGCCCCGAACCACCGCTGGTTCCCGTCGGGGGTGAGCGACGTCGTACGGCTCGACCCGGGCATCGCCGAGAACCCGCAGGCCGGGGTGGACATCGCCAAGGGCGCGATGTCGCTCGGCATGCGCGACGTGACGTTCGAGGTCGCCGGCGGCGAGTTCGTGCGCATCACCGGCTATCTCGCCCGGCGACGCGACGTCGACCGCACGCCCGACGAGCGGGCCGCGACGCCGCTCGCGGTGCGTCACTCCAGCACCGTGCTCGCCGCCGGCTCGTTCGCGAACGCCCACCTCGACACGCGCTCGGTGCAGCGTGTGCGCTGCCATGAGCTCGACGCCGGGTCTGCTCGCTGACGTCGTCCCGTCATCGTTCGTGGACGGGCCGGGCAACCGCTACGTCGTGTTCCTGCAGGGGTGTTCGTTCGACTGCCTCGCCTGCCACAACCCGCACACGATCGGCCGTCACGCCACTGCGTTCACCCACCGCGTCGAGGCGGCAGATCTGGCCGACGAGATCGCGTGCGTCGCGCCGTTCCTCACGGGCGTCACCGTGTCGGGCGGCGAGGCGACGGTGCAGTGGGAGTTCGTCCGCGACCTGTTCGCCGCGCTGCGCGACCGACCGGCCACCGCCCACCTGACCCGACTGGTGGACACGAACGGCGATGCCGATCCCGACGTGTGGGCCGAGCTCGTACCGGTGATGGACGGGGCGATGGTCGACCTCAAGGCGATCGAGCCGGACGTCCACCGCGTCCTCACCGGTCACGGCAACGACCGGGTGCTCGAGTCGATCCGCCTCCTCGACCGTGTCGGGCGGCTGGCCGAGGTGCGCCTGCTGGTGATCCCCGGCGTGAACGACGCGCCCGAGCACGTCGACGCCACGGCGCGATGGCTCCTCGCGCTCGGGTCGTGCCCGCCGGTCACGGTGCTCGGGTTCCGTCACGCCGGCACCCGCGAGGTCGCCCGCCGGTTCCGGGAGGCGACCCCCGCCGACCTCACCACCGTCGTGGAGCGGCTTCGCGAGGGCGGAGTCGGCGCCCGCCGAGCGACCGATCCAGCTCGCGCAGATCGCTGACCATCGCCGGCTCGAGCTCCTGCTGCAGCAGCGGAGCCAGCTCGGGCATCTCACCGATCCGGTCGAGCGCGGCGCGCACCAGCTCCACGAGCATCAGCGACCCCGACCGGGTGAGAGCGGTCGGTCCGCCAGGGCGATCGGGCGCGCTCGGACCGGCCGTCGCGGAGGCCGACGACTACGTTCGGCACATGTCCGTCGCGCTGAAGGAGGCCCAGGAGTTCCTGGCCGACCACTGGTCACCCGACGTCGATCGCCGCGCCTGGATGGAACTCGTCGTCGACGAGCGCTGGGCGGTGCTGCGCTGGCCCGAGGAGTGGTACGGCCGCGGTCTCGCCGATGACGAGGCGAAGGAGGTGGAGGCGCTGTTCGCCGCCGCGGGCGCACCGGGACCCGGCCAGGACATCACCAACCTGTGGGCCGGCACGATGCTCGCCGGCGGCAGCGACGACCTGAAGCGGCAGTTCCTCCGCCCGCTCCTGCTCGACCAGGTGGCCATGTGCCTGCTGTACAGCGAGCCGGGCGCCGGGTCCGACCTCGCCGGCATCCGCACGTCCGCGGTCCGCGACGGCGACGAGTGGATCGTGAACGGGCAGAAGGTGTGGACGTCGGGTGCCCGCGGCGCCGACTACGGCATGCTCATCGCCCGCACCGACTGGGACCAGCCGAAGCACCGTGGCATCACGTTCTTCTGGTTCCCGATGCACCAGCCGGGGGTGGAGATCCGCCCGCTGCGTCAGGCCACGGGCGACGCCCGGTTCAACGAGGTGTTCCTCACCGACGCGCGGGTGCCCGACTCCCACCGGCTGGGCGAACTCGGCGGCGGCTGGTGGGTGCTGCAGACCGCCCTCGCCTACGAGCGCGCCGCGATGGGGGCCACCCGTCGCGGGCCGGCGACCGGCGTGCTCGGTGCGACGGGCCGCGCCCACGGTCGCATCCCCGCCGCCGACGTGTCCCTGCTCGACCTCGCCCGTCGGGTCGGCAAGGCGGACGACCCCGCGGTGCGCCAGGCGCTGATGGAGCTGCACTGCGCCCGTACGGTGAACGACTGGAACGCCGAGCGGGCCAAGGCGGTCATGCGGGCGGGCGGGTCGTCGCCGCTCGCGTCGCTGGGCAAGCTGGCGTTCTCGCAGATCCTCCACCGGGCGGGCCGCCTGCAGGGTCACCTCCTGGGCGTGGAGGCCACGCTCGACGGCGACGAGTTCCCGACGGCTCGCGATCACAACTACTCGCAGCTCAACGCGTACTTCTTCTCGATCGGCGGCGGCACCGACCAGATCCAGCGCAACATCATCGGCGAGCGGATCCTCGGCCTGCCGAAGGAACCCGAGGTGGACCGCGACGTGCCGTTCCGCGAGGTACCGGCGAGCGGTCAGCCCCGTCGCTGACGCGCCAGCAGCGCGTCCAGGAACCGCACCACGGCATCGGCCGACTCGCGACGCCACAGCACCACCACGTCGTCGGGATCGTCGTTCGAGCGCGCCGCGGCGATCTCCGCCACCCGCGCACGTTGCTGCACGAGCAGCTCGCGGGTGTCGACGCCGAGCCGATCGGCGAGCACGAGCTTCAGCAGCAACTCGCTGCGCACGTCGCGCAGGTGCGGCACCGGCGCGACGAGCCACCGTCGCAACGCCGCGAGTCCCGGCGGGGTGGCGGCCAGCACGGTGCGCGGCCCACCGGCCGTGCCGCGTTCCTCGCCCACCGCCTCCACGTGTCCGGCCGCGACGAGCTGATCGAGCGCGCGGTAGGTGAGCGCCCGCGACAGCGACCACACGCGGCCGACGTCGCCGTCGGGCGCGAGCCGCTTCGACACCGCGAAGCCGTGCGACGGTCCCTGCGCCAGGATGCCGAGGCACGCCCACTCGCCGAGCAGCAGTTCGTCGGACCGCACGCGCACCATCCCCACATGCTGCCGCCTGCGCTCAGGTGGGGGCGACCTCGATGTCGGTGGCCTTCACCGCGGCGTGGACGGCGTCGCCCGGGCGCAGGTCCAGCTCGTCGAGCGCGGCGACGGTGATCTCCGCGGTGAGGGGCAGCGGTCCGTCGAGGTCGACCCGCACGCGGTCGCCGCGGCGGTCGAGGTCGACGACGACGCCGGGCCACACGTTGCGCGCGCTCGACGCCGGCGCCTCGCGGGTGAGCAGCACGGAGTGCGGGCGGATGACGGCCACGCAGTCCCCGGCGGGGGCGTCGGCGATCACCACGTGCGCGCCGGCGGCCGTGCGCAGCACGCCGTCGGTGACGGCGCCGCGCACGAGGTTCACGCCCACCAGGTCGGCCACGTAACGCGACCTCGGTCGGGCCGTCACCTCCGCCAGCGTGCCGGCCTGCACGACCCGCCCGTCCTCCACGATCACGACGCGGTCGGCGAGCGCGTGAGCGTCGACCGGGTCGTGGGTCACGAGCAGCCGCATGCCCTCGAAGCTCGCCAGGTGCTGGCGCAGGTCGCGGCGCACCGCGGCGCGGGTGCCGACGTCGAGCGCGGCGAGCGGCTCGTCGAGCAGCAGCACGCGCGGGTCGGTCGCCAGCGCCCGGGCGAGCGCCACACGCTGCGCCTGTCCGCCCGACAGCGCCCGCGGGCGGGAGCCGGCGTACTCGTCGAGGCCCACCCGTGCGAGCCAGTCGTGCGCACGCGTGCGGGCCTCCGCGGCACGAACGCCACGAGCGCGAAGGCCGAAGGCGACGTTCTCGAGCACCGACATGTGCTCGAACAGCAGGTACTGCTGGAACACGACGCCGATCGGACGGTGCTCGGGTTCGACGAAGACCTCGTCGCCGTCGTCGACCACCCGGCCGTCGATCTCCACGACACCCCGGTCGAGCGGCTGCAACCCGGCGACCGCGCGCAGCAGCGTGCTCTTGCCGGCACCGTTGGGTCCGAGCACGGCGACGAGCTCGCCCGGCCGCACCTCCACCTCGACGTCGAGGTCGAGCGTGCCGAGCTGCAGCGCGACGACGGCGCGCAGGCTCACGCGGCCACCGTCGTGCGCGTGCCGAACCACCGGTCGCGGAGCCCGACCAGCACGGCGAAGGAGATCGCGATCAGCACGAGCGCCAGCACGATCGCCTCCTCGGGGTTCGTCTCCAGCGACAGGTAGACCGCGAGCGGCATGGTCTGCGTCGTCCCGGGGAAGTTGCCCGCGAAGGTGATCGTGGCGCCGAACTCGCCCAGCGCCCGGGCCCACGACAGCACGGCACCGGCCACCAGCGCGGGCCGGATCGCCGGCAGCGTGACCCGGCGGAACGTGTACCAGCGCGACGCGCCCAGCGTGCGCGCTGCGTCCTCCACGCGCAGGTCGAGCTGGCGGAGCGCGGCCTCGACGGTGATCACCAGGAACGGCATCGCGACGAACGTCTGCGCCACCACCACCCCGGCGGTGGTGAACGGCAGCTGCACGTCGAACCACCGGTCGAGGTACTGGCCGATCAGCCCTCGCCGACCGAGCGCGAAGAAGAGCGCCACGCCCCCGACGACGGGCGGCAGCACCATCGACAGCGTGCACAGCGCACGCACTGCGCCACGGCCCGGGAACGACGTGCGAGCGAGCGCCCACGCGAGCGGGACGCCGAACACGATCGACAGCGCCGTGGCCCACAGCGAGCACACGAGCGACAGCCGCAGCGCGGTGAGGGCGCCGTCGGCGGTGAGGTACGACCACGCACCCGACCACGGCGCTCGCCACAGCAGGCCCACCAGCGGGAGCGCGAAGAACGCGACGGCGACCGCGGCGAACGCCAGCGCCGGGATCGGCAGGCGCACCCGCCCGACTCGACGCCGGCGGGCGGTCACGGTGCGAGGAACCCGAACGACGCGAGGATCGCCTGTCCCTCCGCGGACAGGACGAAGTCGACGAACGCCTGTGCGGCCTCCGGGTTCGCCGCCTGCTCCGTCACGGCGATCGGGTACTCGGCGAGCACGTTGACGTCGGCGGGGATCGCGACGCCCTCGGCGTCGGACGCGGCGGCGATGACATCGGTGCGGTAGACGATGCCGGCATCGGCCTCACCCGACGTCACCTTCGACACGACGCCCTTCACGTTCTGCTCGAGCGACTTCGGCGTCACCGCGACCCCGGCGGCCGAGAGCACGTCGGCGGCGTAGCGGCCGCACGGGACCTCGGGTGCGCAGATGACCACGACGAGATCCTGGTCCGCGAGATCGGCCACACCGGTGATCCCCCGCGGGTTGCCGGACTCCACGATGATCTCCAGGACGTTGGTGGCGACGACCACCGGCTCGCTCGCGGCGCCGCCCGCGTCGGTGAGCTTCGTCATGTTGCTCGTGTCGGCGGACGCGAAGACGTCCGCCGGCGCACCCTCTCCGATCTGGGTCACGAGTTCGGACGACGCGGCGAAGTTGAACACCACCTCGACCTCGGGGTTGGCGTCCGTGAACGCCTCACCCAGTTCCTCGAACGCAGCCGTGAGCGAGGCTGCCGCGAACACGTTGACGGTGCCCTGCGTCTGCGCCTCGTCACCGTCGTCGCCGCACCCGGCGGCGAGCAGGAGCGAACACGCGGCGACGGCGGCACGGCGGCGGAGATGGTGTGACATGGAGGGAATGTTAGTCAATGATTGACTATTCACTCAACCGTCCGCTGCCGCCGGGAGGAACGGTCCGACCACGGCGGCCGTCCGTTCCCACGAGGCGTCGAGCTCGTCGCCGACGACGGCCCGCAGCGCCGGGTCCGCCCGGGCGGTCGTGACGTCGCGGACCACCCACCCGGCGGCCTGGTCCACCCAGACCGGACGCGCCACGAGCGCGGTGACCGCCGTCCCGGGCGGCCCGCTCGCCACGAGCGCCGGGTCGATCACCACGTCGAGCAGCACACCGTCGCCGGTCGCTGCGCTCGTGAACGGGCCGCTCCCCAGCGGCATGTTGGCGATCAGGTTGCCGAGGCCGTAGGCCACCCACATCGACCCCCACCGCTCGATCGGTTGCACGACGTGGGCGTGGTGACCGACCACCAGGTCCACCGCCTGTGACATCGCCAGCTCGCCGGCGATCGCACGTTGGGCGTCGGAGGCGCGCTGCGAGTTCGACGACCCCCAGTGCAACGACACGATCACCACGTCGGCACCGCGCTCGCGTGCCAGCCGAGCGTCGGCGACGAGCCGCTCCACGTCGATCAGGTTCGACCGCCACGGTTCGTCCGGCGGCGGATCGCCCTCGTCGTAGCCGTACGTGGCCGAGACATGGCCGATCCTCAGGCCGCCGACCTCCAGCAGGATCGGCTCGATGTCCGCCGGCGTCGAGGCCATCCCGTGCTGGGTCATCCCCGCGGCACGGAACCGATCGATCGTCGCCTCCACCCCCGGCACACCACGGTCGAAGGTGTGGTTGCTGGCGGTCGAGCAGTGGTCGAACCCCACGGCCGCCAGCCCGTCGACCACCTCGGCCGGCACGCCGTAGCGGGGACTGCTCGTGGAGGGCTCGAACGGCGGCGCGACCGGGGTCTCGAGGTGGCACACGGCCAGGTCGGCCGACTCGACGAACGGCTGGACGTCGGCGAAGAACGGCGCGAAGTCGTGGACGCCTCCGCCGAGCTCGAGCGCGCGCCGCCACAGCGGCGAGTGCATCAACACGTCACCGGTGAACACGAGCCGCACCGGGGACGGCGGCACCGTGGTGGACGGTGGGATCTCCACCTCGGCGGCGGACGGGGCGGACGGGGCGGACGGGGCGGACGGGGCGGATGTCGTCGTGCCGTCGGCGGCGTCGGGCGCATCGGGCGCATCGGGCGCATCGGGCGCATCGGGCGCGTCCGCCACGAGGTCGACGTGATCCACGGCGTCCACGGAGTCGACGGAGCCGAGCGTCGGGTCGGCGGGCGCGCACGCCGCGGCCACGACCGCCACTGCCACCAGCACCGGTAGCAGGCCGCACCGGCCGGCGCCCCCACGCACGCCAGCACCGTAGCGGTCGTGGCACGGACCACGGTTCATGCGTCCGCCGTCGGCGGTCGCGTCGGATCCGGTTCGGCCGGATGGTCCCCGCGTGCGAAGCTCACCCAGATGGGGACAGCACCGAAGGACGCCACACCGCACACGCGCGCCGCCAACGCACCACGCAGCTTCGAGTTCGACGCTCGCGACTTCGAGCGTGCCGAACGCGGCCTGCTGGCCACGATCCCGGACGGTCGCATCGAGGGCCCCTTCGGTCCGGTGTACGACATCAGCCGCTACGACTTCGTCGAGCGCGGCAGCACGAACCCCGACACGGTGAACCCGAGCCTGTGGCGGCAGGCCCAGCTCAACGGTGTGCACGGTCTGTTCGAGGTCGCCCCCGGCGTGTGGCAGGCCCGCGGCTACGACATCTCGAACGTCACCTTCATCGCCGGTGACACCGGCTGGATCGTCATCGATCCGCTCACCACCGAGCCGTGCGCGCGGGCATGCCTCGGCCTCGCGAACGCGCACCTCGGCGCCCGCCCGGTCGTCGCCGTCATCTACACCCACAGCCACGCCGACCACTTCGGCGGGGTGCTCGGCGTGACCACGCAGGAGGACGTCGACGCCGGCCGGTGCCGGATCATCGCCCCCGAGCACTTCCTGCGCGAGACCGTCGGCGAGAACGTGATCGCCGGCTACGCGATGACGCGACGTGCGCTGTACCAGTTCGGCCCGCTGCTGCCGCCCGGCCCCCGCCAGCACGTCGACTGCGGACTCGGCAAGGCGATCCCGCTGTGGATCTCCGGGCTCATCGCCCCCACCGAGGACATCACCGCCACCGGGCAGGAGCTCGTGGTCGACGGCGTCCGCGTGATCTTCCAGCTCACCCCGGAGACCGAGGCACCGGCGGAGATGAACTTCTTCTTCCCCGACCACGGCTGGCTGTGCACGGCGGAGAACTGCACGCACACGATGCACAACCTCGTCCCGATCCGGGGTGCGCTGATCCGCGACTCGCTCAAGTGGTCGAAGTACATCGGCGAGGCGATCGAGCTGTTCGGCAGGGACACCCAGCTGATGTTCGCCTCGCACCACTGGCCCCGCTGGGGCAACGAGGACGTGCTGCAGTACCTCGTGCGCCAGCGCGACCTGTACCGCTGGATGCACGACCAGACGATGCGCCACGCGAACCGCGGGCTCAACGCGACCGAGATCGCCGAGCTGCTGCAACTGCCGCCCGAGTTCGCCGCCGAAGGCCACACCACCGGCTACTACGGCGATCTCGTCCACAACGTGAAGGCCGTGTACCAGCGCTACCTCAGCTGGTACGACGGCAACCCGGCGAACCTCTGGAAGCTGCCGCCCACCGACGCCGGCCGGCGCTACGTCGAGCTGGCGGGTGGGCCGGACGCGCTGCTCGCGTCCGCCCGGGCCGCATTCGACGCCGGTGACTACCGCTGGGTGGCCGAACTGCTCAACCACCTCGTCTTCGCCGACCCGACCAACTCCGCCGCACGTGAGCTGCAGGCCGACACCTTCGAGCAGCTCGGCTACCAGGCGCAGTCGGCCACGTTCCGCAACGCGTACCTGATGGGAGCGCAGGAGCTCCGCGACGGCACCCCCGAGCCCCGCCCGGTCACTCGCAGCAGCTATCTCGAGGCCATGACCGTCGGCCAGATCTTCGACAGCCTCGCCGTGCGCCTGAAGAGCGAGGAGGTCGGCGGTCTCGCCGTCACGCTGAACTTCACCTTCACCGACCTCGACCAGCGGTGGGTGCTCGGCCTGTCGAACCGAGCGCTCCACGCCGTCGAGGGTCGCCATGACGACGGTGCCGCGGTCACCGTCGCATTCACGAAGCGGGTGCTCCAGCAGGTGATCGACGGCAGCACCACCTTCGCCGACGCCGTGGCCGCCGGTGACGCCACGGCGTCGGGCGACCTCGACGCCACCGACGCGATCTTCGGCCACCTCGACGTGTTCATGAACTTCTTCAAGCTCGTCGAACCCTGACCGCCCGACCGGCCCGCGCTGGTCCGGACGAACGCGTCGGAGGGCGTACGGTTGGCTCGTGATCGTGCACGGACCGGAGCGGCTGGCAGGACAGGGACTCGATCGGCACCAGGAGGAGTCCGGCGACCGGGCGATCCTGACGCTGCTCGCGGGTGACCAGGTGGACCTGGTGCTCACGTGGCGTGACGAGGCACCGGGACGCCCGGCGGCGTACGAGGTGTGGTCGCAGCGGGGCATGTGCCGCTTCCAGCGGATGATCGACGACGACGGGACCCTGACGTTCCGCACGATCGAGGTCGTCGGTACCGACCCGCTCGCGAACCTCGACCCACTCGCGCTGTCGACGCTCGCCGACGAGCGTGCCGCCGCGGCGGCCGGCGGCTTCGACCCCGACGATCCCGACCGACGGTTCGTCGCCCCCGAGCAGCAGAGCTACCCCTTCGCCCACGAGCGCATCGCCCAGCTGTTCGACTCGCCGAACGCACCCGACCTCGCCGTGAGCCCGAAGGACTGGTGCTCGGGCTCGCAGCCGGGCACCCACGGCGGCCTGCACGTCCGCCAGGCCCGCGCCCCGCTGTGGTTCAGCGGCCGGGGTGTCGTGCCCGGACGCCACCAGCTCGCCGCCCGCTCCGTCGACATCGCCCCCACCGTGCTCGCGGCGCTGCGGTTCCCGCTGATCGACGGTGCCGACGCCACGGGCCGCACCAGCACCGAACGCGGGGTCGGACCCGACGTGCTGCTCGCCCGGCAGGACGGTCGCGTGGTCGACGAGGTGCTCGACCCCACCGCCGACGCGCCGACCCGGCTGTACGTGTTCCTGCTCGACGGCCTGCACCAGACCGAGCTCGAACACCGCCTCGCGAGCGAACCGGACGCACTGCCGAACCTCCGCCGGCTGCACGATCGGGCGGCGGTGCTGGCGGGCGGATCGATCGTGAACTTCCCGTCGATCACCTGGCCGAGCCACACCGCGATCGGCACGGGTACCTGGTGCGGTCACCACGACGTGGTGAACCCCTCGTACTACGTGCGCGAGCGCCGCGAGACGGTGTCACCGCAGGGGCTGCAGATCGGCACCGAGCGCTTCGCGAACCCGGCCGTCGAGAGCCTGTACGAGGCCTTCCACCGCGTCCACCCCGGCGACCTCACCGCGGCGATCCACGCCCCGTTCGGCCGCTCCGCACGCCACGCGGTGCTCGAGGGGCGCAACCTGTGCGATCGCGCCGCCGTGAAGGCGCTCACCGCGGAGTTCGCCCCGGCGATGCGCCCGCGCTGGGCCGACGAGCACCCCTCGGTCGCCGGCGAATCCCTCCTCGACACGCGCGGCCTCGCCCAGGTGGTGGAGCTGGTCGGCCGGGGTCGCGAGGCCGCACCGCGGTTCGTGTACCACGAGCTGGCGCTCACGGACGGCGCCGGCCACGAATACGGCCCGCACAGCGACGGCCTGCGCGACGCCCTCGACGAGACCGACCGGCGCATCGGCGTGGTGCTCGACCTGCTCGTCGAGCAGGGGCTGTTCGACGAGACGCTGTTCGTGGTCACCGCCGACCACGGCATGGCGCCCCAGGACGTCACGCTGGCGGCGAACCCCACGGCCCAGGTGCTCGACGCCGGGCTGGCGGCGGTGGTGGCCGAACCGATGATCTGGCTGCTCGACGTGGCGATCGACGTGGAGCGCAAGCCCGACGGCCGCACCGGGCGCGTCGCGGTGTCCGAGCTCGACGCCGACGAGCACGGCGAGCGTCCGGCGGTCGCGGACGCCGAGGTGGTGGTCGAGGCACACCTGCCGGGTCGCGAACCGCGGCTGATCGCGCGCGGCCGTACCGACGAGCGCGGTCTGTTCGGGTTCCCCACGCCGAGCGACGTGCCCACGGCCGGCCTGGTGGTGGCGGTGCGCGCCCGCGGGCGCAACCCCCGCCACCTGCGCCTCGACGGCTCCGCGCTCGGTGTCGACCTCGTCGCGGCGCTCTACGGCGACCGGCGAGCGACACGCGGCTTGATCGAGACCTGATCTTTTCTTGCACGGATCGTGGTGCTCCGGGCACAGGATGCGTTCGTGACCGCAGCACTCGCCGCCGGAACCGAGCTCACCCTCATCGGCGCCACCCGTACGGGTGCTCGTCGCTACCGGGCCGTCGTGTCCGACGTCCTGCAGGACCGGATCGTGCTCGACGCCGGCGACCCCGTCGACCTCCCGGCCTCCGGGTCGTGCGCGTCCTTCCTCCACGACGGGAAGCTCTTCGCGTGCGAGATCGTGGCGGGCGGCGGTTCACAGCTCACGATCAGCCGTCCCGACGACGTCGACGCCGACGACCGGCGCGTCACCCGCCGCATCGCCACCTCGCTACCCGCCTCGCTCCGGCGCTCCAATCTCGGTGGCCCGGTGCAGGCCGCCTACGTGGTCGACCTGTCCCTCGGCGGCGCGAAGCTCCTCACCGAGGAGCTCGAGGACGGCCTCGGTGTCGACCACGAGGTCGAGGTCCGCATGGGCGCGATCGCCACGACCGCCTGGGTCCGCCACGTCGAGCGCCACGCCAACCCGAAGCTCCGCTACGTCGGCATCGAGTTCGGCCCGATGGGCGAGGCGGCTCGCCGGCACCTGCTCGAAACGGTCGGCAGCCTGCGCGCCGGGATGCACCGCTGGCGCTGAGCCGCCACCGCTCCGGGCGGGGACGCCCGATGCACGCCTGACAGACTCGGCGGCATGTCGACCCCGACCGGCGCCCGCACGACCAGTTCCTCGACCGAACCCGAGCCGTTCCGCATCGAGGTGCCCGACGCCGTCCTCGACGACCTGCGCGACCGGTTGGCTCGGACCCGGTGGCCCGATCAGATCCCGGGCACCGGCTGGGACTACGGCGCCGAGATCGACACCGTCCGCGAGCTCTGCGAGTACTGGCGCACGCAGTACGACTGGCGCGCCGCCGAGGCCGAGCTCAACCGCTGGCCGCAGTACACCGCAACCGTCGAGGGCCTGCACGTCCACTTCGTGCACGCCCGCAGCCCGCACCCCGAGGCGATCCCGATCTGCATCACCCACGGTTGGCCGGGTTCGATCAGCGAGTTCCTCGACGTCCTCGGGCCGCTCACGGACCCGACCACCCACGGCGGCGACGCCGCCGACGCGTTCCACGTGGTCGCGCCGTCGATGCCCGGGTACGGCTTCAGCGGGCCGACCACCGAGACCGGCGTCGACATCCGGCGGGTCGCGGCCACCAACGTCGCGCTCATGGAGCTGCTCGGCTACGACCGCTACGGCGCTCAGGGTGGCGACTGGGGCGGCATCGCCACGGCGCACATGGGACAGCTCGCCCGCGACCACCTCCTCGGCATCCACGTGAACATGGCCATCCCCCGGCCACCGGAGGGCGATCCGATGGCCGGGGTGCAGCCCGACGAGTTGCAGGGACTCGCGGACATGGCCCACTTCCGCGAGCACGAGACCGGCTACCAGCGGATCCAGGGCACCAAGCCGCAGACCCTGGCGTACGGGCTCACGGACTCCCCCGCCGGGCTCGCCGGGTGGATCCTCGAGAAGTTCCGCACCTGGAGCGACTGCGGCGGCGACGTGTGGTCGTCGTTCACCCGCGACCAGCTGCTCACCAACATCACGATCTACTGGGTGACCGGCACGATCAACGCCTCCACACGGCTCTACTACGAGTCGATGCGCAGCGGTGGCCTCGGCGCGCTCGACGGCCGGGTGGAGGTGCCCACCGCGATCGCGATGTTCCCCCACGAGCTGTTCCGGCCGCCGCGTGCGTGGTGCGAGCAGATCTACGACGTGCAGCAGTTCACCCACATGCCGGCGGGCGGGCACTTCGCCGCAATGGAGGAACCCGAGCTGCTCGTCGACGACGTGCGGCGGTTCTTCCGCCGCTTCAGGCAGGCGTGACGCGCAGCGGCAGCCGGCGCATCGGCCGCAGGAAGATGCTCGGGTCGTGCAGCGGATGCTCGAGCTCGCCGGCCAGCTCGATCGTGGCGAAGCGGTCGAGGATCGCCTCGAACGCGCTCGTCATCTCCTGACGGGCGAGCGAGGCACCCACGCAGAAGTGCACCCCGAACCCGAACGCCGCGTGGTTGCGGGCGTTGTGGCGGGTGATGTCGAAGCGGTCGGGGTCGTCGAACACGCGGGGATCGCGGTTCGCGGCACCGAAGCGCATCATCACGCTCGCACCGACGGGGATCTCGCCGGCCGGCGTGTGCGCCGGACAGATCGCCTGACGCCAGAGCCCCTGCACCGGCGAGTCGTGGCGGAGCACCTCCTCGACGAAGTTGCCCAACAGGTCGCGGCGCTCGCGCAGCAGCGCCAGCTGGTCGGGGTGCTGCAACAGCAGGAGCAGGCCCTTGGAGATCGCCGCCGTCGTGGTCTCGAACCCGCCGGTCACCAGCTGGTGCATCAGGTCCTGGAGCTCGCCCATCGTGAACGGCTCCTCGTCCTCGCCGTGCGCGTGGACCAGCATCGAGATGAGGTCGTCGCCGGGCTCGGCACGACGCCGCTCGAACTCGGCGGCGAGGAAGTGCTGCGCCTCGAGCTCGACCTCGGCCTCGTGACGGGCCTCCTCCACCGACATCTGCGGGCGGTTCGCGAGCGCCAGCATCGCGTCGGCCCACCGGCGGAAGGTGCGGTACTGCGTGCGGTCGAGGCCGAGCTGCTCGGCGATGAAGATGCCCGGCAGCGGCAGCGCGAAGTCGGCGACGAACTCGCACTCGCCCCGCGCCGCGATGTCGTCGGCCAGCGACCGGGCGATCTCGTCGATGTGGGGGGTGAAGCCGCGCACGGCGGCCGGCGTGAACACCCGGTTGAGGAGCTTGCGGTACCGGGTGTGCACCGGCGGATCGGTCCGCTGCAGCGTGGCCTGGCGGGCCCAGCCGTGCGTCGAGAGCATGCGGTGGTACTCGATCTGGGCGTCGCTCGCGCGCCGGGACTTCGACGGCACGCTGGAGAACGTCGACAGGTCCTGCAACGCCTCGCGGGCCTCGGCCAGACCGCCGATCACCCAGAGGTCGATGTCGTCCTCGTGCCACACCGGGCAGGTGGCGAGGCGGGACGCGTAGTACTCGAACGGGTCGTCCTGGACGGACGGATCGCTGAGGCCGGACATGGCCGCACGTTAGGTCAGGGAGCGACCGAGGCGAGCACCGTGCCGACCAGCGGACCGGGCTCGAGCGCTCCGGGGTCGTACCCCGGCGCGAACGTGCGCAACCACCGTCGCCGCAGGTCGCCGCGCAGGAACGGCGGCACGTGCGGCCGCGCCGGCACACCCTGCGAACGCAGCACGATCCGTTGCAGCCGGTCGACGGTGCGGTGGTCGTGCCAGCTCGGCTGCGACCTCCGGCCCGAGCCGGGTCACCCGGCGGACCGTGATCCCGCTCATCCACGTCTCCCAACTTCCACGGGTGAGGATCCTGCGCCTCGGCCCGACGTCCGGACAGTCTGTCACGTGCCTCAGAGGACCACGAGTGCCGGACACCCCGAGCAGGCCCACACACCCCGGCTCGCGCGCACGCGCGCGACCTGCTCGACCCCCTCGCGAGGGCAGCGATGACGGACACCACCCAGTCCTCGCGCCCGGACCCGGGCGTCGCCGCCACGACCGACGAGACGGTCTACATCGGTCGCCAGCCGGTGTTCGACCGGCATCGCAAGGCCGTCGGGTATCAGCTCATGCACCGTGGCACGCCGAGCGCGCCGGCGCCCGCCGGACTCGCGCCCTCCGAGGCGACCACCCAGCAGCTCGTCGAGCACACCCTGCTGCAATGGGGTGTCGACCGCCTCCTGAACGGCAAGCCCGGGTACGTCCGCGTCGACTCAGCATTCCTCGCGAAGGGCCTCCACCTCACCCTCCCGCAGCACCAGGTGGTGCTCGAGATCCGCGGCGACATCGACCCGGACCGGATCCTGTACGTGCACGCGCTCGACGCGAAGGCGGCCGGCTACCGGCTGGCGCTGTGCCACGTCCCCGACCGCCAGCACCACACCGCCGTCGACCTGCTGAGCCTCGCCGACGTGGTGAAGGTCGACGTGACGGGGATGAGCGACGACGAGCTGGCCCGCAGCGTGAAGGCGCTGCGCGTGCAGGCACCGTTCGCGCAGCTGCTCGCCGAGCGGGTGGAGGAGCTGCCGCAGTACCGCACCGCGATGGGCCTCGGGTTCGACCTGTTCGAGGGCTTCTTCTTCGCCACGCCGGAGACGCTGAGCCGTTCGGCGAGGAAGGTGAGCAGCACGGCCGCGATCGCGCTGCTCGCCGAGGTGCAGTCGCCCGACGTCAGCATCAAGCGGCTCGAGCAGCTGGTGGTGGCCGACCCGACGCTCGCCTTCCGACTGCTGAGCCTCGTCAACTCGAGCATGACCGGCCTCGCCACCCGCATCGAGTCCGTGTACCAAGCGCTCGTGATGCTCGGCATCGAGCGGGTGCGCCAGATGGCGACGCTGCTCACCATGGCCTCGCAGTCGAAGGAGAACGACGAGATCATCCAGCTCGCCGCCATCCGTGCCTGGATGGCCCGGGCGACCGTCGACGTGCCCGATCTCGAGAGCAGCGCGTACACCGCCGGCCTGCTGTCGGTGCTCGACGTGGTGTTCCAGGTCCCCCTCGCCGAGCTGGTCGAGGACCTGCCGCTCGCCCCGAGCGTGGCCGAGGCGCTGGTGCACGGCACCGGGCCGCTCGGCAACGTCCTCGACGCGGTGCGCGCCTACGAGCGGGCCGACCTGCACGCCCTCGAGCGGCTGCGTCCTGGCGAGCTGGCCCGCTTCCTGCGGGTCTACCGCGACGCGGCCGCCTGGGCCCAGGAGCTGCGCGCCCAGCTCCACACCGGGAGCTGAACCGCCACCGACCGCGCGGACGTGACACCCGTCGGCCGCGCCCCGCGAGATCAGGCGTCGAGCGAGATCAGGCGTCGAGCGAGATCAGGCGTCGAGCGAGATCACGGCCGCCTGGTCGGCCGGGAGGCGCCCCTCGAGCACCTCGTCGAACGCGGCCCGCACCGCGTCCGGGCCCCGGTGCTCGACGATGCGGAGCCATCCGGCGGCCGACTCGGTGAACGCCTCCCACGCGGTGCCGACGCGCTCGTCGAAGCCGCTCGGCCCCCACTCGGCCACGCGGCGCTGCACGTGGTCGGGCGCGAAGAACAGCGCCGGGGTGGGTCCGGGGAGCTCGGCCCCGAAGCGCACCTGCTCCCAGTGCGTCGCCCCCACCTGGCAGCTGTGCTGCAAGGAGCCGGCGAGGTGGCCGTGCACCTCGGCGAGCACGGCGCCGTCGCCGCCCATGTCCACCAGCACCGTGGGCTCCGTGGTGTCGAGCTGGGCGACCTCGCCGTAGCGGATCACGCGGTCGTAGTAGCCGACCGAGCCGACGAACTCGGCGTTGCGGGCCGACGTGAGCCCCACCACCTCCACCCCACCGCGGGCGCGCAGCAGCGCAGCGAGCGCCAGCGCCGTCTTGCTCGACGCGCTCGCGACGATCACGCGCGACGCCCCGAAGCACCCCTCACCCGCGAGCCAGTCGTCGATGAGGAACGAGGTCGTGAACAGCGGCCGCAGCACCTCCTGCACGTGTTCGTCGTGACGGGTCGCGCGATCGGCGATGCGGGTGTACTGGTTGTAGACGGGCGGCAGGCCGGCGCGGTGCGCGGCGGCGTCGACGAACCCCGTGCGCGACACGCGCTCGGGCGTGACGACGAGGTGGGTGGACATCGGCAGGTAGCCGTACACCCGCTCGCCGTCGGTGATGCCCTCGGCGCGCGAGGCCACGACGTCGGCGAAGCCCCACACGGGGACGCGTCCCCAGCCGTCCTCCGCGGGGAAGAAGTTCCAGTAGCCCATCACGTCGCCGAACGCGCCGTAGGTGATGTTGTTGGCCGTCAGCGCGGCGTGGTCGATGTGCAGGAGCACCTGCCCGTCGGCGATGTCGGGCACGGGTGCCTCGATCACGCGCTGGGTGCGGAGGTCACCCCGCCGGACCTCGAAGGTCACGCTGGTGGTGCCGCTGGTGGTGCCGCTGGTGGTGCCGCTGGTGGAGGGCGTCGCGCTCGGGTCCATGGTCGGCGACCCTACGTGCCAGCATGCGCACATGGGAAGCCTTGCCGCCGGCGTCAGCCTCACCCCGGACGAGCTCGACGAGCTGATGCTGTCGTCGTGGAACATGCGCGTCGCCACCGTCGGGCCGGGCACGCGGGTGAACGTGACGCCGCTGTGGTTCGGATGGGCGGGCGGGAAGGTGTACTTCTACTGCCGCGGTCAGAAGATCGCGAACCTCCGCCGCACCCCGGTGTGCACCGTGCTGGTCGACCGCAACGAGCGGTTCCCGGAACTGCAGGGCGCGATGTTCCAGGGCAGCGCCCGGGTGCTCGAGACCGTCGAGGACGAGGCCGCCGACGAGCACCTGGACGCGGTGCGCGCCCAGATGGGCGTCAAGTACGCCGGCGGGCACGGCGAACCGGCGCCGGCCGACACGAGCGGCCTGCGCTTCGAGGCGTCGGCCCGGGGCCGCCACTGGCGCTGGGTGGTGTTCACCCCGGACCACCTCGTCACCTGGGACAACCACAAGCTCCCGCGGCGCTGACCGCACCGCACCCGAACCTCGACCGATCACACCCGAGCACACCCGAGCACACCCGAGCACACCCGAGCACACCCGCACCACCATCCCACCAAGCCGCCAGAGAGAGGCACCGATGGACCGACTCCGCCAGATCGACCCCGCCGACTGGGACCCGCGCCTGCAGGACGCGATCCACCCCGAGGAGCGCACGCCGCTCGAGAACGGGCTGATGCGCTACTTCGCCCACCGTCCCGAGCTCGCGCTCGGGCTGATGTCGTTCAGCGGGTCGCTGAAGCGCCACCGCCGCCTCGACCCCCGCCTCGTCGAACTGGTGCGACTGCGGATCGCGTTCCACAACCAGTGCCGCAGCTGCATGGCGATCCGCTACCAGGACGCGGTGGCCGCCGGGGTGACCGAGGACCTCGTGTGCTCGCTCGAGCGACCGCTGGAGGCCCCCGACCTCACCCCGGCCGAGCGGGTGGCGGTGCGCTTCGGCGACCTGTTCGCGAGCAACCACCTCGCGATCGACGACGCGATGTTCGCCGAGCTGCACGAGCACTTCGACGACGGCGAGATCATGGAGCTCGCCCTGTTCAGCGCGCTGTGCGTCGGGGTCGGCCGCCTCGGGGCGGTGCTGCACATGGTGGAGGAGCTGCCGACGACGTTCCAGGACGCGCCGATCGCGCCGGGCGCGCTCGCACCCTGGGGCAACGACTCGATCGTGGTGCGCTGACCGGCGACGTCAGGTGCCGGGCCGGCCGAGCTCGACCTCGTAGCTCCACAGCTCGGCCTGGATCGGCATCGGCGGCGGGGCCGCCGCGCCCTCCGGGCCGCGGTGGCCGTGCGCGAACGACGCCGAGTTCCGCCAGGCGTCGAACGACGCCTCGTCGCGCCAGCGCGTGACGACGAGCCAGGTCGTGCGGTCGTCGGTGGGACGCAGCAGTTCGAAGCCCTCGAACCCGTCGAAGCCGTCGACGGCACCGGCGCGAGCGGCGAAGCGGCGGGCCACCTCCTCGCCCATCTCGGCGGGCACGGTCAGCGCGTTGATCTTGATGACGGTCATGGCCCGATGATGCCACGCACCCTCCGCCGGCACACCGTCACCGCTCGGTGGGGCCCGCCGACGCCGTGCCGCACCTCGGCCTGTTCCTGTTCGGCCGCAGCAAGCTCACCACCGAGCGACTCGAGGCGACTCGAGGCGGCGC
>Ga0315904_10002909_pt1 | contig 25861 bp, 20 predicted proteins | sample LakEriMetagenome_6_FD_203529 | JGI IMG/M metagenome (GOLD analysis project Ga0315904, IMG submission 203529) | Freshwater fungal communities from buoy surface, Lake Erie, Ohio, United States - Buoy 12 MA120 | ecosystem: Environmental > Aquatic > Freshwater > Lake | place: USA: Lake Erie, Ohio...
GCCGAAACACCCAGAACCGTGCCCCCGATCGCGTCTCGACGATGTAATAGTCGCGGCGCACGGTCGCCCCGCGCCACCAGGCCGTCTCGATCCGCTCCGGACCATGCGCCTGCGCGACGTCGTGCACGTCGTCGCCGAGCCGAAAACGCACCGGCGGCCCGTCGGGCGCCACCGCCAGCAGCCCCGCACGCAGCGGCTCGAGCGGCACCGGCTTCGGCGGCATCCAGATCGGCCGCCGGCCGGCAGCCGCCTGCGGGCTCGCCACCGCACCGTCGCGACGCACGCGATCCCGCGGGGGCCGCTCTCGACCAACAGCCGCACTCCCGGCGGTCGGGCGGCTCCCGGGCGGCGTCGCGATCCAGGCGTGCTCCGGCTGGGCGTCGGCCACCAGCCGCGGCTCGAAGACGGCGGCCCTGCCCAGCCGACCCGCGAGCCGGTCGAGCAGGCCACCCACCGCGGCGGCTCCATCGTCGCGCCGCTCGGTGGCGAAGAGCGAACGCTGCCGGCAATCGACCGGCCCGACGGCCACGACCTCCACCGCCACCGCTCCGATCTCGCCGGAGATCTGCACGCGGTCGAGCCGTAGCCGCACGAGATCCACCAGATGCCGCACCGTCGCGGACGCCCGAAACAGCCCCACGTCGATCACGATCGGCGTCACCGCCAAGGCGAGAAGACCGGCGGTTCGCTCTAGCCGCACCTGCAACGCGAGCACGCCATCGCCCCGCGCGGCGAGCGGCACCACGCATGCGACGACCAACCGCTCGATCACGGCATCGAGCGCCGGCCGAATCGCATCCCGCGCCGCCAGCGGAAAGTCGAAGGCATGGGCCGCCTGCGGCAATTCCGCACCGTGCGGCGCCGCGAGCGGCTCGGCGCGGGCCCCGGAAAACTCCGCCAGACGTCGGGCCACGAGCGGCGGAAAACGCGTGGCGATGCTCTTCGCCGACAGCCGCAGGAGACCGCCGATCGAGTCGATGCCCACCTCCCGTAGCAGGCCGAGCGTGGCGGCGTCGAGCCGCAGTGCCTCCGCCGGCAGCCCGGCCAGCACAGCCTCGTCTCCGGATGCAAGCCGCTGCGCCCCGGGCGGCACCACGGCGAACCGCTGCCGACGCGGCCGCGGCCAGGCCGAGCGCCGGTCCTCGGTGGCGGCATTCCGCACACCGACGAGATCGGTGTAGTGGGCCGCGGCCCACGATGCAGCGGGCGTGTCGGCGATGGCGGTGCGAGCGTGCAGGCCGCGAGCGGTGAGCGTCCAGGCGGCCGTGCGCACCAGCGGCCACTCCCCATCGAAGAATCCGGCCGTGCCGGTCACGTCGATCTGGATGCATTCGGCCGCCGCGTCTCCCGGCGGCTGCTCCAGGCCCACCGTGGGCGAGAACCGCCGGCACCAGCGTGCCAGCCGCTCGAGCGCTTCGCGATCGGCCGCGGGATCGTCGGGCTCGACGGCGGCGGCATGACAAGCCCGCGAGCCATGCGTCATCGCCAGCACCGCCATCGCCTCGGCGAGCGGCATACCGGGGGCGATCCGCGGCCGACGAGCATCCCGCCCGCGATCGGACGGCGGCTCGGCCCAGGCCCACGATACGACTGTCATCAGCCCACGTCGTTCGCGCCGGCAGACAAACACGGGCACCCGCCGCAACTCCGGCCGCTCCACGAGCCGCCGCTGCACCGGCCAGCGCGGGAGCCAGATCGTCAGGATGCGCGACATGCGGCCTCCCGTGGCTCGAACGCCCGCGCCGTTCCCGCCGCGCCCCTGTGCCGCACCGCTCCCGCCGTGCCCCGCGCCATATCGAGCACGACGTCGACCGCCGGCTCGTCGGCATCCGCACCACCCGCCCAGGCACCGCCCACACGTGTCAGCCGCAACCGCCGCTCGAGCAGCGTGCCCCCCGGTGACGGCGCGACGGCAATCCGCGCCTCGGCAAAAGACGGTTCGCCCTGGGACATCGCGGGCCGCACGAAGAGGCCGACGGCACCGCTCGACCGCGCGGCCAATTGCCAGCGACGCATCGCGATCGTCCACGACTGCGCAGCGCACCGTCGCCCGGCGACAAGGCCGCCTCCCGGCGACGCCGTTGCACGCGGCCAGGCCAGCACGGCAGCCACGCCTGCGCAGCGCAGGGCCTGATCGATCGCCCAGATCTCGTCGTCGTCGTGCGCGGGCCGGGCCACGACCAGCCGCGCCACCTCGGCGCCGCAGCCGAGCCACGGCAGCACGGCGGGCGGATGAAACCAGCCCGTGCGATCGACCACCACGATCGTGCCCGGCTCGTCGGCGGCCCGAGCGAGCCGGCAGGCGACCGCACCGGCGAGCGACATGGCCCCGGCACCGGCCATCCCTCCAGCCACCCCCCCGGCCAGCCACTCGATCAGGCTGCCGCGCCGCACACCCCCGGCCGGCAGCAGGGCATCGAGCGACCGAAATCCGCTCGCCACCACCTCCCGAACGGCCTCGCGGGCCGCCAGTTGCCCGCCATCCAGCAGCCCCGTCGCCTCCCATCCGATCGTCACCATCGCCCGGCCTCCACGAACGCCGCCCTCGAGAAATGAACGCCCGTACAGTATACGATCCACCGGCCGCCGTCAACCACCGGCGGCGATATGCTGACGGTCATGATTTGCCGCCGCGTCCGCGCCACCGTCGCCGCCTTCCTGCTCGCCACGCTCACGGCTCTTGGCCAGGCCGCCGAGACTGCCCCGCCGGACTTCGCCGCCTTTCAGCGCGACACCTCCCCGCAGGTGGCCGCGCTCGTGGGCTGGCCCGCGAAGAAGTGGGCACAGATCGAGCCCGCCGTCTACGCCCTCTCCCTGCGACAGGCCGCCGCCCTCGCCCCGCTCGACGCCACCGCCCGCGTGCAGACGCTCGCCGCCCTGGCCGGCTTCATCGACCGGCGGCGGGCGGCGGCCGCCAAGACCCCGGTATTCGCCCCGGGCCGCGCCGTTATCGGCCTGCTCGACCCCGATCGCGGCCTCGATCCCAAGGAAATCACCGCGCTCGCCACGGCATACGACTGTTCCTCCACCGTCTACAAGAAAGATGCAGACGGCGAGACGATCGCCGGCGTGGCCGATGCCTTTCTCGCCGCCGTTCGCGACGCCGCTGCCGCACCCACGCCGGCCACGATCGTCGTCCTCGGCCACGGCCTGCCCATGGAGATCCAGAGCTATGCGATCCGCTTCGAGCGGCTGGCCGACGCCCTGCTCGACGGCGCCATCCGCCGTCCGCCGACTGCCGGGGCCGGGGAGAGCAGGGCGATCGACTTCGGCCACATCGTGCTCATCTGCGACGACTGCTTCAGCGCCGACTTTCTCGTCAACCTGCTGACAGCGATCGAGACCCGATGCCGTGACCGCGGGCTCACGCTCGCATCACCGCCCGCATGCGTCGCCGGCACCAATCATGGCCGCGTGGGCTTCGCCGACTTTGCCGAGAAGTTCGTGCCGCACTTCTGGAAGGACGTGGTCGAGCTGTACTTCATCCGCCGACCGCGACCCGAGCGCATCGTGCTCGGCAACATCTTCGAGAACGTCGACCACATGATGTACGGCTACGGCCGGGCGCCGATTTTCGAAGGGGGCACCATCAAAGGCTGGCGGCTCGTCGATCCTGCGGCCGTGCAGGATCCCGTCACGTTCGTGCCGCTCGACGACGCGGCCCGGGCCGAACTGCGCGCGCTCCTCGGCCTCCCCGCCGATGCCCCGCTCGAGACCTGGCTCGACATCGGCTGACGCCCGAAAAGACGACGACGGTCGGGCGGCTGTGACTCCAGCGTTGCCATCAAACCGATCGGCTCTTCCGGCCGGCTCGAACCATAGCCGGATGGCGGGCATCCGCTGGCAGCGCCAGCACACCCCCGCGGGGTTCGGGTGCTCGTGCTCTCGAACCAATAAACCGCGGCCCAAGGCTCTGGTCCGCCTATCCCCGATTTCCCGCGGCCAGCCAGCTTCAACAGCCCGCCACGCCTGCTCTGGCGATGGCCCGCGTCGGCCGTTAGTTTCCTCGCCCCCCAGCGACGAAAGGCAACGCCATGCACCGGCGCGGATTTCTCGTCTCCACCGTGCTCGCCGCCTGCGGCTGCCGCACCGCGCAGTTCGCGCGGATCGTCCAGCCCGGCGACGACCTCATGATCGGCAGCCACCAGGCGGGCCAGGAGACCTTCCGCCCGCTGGTGCAGGAGGCCGTCGCGAAGCTGCTCGCCCGCCACGTGGCCGGCCCCGTCGTGCAGGCCTCGTTCGACGGCGAGCAGCTGCCGCCGCCCGTGAAGCGGATCTGCTTCGTCGCCGTGGAGAACAAGAGCGCCGAGGAGATCGGCGACTTCAAGGAGCGGATCTACGAGATCATCGACCAGCGGATCCTGGAGTCGGAGGTCTTCGAGTCGATCAACCGCCGCTTCGTGGACGCCGGCCTGCGGGACTCCCGCCTCCGGCCCGACCAGCTGATGGTGCCGGAGAACCGCCGGTCTTTCGCCGCCCTCATGGAGCAGCAGGGCCAGCCGGTCGACTACCTGCTCTACGCCACGATCACCTCGGGCACGACCCGCGAGAACCGCGACTACCAACGCGACTACATGCTCACGCTCGAACTCGTCGACGTGGCCACGGGCACGTACGACAAACAGTCGGCCGCGATCAGCAAGGGCTACCACCACAGCCGGCTGTCGCGCTGGCGGGCCACCAACCCGCTCGCGCCAAAGTGACCCGGCGACCGCCATGCGCCCGCTCGTGCTTTTCCTGGTGATCGGCACCGCGACCGGCTGCGCCACCCACGTGCAGCGGATGCGCGACGCGCGGGCCGCATTCCACCGGGGCGACCTCGCCGCGGCGGAGCGTGCGCTCGAGCAGCAACGGGCGGCGGGCGGCGACACCGACGTGCTCGACCTGGATCACGCCATGGTGGCGCTGGCCGCCGGCCGGCCCGCCGAGGCCGAGCGGCTGCTGCGGCGGGTCCGCGACCGCTTCGACCACCTGGAGCAGGCCGACGCGGGCGAGACGGCCCTCACGCTGCTCGGCGACGACACCGCCCGGGCCTACCCCGGCGAGGACCACGAGAAGGTGCTCGTCCGGGCCATGCTGGCCCTGGCCGACCTGGCCCACGACGGAGACGACGCCGAGGCCTACAGCCTGCAGGTGATCGACAAGCAGCGGCAGATCGTGGGGGCGGCCGCCCGCGACGACGGCGGCAACCCCAAGGCCGGTTATCCGCGAGTGGCCCTGGCACCCTACCTGCGGGGCGTGCTTCGCGAGGCGACGCACCGCGACTACGACGACGCGGCCCGGCACTTCCAGCTCGTCGCCGCCTGGCAGCCCGACTTCACCGCCGGCCCCGTGCACGTGAGCCGGGCCACGGACGGCGTTCACTCGCAACGCGGCAGCGGCGTGGTGCACGTGTTCGCGCTCGTGGGCCACGGCCCCTTCAAGGCCGCGGTCGTGGAGATGCCGTCGTCGCTCTCAGTGGCGATCGCGGGCGAACTGCTCGCCGGGCCGCTCGGCAGCCCGCTCCCCCCCACCATCGCCCCGATCACAGTGCCCCGCGTCGTGGCGGTGCCGAGCGGCGTGGCCGGCCTGCGGGTGCGGACAGGCGACGGGCAGGCCGTTGGAACCGAGACGCTCACCGACGTCTCGGCGCTTGCCATCCGCCAGCAGGAGGCCGTGCTTCCCCAGACCGTCGCCCGGGCGGTCGCACGGCGCACGCTCAAGAAAGGGACGATCTTCGGCGTGCAGCAGGGTCTGGGGCTCTCTCGCGGCAGCCTTCCGGCAGTCGCCCTCGACGTCGCGGGCGTGGCCTGGGAGGCGGCCGAGCGGGCCGACACCCGCTGCTGGAGCACGCTGCCGGCGACGATCCAGGCCTGCCGGCTGGAGATCCCGGCAGGCCGTCACACCCTCGCGCTCGAGGCGGTGGACCGCGGCGCGCGGCTGCTCGGCCGCCCCACGACGGCCGAGATCGACGTCGCCGACGGCCGCGACACGTTCATCGTCGTGCACGTTCCGGAAACGGGCATCGTCAGCCGACCACTCGTGGGCGGCCGCTAATCGAAGCCGCGCCGGGGGCCTTTTGTGTCGGTCGCGCGCGGCCCAAGAGGCACCGGCTGGAAACCCGACGGCATCGGCTGCCGTCCCGAGTTTTCCATCTACCACGCGTTGCACTACCCCTCGACATCGTGCTCGGCTGGAGGCTCTTTCGCCGCAGCACCAACCTTCCCCGCATCGCGTAGCACCGTCGCAATCCACGCCAGTTCCTGCGTCTCGCGTCCGGCGAGCATGCCGTGCTTCTTCTCATCGTGCGGATGAATCTGCAACTCGAGCACCGGCACGTCATTCACGCTCATGCCGCTGGGACCGATACCGATCCTGCGTAGGTTCTCGCAGGCCCACTCTCGCTTCTTCGTGCCGAACAGACTCGTCTGCACGATCATCAGCCTGCCGTTCGCCACGGCCAGCGCAGCCTGCCGGCGGCCGAGGTTCACCGCCGTGAACATGAGGCCGATGCCAACGCTCCAAAAAGCCCCGATGAACGCGACGACCCCGACGACTTCCCACATGCTCTGGATGTTTTGCGCCTCGCCGTTCAGGGAGGCGAAGCCGAAGAAGAACGTAAGGATCGTCATGAATCCGAGCCACGTGATCGCGAAGAAAAACAGCCCGGACGAGCCGCGCATGACTCCGGCAGGCGGGACGAACAGCGCCACGCCCTCGGGCCCCGCTTCCAAAGTCACCTTGCTGCCGGCCGGTTGAGACGGCACGTACGGGCAGCGCAGCGCGGGGGCGATCGCATCATCCGGCTCGGACTCCTCTTCGACGACGTCAATCACTTTGACTGCGGGTGGCGCGTCGCGGCTGTCTGACGAGTGCGATTCAGTCTCGCACTCCACGGCGAGGGTATCGGCCAACGGGCGTAGGAGTTCGAACGAATGGGCCATCGCCGCCCACAACGGTTTGCCGGTCGCGCGTTCCACGCGGATCGCACCCAGATCCAAGAAGGCGGCCGCGTTGGGGCCGGTGGTTTCGTCGGACGTCGGTCCCTTGGTGATGGTGAAGCGGATGAGGTCGGCGGTTTTCGCCTTGCGGCGATAGCGAAAGGGCCCGAGCCGCTCGGTCAGCCGCAGCTCTCCTGCGCTCACTTCGATCTCGCTGCGACCCGCAACCATCGCCAGTCCGATTGCCATTGCGCAGCATGCTGCGAAGAACCCGGGGGCCGCGACGAGTCCGGCCAGCATTCCTGCCGGCCCGAGCAAGCCCACGAAACCTCCGACAAAGTCCCGCGTCCAGAAGACCATGAAGGCAAAGATGGCGAAGCCGAACAGAAGCGGCAGCAGCGCGATTCTGCCCATTCGCCGGCGCGGCAAGCGGTAGCGCGTGCCAGAAGGGAAAAGGTCCTCGGTCTCGATCTCGGTGGGAAGCGCGGGCATGGGGTCGCGTGGCGTCATGCCGATCGAGTTCCTGGCCTACGGGCGGGCCGGCAGTGTGCCGCGGTGGACGAGCGTGGAGGGAAATCGGGGCTCGGAGCAGATTGCCTCATCCTGCTGCTCAAGCTGCGGTCACCGCGGTCCCGCTGGGCGCGTTGAAAGACGCGCGTTCGAAATCGGCCCCCGTTCCGAGTTCTCCAGGGAGAGGGTGCTCATGCCCCGTGAGCCGGCGTAGGTGGCCAGCGCAGGCAGGATGCCGGAGCGCAGCCACCTCCGAGAGAGCGGAGGGCATGATGCCCGAAGCGAACGTCCGGCGATGGGGCATGGGGAGCCCCGACCAGCGTCACTCGCGCGGTTCAAGCGAGCGGCCTCTCAGGCCCGGTAGCGGTCGCGAGAGACGTCGGGCTTCACGCCCTCGGGGGTCTCGTCGCTGGCGATGTCGAACCACTCCGGCTTGAACTCGATCCGGGCCTGCGTCTCGGGGTTGGCCAGGGCGATGTTGCTCACCAACGCGATCACCGCGTCGGCGATCGCCACCTCCGGCTTGCACCGCGGCTGGTTCTCCGGCGCCGGCTTCCGCACGCACCATGCCCAGTGCTCCATCTCCTCGGTGTAGCCGCGGGAGGGCGGGGCGGCGTCGCCCCCCTTGCCGCCGGCGGCGTAGCTGCCGCCGCCGCTCTCGGTGGTGTCGAGCGTGGGCGAACCGTCCTTCGCCTTGGCCACGGTGACACGGGTGTCCTTGGCGGCGTCCTTGTAGAGCATCACGTCCTGTTCCCGCTCCAGCACGAGCGTGCCCTTCGTGCCCATCACCACCTCGCCGTACTCGCCGAAACCGTTGCCGTTGATCGACGAATAGGTGACGACGACCTTCTTGTTCTTGTCCTCGTCATAGCCCGGTGCCGGATACTCGTACATGCAGTACACGTGATCATCGATCTCCCGATCGGCCGGGAAGAGGCTGCGGTTGCCCACGGCCGTGACCGTCAGCGGCTTCACCTTCTTCCCCTCGCCGTGCATGGCCGAGACGAAGATGCCGGCCGCATCGAGCTGATGGCTGCCGAGCTCGGCCATCAGGCCGCCGCCCGTGCGATTCCAGAGCCTCCAGCGGATCAGCTCCTCCATCGGGGAACGAGTCGTGCCGTCGGCGAGCGTCATCGCCGTGTAGCCGTACTGCGAGGCATCGACGACGCGGTCGGAGATCTGGGCCTCGAGCTGGGCGATCTGCCTGGTGAGCTTGTCGATGTCGGCCGGTTTGGCCGTCGTCAGATCCTTCTTCCAGCCGGCGAGACGCTTGGCGAGCGACTCGTCCTCCGGCATCGGCGGCTTCCAGGAATCAGTGCCCGGTGGCGGCAGGTTGCCGCGGTGCCACTGGGCGCGGATCGAGTGCAGGTCGCCGAGCAGGCGGGCCTTGCCGATCGTGTGCACGGCGTTGTCATAGAGCACGCTGTAGTGCCGCTGGTGGCCGGTGGCGAGGATCTTGCCCGTCTCACGCGAGACGCGGCTCATCTCCTTGCACTCGTGGATGCTATGGCCCATGAGCTTCTCGGTGAGCACGTGCTTGCCGGCCCGCATCGCCTTGATGGCGGCCTCGGCGTGGAGGTGCAGCGGCAGGGCGATGATCACGGCCTCCACGTCCTTGTCGGCGAGCAGGTCCTCGTAGGCGGCGTAGACCTTGACCTGGGCCCGGGCAGCGTCCTCGGTGGACCACTTGTATTTCTTCATCAGGCCCGGACGGGCCGTGTTGGCGCTCGGGCTGGAGACGTCGCCGTGGAACGCGCGAAACACGTTGTAGGGCCGGACGTCCGCGATGGCGATCACGTTCAGATAGTCGGGATTGTGGGCCCCGATGAGCACACACCCCTCGTCTCCCGTGCCCAGCACGCCCACCCGCAGCGGGTCGCCGACGCTCGTGCCGTAGCCGAAGTAGATGGAGCCGAGGCCGGCGCCGGAGGCGAGGCCGGCGGCCACGGCGCCGCCGAGGAAGTCGCGGCGGCTGATGGCCACCGCATCGGCGAAGTTCTCCTTGCCGATCCGCTTCTGCTGTTCCGAAAGGTTCATCGCTTCACCTCGGTCGGGGCGGCGCAGCCTCTCGCGCACCAGCGCGAGAGCGGGCACCACTGTTTGAGGAAGTAGTCCAGTCCGCTCCAGCCCCCGGACGGCAGGGCGGCGATCACGAGCAACGCGGCGAGTTCCACCCACTGGTTGTACGTCGGCTGGGCACCCGACACCCAGAAGGGCTGCGTGGCCACCACGCTGGCGAGAAACGTGGCCCCGCCCATGGCGTTGAACTTCACGCCCACGCCGAGCACCAGGCAGGCGCCGATCGTGAGCAGCGCCCAACTCACGAACCGGTCGGCCTTCCACAGCGCTGACGGCTCGACGACCGCCGCCCGACGGCGTTCCGCATCGGAACCGAGCTGGGCGTCCCAGGCGGCGACAAGCTTGGTGCCGATGGCGTCGGCTTCCTTCATCCAGCCCGATGCCTGCCCGGCCAGTTCCGCCCGCTTCTTCGTCACCCGCGCCCGCTCGAACGGAATCGCCGCCGCACCGGGCTTTCGCTCCATCGCCGCCAGCCGCGCCACGTCGAGCCGGTAGGCCGTGAGATCCGGCTCGATCGATGCCCGCCAATCTTCAAAGGATGCAGCGGCATCGGCCAGGCTCTTTTCCGCGGCGGCCTTGGCGGCGGCGTCGAGCGGCAGCCGCTTCATCCGCTCGCCAAGCAAATTCCGCCACGATGCGACGACGGTGTCCTGCCAGGCCGTCCCGGCCTCGGCGGCCGATCGGCCGTCGACCGCGCCGAGCGTGCCGCGCCAGTCGCCCGTCTGCGGCAGGGGGGAGCGATACCAATCGGCCAGCGGCCCGACGGCGGCCTTGCGAAACCCCACGCTCGACCAGTCAGGGTCGCGGAGGTGCGACAGCCCCTCCAGAAAAAAGTGGAGACCGACGACGATCCGCAGGAAGGCCAGGGCGGCGACGGTGAGGCGGGAAGAGCACATGGCAGGCACCAGAACCGGGGCGGGGCTGCGGGGCCGTATCGGCCGACGTGCACCCTTGAATTGAACCGCAGACCCTGCCGACGGCAAGGGCCCGGTCGACAATCATGCCTGGACCATCGCCATCTGGCAAAATCGAACGGCTTTCGTGGACGTCCCCGGCGTCGCCTTGCCAGCTGACCGCCCCCCCTGCGACAACGTCTCCATGCGGATCGTCCTTTGTTACCCCGTCGAAGCCCGCCACGTCGCCCAAATCCAGGCCGTCGCCCCGGCCGCCGAGATCGTCGATGCCGGCCAGGAGCGGGTCGCCGCGGAACTTCCCGAGGCGGATCTGTTTTGCGGCCACCCCAAGGTGCCCGTCCCGTGGGACGAGGTCGTGTCCCGGGGCCGGCTGCGGTGGATCCAGTCTTCAGCAGCCGGACTCGACCACTGCCTCGTGCCCGCCGTCGTCGGCTCGGAGATCGTGGTGACCAGCGCCTCCGGCGTGCTCGCCGATCAGGTCGCCGAGCACGCGCTGGGACTGGCGATCGCCTGCACGCGGCGGACGCGGCTGTTTCTCGAGCAGCAGGCCCGTCGCGAGTTCGTCCGCCGCCCCACCCGCGACCTCACCGACGCCACAGTGGGCATCGTGGGCCTCGGCGGCAACGGCCGGCGGCTGGTCGACGTGCTCGCCCCGTTTCGCTGCCGGATTCTCGCCACGGACTGGTTCCCGGTCCGCCAGCCGGCGGCTGTGGAGTTCCTCGGGCCGCCGGAATCCCTCGACAGGCTGTTGGCCGAGAGCGACATCCTCTTCCTTTGCCCGCCGCTCACCGACCGCACCCGCAACATGATCGACGCCGCCGCCATCGCCCGCATGAAGCGGGGTGCGATCCTCGTCAACGTGGGCCGCGGCCCACTGGTGGATGAGAACGCCCTGGCCGACGCCCTGGAGAGCGGCCACCTCGATTCCGCCGGCCTCGACGTCACCCCGGACGAGCCGCCCCGGCCCGACAGCCGTCTGTGGACGGCCCCGAATCTCGTGATCACGCCCCACGTGGGCGGACAGTCGGCCCGCCGCATCGATGCGATGACCGACTTTTTCTGCGATAATCTGCGGCGGTATCTGGAGTTGAGGCCGCTGCGGAATCTCGTCGACAAGCAACTGGGATTTCCCGAGCCCCCTGACGCCCCCTCCTGTTGATCGCCGTCCGCCACGATGAACACCACCGTCCTCCGCGAAGAGCCGCCCACGATCTCCGTCGCCGGTGACGTCGGCAGCCGCTGTCCGGACGAACTGCTCGCCCGCTACGGCGAGATTCTCGGGGCCGGCCGGCTCAACTGGACCGAGTATCACACCCTCTCCCGGCGGCTCGGCGCCGGTGGCCAGGGCGTGGTCTATCTCACCACCCGTCGGGGCACCGACAACTTCACGCTCCCGGTGGCGCTCAAGATCTTCTCGCCGGAGCGGTACGACTCCGAGGATCTGTACATCGAGGCCATGAACCGGATCGCGGCCGTGGCCGCCCGCGTGGCCCAGATCCAGCACGACAATCTGCTCGACGTGCACAACTTCGTCGAGCAGCGGCGGATCCGCATCATGGAGATGGAGTGGATCGACGGCTACGACCTGTCGCGGCTGCTCGCCCCGGAGCTCCTGGAGGAGACCCGGGCGAACGTCGCCGACGCGCGGTGGAAGTATCTCAACGAGGTGATCGTGACAGCCGGCCCCCGGCAGTCTCGGCTCAAGCCCGGCGTGGCGATCGCGATCGTGCGCGAGTGCCTGGCGGCCCTGGCGGCCCTGCACCGTGAGGGCATTGTTCACGGTGACATCAAGACTGCCAACATCATGGTCAAGCGCACCGGCAACGCGAAGATCATCGACATCGGGTCGGCCCATGCCGTGGACGAGCCGCCGCCCACGCGGACCTGCACGCCGGCCTACGCCGCGCCCGAGGTGCTCGAGGGCCGCGAGAACACGCCCCGCTCCGACCTTGCCAGCCTCGGCTACGTGCTCGTGGAAATGCTCTCCGGCCAGCAGCCGTTCTCAGGCCTGCAGTCGTTCAGCGACCTCCTCGAGGCCAAGCGATCGCTCGTGCACCGACTGCCCCAGTTGTTGCCGGCCGACGTGACCTGCAACGAACTGCTGATGAACTTCTGCCGCGGGCTGATCGCCGCCGACCCCGACCGCCGCTTCCCCAGCGCCGAGGACGCCGATCTGAAGAAGGGGGGCGCGGCGAGCTTCCACCGGCAATTGATCGTGGGCGGCCTGGCCAGCGAGTACGAGAACGAGATTCGGGCCTGGCTCGAGGAACTGGTGATCGACTGACGCGATCTACGGCCGCGATTCGACCGCCTTGCGGACCGCGTCGGCGTTGGGCATGCCGCGGATCGCGTCGAACACGATCTGCCGATCAGCGTCGTCGCGGGCGAGCCCGAGGATGGTCCGGCACATCGCTACACGCTCGGCCTCGTTCGCGGCGAGCTGCCGTGCGATCCGTAGGTAGCCCTTGAGGGCCCGATCCCGGTACTTTCCCGCGGGAATTTCCTTGGTGAGTTCGAGCAGCACCGGCGCGGCATCGGCCGTCATCCACGTGCCGAGCAGCCGTGTGCCGGCGTCCCGGAGCGGCTCATCGGTGCTCCGCGCCGCGGCGGCCACCGCGGCCAGCGCTCGTGGGCCCCCGACCTCGCCCACGATGTCGAGCAGGGCGATCCGCGTGCCCACGGGGCCGGTGGCGATCACCGGCTCGAGCAGCGCCGTGCAGCCGTCGCGGTCGGGCATCCGCACGCAGGCGGTTCGCAGGGCCGCCAGGGCCACGGCGGAGTCGCCGGCATCGTCGGAGCCGATGGCCCGCTCGATGATCAGCTGCAGCCGGCCGAAGTCCACCGTCTCGCCGGCCGCGGCGAGGGCGGCATGGCGGACGCCTTTGTCGGGCGTCTTCATCGCCGCGATCACGTTCGGCAAGGCCGCGGCGATCCGCCGCCGAGCCACCAGGTCGAGGAGCAGGGGCAGGGTCGCGGCATCGGCGGCGGCGAGCCGCCCGACGAGAGCGTCGTTCACTCCGGCGGCCCGCAGGTCGGCGATCGACGCCTTCGCCGCGGCGGCGAGGGCGGCATCGTCCTCGGCGGCAGCGGACAGCAGCGCGTCGAGACTCGCCAGGTCACCCATCCGTCCGAGCGACTGCGCCGCGGCCAGCCGTGTGGCACGGGCCGCGTCGCGGCGGCCAGCGATCCCCGCGAGCGTGGTGCAGGCCACCGGCCCGCCCCTGTCGGCCAGGGCGGTGACGATCAACGCAGCGCGGGCCGGCACCGCCGATCCGATCTCGGCCACCAGCGCGGCATCGACTTCGGGTCCCCGGAGCTCGCGGGCCACCGAGAGGCCGATGCCGAAGAGCCGCCGATCGGCCGCGCGGAGTTGTTCCACGAGCAGGGGCACGCCGGCCGGTCCGCGGGCGAGGATCGCGCCGCGGGTCGCCTCGGCGATCCGCTGCGGCGGCACGTCGGCCCGCCGCACGGCGTCGCAGAGGGCTGCCGCGTCGCCACCGCGACCAGCGGCGAGCAGCCGCTCGGCGGCCACCACACAGGCCTCGGCGGCCGCGTCCCGCACCGCGGGCGGACCGGCTGCCAGGGCCGGCCGCAGTGCCGCCACCGCCGCTTCGTCGCCAACGAGGCCGAGGGCGATCGCCGCAGCCGACGCCACGGCGGCGTCGCCGTCGCCGAGGCGCTTGGCGAGCAGGCCCACGGCCTGGGCGTCGCGGCGGACACCGAGCGAGTTGATCACACCGATGAGCAGCGTGCCCTGGAGTCCGCCGGCCGCCTCCCGCAGGACCCGATCGCAGGCGGCGTCGGGAATCGCCTCCAGCGGAATGCGGGCCCACGACGCCAGTCGCGCGTGGCCCAGCAGCTTCGCCAGGTCGGGCACGGCGTCGGCCGATCCGTGGATCGCCAGCCGCTTGCAGGCCAGCGCCTTGTCGGCTTCGGGTGCGTCGGACCGCAGCACGGCGATCAGTTCCTTCTCCTTCGGGCTGGCGCCGTCTCCGGCGGAGGCGAAGGAGCCCAGGCCCAACACCGCGGCCAGCGTCAGGAAAACGGACAAGGCGCAGGCACGCATCTCACATCCTCCACGGTTCACGGGAGGCCTCCGACAGGAGCCGGTTGGCCTCGTCGTCACCCACGAAGCGGTTCGTGGCGTTGTCGTACCGCACGGTTCGCCCCAGCGCGATCGCCACATTGGCTGCGTGACAGGCGATGTGGGCGTTGCAGGCCGCCTCCTCGTTGCCCTTGGGCTTGGCCCGCGTCTTCACGCAGTCGAGGAAGTCGCGGACATGGAACTTGGCCGGATAGCCGCCGATCTTGGCGACCGTGCGGCCGGCGAGAAGATCGGGCGACGAGAGCACGAACTTCCCACTGTCGCCAGTCTCGACCCAGCCTGTCTCCCCTTCGAAACGCACCGGGCAGGAGCCGAGTGGAATCCAGCCCTGCTCGCGGAACACGAGTTCCACGCCGTCGTCGTAGCGGGCCACGATCTGGCCGTCGCGGGGCGGGGCATACTCGACGGGGGGCGGTCGGTCGTTCACCGCCCACTGGCAGAGGTCCACGCAGTGCGAGCCCCACTCGAGCACGCCGCCGCCGACCAGCCCGCCCCCCTTCTCGAAGTTGAAGCCGTCGAGCAGCCGCGGATTGAACGGCCGCCAGGCCGCCGGTCCCAGGTAGAGCTCCCAGTCGATCTCCTGCGGATCGGGGGTGGGCTCCGCTGGCAGCCAGCCGCTCATGGCCGCCTGCATACCGGCCGGATGGGCGTACAACCGCCGCATCTTTCCGAGCCTGCCGGTGCGAGCGAGCTCACAGGCGAAGGCGAAGTGCGGCAGGTTTCGCCGCTGCGTCCCGGCCTGGAAGACCCGGCCCGTGCGCCGGATGATGTCGCGGAGGGCGAGGCTCTGGGCGATGGTCTTCGTGCAGGGCTTCTCGCAGTAGATGTCCTTGCCGGCCCGCGCGGCGTGGGCCGCCATCGTGCCGTGCCAATTGGGACCGGTGGCGATCAGCACCGCGTCGATGTGCTGGAGGTCGAGCAGCTCGCGAAAATCGCGGTGCATGGTGCAGCGGTCGTCGCCATGCTTCTCGTCGGCCATCTTTTTCACGGCCACGCGACGGGCCTCCTTCACGTCGCAGACCGCGGCGAAGCGGACGTCGGGCTGCTCGAGGAAGGAGCCGAGGACGTGGCCCCCGCGGCGGCCGATGCCAATGCCGCCGACCACGATCTGCTCGCTCGGTGCCGGGACACCGTCGAGCCCGAGGGCCGATCCCGGGATCACGACTGGCGCGATCGCCGCCGCCGATCCGGCGAAGAGCAGGCGGCGACGGGAGATTCGGGCAGACTGCGGAACATGCCTCCCCGCGGAGGATGCGATAGCCATCGACCGGGGCAACCCACGGGATCGCCTCGGCCGCGCCTTCGGCCCGCAAATCCTGCGGTCGATCAAGTGACCAAAGGCTGTCCGCGGACAGCGAGGGGCCGAATCCGATGCCATGCAAACGTCCTCCAACGGGACTGTCGAGCCGACCGCCGGGCAAGATCCAGATCCTAACCGAAGCCCATTCATTGTGCAGCGCACCGGATGCGCCGCGATTTCAGCGCTGCAGCCGTCGGTAGATGCCCCGCACGATCGCCGTCGTGGCCCGCGGCGCCAGCCGCTTGAGCCGCCACAGCCAGCGGGCCTGCGTGCCCACGACCACGTATCGCCGGTTGGCATGCACGGCGCGGAGCACGCGGCCGGCGACGCTACGGGAGTCCCACCGCGAAGCATCCATCCGGCGCCGTGCCTCGCCGGCCTCCACGGCGCCGGTAAAGTGCCACGTGTCGAGGAGCCCCGAGCGGAAGAAACCGGCACAGACCACCGTCACGCCCGGCCGGCCGCGCGGGCACTCCGCCGCGATCGCCTCCGAGAGCGCGACCACGCCCGCCTTGCTGGCGGAGTAGGCGGCCATGGAGGGCGGGGCCAGAATGGCCGCGATCGAGGCGACGTTGACCACGTGTGACCGCCCCGGGTTCGCCCGCAGCCAGGGCAGGAACGTTTCGCAGCCGAGCGCCGTGCCGAGGAGGTTCGTGTCGAGCACGCGCCGCCACTGGACTTCGGGCAGCGAGCCCACCTCGCCCGTGGCACCGACCCCGGCACAGTTCACCAGCAGGTCGAGCGTCGGCCACTCGGCCCGCAGGCTGTCGTGCAGTGCCCGCCAGGCGACGGCATCGCGAACATCGAAGCCGGCGATCCGGGGCGGCGGACCGGCACCGCCGGCCACGTCGCCCGCACCGGCGAGGGCCTGCGGAAGATCGACGAGGGCCGTCCGCCAACCGGCGCGACGCAGGAGAACCGCCATCTCGCGGCCGAGCCCGCTGGCGGCCCCGGTGATGATCGCGGCTCCGGGAGCCATGGTGCGGCGGAAGAACACGGGCGGAAAGCGAGGGTGACGGGACTCGAACCCGCGGCCTCCAACGTGACAGGCTGGCGCTCTAACCAACTGAGCTACACCCCCGTGAGCCGTTGTCGGCCGTCGGGCAGTTTCGCCTCGCGTGTCGAAAGTATATCGGCAATTTTCCGTCGCAACAGCACCAGCCTTTGCCGCCGAAAACAGGCCGCTTTCGCCGTCCAGGACAAAGGTCATGGATTGCTTTTGTCCACGGAATGCTCGCAGACCGGGCAACAGGTCTGCCCGAGCAGGATGCGACGGCCATCGACCCAGGCAACCCTCGGCGTTGCCTGCGGTCGATCAAGTGGACAAAGGCCATGGATGGCTTTGTCCACGGAAAGCTAGAGCACGCCCCGGGCGGGGTCGAATCCCTTTCGCTCCGCCACTTCGAAGTCTTGGGCCGCCTGCCGCTCGAGGCCGATGGCGCGGCAGGCGAGGCCCCGGTGGTGGTGCATCACCGCCAGGGCGTGATCGAGCGACCGCAGCCGGTAGGCAACGTCGTCGGGATCGGCCCGGCCGGCGAGGCCGGCCACCTGCCGGCGCGACTGCTGCGTCTTGCCGATCGCCTGATTCAGGTCGTCGATCGCCTCCCGATGTCGGCCCAGGAGGTGGAGGATAAAGCCCCGCGTGTCGAGAAACTCGGGCGAGTCGCCGCCGCTGCCCGCGAGGGCCCTCTCGATGTCAGCGAGCGCGGCCTCCAGGTCGCGGCCGACGAGCGCGCGGATGTAGGCCCGATGATTGAGGGCTTCCGGGTTCTCCGCGCCCGACAGGTCGACCGCGGCCTGCGCATCGGCCAGTGCCGCCTCCGCGTCACCCGCGACCACGTGGGCCAAGGCCCGCGTGCGGCGCGGCAGCGCGGACGTCGGCACGAGGGCGGCCGCCCGGCCGGCCTCGTGGATGGCCGCTGCGGTCTGTCGACTCTCCAGCAAGAGGTTCGCCCGCCAGCAATGCAGGCGGCCCCGTCCCTGGGCGTCGGCCGCGTCGAGCCAGTCGATCGCACGCCCAACTTCCGCCACGGCGGAGGCGACGTCGCCGCGGGCCTCGCGCACGGCCGCCCGCTCGAGTGACCACTGCACGACCGCTTCGCGGGCCAGCGGGCCGACGAAGGGCAAGACCAAGGCCGGCACGACGATCAGTCCGAGGGCCGCGAGCAGCACGAACCGCTTCAGCGGCCCGGCCACCCGGCGCCGGTCGGGCACGGCCGCCGGTTCCGCGTCCGTGAACCGGTCGCGCGGATCCGATTCCGGGGGCGTTGTCCCACGCCGACCCCGCGGCGCGGCCGGCGCAAAATCGCGGGGAATGGGAAAGCCGAGCCGGTCGTACTGCATGGTGCAAACGCCAGTGTCTGCCGGGCCGCCACTCCGTTTTGCGCACGCCTCGACCGGGGCCCGGACTCCAGTATCGTAGTCAAAACCGCCGGTCGCGGCGATCAACGGCAGGCGCGGGTTTGACCGGCCCGCAGGGGTGGCGTAGTCTCCCGACACCGTCGCGGAGACCCGACCTATGCCGCTGTTCGAGATCGAGACGAGCGCCCACATCATCATCTCCTGGGCGGCCGACGAGCAGGCCGCGGCCGCAGTCGTGGAAGACGCCTATCCGGGGGAGAAGGTGGTGCGGCTCACCCGCCGACCCCGCGACACGTGGGTGATCTCGAAGTCGGCCCTCGGACTCACCGACTCGCGGATCAATCCGTGCAACACGGCCCGTGAATGTCTGTCGCGGGCGGCCGGCGACAAACTCCACGCCATCCGTCTCTACATGCACGAGACGGGTGACGATCTCGACCGGGCCCGCAAGGTGATCGAGTCGAACATGGTCATGGGCTGGTGATTCGGCCCGACAGTCGTCGCGCCACCAGGGCCACCAGCGCCACCAGGGCCACCGCGACCCCGGCTCCGACCCCGAGGAGCAAGGTCTGGCGACGGCGTGGCGGCAGCCGGAGCGTCAGGCCGACGAGCTGATTCGGCGTGCCGAGGCCGCCGTTATCGGCGACAGCCACGAGCGCCCGGCTGCCGTCGCGCAGCGGCGGCCCCAGGCACAAGCCCTCGAGGTTGCAGCCCAGCGAGCCTTCCCATAGGAGCCTCTTGCTCAGAAAGTCGTCGTCCCGGTCAGCGAGGTCGCGATCCACGGCCGCGACGTCGGCCGCATGCGTCGTGTCGACCAGGAAGATCCGGCTCTTGAACGGCGGCAGGCCCGGGCCGGCCGCACGCTCCAGCACGAGCAGGCGGCCGGCGCCCAGGGCCACGATCGCAGAAACCCCGGAAAGTGGTTCTCCCGCGAACATGCGGACAAAGGCATGGGGCGGCTCGACCGGGTAGGCAAACTGTCGGGTCGGCCGCGGCGGATCTGCGGGAAGCGGAATCTTCACGACCCGCACGACCGTGCCGCCGCCGACGCCCGCCGCCGGGCCATCGCCCGCCAGCGCCTCCTCGTTGGCAGTCCAGATACTGCCGTCGTCGGGATCGACGGCCAGCGACTCGGGGCCGCGATTCGGTCTTCGCCGCCTCATGTTCTCCGGCAACGGCACGATCCCGAGCAGGGCGCCCCCCTGCTGCGACACGGCGCGAATCGCCGGTGTGTCCTCCTCGGCAAGCAGGAGACAGGCTCCAGGGTCGCGGGCCTTCTCGCGAGCCTGCCGCAGGGCGATCCGGCCCCGGAGCGCCTCGGGGCAGACGGCGACGTCCTCGAAATCGTGCCCGGCGGCGAGTCGCACGGCCCGCAGTCCACGGACCGCGCGAGGCTGGCCCGCCGACGAGAGATCGAGCGCGAAACAGAGCAACAGATCGCTGTTGTCGAGGACGGCGATATAGCGATCGTCACCGAGCCAGGTGACACCGCTGATGCCGGTGATCCGCACTGGATTGCCGTCGGCGTCGGGCGCCTCGTCGGGCAAGGAGAGCGTGCCACGCACCTCGACCTGGAGCCGATCGTCATCCCCGGACGGACCACCCGCAGCCTGACACGTCATTCCCCAGCCGGCCAGCAGCCAGGCCACGACTCGCACATATCGCATGCCGCCGATCGTACCGCGCCGTCCACCGCGAATCGCGGGACGATCGTGATCAAGGCGACGTTGCCACCGGAGCGTCGAAGCCCACCGTGCGAACGTCTCCTGGCTGTGCCTCGGGCGGTTCAGCGGCAAGAATCGCTCGGTTCGGCCGGTAACTCGACGTGCCGCCCGGCCGGTACACGGGATCGGGACGGCGCGGCGGCGGCACCGACGCCGGAACCGCAGCCGGCAAACCAGCGGGCGGCGGCGGCGGAAATCCCGGCGCCGGAGCCGACGGCGGCACTGCCAGCGGAGCCGCGGCCGACGGCGGCGCGGCAGGCAACGGCTCGAGCGCCGCGGGCATGGCGGCCGCGGGAAACGCGGCCGCCGCCGGCGGCAGAGCCTGATCGATGGCGGAGCCGCCGCCCCCGAAACGGCTGCTCGCGGCCGACTCGTACCGTGAGCCGGCGGACGCAGCCGCGGCCTGTTGGGCAGGCCATCCGGCTGACCCGCGGGCGTCGGCAACGCGCTGCATGTCGGGCGGCGTGGCCGGCGGCGGCAGGGTGCCGTAGCCAGCGGCGCCGGCCGCGGCCGGCGCCGCGGTGATGGCCTGCAATGGCGGCAGGTCGTTCGGGACCGCAGGAGGCTCGGACGGCAGGGCGGCGTAGGGACCGACCTGCGGCGAAATCGCGGAGAGCGAACCAGCAGTCGGAGCGGAGGTCGCAGCGGCGGGCGCCGTGGCGATGGCGACCGGATCGGCCTTCGCGGGCGGGGGCGTGACACCGTAGGTCACCGGCGCGGTGGCTGCCGACGGCTCCGTGGTAGCCACGGCACCAGCGGACGGCGAACCGCCGTTCAACACGTAGCCGTTGGGCGTCGTGGTCGTGGGATATGGCTTCGCCGCTGCGGAAGGCTTCTCGGTGCCGCCGTCAAAAGACGGCGCCGCTGCGAGCTTGGAGGCCTCTTGCTGCGGTCCGCCGCCGAACGTCCACCACGAGGGCTTCATGCCCGCGGTGCCCGTCTTGCAACCAGTCGCGCCGGCGACGAGCAGGCCACCGACCACGAGAGCCGCGGCAGACCAAGCCGGGCAACACCTTCCGGCAACGTTCACGTTCATGCGCACCTCCGCAGAAAACCGGCCGGAGACAGGCCCGCCCGGAGGTGTGGAAATAGGGGCCGCCGGGCGGCCGCGTCAACGGCAATCGCAGTCGACGCAGCCGCCGCAGCTTGCCACCCGGCCGTTATTTGCCGGCGGCCGCGAATCGCTTGCCGACCGCGTCCCAGTCGATGACGTTGTAAAATGCATTGACGTAATCGGCCCGCCGGTTCTGGTAGAGCAGATAGTAGGCGTGCTCCCAGACGTCGATGCCGAGCAGCGGCTTGTTGCCGTGCATGATCGGGCTGTCCTGGTTGGCCGTGCTCTCCACGACGAGCTTGCCCTGCGGACCGACAGACAGCCAGGCCCAGCCGCTGCCGAACCGGCCCATGGCGGCCTTGGTGAACTCCTCCTTGAAATTCGCGAAGCCGCCGAACACGGAGCGGATCGCCTCGCCGAGGTGTCCGGCCGGCTCACCGCCCTTGCCCTTGCCGATCGTCTCCCAGAACATCGTGTGATTGGCATGGCCGCCGCCGTTGTTGCGCACGACGGTGCGGATCGCCTCCGGCACTTTGTCGAGGCCGGCGATCAGGGCTTCAACCGGCAGCGCCGCCAGGTCGGCATGCGTCTCCAGTGCCTTGTTGACGTTGGTCACGTAGGCCGCATGGTGCTTGTCGTGATGGATCTCCATCGTGCGGGCGTCGATGAACGGCTCCAGTGCGTCGAAGGCATAGGGCAGGGGGGGGAGCGTGTAGGCCATGGCATGCTTCTCCGGAGGGTGGCGGAATACGGAGGCGGGATCGTACCGCACCCGTCTCCCGGCGGCAAACGCCGGGGCTGACCCTGCGGATGGGCGCGATCGCACCGCCCGCACCGCGGGCGCCGACGCTGCCGAACGTGCGAAGTGTGCCTCCCGCGGGGGCCGGCCCGACGGGGCATGAATCCCGGCGCCGCGCCGCGCCGAAGAACTGTCTGGCGGGGCGATGCATGGTCGGCAGGATGCCGGCCCCGCTCCGCACGGCCGCCGCCTGCGCGTTCCGCACGCCGCACGCCGGCGACCGCACCACCCTCGAATGGATTCGAGTCGCTTCCATGTCCCTCAACGGCAGCCAGCGCCGCGATCAGCGCCGGCGACTGGTCGTCTCCTGGAAACGCTCCAGTGGAGGCGACTCGGCCACCTCGGCCCCAGACACCCGGCCCATGGCGGCCTACGGCCCGGAAGCCCATCCCGAGAAACAGAAGGGGCCGGCCACGCTCCTGCCCATCGGAGCCGGCGGCTTGGCCGGTGCCGCGGTGGCGATCCTCGTGCCGGTAGTCGCGGCGTTGACGCTCGCCGCCGCCGGCCCCGTCTTCGGCCGACCCGTGTTCACGCTGGAGGGCAGGTTCGCCCGCAGCATGCAGGCCGCGGCCGCCTGCTTCGATCCGCGGAGCATGCAATCGCTCGCCGGCTGGCTGTCACAGGTCGCGCTCGGCGTGGCCGCCGCCGTGGCCCTGATCGTGCGGCTCATGCGGCGGCACAGGCGCGACGATTACAACGGCCGATACCGCGCCTGGGGGTGGCTGGCTGGGCTGTTCGTGATCACGTCGTGCGCGGCGGTGGTGCCCGTGGGGCCGCTGGTCGCCGCGGTGGTGACGGACGCCACGGGCGTGGCCCTCGGCCCGGGCGGGATCGGCTGGTGGGTCTGCCTGGCGGCAGTCGCCTACGCCCTCGTCTCCCTCTGGACGGTTCTGCCGCTGCACGAACGCGGTGCGACGTCGTTCTGGCTCGGACTCACGCTGATGGCGTGGGCAACGTCCGCGGGCTGCGTCTGGCTGGGCGGCGGCCGCGACTCGTGGACGATCGCCGGGCACGCGGCCTGGGCCCTGGGCGCGACGCTCGCCGCAGTCGCCATGCTCGCCGCGGCACGGTCGGTGATCCGCGAGGTGCGTGGTCAGTGCACGCCGCACGCCACCAAGGCTGAACGGCGCAAGCCCGAACGAGCGGCCGCAACGCCAGTCGTCGAAGAGTCCGTCGCCGACGAGGAGCCGGACTCCAACGCCGTCGCGTCCGACGCCGCCGGCGACGACGAGGCTGGCTTCGTCGACGGCTCCGAGCAGGAGCACCGGCACCTTTCCAAGGCCGAGCGGAAACGGCTCAAGAAGCTCGCCCGCATGAACCGTACGGCGGCATGAGGGCCGGCGGACGGCCGCGCGATTGACGTGGCGCGGCCGCCTGGCCGATAGTCTCGCCGGAGGTTCGCACCGCATGCCACAGCCCGTCGTCCGCACCCGCTTCGCTCCCAGCCCCACGGGCTACCTGCACATCGGCGGCGTCCGCACGGCGCTGTTCAACTGGCTTTTCGCCCGCCGCCACGGCGGCGCGTTCATCCTCCGCATCGACGACACCGACGCCGAGCGAAACGTGGACGCGGCCCTCGAGCCGATCCTCTCCGGGCTCCGCTGGCTGGGCATCGACTGGGACGAGGGGCCGGGCGTGGGCGGTCCGCACGCCCCCTACTTCCAGTCGCAACGAGCCGACCGCCACAGGGCCGCCGTCGAGCGGCTCCTGGAGACGGGCCACGCCTACCGTGATTTCGCCCGGCCCGAGGAGCTCGACGCCGAGCGCAAGGCGGCGCAGGCCGAGGGCAAGGCATTCCTTTACAGCCGTCGATTCGCCGCGTTCGACGACGAGACGGCCGCGCGATTCCGGGCCGAGGGCCGACAGGGCGTCGTCCGCCTGAAGATGCCCCGCGAGGGGGCGCTCGTGATCGACGACGCCGTCCGCGGGCAGGTCGAGTTCGCCTGGGAGCGGGAGCAAGACCACGTCATCCAGCGGGCCGACGGCTCCTGTCTCTATCATCTCGCGAGCGTCGTGGACGACCACGACCTGCAGATCTCCCACGTCATCCGCGCGGAGGAGCACCTGTCGAACACGCCCCGGCAGGCGTTCATCGCGGTGTCGCTGGGCTACCCGCTCCCCGCCTACGCCCATCTGCCGCTGGTGGCCGAGCCCGGCAGCCGCACGAAACTCTCCAAGCGAAAACTGGCGCAGTATCTGAAAAACGCCGACTTCAAGCAGGTGATGGACCATGGCCAGCGGATCGCCGACCGCCTCGGGCTGAAGGCCGAGGCCGACACGTTCAACCCCGTGATCGTCGACTTCTACCGCGAAGTCGGCTACCTGCCCTGGGCGATCGACAACTATCTCGCCCTGCTCGGCTGGTCGTACGACGACAAGACCGAGTTCTTCTCCCGTGAGCAGCTCATCGATCGTTTCACGCTGGAGCGGATCAATTCCTCACCGGCGAGTTTTGACCCGAAGAAGCTGTGGGCCGTGCAGGACCATTACATGCACGCCCTGTCGATCGACGAGAAGCTCACGCTCATGCTCCCGTTGCTGATTCGGGCCGGATTGCTCGCCGACCCAGCCCCGGCGGCGGCCGTGGAGACGGTCCGGCAGGTGATCGACGCCTCGGGGGACCGGCTCAAGGTGGCGGGCGACATCATCGCCTACGCCGACTTCTTTCTCGTCGACGAGCCGCCCCTCGACGAGGCGGCCGTGCAGCAACGCCTCTCGAAGCCGGGTGTGCGGCCGCTGCTGCAGGCGTTCGCCGCCGAACTTCGCACCATCGAGCCCTATGCTCCGCCGGCCCTCGAAGAGGCGCTGAGGCGCGTCGTCGAGGCGGCGGGGGTGAAGGTGGGCGACCTCGTGCACGCGGTTCGCGTCGCGGTGACGGGAAAGACCGTGGGACCGGGCCTGTACGATTGCCTGGCCATTCTCGGCCGCGACCGATCGCTGACGCGAATCGAGCGGGCCTTGCCGCGGTGCGGCTGACGCCGGCACCGGCAGGCGGATTCACTCGTCCGGCACCCCGGCTGCGGATCTCGTCAGTAGGCCGCGCCGGGTGCCGCCGGCCGGCCGTCCAGGATTCCCGCCGCGTCGCCCACACCCAGCCTGGTGCAGCCCATGTCGAGGTACCGCACCGCCTCCTCCCAGCTGCGAATGCCCCCCGCGGCCTTCACGCCCAGCCGGCCGCGCACCGCGTCGAGCATCGTGCGGACAGCCTCCGGTGTCGCGCCCCCCGCGCCGAACCCGGTGGACGTCTTCACGAAGTCGGCGCCGGCCTCCTCCGCCAGCCGGCAGGCCGCGACGATCTGGTCGGACGAAAGGAGGCAGGTCTCGAGGATCACCTTCACGAGCACCCGATGCGGCCGGGCTTCCGCCACGACCGCCGCGATGTCGGCGCGGACGGCCGCCTGATCGCCTGACCGCAGCCGTCCGACGTTGAGCACCATGTCGAGTTCGCGGGCGCCGTCGGCGATCGCCAGACGGGCCTCCAAGGCCTTGACCTCGGGCCGCTGCGCCCCGTGCGGGAAGCCGATCACCGCGGCGACGACGACGGGCGTGCCCGCCACCAGCCGGGCCGCGGCGGCCGCGTCGCACGACCGCACGCACAGGCAGCCCACGCCGCGGTCGATGCACATCCGCGCGTTACGGGCGAGGTCGGCGGCCGTGAACTCGGGCTTGAGGACCGCATGGTCGAGCATCCGGGCGACGGATGCCGTGGTGCGGCCGGTCATGAGCCGCGGTCCGGGTGCGCGGCCAGCCGCTGCAAGGCGGCGATGCCGCGATCGAGCGTCCGCTCGTCCACGGTGTAGGCGATGCGAAAATGGGTGTCGGCGGCGCCGAACACGCTACCCGGCACCACGAGGAGCTTCTCCGCGGCGACCGCCCGCTCCGCGAACGCCCGGCCCGAGCCGCCCGGCGCCTCGGGGTAGAGATAGAAGGCGCCGCCCGGCGTCTCGAAGCGATAGCTGCCCCGCAGGCCGGCCATGAGCCTGTCGCGTTTGCGGCGGCATTCGGCCAGCGGCACGTCCATCGGCGCGTCGAGCGCGGCCAAGGCGGCCCACTGGCCCACCTGCGGCGCGCAGACGAACGTGTATTGCTGGAGCA
>Ga0315904_10002912_pt1 | contig 25844 bp, 26 predicted proteins | sample LakEriMetagenome_6_FD_203529 | JGI IMG/M metagenome (GOLD analysis project Ga0315904, IMG submission 203529) | Freshwater fungal communities from buoy surface, Lake Erie, Ohio, United States - Buoy 12 MA120 | ecosystem: Environmental > Aquatic > Freshwater > Lake | place: USA: Lake Erie, Ohio...
CGTAATGCTTGATCTATTGCCGAAACTGAGAACTCCGGGAGCTGCTCAAGAGCGGTCTTAGAACGGAGCAGCACCTCTCTAGCCTTAGGTGCGTCCATGCCTTTTTGGAAGATGGCATCCATCTGCCTTTCAAGTGGTTTATCGCTTAAAAACTCCACCATCGGGGCGATCTCGGTCAGAAGCTTTACGCGCTCTTTAATATGCGGAGCGATCGCTGCGAACTGCTCTGGGGCGATCTGTACTCCGGCTGATGCGACAAAAGGAGTGGCTCGTTTGATGAACTCTTCATCGGTGAGGTTGCGGATGTAGAGGCCGTTCATCCACTCCATCTTGGTCATATCAAATACGCCACTGGCAGGGTTGATCCCTGAGAGTGAGAATTTGGCGATCAGCTCTTCACGGGTAAATATCTCCTGATCACTCCCCTCTCCTGGTGCCCAGCCGATAAGCGAAACAAAATTGAGTACGGCTTCGGGGAGAAATCCTTTCTCGCGCGCGTCGCGTGAGGTGGCAGCTCCAGTGCGCTTTGAAAGTTTCTTACCGTCTGGGCCGTTCACCGTTGGGAAATGCGCGATCACGGGAGTTTCCCAGCCGAGAGCCTCATAAAGTAAGAGATGGATCGGGGTTGAAGAGAGCCACTCTACGCCGCGTAAGACATGGCTGATGCGCATGTCGTGGTCGTCTACTACTACTGCCAGGTGGTAGGTAGGGATGCCATCACTCTTTAGTAGGACTGTGTCTCTGAGCGGAATCGCATCCCATGCGACTTTGCCGCGTACACCGTCGTTAAAGGATATGGCACGTTTCTGAGGCATCTTAAACCGAACTACATGCGGAGCGTCGGCTGAAACGTTGCGGGTGCGACAGTAGCCAGAGTATCCGGGTTGCTCACGCCGCGCCATCTGCTCATTACGCTCTCGCTCGAGCATCTCAGGGGTGCAGTCGCAACGATAGGCGAACCCTTTAGCGATCAGCTCTTCTGCCACTGCCTTGTAACGTGGCAACCGCAGACTCTGAATATACGGCGCACAATCGCCGCCAAGAGCAGGCGCCCCTTCCCAGCCCTCGCCGATCGCCTCAAGCTCTTTGGGGCTTGGGCCTTCATCGGGGCGAATTCCGAACCAAGCCAACTCTTCAAGAATAAATCGGACGGATCCGTGAACTAATCGCTCTTGATCAGTATCCTCCATCCGCAAAAGAAACCTTCCTCCGTAGTGCTTCGCTAAAAGGTATGCAAAAAACGCGGTGCGAAATCCACCGAGATGCTGAAACCCCGTTGGTGATGGGGCGAATCGGGTTCTTACTTCTTTGTTCATACGAGACCTATTCCTGCGTGAGTCTGGAACAGGAGGGCTTTCCTGTCATAACGGAGTGTCAGCTTCCTTTTTTCCTAACAGAAACCTAGTGAAATCCTAACACCTTTAGCATCGACTCGGTGATCGCGCCCGAGTACTCTTGGGGCGACCGTGCATTAGTATAGACTACCAACCCCTAAATTGCCAATTGATTCCAACTGATAAGGGGTTCATGAAAAGAGCCTCAAGGCGCGTGGATTGGGGCAGTGTGGTCCAGGTATGGATGGTTGTGGCTCTATGAATACAGCTATTTTACTCACTAAGGATGACGCAAGGGCCCGCATAGCGAAGCATTGCCTCCCGCCACTTACTTCGAGCAGGCCTACCGCCGATATCTCTTATTCGGAACTCAAAAATATCGCCCGAACCTTGCAGAAGCTTGGGCAATTAGCTTCCAACAAAGCTCTAATGGCGGAACACCCTGCTCTCGTCAGTGGTCTAACGGAAATACTCGCTCAGTACCCGAATATGGTACGCGAGCACCTTCAGCATGGGGTGGTGCGGGTAGCACGTGCTAATTTCAAGCGAATAGTCGGATTGGTTGATGGGTCAGCAGAAAAGTTGCTTGGTCGAGCGGAGAGGATCGCCGCGACTGTTGCGGCGCTCAAGCAAAATAATAAGGCATGGGATATTGATCCCGCTTGCAATGAAATGCTTAAGTTTCACGTTGAGCGTTTGAAGAGGTCGGTCTCAGTTGGTGCTCCGGAGCGGCTGGCGCGGTGAGGATTTCGGCTGTGTACCCTGGGGGCATGCAGCTAGTCCTGGGCTGATCTTCTTTTTATTTTTCGGTGAAGCGTTGGTTTTGATCGCGGCGCCCGGCGAGCGACACGCTCGCCCTCCTATCTCTTACGTGCCCTCGTGCCCAAATCACATTACACGCCGTCATTTTTTCCCATGGATGTGATCGATTGATCGGGAAGAGAAAACCTCGATCACCTCAGCATTTCAATTAACCTCTCTTCTGTTATGACTGAAACTCCTAGTTTCTGGGCGGCGTCTAGTTTTGAGCCTGGGTTCTCGCCAGCTACGACGTATTGGGTCTTTTTGCTGACCGATGATGAGACTTTTCCGCCCCACTCAAGGATCTTCTCTTCGGCTTCTTTGCGGCTCATGTTGGCAAAGGTGCCGGTTAAGACAAATGTAGCACCTGCTAACTTTTGAGCCTTGGCTTTGTCTATTTTTATCGGCTCGGGGTGAACGCCGTGCTTTAGGAGCTGATGAATAAGGGCCTTTTCAGCGTCATCTTGTAAGAATGAGGCGACCGATCGGGCTGTCTCTGGGCCGACTTCGTTAATCGTGAGAAGCTCCTCTTCGGTGAGCTGCATAAAGCGCTCTATCGTGCCGCAGTAGCGTGCTAAAACGAGTGCGGTCTTGCTTCCAACGTGACGGATCCCTAGCGCGAAGATAAAGCGATCGAGCGGTCGATGCTTACTGTCTTGGATAGCGTCGACTAGGTTCTTACTCGATAGCTCGCCCATACGAGGGAGCTGCTCAAGCTGTGTCGTGGCCAGCTCATAGATCCCTGCGAGCGCATTCACAACGTTGTGGTCAAGTAGTAGCTCGACCATCTTATCCCCTAGCCCTTCGATATCCATCGCATCACGCGAGGCGTAATGCAGGATGCGGTTATGGAGCTTTGCGGGGCAGCGCGGATTGGGACACCGAATGACTGCTTCGCCTTCAACCCGCTCTACCGCCGAATCACATTCAGGGCATGTAGAGGGGAATACAAATTCCCGCTCCTTTCCGGTTCTGGATGCGGTTACAACCGCTACGACGGCGGGAATAACATCACCCTGCCTTCGAATCACAACGCGGTCGCCGATACGTAGGCCTTTACGCTCGATCTCATCTTGGTTGTGAAGCGTTGCGCGCGACACGATCACCCCTCCAACTCGTACCGGAGTCAACACAGCTACCGGTGTGAGCGCCCCAGTTCTGCCGACTTGAACGGTGATATCCTCTAAGGTAGTGACTGCCTCGACAGGCTTAAATTTCGCTGCGATCGCCCAACGTGGAGAGCGTTGGCGAAATCCCAGTCGTTGCTGAAGCGCGGGGTCGTTTACTTTAATAACAAGCCCATCGACTTCAAACGGTAACGCATCGCGCTCCTCTTCAGCTTGGCGATACGCTTTCACAAGCGCTTCAACTCCGCGCACTGCGCGAAAGCCAGGCGAAATAGCAAAGCCTAGGTCAGCTACGGTGTGCATGACCTGGTCGAGTGGCTTGCTTGCTAGATTTGAGATTAGCTGGTGCTCGCTTTCAACGAGCCCCACGCCGTACGAGAAGAACCACAGCGGGCGCTTGGCGGTCTCTTTTGGGTCTAGCTGTCGGAGGCTGCCTGAAGCTGCGTTCCGTGGATTTGCAAAGCTCTCCTCACCTCGCGCTAGGCGCTCTTCGTTTAGGGCTTCGAACTCTTTCTTGCGGAAGAGTACTTCGCCGCGTACCTCTAAGACTCCTGTTAATGATGGGTGGTGTCTAAGCTTAAGAGGAATAGCTTTTATCGTCCTGACGTTTGAGGTGACGTCTTCTCCTGTGGTGCCATCACCACGGGTCGCGGCTCGCTCAAGCACTCCGTCTCGATACGTTAAAGCGACTGCAACGCCGTCAAATTTACATTCAACGGTGTATTCAATCTCGTCGCGCTCGATTCCCTCCTTGGCGAGAAATCGTCTGACCTGTTGATCAAAGTCACGTAGCTCCTCTTCGTTCATGGCGTTATCGAGAGAGAGCATCGGGATGGCGTGTCGAACGGTGGCGAAGCCTTCGAGTGGCTTGCCGCCTACGCGTTGGGTCGGTGAATCGGTGCGGATGTACTCTGGATGTGACTGCTCGAGCTTTTGAAGCTCCCTAAAGAGCTGGTCGTACTCGGCATCGCTTATGGTTGGTTGTGAGAGGACGTAGTAGCGGTAGGCATGCTCGTTTAATTCAGTAACGAGGGAGTCGATCCTCTGCTGCGCGGTGTGTGAAGCTGATGGGGGGTTCATACAGAGAGGCGCTACCTGATGGACTACTTTTTAACGTAGACAAAGAAGGAGCACTGCTCCCCCTCGCCTTCGCTGCGTGAACTTAACTCGAATGAATCTTCAAAGCGAGGCAAGTGCGCATCGCCCTCGTGCTTTCCACGGATAACCGTAAGGTGAACTTCGTCGCACATCGGTAGGAGCGCTTTATACAGTTCAGCCCCGCCGATCACCCACACTGTCTTCGACGCAGCCAGCGCGGCATCCTGAGCGACACGCAGAGCCTCATCAGGGGATGAGGCGCTTAAGACTTCTGGTGGTAGAGATAGCTGTTCAGGGTGGCGCGATACAACCACATTGGTGCGATCAGGCAGAGGTCTTCTCTTCGCGGGTAATGAATCCCACGTTTTCCTGCCCATCACTACAACGTGATCCTTTGTGAGCTTTCGAAAATGCGCCAAATCTTGCGGAACATCCCACGGAAGTGCTCCTTGTCGACCGATCACTCGATCTTCATCCATCGCCACTACTGCTGCTACTTTCGGTTTCTGCATCATACGGCGATATCAAACTGGATACGCTCGTGGGGATTATATCCTTCCAGAGTGAAGTCTTCGTATGAGAATCCAAAGATATCCTTTACTGCTGGGTTTATCTTCATCACTGGAAGCGAACGCGGCTCGCGCTCGATTTGAATTAGCGCCCCTTCAACGTGATTTGAATAGATGTGAACGTCTCCAAAGGTGTGTACAAACTCGTACGGCTTTAGTCCGGTTACCTGCGCCACCATCATTAAAAACAATGAGTAACTTGCGATGTTAAATGGCACCCCTAACATCAGATCAGCTGAGCGCTGATACAGCTGCAGGCTTAGCTTATCTCCTGAAACGTAAAACTGAAAAAGGGTGTGGCATGCTGGCGGCGCGACCTCGGGTAGATCGGCTGGATTAAATGAGATTACAACGATGCGCCGGCTGGTCGGGTTTGTTTGAATTGTGTCGATCGCTTTCTGGATCTGATCGACTTTGCCGCGTGGGCCTTCCCACGAGCGCCACTGCTTTCCGTACACGGGGCCTAGCTCGCCGTCGGAGTTGGCCCACTCGTCCCAGATTGAGACCTTATTCTCTTTGAGATACTTGATATTCGTGTCGCCCTTTAAGAACCACAGCAGCTCATAGATGATCGACTTAAGGTGAACTTTCTTGGTGGTGACGAGCGGGAATCCTTCTTCAAGGTTAAAGCGCATCTGACGGCCAAATACTGAATATGTGCCAACGCCTGTTCGGTCGGGACGAACAAGTGCGCCGTTCTTCTCAACTCCAGCTTCCGGTTTGCCGTTTTCAAGCACATCGCGAACGAGGTCTAGGTACTGTTTCATGAGCGAATCCTGTCCAAATAAGCCGCGGGAGAGCATACTTCTAGGGGGCTATATTCTCAAGCGGTAACCGACGGGCGTGGGGGTTACGCCAGTACCTTTGAACAAAAGATAACCTCTGGCCCAAGTGCGGCTAGGCAGGCAAAGGATAGGGTATCTGGCTCGGTAAAGACATCAACACACATCTGCTCGGCCTGATGCAGGGGTTGTGTGTCGGGGAAACCTTCGCCGGCAACCACCTCAAGGTGCTGAAAGAGCAGGGTCTCGTTAAGGGTGGTCAGTGGGCGCGAGAAGGCGGCGATTGTATCCCCGGGTTGGAGCGAGACTGAGGCAATCTCGACATCGATAATCGAATTTGAGCCCACGAAAGTCTGGCGCTGGTTAAAGGCATCGGGAGAGAACTCGGGCACATCCCCTACCACTGAGCGGTCAATTCCTTCGGTTGAGAAGAGTGGGAAGAGCTGCTTGTGGCGAAACAGGTATACGCTCCCCTGCCCGACCCGCGCGGCGGCAAACCTCTCACCCTCAATCGCTAATCCAAGTAACGATGCAGCCATGCGGCCGCCAGCGGCTAACTTATGGCCAAAGCTGTAGACAGAGGAGTTAGCGAGCCGAAAGGCCTCCTCAAGCACCCAGACGGCAGAGTCTTCGTCAGCACTAGGGTCTGCTGCCGGAGAACCTGACTTTTCGTAGCAGGAGAGCACACCCTTAACAAAGTGTTCAATCGCTAGCCTGTACGCGACCTGCGATCCGACACCCTCTATCACGGCTGTAGCACCGGCGAACACCAGTTGTGCCGGGCGCAGCAGCGGATTGAGCGCCACAAATGCCGAGGCATCCGTGACCGCTTCACGACCGCGGAAGATGTCACAATCGAGACGGGTTAATGCCATGTGCCCAGTTAAATCCTGTTGTGTGTTTAGGCTAGATCCCTCTGCCGCAAGCTCACCAGAGGCCCTATGTGGGCTCTAGGTTGGCCCACGCGGGCCAAAAGTGTCGCAGAGGACCTTCTCCCCGAATGAACCCAGAAGCACAGCCAACAGCTACCAGGCGACCTGCGTAAGTTACTCCTTTATTAAATCGGCGTAGAGGCTGCTTTGCAACGGTGAATTTGCTCTTTTGGGAGCGGTTTGAAAGGTTGTACACGCCCCGGGCAAGTAGTAGTATCGCGGCGCACCTGAATCGATGCAGACAGAGCGGCTCAAACGCTCTCTGCGCTTTGGAGAAGCCACATTATGAAACCTATGCGCCTACTCTTTGCTCTTACCGTTTCGCTCTGCGTTGCAACAGGATTTGTGGGCTGCTCAAAGAAAGGCGCAGATAAAGCTCAGGCCGGAAACAACCCACTGCTCTCAGAGCCGCTACTCCTTAAGCTTCCAGCTACAACTGGAGTATTCGCGGTGATGGATCCTGGCGGCCCCGGATATCAGCTTTTTAGAAATTCTCCGTACAGTGGTCCTGCTGATGCCAGGACTGCTTTTGAAAATCTGATCTCTCAACTGAAAGATAATGGCACTTCGGATGATATCATCCAAATGCTACGCCGGCTGTTTGATGCGGTTGTAAAGATTGGGCTTATCTCGCCTGAAGGGAAATACGCAACTGAGAAGGTACTGTCGCGAGTGGTATTGTTTGCAGGCGCCACTGGCGATGCAAACATTCCGGTTGACCTAGGGCTTTTCGCAAGCGCTGCAAAGGGGTGTGACTTTATCGAGAAAAGTAAGATTCTCAGACAGGTCTTAGCCGATTCAAAGCTCCAAGTCTCTAACGAAACCATAAACGGGGCCGAAGCCTTCTCGATTTCAGCTCCGAATGGTGCAGCAAAGATATTTCTTGCGGCCTCCAAGTCAGTTTTTGGCGCTGCGCTTTCGCGCTCTGGTGTTGAGGGGCTCTTCTCTTCAAACAACACCGACACTCTGGCAAAACTGCAAGCTCTTCCGGAATATAAGCGCGCCACAGATTCGCTCGGTAAATCAGAGCAGCCCCTTGTGTTTGCGTTTGCAGCGCTCACTCGACTTGCTCCCCTACTTGAGAAAGCAGCTACGTTAGACGAGTCTGGGCAGTTTAAACCAAGCGAGCTGCCGATCGAAGCGGTCGCCGCGCAAAGCAGCTTTCCGCGCGAGTATGTGCACGATTTTGGCGCCGCTGTAACTCCACGAACTGAGTCTCAGGCCAAGATGTTCAAAGCGCTTGAGGGTAGCTCTTTACCTGCTTCTGCTTTAAAGCTCCCAAGCGATACAGCCTTCTCGCTTTCTTTTGACGGTCGGGCTCTGGGCAAAGTTGAATCGCTGATTGAAAACCTCAAGGCAAAAGGCAGCCCAGATGTTATCGAGCAAGTTAAAAATCTTGAAGGCTTCACTCTAGGATTACGCAACAACTCAAGCGGCTCCCCTGTACCCGACATATTTTTTGCAATCGATAGCGGAAAGCGAGATGCGCTTAACTCTGCACTTGAGTCAACGCTCGGTGGAGTGATGTCTATGACCGGGCAGAATGCAACCTGGCAGAGTAAAGAGATCGCGGGCACGCAGACTAAGTTCTTCACGACTTTGATCGGCGCGGGGGCGTACATAAGTGCTCCGAAGGATTCTCACTCGCTGCTCCTCGGTAGCTCAGAGGCAATTATGAAGGACCTCCTCAGCGCCCAAACCGGCAGCTCAAGCAGCTTCTCGGCAAACCTCGCTCCTACTATGGCTAAACAGCTCTCTGCAGCAAATTTGGCCGTCTTCTACTTCAATTTCCAGAAAGTTGCTGACGTAGTTGATGCGGTAAAGAGTACGCTTGCGATGTTTACAGGCGGGAACTCTGAGCTTAATGCGGCGCTTGATTCCGCCAATATACGCTCATGGGGCATGGCTGCTGGGAGCATATCGTACTCTCCGGGCGTTCTCTCTGCGCACTCAAGCTTTGCTGCGTCATCCGCTAAGTAGAATTGCTACTGTTCGCATAGCTGCACACACGTGAAGAACACAGTGCGCCCGTGGCATTGTACGCAGTGGCGGATATTACGAGCTTGCGTGCGCTGATTCTTAAATCAGAACCCTCTCAATAAATCCCCTCATCTTAATTCGGGAAACCGCAAAACAATCTGTGGGGATTAAGACAATGAACAGCCTGGCTCAGATACTTGATATTGCTAGTAGAATTGACCACCTCGCAAGCTGTGCCGAATGGATTGCCCGTGAGACCGTGCACACTGATAACTCTGTTTCACAAACTGGAACTTTAATATCAGTGCTTGCCGAAGATATCCGCGAAAAGATTACCAATCTTGTCTCTGAGTTAGAGCAGTTGGGAACTTTTGATGGCTCACACTAAGGGATCCTCGTCCTTAGCAGCATCTAAAGAGCAATAAATTTAAGATGTTAACTTAGGTAAAAGCGCCTTCAGGTAGCCCCTGTAGGCGCTTTTTTTTTACTACATAGCCTCTCAAACCACTCCTTTTTGCTGAACCAGACCCGCACTTCTGCCGGATATGGGGATAGTGCGCTATAAAACTAGCGTTTTGAAAGCTGCCCTGCTAAAGCAGCAGTAAGTACGAAGGAGTGGGATGAAAAACTTAGCTGTACAAATTCTTCCTTGGGAATCTGAAAGTCCAGCGCGCACGTTGGATCTTACCCCTCAAAACGATGATACCCGTGTTCAGCACCCTTCCAAGAGAGTAATCGCTCTGGTGGCTGTGTTAATCGGATTACAGGTGCTTGATGGCGTCTTAACCCTCGCCGGTATGCACACCTTTGGACTAGGGGCGGAGGGCAATCCTCTCTTGCGTGGACTGATGAATTCGATCGGCCTTATTCCGGGGTTGCTGGTTACTAAATTGCTCTGCATCGGCGTGATTATCGGGCTCTACTCTCAGATTACAAAAGTGCGTTGGTTGCCGACCGCTCTGACAGCAGTAGCGGGGCTATACACGTGCTGCGCGATAATCCCCTGGTCTATATTGCTTATAACCCAATAGCCTGGGATCGCTGCCTATAGCGCGTTCTTTTTTACCTAACATGAACGTGGCCTGGCAATATTTGCAAACTGACGTTTCTTTTAACGTATCATTCTCTGGGTTTTCTCGCCGGAAAGCCTGCTGGAGTTGTATTTCTTGAACGAGTATCACTAATGAGTCTATGATACGGTTGGTGATTCAGAGAGGCTAAAGAGTATAGCTAGAGTTACTTATGCGTGTAACAAAATGGGGAGAGTGTGGGATCCTGTGCTCACTGTATCTCGCCAAACAGTACAATAATGGAACCACCGGTGCGCTTGAGATCGCCTCTAGCCAGGGACTCGACGTTCAATACACTCAGCAGATCCTACAACGCCTGAGAAAAGGCGGGCTAATCGAAAGCGAGCGCGGACCCAAGGGTGGATACAAACTCTCCCGCGCTCCGGAGCTTATTACACTGAAAGATATCCTCTACGCCGCCGAGGGCGACACGTTTCAGATTATCTGCGATTATGCGCCGATTCATCCCGACGCAGGTGATTCAACTCATTGCTCAACCAAAGAGAGCTGTGGGCTGCACGGTGTCTGGCAGGACTTACGCACGGCGATCGATAAACTTCTCGAAGAGCGCACTCTGCGCGATCTGCTTGAGAAAGCTCCCCCTGAACAGGGATTAGTGCAGCTTGGCTCAAACAACCGATCAGGCTAGCGAGTAGTTGTGGCCTGCCCGAGCGCTGGCAGAAAAGTGTATTTGAGAAGCCTAGCCTCTCCGCCACGACGAATCTCAATAGTGGCGTTATTTTCATTAGCAAGAAGCTGTACAAAAGCTGGAAACTGCGCCGGGTCCTTGATCAGATATCGATTCGCGGCAACTATAATATCTGCGTTCTCCAGACCGAGCAGCGAGTACACTCCAAACTCATTAATGTCAAAGATTCGATATTCGTAACTTTCAGTAGTTGAGACCGATTGAAAGACAGGTACGAGTCGGATCGGGTTCTCTTTAATTTTGGTAAGCGCGTCCTTCAGATCTCGTCGCTGAATATTGTAGGAAATAACCTTCTGAACGGGGGGGATCGGGCGAATATCTTCGATAAACTTAGGCGAGCGCGGCCCCCTCGGACCACATCCGGTAGCACAGGAAACTGCGACCAGAACCGATATCAAACTGAAGAATATCTTTGGCATACCTATCATAATCCCACCTCGCAGAACTGCTCTACTGAATCCTTATCCATGCGATGATACTTAGCTCGCTCGGCCACGACAATTGCGCGCACCTGTTCGTAGGTTGAATCAAGATCGCGATTAACCACGAGGTAATCGATCTGCCCGATCGCACCGTGAAGCTTAAGCAGCGTGCGATATTCCTCTTGGGCGGTCGAGAAGCGTCGCTTAAGCTCGGCTGGATCGACAGTTCCCCTGGCCAATAGACGCTGCTTGAGCTCTGCAAACGAGGGCGGGACGGTGAAAATCGTCACTGCATTCTCAGGGAATTGCCGCTTGAAGTTGAGCGCACCGCGAATATCGATCTGAAACAGGAGATCTTTGCCGCTCTCGATTCCCTTAATCAAACTAGATTGCGGGGTACCATAGAGATTACCATGCGTCTCTTCCCACTCGAAAAACTCCCCCTTCTCACGTCGAGAGATAAACTCCTCGCGCGAGATAAAGTGGTAACTCTTACCGGGAACTTCATTTGGTCGAGGCGGGCGGGAAGTTACGGAAGTCGAATACTGCAAGGCCTCAGGAAACTCCTTAACCAGTCGATCACAGAAGGTGCTTTTACCTGATCCGGCTGGCCCCATAATCACAAACAAAATACCTTTGCGTGTTATATTTCGAGCTGCCGCATCCATAGTGTCACTCAACATTTTGAACCTGCTCTCTAATCCTCTCCAGCTCTGCTTTGGCCTGAACCACATAGCCCTGCACCACAGCATCTTGAGCCTTTGAGCCGATCGTGTTGAGCTCACGCCCAATCTCTTGGGTGATAAAATCCAGCATTCTCCCCACCCCGTCTTTGTGGCCCTGTTTGAGGATTGAGGCGAATTGCGTTAAGTGAATCTCCAGTCGAGCAAGCTCCTCACTGACATCGACACGGTCAGCAAGTAGCGCGACCTCAAGTGCTAAGCGCTCTGGATCGGCCTTTACCTCAGGAGCCAGCGCAGAGACTCTCTCAAGCAGCCGCTCTTTAAGTCGCACTGGGGCGCCACACATCTGCGTCGAGATCGACTGTCTCACAGCACTAAGAGAGCCAAGGCGCGGCTCGATGTCCGCGACAAGACCCACACCCTCCGCTCGGCGTGCTTCAAATAAGGCACTACTAGCCTGCGTCATCAGCTCGCGCACAAGCGCTAGCTCGGCTTCAGATAGCTCTTGCAACTCAATTGATCCAAGCCCCTCACGCATCACTACTGCGCCAATAAAATTAGAGAGGTCGTCGGTCTTGGCGCCGTAGCGCTTGCATGTCGATACGTAAGCTGCGATCTGCGAATCTATCGCCTCGTTTGCAAACTGCGGGACCGCTACACCCTGTGCCGCACGGCGATTGACCGTAATATCGATCCGTCCTCGACTGTGGTGCTTCTGAAAGATGCTTTTCACATCTCTCTCAAGGCTACCGATCTTGGGGAGCCCCTTGAGCGTAACCTCAAAAAAGCGGTGGTTGACCGCTTTGACTTCTATATCAAAATCACCGGATGGCAGAGAGCCGCTGACCTTTGCAAACCCGGTCATGCTCTTCACCGCAGTTGAGCTCTGATTAGAAGCCATCGATGATTAAAGCTCCCACTTTGATACCTGCTCGCGCAGCTTATCGAGCTTTATCGCCGCGGTACCGATCTCTGAGACCACAATACCTGCTGCGATATTCGCCAAGACTCCCGCATTTACCGGCGTCGCCCCCACCGCAAGAGCAGCTGTGAATACTGCGGTTACGGTATCTCCCGCTCCGCTCACGTCGAATACTTCCTGCGCAGCGGTCTCAAGATGGAGACCCTCGGCGCTCCCTCTGCGGCGCAGCACCATTCCACCCTCACCGAGAGTAATAACCATCATCTCGGAATTCCACTTCTCTAGTAAGATCTCGGCAACTTTAAAGGCATCCTCGACCGATTCGATCTTACGGCCGGATGCAGCTTCAGCCTCTTTGCGGTTGGGTTTAGCGACGCTCATCGCGCGGTAATTCTCGTAATTAGCTGGATGGGGATCAACAAATAGAGCTCGGGAGCTAAGGCCTAGCTCCCCACTCTGGTACAGCTCAGCAAAGGCTGCGAGCATCTGTTTTGTGACAGCGCCTTTGCCGTAATCTGAAAGGATCACCGCCTTTGTCTGTGAGATCCCTGCACGCACAACTTCAGTGAGGGCGTTCGAGATCGAATCAGCGATCTCACCTCGCTGCTCACGATCGATCCGCACGATCTGCTGGGTGTGGGCGATGACGCGAGTTTTTAAAACAGTCGGACGGGAAGGATCAACTAATATCCCCGCTGCATCTGCTCCAGACTCAGCAAAGAGGTCAAGCATCCGCTTGCCCTCCATATCATCTCCGATTACTCCGCACGCAACGGGTCGAGCGCCGATTGTGGCCAGATTACGCACCACGTTTCCGGCACCACCAAGACGATCCTCCATGCGCACAACTTCAACCACTGGGACCGGCGCTTCGGGGGAGATGCGCTCTACCCTTCCCCAGGTATAACGATCAAGCAGCAGGTCGCCAACTACCATGATAGGAGTGCCGGCCATCTTATCGATAATGCCGAGCAGCTCTTTTTTGTCTCCGAGTTTCATATGTTATCTATAGCAAGAGCGGCTCAGGGACGCTACCTGTGTTGCCTTCCAGCTAACCCAAAAACCGGGCTACATGCCCATAAACCGACTCTGGAGTAATAAGCTTCATACAAATCTTGCCCAGACCCGGACACACGCGCCGCTTGCACGGCGAACACCCTACCTGAGATGAAAGCGCCAAAGCCTCGCTACCTCGTGGAGTATTGCGCAACGCCGGGGTTGGCCCAAATAAGGTCACATGCGGGGTGCCAACGGCTCCAGCGATATGACCAGGCCCCGAATCTGGTCCCACGCACACTCTGGCGCCACGAATTACAGCCACCAACTCTGCCAGGGTCGTGCGGCCCGCCAGATTCACAATCCGGACCCCAGAGGCGATCTTTTCAAGCCGCTCGGCCATGGCGACCTTTGACTTGTCGGATAAGAGAACTACTGTCCGGCCCGCTAAAAGCCGAAGCAACCCAGCATAACCCTCCTCAGGCCAGTCCTTTGAATCCCACGATGAGCCCAAGATGCAGGCCACGTACTCCCCTACCAACTCGGAAGCCCACTCGGAGGTAACATTCTCTAGCCGAACCCCATCAAGCCCCGAAGAGATTGTCGTCGGCAGTTCAATTCCCAACTTGGCCAGGAACCTTTGATAGTGCTCAACTTTGGAGAGCCCCTCTCCATGAGCTTCAACGTATTCGGTGTTGAAGATCCAATTCCCTTCTTTTGCATCTTTTCGATGAAACCCGATCCGACGAGGCGCGCCAGAGAACCACGAGAACAGTCCACTTTTTGAGTGTCGCTGTAAATCAAGCGTTACATCGAATGAGCGCTTCTTGAGCTCTTTACGCAAGGCGAGAACTCCCCGCACACCTTTTGGTCGATCAAAGATAACGATCTCATCAATACGCGGGTGCAGCTTCAAAATCCCTGCACTCGCCGGCTCAACGAGCCACGTTATGCGCGAATGTGGTTGCGCTGTTTTCAGCGCATCGACCAAATACATTCCGCGCACGACATCTCCAAGCGCTCCCATGAGAATAAAAAGGTAGCTGGTACTGCCATCAGCGCCACTACTCATGGTAGCTCCGCAGGGTCAACGAGATCATCTCGGATAGAACCGGTGATAGGCCATGCTTGATAACCGCTCGACGCCAGCGACGCAGGTACAGATCCCGTAATGCCTGCGCGCTACCTTTAAAATAGTGCGCCTTGTCAAAATCAACCACATGCACCGTACCATCAGGAGTCACAAGAACATTCCCCGGGTGTAGATCGACGTGCAGCACCCTGTTTCGGATTAACAGCATCAGCTGCTCGGCAAACGCGTTCATAGCGCGATGAAGCTCTTCGACATCGTCTCTCTGGATCTCGACTAACGTTCTGGCATCGACAAGCTCTTCCATCACCAGCCACGTCCCATAGACTATCGCTCCACGCTTGATAATCGCTAATGGCTTTGGCGCATTAACCCCGAGCGCCCGTACACGCTCAAGCATTTCAAACTCGATCTGCGAACGAGCCTTTCCACACGCAACAAACCTGCCGGCAGTGACTGAGCGCAGCAAACCACCGTGCGAGTAGTGCTTTACGAATATCCTTCCTATCCCTGTCAGCTGATATACACACGACTGGCTGCGGCCCCCAAGCACCGACCGCGCCGGCACATCACACCCAGCAAGTAACATCTGAATAAGCTGAGTGGCTTGCTCCTCAGTGATCACGGAGCGACTCGAAATTACGTATGGCCCCCTCACAATGTGGGTGAATTCGGGGAGAGTTTGCTCAATAACTACACTTTCAGTCATACGGATTCTTACATCACACAATGTGCAGCGAGCTGCTTGCGCATCTACGCTTTGAGTCATCGAGCGCAAGCGCATCAAACGCCCGCAGCACTTCGCTACTGGAGACCCCTTCCATACAGGCTCTGGTGCCGGTTGGGCACCTACGAGAACCGTGTCGTCGACACGGCTTACAGAACAGATCGCTCTTTTCTACCACGATTGCGCGATTCTTCCAGGGGCCAAATCCGAACAATGGCGATGTCGCACAGAAAACTGCCACCGTTGGCACCCGAGTTGCGGATGCAAGATGCAGCGCCAAACTATCATTACACACCACAGCCTTAGCGTGACGGATGAGGTAGATCAATTCAAGCATATTTGTGCGTCCGCACAGATTGAGCACAGCCCCCTCAGACAAACCAAGGTCCTGGCACACCTCACCACACACGGCACTATCATCTGGCGCTCCTACCACAGCGACTCGATACCCTTTACCCACAAGAGCTCTGGTAACCTCGCGAAAACCGCGCGTTGACCAACGCTTTGTCTCCCAGGCACTACCCGGAGAGAGCACGACAAATGGTTGCGGCGCGGCCAGATACCCACTGATGGTGGCAGAAACTTCATCAAGCGATATATCTGGAACTCTGAGCGAGAAAAAATTAGACACGGGGACGGGCCCGCTTCGAGTCAGCGAGGAAACCTCTTCGTGAATATCGTTCGATAGATCGGCGGATATAAGCTCTAAACAGCGAACCACCTCGTGAAAACGCGGTGTCTTGTGCACTCGACGAGTGTAGAGAAAAGAAAGTAAAGAGTCGGTGTACCCAACCCGTGTTGGGATCCCCGCGCGCCACAGCAAGAGGCTCGTGCGCGGCGAGCGGTGAAACGAGTACGCGAGATCGAAATTCTTTGCGCGCAACTCCTCGGCGAAGCGCTTAATTCCGCTCCAACCAGAGAATTCCCCTCGCCGATCGAAGACAATCGTCTCATCAACGTAAGGATCGCGCTTTACGAACTCAACAAATTGCCGCGGGATCAGGGCTGTAATGTGAATTTCTGGAGAACTGCGTTTGAGGGTCTCAAAAACTGGTGAGGTTAGCACGATGTCGCCAAAATAACCCTTGGGAACTATCAAAACCCGCTTCGCCACACCTTACCCTTTCCTCACACCACTTCGCTAGAGGCTCGCCGTTACCAAGTCTACGCCGCCGCTTCTTGGATCACGGGGAACCTTGGCGCCTTCTTTGACTCGGTCGCCAACTGCCCACAGGCAGCTGCAATATCGGCACCCTTTGACCATCGAATAAACGCCTGCAACCCCTGCGAGTTGAGGTAGCGCTGCCAGGTAAAGACCCACTCTCGTGAGGGAGAATCAAACCCAAGACCAGCGTTATCGTTATACGGGATCAGATTTATCTTAACCGGAAGTCCACGCATCATCTGCGCGAGTCGACGCATATCATCGTTGGTGTCGTTGATACCACCGAGCAGCACGTACTCCATCGTGACCTTCTTGCGAGGTCCAACTGGGAAGGCCTTCACGGCGTCGAGCAGCTCTGCTATCGGAAAACGTTCGTTGATCGGCATGATCTGAGCGCGGATCGGATCGGTTGTTGCGTTTAGCGAAACAGCTAAACTAACTGAGACATCGCTGGCAGCTAACTTGCGAATCGCTGGAACCAACCCGACTGTCGAGACCGTGACCTTGCGCGGAGACATGCCGTATCCGTGCTGATCGGTTAGATTTCGCACTGCGCGAGTGACACCATCGAAGTTGTGAAGCGGCTCTCCCATCCCCATGAACACTATATTCTGGAATGAGTCGCCAAAATTCTTTGCATCTTCGATAACACCATTCACCTGACGTAGGATCTCGGAAGTTGAGAGGCTGCGTTTAAGCCCCATCGTCCCAGTGCGACAAAACTTGCACCCCATAGCGCATCCCACCTGCGAAGATACGCACAGCGTCATGCGGTTGGGCTGTTTAATCATTACTGACTCAACAAGATCCCCACCCTCGACCTCAAACAAATACTTACGAGTTCCATCAGTGCTGATGCGGCGCTCGTGGATACGTGCTTTGGGAAAGATAAAGCTTTCAGCCAATTTACTGCGCAGATCACGGCTAATGTTGGTCATCAGATCAAAGTCAGTAACACCCTTGCGATAGACCCACTCAAAGAGTTGCGTGGCCCGAAAAGCGCTGGCGTTAAACTCCGTCGTGAGCAGATCGACGAGCTCAGAGTAACTAAAGTTGTAAAAATCTCTGATCGTCTCGCTCACAACACACCCGGAAGCGACTTTTGACTACTTAAGCTCAGGGAAGAAGAACTTCACCTCGATGGCAGCGTTCTCTGCACTATCGGATCCATGAACTGCATTGGCAGCGATGCTCTCAGCGTAAAGTGCGCGGATGGTTCCTGGGTCTGCCTTCTTTGGGTCAGTGGCTCCCATCAGCTTACGGTTAAGGTTGACGGCATCGTCTCCCTCTAACACTGACACCAACACACGGCCTGAGCACATGTAATCGATCAGTTCGCCATAAAAAGGACGGTCCTTATGAACGATGTAGAACTGTCCAGCCTGCTCTGGAGTCATCGACATCATCTTGGCAGCCACGATGCTTAGTCCGGCCTCCTCAAAATGATTCAGGATCTTACCGATAATGTTACGTGCCGTTGCGTCCGGCTTGATGATTGAAAGCGTACGTTGCTTTGCCATATATGCATTCCCTTTTGGACCAATTACAAGCGCTGTAAGCCACCTCTGGCGACTCTTAGTTTTGCGCTCTCTGCTCCGTTGTCAAAGCGGAGCACATAACAGGCTTTATCAGCCTAAGACCGCAATATTATACTTTTTTTGGGAGATTTACTCAAGCGACCAAGGGTAAAAACGGAAACGCCGTTTGCTATAAGCGCTCTGCAACTACCTGACTTAACTCTACAACTCTGGGGCTACTATTATTTTGAGCGAGCGTCCCGCGCTTTTCGCTTCTTGGTCAAGGCACGCGCCACCAGTGGTGGGACCATGTTGGAAACATCCCCACCCAACAGCGCCACCTGCTTTACGATCGTTGAGCTGATGTAGGCGTGTTCCTCTCTCGCGCTTAAAAAGAAAGTTTCTATCGATGGGTCAAGGGTGCGGTTGATAAGCGACATCTGGGCTTCGTAATCAAAATCCGAGATAGCCCGTAAGCCCCTAATAACCACGCGACTCTTTACGCTCTTAACAAACTCCACCAGCAGGCCGCTAAAGCTCACTACAGATATCTTGCCCCGATATCTAGCAAACTGCTGCTCGATCAGCGCTACCCGCTCCTGCTCGCTAAAAAGCGAATGCTTAGCTGGATTGATCAGCACCCCCACTACCACTCGGTCGAAGATGCTCAGCGAACGGGTAATGATATCAACGTGTCCATTCGTAAGCGGGTCAAACGAACCGGGCACCACCGCCACTTGAGTCGGGGTATACCTTTTACGCGCAGGTGTTCGAGCCATACTTTCTCCCTACAGGCCCGAACTTTCCTCGCTGCGGCCCTACCCTCTTCTACCTCATACAGCCCAGTCGATTCCACCCCAAAAAAAACGCAAAAAGTAGTGACATGTAGCCCTGTGAGTTGCAGACTACGGGGGCTGGCGCTAAAGCGCCGCGGTTATGGAAATCATCGGGTATGGAACTCTCACGCTTAGCATCGAAACAGAAACGGTATCGGGATATCTTACTCTTTACCGAGAAGGAGCTCACCGATCTGCACCTCAAGCCGAAGCTCCTCAACACTCTTGCTGCGTATCGACTGGCCCTCGCCGATTGCTGGAAGAAACAGGCAGTCGACGCAGATGACGCTGCCAGGATCGACTCTGTCGAGCGGGACCTTGACTCCCTCTACAATCAAGCTCGCTTACGAACCGCTTCTAAATAAGCACTAAGACATGGCAACAAACCTCGACCCCTCACACACACTAAGCTCCCGCTCCCCGATTCGCGAGCAACGTGCATCGGTGTTGTTTATGGTGTTTCTTCTGGTGGTATCGGGATTGACAGCGACAGTCGTTGGCTACCGCGTTAAATCGGCTGATATCGATCGCAAGGCGCAGCTTTTAAAAACATACGAGCAGCTCGGGGGTTCTTACACTCAGGTGCTCTCGCTTGGTAGCTCCATTCCCCTTGAATCGCTCACTCCCGAGCAGCAGACCTTTGCGCTCGCGTACGAAGTTAATTCACGTGTGCGCGCCCACGGCTTGTATCGAGTTTTGGAAACCACTCCACCCGTACTGATGCAGAAGAGCATCGAAAGCCTATACTCTATCGACGCGACCGAGTCTGCTCACAGCACAGAAGATGCATGGCGGGCGTATCAGGAACCGGTCAGCACAGAATCAACCGTAAAGAACATGAATCCAAAAGCCGCCAGGTTTGCGCGTCAGTACGATCGCTATCTCGCCAGGGATACAGAGGTGAAGCTCTTTACATACCTGCGAGATCATCGCCAGGCGATCGAGAAGTAGCCTGGCCTACGTGGAAAGCTCTGCCTAGACGTGGTAAGCGAGTAGCTGCGTGCAGCTACTCGCTACTCACCACAATCCTAGAATTTACTTGGTCTTTTTAGCTACGGGCGTCTTCTTAGCAGCTGTTGGAGCGCTGGTGGTGGCAGGCCTGGTTGAGCGCGCTGCTCTGTGAGTACGAGTCTTACCGTAGGATCCCTTGAAAATCTTACCTCGACGAGTACGCTTATCTCCTCTTCCCATACATTCCCCCGTAAAAAAACACCGCCTGGAAAAGCCGCCCAAAAAACAGACTGCGCGATTATCAGCGATAATCGCAAGCCCGCATCTTGAGTCGCTCTATTATCACCGATTGGTGATACAACTAGCGTTGAAAACCAAAGCATACCGATTTACACTTTGACTTTACAATAACAATTTTTCCGAGCAGCACAGTTTTGGAGAGTATGACCACACTGATTACCCCACTTGAGATACGCAGAGCCGGCTCACACGGCTTAACGATAGCCTGGTCGGATGGCAAAACCCAGGAGCTTGCAAGTGAGGTCCTGCGGAGGAACTGTCCCTGTGCAGGCTGTCGCGAGGCCCGCGGCGATGAAAGCCACGCCAAACCCCTCACGGGCGAAAGAGCCCCTGGAAAGAAGCGCTCGCTTGCTATCGTTCAAAATACACTTCAAGAAGAGCTTGATCTATCAGCGATATGGGGTGTGGGACAGTACGCTATTGGGATCCGCTGGGGAGACGGTCATGACAGCGGTATCTACACCTTTGAGTATCTGAAAAGTCTTGAACAGAGTTAGGTTGTTTTCTCTGGCTCGCCAGTTCCACCAGCGCCACCAGCGCCACCAGGACCTCGTCCGCGAACCTCTGCAATACGACGAACGATGCGACCCTTTGAAAGATCGTATGGGGATATCTCAACAACTACCTTATCGCCTGGAAGAACCCGGATGTAGAACTTGCGCATCTTGCCCGCTAAGTGAGCAAGCACCTCGTGGCCATTATCACACTGCACTCGGAATGCGTTAGGAAAGCACTCCTTGACTACTCCGTTTAACTCGATTGCGTCCTTTGCCATGCGTCCTTACGTTTTTACTTCTTTCCTGCCCCACTTCCTTACAAGGTCTAGCCCGTCAGAACCTGCGGGCAGCGCCTTGGGGATTTTTGTGGTCAACCCTTACAGCCCTTTAAACGCCAATAGGTTACCCCTAAGCCGCACCCTAAAGCAACTCATCACCCGTTTTCGGAGCCTGTCTTGGGTTAAAACACACTAATTCTCGGTAAATGGCCCGATCCTTCTAAATTTCTCGTAGCGCTTGGCGATCAGCTCTTTTACCGCCATCTTAGCTAGCGGCTCAAGGTTTCGTACTAGAGCAGCCCGTAGCAGCTCAGCCGCCTCTTTGTGATTACTGTGAGCGCCTCCCACAGGCTCTGGCACTATATCATCAATCAAGTTAAGGCGCTTGAGATCCTGTGCAGTCAGGTTCAGAGCCTCGGCGGCGATCGACGCCTGCTCAGTTGAAACATCTGCCTTATCTGCTGAATGCCACAGGATTGATGCACAACCCTCTGGAGTAATTACAGAGTAACACGCGTTTTCAAGCATAAGGATGCGGTCGCTCACTCCAAGGGCCAGTGCTCCACCACTTCCACCCTCACCGATCACAACGCTGATTACTGGAACGGTTAGCTCTGATAACTCAGCCAGATTTCGCGCGATCGCCTCAGCCTGTCCACGTTCCTCGGCTTCTAAACCAGGGAATGCTCCCTGAGTATCGATAAAGGTAATCAGCGGTAAACCGAACTTCTCTGCCATACGGAAGAGGCGCAGCGCCTTACGATACCCTTCCGGATTAGGCATTCCGAAATTTCTCTTTAAACGCTCTGAAGTCGTTCGTCCACGCTGATGTCCAACGATCATCACCGGCACCTCACCGAGACGAGCTGTTCCACCTACAATCGCCGGATCGTCACGAAACAAGCGATCGCCGTGTAGCTCCATAAAGTCGTTGAAGATAAACCTGATGTAATCGAGAGTGAAAGGTCTATCGAAATGCCGCGAGAGCTGAACACGCTGATACGGGGATAGCTTACCGTATATCTCCTTTCGCACCTTAGAAACTTTCGCCTCGAGTGACGCGTACTCGTCACGACGAGACTGATCACCTCCGGCTAACTCATCGCGGAGTCGCTCCAGTTGATACTCAAGCTCAACTAGGGGTCTCTCAAAATCTAACGGATGCTCGATTGGACTCATGCAAAGCTCCCTTACTGCAAAAATAAGCGGGTACCGGGAATTGAAGAAAGCTCTACGCCTCCGGTACCCAAGCGGCGATGATCCCATACATCCCCTTAAAAGGTCAAAGGGGTGTATGGCTCGTGTAATGGGCCGGGGAGCTGCCGCAAGTTATTGAAAACAATCAGCAATATTCGACGACTCTGACCACTGACAGAGGCGAATAAATCGAACAAGGGGCTTTCCGATTATTTTGATTAGCGTTGTTATCCAAGTGTATAATTTCAGTGTTGTAAGCAAAAAAGGCCTATGTCTCGTCAAGCCCACGATAATCGCGGTTCCGATCCGACCAAAGAAGAAGGCCACGACAATGCGCTGCGCCAGCCGCGCCTTGAATTAGACAAGACGGGCATAGCTATCCTTGAGCGTCTATACGCACAATCCGCCCACGCTCTCTCTCAAGGGGACTTAGAGCGAAGCGCTATTCTTAGTGGGCTTATTGGAGAGATCCATCGCACTCTAGTTCCAGGTGCACAGCCAGAGAACGATAACGGCGAGCCGATTACAACCCAGCAGGCTCAGGAAATTGCGCGTAATAATCTATCTTTAACTGCTGGGCTTCATCGAGCCCTCGTTCGAGAAACCTCTGCCCCACTGAAAAGATTTGAGAGGCTCGGAATTAGAATAGCCGGACGCAACCTTGGCTTAAAATGCGATCCAGATGAAGCCATTCAGCTCACTCACGAGCACTACCTTTTCATGAAAGCCCTTCCACGAGAAGCTCGAAACGATTATCAAGTAGTTGTAGTTCCCGCGAGTAACGATCCGTATTTTTTTGAGGGGTTGTTTCGTAAAAATCAGAGCCACGTAAATGCGACAGGCTTTGAGCCTATAGTTCCTCCTTCCCCGCTCGCATATATCGAGCTAATACGAGTGACACCACTCGCTGAAAACACTGAAACCAGACAGTTTGGCGAACTCAAGGGTTTTGCAACCCTTGTCGCTTCATCCGTGCAAGCGATCGCTATCGCTGAGCTCTCCGCCCTGCGTCGGGGAGATACGATCCTTCCGGACGAGCGCTCAGAGCTACGCGCCTTCGCTGGATACACTCCAATAGTTGACGAGCAGTACGATTTTCGAGATTGTTCCCCATCACTGTTTGCCATCACGCGCGATAAATTGTTGCGGCATTTCGGCTACGACAGTGCTGGCCTACGCCGCTCTATGGCCTGCTCTCTTGAGTGGAGACCCTTACATACCACACCTCAGTAGTCAGAAGAGGCTTTGCTAGGCGCTCTGTAATATTTCGCAGCAGCTCCTTAGCGCTCCACTCAAAAGCCCTAAATCCTTTCATGCTTTTTTGCGCTCGGGGTGAAAACTCAGTGAAGCCTTGAACCTCACAAGCAGCCTCGTCTGCCCTCGGCCTAGTCAGCCAGCCACGTTTTGTGGGCTCGTTTCGCCAGTACGTCATCTGACGCTTTGCAAAACGCCTTGTATGCATCGCGATCTCGTGCGTGACCTGTTCCTTAGCGAGCTTACCCTCTAGATAATCACACGCCTGCTTGTACCCAAGGGTCTCAAGAACCGCCACTCTGCCATAGCGGCTGAGGATCTTTTCAGTCTCAGCTATCAGTCCGCGCTCAACCATCTCCTGAGCGCGGATATCAATCCGGCGGTACAGCTCATCTCGTGGACGACAGATAACTATAACGAGTGAAGCAACCTCAACCGATGAGAATCGATGCTGCTCGATCACCTGGCTAAGTGGCTCGCCCGTGATGCGATACACCTCAAGGGCCCGCGAGACTCGCTGGAGATCGTTTGGATTAAGTCGCTTGGCTGTAATCGGGTCAACCCTTGAGAGTTCAGCGTATTGCTCCTCCTGAGAGAGTGCGCTGACAGCGGCCCGCACGTCAGCGGGGGTGCTTGGAAGTTCTGCTAAGCCGTGCAGCAGCGCTGTCACATACAACCCCGAGCCCCCCACAAGGATAGGGAGGTGATTGCGCTGTGTAACATCACCTATTGCTGAAAGGGCAGCGCGTCTAAACTCAGCCACGTTACCAGCTTGCTGTGGTGAAAAGATATCTAACACGTGGTGCGGGATAGACCCTTGCTCGTCTTTATGCAGCTTAGCAGAACCTATATCGAGCTCACGATACACCTGCACTGAATCAATATTTACGATCTCTCCTGAAAGTGCTCGTGCAAGCTCAAGCGAGAGTGCACTCTTGCCAGAAGCGGTCGGCCCACAGAGAGCGAGCGTCCGATACGGCGTCGACATTACCTGTCCCTTCCAAACCAACGCTCGACTGCATCGCGACTAAAGCGCGTTACTACCGGCCGGCCGTGCGGGCATGCACCTGATAGATCGGCCTCATCAAGTTGGGTAAAGAGAGCATACGCCTCCTGCTTTGTGAGAAGATCGCCTGAGCGAACACTTGCGTGACACGCCACACGCGCAGCGAGATGGTCAATACGCTCCTCAAGGCGCTCCCTCCATCCAGAGCTGACGGGCTCTGCCGCGCACTCCTTAATCAGAGAGACACAATCTAAATGAGCCACAACACCTGGGACACCGTGCACCGAAACCTGTTCGCGTCCAGTCTGACTGATTTCAAACCCTAGCTCTGTCAGGGCCTCGACCTGCTCAAGTAAAGACACAACCTGCTCCTCAGTCAGTCGAACTATCTCAGGGATAAGAAGCTTCTGGGTTGAAAGCGATGCTTCAGCACGTGCACGCCTAATTTTATTATAATTCACACGCTCGTGTGCAGCGTGCATATCGACGACAACGAAGCTCTCATTGTATTCACACAGAAGGTAACACTCTAGCGCCTGCCCTATGTAGCGTAAGTCGGAGAAGCGAAAATCTCGCCTGGTATCCAAACCCGGCTTCTCTTGTACAAAGCTCCGATACTCAGAGCGCCCCTCAGCTAATGCCACTTCTGATACTCCCGACTCGTATGCATGTGTAGAGGGCTGGAATAAATTCTGAGCTCGATACTCAACGGTCGCCGTGCGCTGAAGGGCTGCATTACTCACCGAAGCAACCTGCGCTTCAACCCTCCTCGGCTCTGTAACCTCGTGGGCAAAACTCGCTGCCATCGGGCGCTTAATGCTCCGCACTCCGGCAAGCACTGCTCCCTGCACAACAGCAAAAACTTGCTGCTGATGCCTGAAACGCACCTCACTTTTCTGAGGATGTACGTTTACATCAACATCTTCACCTGGCAGTGTAATCGAGAGGTATCCGACGGGGTATTCTCGATCCTTAAGCATCGAATCGTACCCTTCGCGCACCGCTCGTTGAATTATCTTATCGGTAATCAGGCGCCCATTCACAAGCACAACGAATCCAGTTGCATCTGAAAGAGCCTGACCCGGATGGCTCACCATGCCTTCAACCGTAATCCCACCTTCAGATAACCGCACTGGGATCAGATCCGATGAAAAGATCGAAGCCGCCCTCTCAGCGATTGAACGTACAGGGGCAAGGTGTAGGATCTCATCACCATCAGATACCAAGCGGTACCGAATCGTCGGACGCGCCAAACCCGAATGAGCGAGCCACGTCCGTATCCTCGCCGCTTCAGAGCGCGGGGACTTAAGAAACTTGCGCCGTGCTGGTGTATTGAAGAAAAGGTGCTCAACTTCTATCTCAGTGCCCTCGTTCCACGCGATGCTTTGTACATCAGTCAGCTTCCCACCCCGAAACACGACCAGTGTTCCGACATCACTCTCACGACTCCGTGTGCGTAGCTGAATTTTAGAAACCGCAGCAATAGATGCTAAGGCCTCACCTCTAAACCCAAGCGTTTGAAGCTGGATTAGATCAGTGATTGAGGTAACCTTTGAGGTCGCATGGCGTTCAAACGCCAGGATTGCCTCGTCTTTGGTCAT
>Ga0315904_10002913_pt1 | contig 25843 bp, 20 predicted proteins | sample LakEriMetagenome_6_FD_203529 | JGI IMG/M metagenome (GOLD analysis project Ga0315904, IMG submission 203529) | Freshwater fungal communities from buoy surface, Lake Erie, Ohio, United States - Buoy 12 MA120 | ecosystem: Environmental > Aquatic > Freshwater > Lake | place: USA: Lake Erie, Ohio...
CCAGGCACACAGACACTCTGGCTGGGGCTCCAACGCGTACACGACTTCGCAACCGCCTGGGACGCATTTGGCCCCGAAACACGAAACGCCCGGGGAAAAACGGCCTAAGATGTGTGGTACGATGAGGTCTGTGACCCGTGACCGCAATATTTAAATTATCAACGCACGGCCTCAGAGGGCCATGCTACGATGGTTTGCCAAAATAGCCGCGCACGGCCTCGGAGAGCCGTGCTACGGTGAGCAAATGACTTTACCGAAGGTTTTTTAGGATCACCAACGCTCGGTCGGATGGATCCGTGGCGAACTCGTCCAAGACCGGCAACTGCTCGGCAATACTGCAAGCTAAATCCTGCGCTGGCTCCTCTCGCCAATCCCGCAAGAATTTAAGCATCCTCGTGATGTCAAAACGATCGCTGAGCATCCGCGAGGTGAAGGCCACAAGCATCTCTCCTGCCTCTAACACAAATCGCCCCATCCCAATCTGCTGGTCAGGGTCAGAACCCAAACTCGGCAGCGAACTTCCAATATACCGAACTCCACGATTGCCCATGACCAAGCAGTGCATCTGGCCAGTCGAACAGGCTAGACCCGTCCCAGTCTCGGGGTGAATTTGCAGGGCACTTAAGTGCAACTGCCAAGCCTCATGACCGCGATTCGAATGCTGATCATTGATCGTTTGCAAGGCATTCCTCAAAAGCAAATTCGAATCCGTTTCGAAAAGCTGCAATAAAGTCAACGCAGATGTTGCGACCATCGAGCCCGTTGCATGATTGGCATTGGCCGCTCCGGCAACGACCGAAAGCTTGCCTTGCTGCGTCAGACTCCAATGGTGAAAGGCTCCTCCGATCAACGCTTGCTGGTGCGACCAACCTCCCAAATCGTAGTCTTCATGCAGAATCTGCGCGTCGGCAAGCAAACTCGATTGAAAGTCAGCCGCCGCATCGAGCTGTTTGGCAAGATGCCGCGCAGTGGTTACCTCGCAGCCGAGGATCGATTGCTCGATCTCTCCCATCAATCGTCCTGCTGCAAGATTCGCAACTTCAATCTCCGCAGCCGAATAGGAGCGAGGTTCGGTCGACCAAAACCAAACCGTACCATGGGGCATCGTGGTTGTCCCGATCGGTACGACCAATGCCGAACGAAAGGGTTCGGGGGATTGCCACTCGGGAGCCGCTTGTATGTCGGTCAGCAACACCGCATTTCCCGTGAGTGCTTCGAGGTCTGCAAGGCTGCTTCGCAAATCCCTCGCCGGCTCCATAAATCGGGACTTGGGCAGGCCACAGCAAGCCCTCAATTTCAGTTCCGTGGTGTCTTCGTCGAGCAAATAGAGCGCACAGGCGACCGATCCTAATGTTCGCGAAGTGCTCTCGAGCACCGACTCGAGCCGAGCCGCTAACTCACGAGAAGGTGCGGCATGATTCGAAAAAGCTACGATGCTCGTCAGTTCGGCTTCGCGATCGCGCAGAGCCGATTCGGTACGATCGATTCGATCGATAAGCCTCTCGATCCCTCGAAGCAAATGGTTGGCTCGATCCATCGGAACCGATGGCAGATGGTTGCAAAGCTCGTCTGCATCGATCGATTCATCGCTAGAGGTGATCAAGTTGTCGATGAGTCGTCCTGGAGTTGATCCATCAAGCTCAACGCCCCAATTGGTTGCTTTGGAAAAGGCTCTCATACACTCCGCAATGTCTTGCTCAGAACTATCGCTGAAAGGCTCTTGGGTTGAGCCATCGTTCTTGGCGATCAGAGAGACTTGCGGAACGGACAAAGGACGGAACGAGGGGATTCGGCGTTTCACGAGCGGGAACTTCTTGAGCTGCACATGTACATAAGGAAGACAGATAGCTCGTTGGGAATCGGCCAGCGATCTGTTAAAGCTTGAGGAATAGAGAAGGCGTTATACTTGGTCGGTCGTGGATCCTACATCCGATCCAAGTAGAACTTGGCCTAACAATCCGCAAAGAAGCCATTGGCGATAAAGTAGCTAGCAACGCCAAAGTAGATAGACATCATTTGCACGGAAGTAATTCGTAAAGCATAATTCAGGGCAAGTCGAAGGCCGATACCTTGGCTTGTCCCAAGTCGAGTCTGTTCTCGGTTGGGAAATGAGTTATTTTGCCCCCAAGCCTGTTGCAGTGGATGCAACCCAGAATGAAAAGGAGCCTCCAATGCTTGTGCTCTCGCGACATCGAGACGAAAGCATCATGATCGGAGACGACGTTGTGGTCACGATCGTGGACATTCGTGGGGATAAAGTGCGGCTTGGTATCGAAGCCCCCAACGACGTTCCTGTCCATCGACAAGAAGTTTACGAAGCGATTCAGCGCGAAAACCGTAAGGCGAACCAAGTTCAGCCTTCGGATCTTCGCAGTCTGAAAGAGAACGGTTCGTAAACGTCGTTCCCTGTCGACCCGGATGGTCGACTTAGATACTCAGCACCCTTCGGGTCAGTTCCGAGTCTTTTCTCGGATGACCCGAGGGGTGTTTTTGTTGGATTCGGGAGAGATTTTCTGGGCGCAAAGGGTGTATAATCCCGTTATCCGAATCGACCCCACTTTGGCTTGGACGGAATCCGACGAAATTGTCAGGAACTAACGATCAAAATCCTTCGAAATCCCCAAGCCATTCCCGATGGGAAGCAGGTGCGGCGTCTCCACCCCCTGTGTCGGCTCCACCATCACCGCCCCCTGTGCCTCCTTTAGGGCCTCCTCCCCCACCGCCACCGGGAGCCAACCAAGCCCCCATCAATCAGCTTCAAATCGGCAAAGCCCCAAGCCCTTCAAAGCAAGCAGTCCCACGAAAGGGACTCGCACCAGCAATTGATCCACCTAACGATCAGAACGAAGGGCAAGCCACCGAGGAAGATCAGGAGCCAGAGGGTTGGGATCATTGGATATCAAGATCCCTCCGAGAGGCTCCCAGTTGGCTGGTGAGTACGATGGTTCACATCGCGATCATTTTGCTTTTGGCGTTGATTCCACTGCGCAATGAAGTTGCAAAGTCCTTGGTGCTGTTTTTAGGGAATACCGAAGCTGGCTCCGAAGGCGATGCCTTGAGTTCCTTCAACATCGCCGAGTCGGACGTGATGCAGGGGGAGAACGAGGGTGAAGCCGCAGAGGATCTTGCATTGACGGCTTCGGATCTTTCCAAAATCACACCCGAGGTCACCGATATCGGGCTTGAAATGGCTACTCCCGATTTCTCGATCCGCAAAGGTCTTACGGGTCGCTCCGGAACGATGAAAGGAGCGTTGCTGAAGGCTTATGGTGGAAGTGAAGAGACCGAGAAATCCGTCGCGATGGGGCTTGAATGGCTTTCTCGCAATCAACTCTCGGATGGTTCTTGGAGTTTAGTCACACCTTTTAGTGATGGGGGGACTTCGGAGAATCGTCCAGCGGCGACGGCCATGGCGCTGATGGCATTCATGGGTGCAGGCAGCACGCATCAAACAGGGGCTTATCAGCCTAATGTCCTCCGTGGATTGAATTACCTGCTTCGGCTTCAAGACGACGATGGTTATTTTGCGGCCAAGGCAGCCGGGATTCAAAAGACATACGCTCAAGCTCAGTCGACGATCGCGCTGTGTGAGTTGTTCGGTATGAGCGGTGATCAAAAGTTGCGAGAGCCAGCCCAGCTTGCTGTGAGTTGGGCTTTAAGAGCCCAGCACGAGGGGGGTGGTTGGCGTTATGCCCCAGGCGAAGTTGGGGATACGAGCGTCACTGGTTGGTACGTCATGGCATTGATCTCTGCACGCATGGCCGGCTTGGATATCCCCAGCGACAAGCTGGATCGGATCCACCAATTCCTCGATACTGTGCAGCGAAAGGAGGGAGTTCGCGGACCGAGTGCCGACGGAGAGCAGTATGCTTATCAAGCTCCCTCGCAACCCAAAATTTCGATGACTGCCGAAGGGATGCTTTGCAGGATGTACTTGGGCTGGAAGACCGATGACTCTCGCATCTTACAAGGTGCTGCGAAGGTCTTGCAGCAGCCAATCGTGACTGGGGTTCAAGGTAGAGATTACTACTATTGGTACTATGCGACCAACGCTTTGCACCATGCGGGAGGATCCAACTGGCGCAAGTGGAACGATGTGATGAAAGAGGCGCTGCCTGCGATGCAGATCAAGACTGGCAAGGAGCGAGGGAGTTGGCCCTCTGAGGGTGATCCGCATGGGGGTGCAGGCGGACGCTTGTATGCCACCGTGCTATCGATTCTGTGCCTCGAGGCCTATTACCGGCACATGCCCCTTTCCGAGATGGCTTCGAAATAAGTGGTTTGGTTCAAGGCTCCTGCGGTTGGTTCCACAATCGCCAAGGGTCATCGAGTCGCTTCATTTCAGTCAGGAGTAACTGCCTCATTTCTTGGAGTTTATCTGCGAAATTAGGATCCTCCGCCAAGTTCGTTTGATGGCGTTGGGGTTTGAAGCCAGTCAACTCATAAACGCTGGGGGCATGGTGCTCGACCAGGAATTCCAGAGGGTTTTGGCTCAGATCGAACAGTTGGGTTCTTCGGACTTGTCCGTCGAGAACGTCCCACTCGATGAGTTTCCAGTTCCCTTTCTTGACGCAACGCATACCGGGTTTCGTACCGCCGTTGTAAACCCCGTACATGACATCTCGCAAGCTTTGTTTTTCGCCCATGAGGACAGGCTTGAAGCTCAGGCCCTCGTTGGACTCGGGGGCTTGGATGCCGGCAAGATCGCACAGGGTAGCAAGGGTGTCGAGCAAGTAGACGTTTCCTTCGGCTCGACTTGCGGCGGGAATTTTCGGGCCACTGACGATCAACGGGACTCGCCATGTGTGTTGGTAGAGGTTCTGTTTGCCTTGGAGTCCGTGACGTCCGATTGCGATCCCGTGGTCGGAAGTGTAGAAGATGTAGGTGTTCTCAAGTTCTCCCATCGCCTGAAGTTGATCGAGGACCCTCCCTATTTGTCGATCGATATATTCGCTGCAAGCGAACTCGCGACCAAGTTCGTTGCGGATGGTTCTCTCGTCGCGATGTTCCCAAACTCCAGAAACATCGACTTCGTCACGCAGTTTTGGATGACCGTGTGGGAAGGGGTGAGAAGGAAGGTAGTTTTCCGGCAAAGGAGGTTGAGCCGGGTGGGCAGGGGGGCGATGGTCCCGATCGGTATGGTTGACGGCTCCGTACTTGGCCAACAGTTCAGGCGTTCCATCTCGCTCATCGTGGGGATGCGAGAAACCGAAATAGACCAAGAAGGGTGGGACTTGCTTGTTGGATTGGATCGAAGATTCGCGGGCCTTGAGAAATTCGAGAACTTGATCGGCGTGCCATGCGCTGCCGGTTTCGGGTGTCCCGCCTCGTTTGGTCGCATCCCTTCGCACGGTGAATTGCTCGTTGGCTTTTTCGTAGCTGTTACCTTGCTTGCAAGTCCTCATGGTGATGTATCCTGCCCGGTTGAAAACGGCTGGAATCGTTTGCAATTCTAGTTTGGGTGGACACAGGTCACGATCCTTGACCTTGGGGGAAATCGGAAGGTGCCAGAGGGTTCTACCGCTCATGATCATGTGCCGCGACGGTGTGCAAACGGCACCAGAAAAGGAGCCCATGTGGTAGGCTCCGTCGATGACCATCCCTTGACGTGCGAGGCGATCTAGGACCGGAGAGTCGAGTTTGGAGGCTGGGTTATAGGCCTTCAGGTCCCAGGGGGATTGATCGTCGACCAAGATAAAGAGGATATTTGGTCGTTTGTCTTTAGCGACAGTCGTTTCGGGAGAGTCCGCCTGGCAGGGATTGCTGCCAAGGATCCATGCGATGCAAAGGCATTGCAAATAGGGTTGCCATCGAATGAAAATCTGTTTTGCCGGTGGCTTGGGATAGCCAATCCAAGGATTCATCATAGGATTCATGCCTGTTGCTCGATTAAGGAAACTGGGGCAAGATTATACACCAGAGTTTGAAAGCGTTTATTGTGACTCGATCCAGCGACAAAAAACCGATGCCATTGAATGTGATCGATGACGTAGAATCCAAAGTGATGATCCTAGGATCGCGATTGCGCATCGTGGACAAGGAGAGCGTGGAGATCTCCCAAGCGACAGGTCGCGTCTTGGCTCAGGCAATCGAAAACTTTCGAGACAGCCCGCCGCTGGATGTTTCGGCGATGGATGGGTATGCGTTTCGGTGGGACGATCTGACAAAATTGGCCAGCCAGGAGAACATTGGAAAACTCTGTTTGCCGGTAGCTGGGGTAGCCACAGCAGGCTCGGAGCCTCTGGAGATCAAGTCCGAGGTAGCGATGCGTGTTTTTACCGGAGGGGTCGTGCCTCTGGGAGCCCAAGTTGTGATTCCGCGAGAGCGTTGCATCGAGCATCCCGATAGCGTCGCGGTAAATATGCCGATCCAACAGATCAAGCTCGGTTGGAATATCCGTCGCCAGGGTGAAAATGCTCGCAAAGGGGATATCGGTTTGCAACCGGGTTGCCAGATCGACGGACCGAGGATGTCATCGATTGTGTCGATGAACAGAGAACCTCAAGTTGATGTCTACCGGAAGCTTCGAGTGACGATCATCAATACCGGGGATGAATTGATGCGAGTCGGAGAGCCGATCGAGCCTTGGCAAATCCGTGACTCGAATGGACCGCTGCTTGAGAGCATGTTGCAGAGTTGCCCGTGGGTTGAGTCGAATCGCGTTTGTGCAAAGGATGATTTGCATGAGATACAACAAAGCTTGAAGTTGGCTATGGACAAGTCCGACGCGGTGATTTTCACGGGGGGCGTTTCGATGGGGGATACCGATCACGTACCGGCAGTTGTGCGTCATTCGGGAGCAGAGGTGTTGTTCCATCGACTTGCGATTCGACCTGGGGCACCGATCCTTGGAGCTGCAAGTCCCAGTGGTCAGCTCCTGCTGGGACTTCCTGGAAATCCGGTGAGTGTTGCGGTGACTTTCAGACGATTCGGGTTGCAGTTGCTCCGGCGTATGGCTGGGTTTTCTAAGGATGCAAAGCGATTGTTGCTCAATCTGGAGAACGGGGACGACAAGACGCTGCATCTGATTTGGTACCGATTGGTTGATTTGCAAGCCGATGGAACCCTGAGGCTTGTGGCAAACCAGGGATCTGGAGACATCCGAGCCTTGGGAGATTCGTCGGGTTTTATTGAGATCCCCCCCGAAACGGCTTCGACGGGTCGCTTTCCGTACTTCGACTGGCGTTTTTAGCGAGCCAAACCAGCGGCTTTTCTTTACGCTCGCTTCACTCTGGGTTTGCCCGTTCGACGTATCTCGTCAACCAATCCCGAGATGTCGTGGTCCAAATGCAATCGAACATTCGATTCCTCAAGCACCTTACGAACGATCCGTATTGAAGGGTCGGACATGCTGGCGAAGCGGTAGTTTGGTTCATGCCTCGCTTATCTCCAACATGCTTTGCGCGACACTTCGAATGGCGAACGCGTACTCGGGCAAGATGCCATTTGTCGGATTTGATGTTCGATCAATTACGTTCTGTGCGTCCGCACGTGACTGAATGATCTCAACAAATGTCGATATAGCCTGCATGCGCCAGCCGATTAATGTTCCATGGTTCAAATTGAGCTGTTCGATGGTTTCGCGACCATCGTCGGTCAAGGGTATCACGTTGCCCTGAGCATCAAATTGAAACTCTTCCTCGCATCGTGGATCTGTCGGCAGGATGGAAACAGTATTGTTTTGCCGATAGGTTGCGCCAAAAAGATCCTCTCGAGCGACCTTAGTCCCATCGCCACTCACTTCGAGAGCCGCGACAATGTTGAGGTGATTCATGTCATCGCCTAGATCGACTCCAGGTTTCCGTCCAGCGTCCACTAACTCCTGACGGCATACACTCTGTGGCTTTAAATGCTCATTGTGCGATCGGAATTTCAATCGTTGGTTCGCATCGTGTGCGTTTCCAAGTCGATTGTCGATACCTGCGCCCGTATACGCGCAAAGCCCGAATTGCTCGACGGTCAACTCGCGGCAAAGTTGGCCTCCGCGACTGCCTCCTTGCGGACTAGCAGTTTGTGAAAATGTGCGGTAATCAAGTCCTTGTTTGACCGTAGTCTGGTTCTGTAGATACTCACGGATTGCTGCTGGTGCGATGGCGGGTTTATGAATGTGCCTCATCGCCCCAGCACCTTGATACGATCGATCATCGAAATGGCTCGTTGCAAATACTCGCTATTTCCAATCTCTCCCCGCAACGTCAGGGCATTTCTCTCCGCTTCGGCAAGGTTCTTTTCCTGGAGAAGCTTGAAGATTTGATCGAGCCGACCCTTCACTTCGGAATTGATCTTTGAGCCACCCATGATGACTTCTACAACCCAATTTGAGTCCATTCCATATGACTGGACGGGGTGACTTGGCTGGCCGTCACGGAGCAACAAGATTTCTTCCGGTTTCAGCTCACCGATCAATTGCGGAGAGTGCGATGCACAAATGAATTGGATGGATGGAAAAAGTCGCTTCAGATCGTGAACAATCCGTCGTTGCCAGATGGGGTGCAAATGCACATCCAATTCATCGATCAGCACTAAGCCAGGAGTCTGCCTTAAGACGCGTGGTAACGGAAGATCTTCGTCACCGAGCACCTCTGCGGGTAGCAAGTAAGCATTTTGGGTCACAACTCGAATGGCTAAATCGGCAACCATCGCGAGCAACATTCGTTGACCAGCACTTAGATTATCGAAAGGCTGCGCATTTCCTGCGATCACAATGACGATCTGATCCTGATCGGTATCGAACCAAATGTCGGTCGCTTCGGGAATGCACTCGATGATGACCCGGCGGACGACATCCGCTCCTGGCCGCCAACGGCCAGCGTGATTGCCGCGTTCTGTGGTTTCATTGCGAAACCACTGGTTCAAATCCGAGAACCGTATGCGTTCGGAAAAGCAATCATAAAAAGCCTCCCAACGCCGTGCGGGGCCGTTGGCTTTGCCTTTGGGCAGACGCTCATTTGACGGGAGCCAAGCCCGACCCGCGCCATAATACGCAACCACAGGGCACAACACATTTTGCCCTTCGGCATCTCGGTCGTAGATGTCCTTGACCAATGCCAGGCATTCTTTAGCATCCGCGTTGGTGGTGCGTGTACCTTGTTCTCGAATTTGGCGAATCCAGGTGATGTCCTCACGACCAGCGATCATTCCCGTCGCGATTATCTGCACGGGCCGCTTTTCAAGGAACTGAATTCGTTCAGGTTTTGGCTGGGGCTCAAGCCGGATCTCTTGGGGGAGTATATTTCGACGGCTACTTACCAATTTCGAGTCTGGTGGTTCCGCCAGCCAAATTCCGGCAGCGATCGCGAGTGCGTCAAGCACGGACGTCTTACCAGCGCCATTCTCGCCAACCAAGAGTGTGAATTGTGGGTGGAATTCGAATTCCTGCGACGAAAACTTCTTAAAGTTTTGTAGCCGTAGTTTATCAATTCTCATTCCTGAGTTCCTTCCAAGATTTTAGCTGGACGTTCGGACTCAAGCACATCGATCTTGCCGGTGAGTGCGGCAGTAATCAGAACCGTGCGATATTCCTGCAAACGCTCGATCGCTTCTTCGACCTTGGCGACTAGAGCATCTAGCTTTGCAGTTTTGGTGTTCAGATAAGAGGCGATCGCCTCGGGATGCCCACTTGCGAACCGTGTTGTGGTGGACGCTGAGATACTCGGCCGCCTCTGCGGTGTGCATGTATTCCGACAATTTGGTCATGGTCTTGGCCTCAACAATTGTGGCGCGAATTTCGCAATACCGGCATTTTAACTAACCCTACACGGTTTGAACAGCACGATGTTATTCTTGGCCAATTCCAGCCTAAGTCCGGAAATCATTGAACTTCCAGCCGAATTGAGGCCAAAGAGCGATTGAGGTCATCTGGTTTTCAGGGCTCCATGTGTGTCGTCGCAAAACGCATGTGAAAGCACTGGACTCATTCGCCGACGAACCCCGACGCGAACAGCGATCGAGTACGGCGGAGGGATCCGACAGCCTGCAAGCCAGATAGATATCGTCTAATCGGTACATCCTGCAGACTCAGCGGCAATGTGGAATAGCTAGCAAAACGTGCCGATAAGACCTTGAATGGTTTGATGGCTGGTTATTTCACTGACGTTTGTATCGATTACTCCATTATGCCTGTGGCAGTTGCCAAAGTTCGACATCGCATTGGATTGGGAATGGCCTTGGCGTTGTCAGTCTCCGGTGGCTTTGGGTCCGTTGGCTGTAAGTCGATCAAGTTCAAGTCGTATTGGTTCGAGCAGCGGGCGAGTTTGTTGGGTTGTTTTGGTGGACAAGACCAGCACAACGAGCACTTGAGGGGATTGCTGCAGCAGAGTCAGTCGATTCAGCGTGGGCCTTTGCATCAAGGTTGGTGGGTTGAGCGAGGTGGTACGACCGAGCGGATCGAGACGGTTTTTCATGGATTTACGTGGGAGCCATCGGACTTTCATCAGTTGGTGCTCATCGGGCATTATGGCAATCAGAGGCTCAAGACCAAGCAGATCCGCGATGGGCTTGGAGTGCCCGTGGTGATTCTCAGGCACAAGAGTCCTAAAGCAACGGGGATGAAAGATGCTCAAGGGAAAACAGCTCAAGACTTTCTAGGGGATACATCGGCGATTGCAGCAACAGCTGTTTTATCGAGCGATGGCAACGCGATTCATTTTTACAATCCTGTGAGTATTCGCACGATTGAAATCCAAGAGGCGTCTGTCTCGTTGGCATTCGATACGACAGCGAGTATCGCTTATATGTTGCATCATCATCCGCAGACGAGGTATCGGGATTTTATCTTCCCTGATCAATCTGCAGATCAGTCGCGACTGACGATGCTTGAGCCCTTTCAGCCAGACAAGATTCCGCTGATCCTCGTGCATGGTTTGTTGTCCAGTCCGGATACTTATGGGGAGCTGTACAATCAGTTGCGAAGCGATCCGGTCTTGTTGGCCGACTATCAGGTTTGGGTTTTCAAGTATGCGACGGGCAAGCCATTTATTCGAGCGGCAAGCGATTTGCGAGCTGAGTTGGATCGGGTTATCGAGTTGCATGATCCGGAGCTTACCAATGAGTATTTGCGATCGGGGGTGCTCGTCGGGCATAGCATGGGAGGCTTGATCACCAGGCTGATGATTTCCTACAGTGGCGAGCGGGTGTGGAATTCCGTCTCGCGGATCCCTTTGGAAGTTTTGGCAACCGACGAAAAGACGCGAGCTTCGTTTGCCGAGCGGTTTTACTTTGACCCACATCCGATGATTTCACGAGCGGTATTTATCGCAACACCGCATCGCGGCAGTAGCACAGCCGGCAGGGCACTGGGTAAATTCGCTAGTGCTTTAGTGGTTCAGTCCGATACGGGGATCGAGCAGATGATCGAGGACAATCCAGGTGCGATTCGAGATACGCTCGCAGATGGGCTGCCTACGAGCATCGACATGCTCGATCCGGATCAACCTTTTTTGAAGATCCTCGGGAGTTTGGACATGTCCGAGTCGGTGACTAAGCATTCGATCATTGGTGTTGGTGGGCCGATCATGGGTCTCTTTGAGTCCGATGGTTTGGTACCACTACAGAGTGCCAAGCTCGACAGGGTGGATACCGAGCGTCGTATCGCCACTTCGCACAATGGGATACTCAAGCATCCGCAGACGGCTCTTGAGCTGCGTCGAATCCTCTTTGACCATGCCGAATTGCTGCAAAGTCAACTAAATAATGCCGAGAGTCGAGGCCAATAAGGAGCATTGCCGACGGCATTAGAGTCTTTCTTGCGCTCGGCAAGTCGCAGGAATGGGATTGAAAACACGCATGAAAAATCAGAAAGAATCCGGCAAGATCTACCATATAACGCACATCGACAACTTGCCAAAGATTATTTCCGATGGACGTCTTTGGTCAGACCGAGCCCGTCTGGTGCGAGGTTTTGATTGTAATATTATTGACATGCCAGCCATAAAAAATCGCAGACCGAATCTGATTCCTGTTCCTTGCCATCCAGGAACAATGGTTGGTGATTATGTCCCTTTTTATTTGGTCCGTCCGGCATTATCGTGGCTGGCAATTCATACCGCTGGATCTTTTCGTACTCGTACTCGTACTCAGTGAAACGGTACTCGTACTCGAAGAGAAGTATTGGGATGTCGTTGACATACGGCCCAAATACTTGGGTTCCAGCTTCGTTGAAACGACGATCGACTTGAATCGATTCCAGGGTTTTCGAGTGCGACTACGAGCACGACTGCCGCGATGCCAAGTACGAAAAAAGCCGAGCGTTTGCCCAGTAAAACAACAGTGGAGCCTCGCGGGTGAATCCGGGATTCCCGCAGATTGAATTGCCGTAAGAACCTGGAAAAACTGCCATGGTTTGGTAGAACATGCATAACCATTTCCTTCCAAACACTCTCAAACGGAGCACTTAAGCGATGACCAATGGACCTCTGAACCGCAAACTCAACATGGGACTCGTAGGAGGAGGTCCAGGATCGTTCATCGGCAAGGTTCATTCGATCGCCGCTTGTTTGGACAACCGAGCCACCGTCGTTGCTGGAGCTTTCTCAAGCAATGCCGAGCGTTCCAAGCAAGCTGCCCCAGACTACGATGTCTGTTCAACGAGAGCTTATCCGTCCTATGCGGCGATGTTTGCCGAAGAGGCCAAAAAACCTATCGGCGAGCGTGTCGACTTTGTCTCGGTAACAACCCCCAACTCGACGCACTTTGAAGTTGCCAAAGCCGCCTTGGAAGCCGGCTTCCATGTGGTTTGCGACAAGCCGATGACCTTCGATTTGGCTCAAGCCGAAGAGCTTGCAGCGATAGTCGACAAGTCCAAATCGGTATTCGCGCTGACCCATAACTACACCGGCTATCCTTTGGTGCGTCAAGCCAGAGAGATGATCCAAAGCGGAGAACTCGGCGAGATCCAAGCCGTTCGATCGAATTACATCCAAGGGTGGCTTCGAACCAAACTCGAAGATTCCGATCAAAAGCAAGCCGCTTGGCGAACCGATCCGTCCAAGAGTGGTGCTGCAGGCTGTTTCGGTGACATCGCCACCCATGCTTATAACCTAGGCCGCTACATGACCGGCCTACTTCCAGCAGAGATCAGTTGCCATTTGAAAGCTTTCGAGCCGGGTCGCAAGCTCGACGACTACGGCACGGCAGTGATCCGTTATCAAAACGGAGCTCTCGGGACGGTCACTGCCAGCCAGATCAGTCATGGCCGTGAGAACGATCTGTTTATCGAAATCGATGGAACCAAGGGTGCATTGTCCTGGAGGCAAGAGGAGCCAAACGTCATGGTCGTTCGACAGAATGGCCAGCCTCATCGATTGTACACCCGCGATCCAAACGCCCCGTTTATGAATGCAAGCGGCCGTGGAGCTTGCCGTCTACCAAGCGGTCACCCCGAAGCCTTTTTCGAAGCCTTTGCGAACATCTACTGCTCGGCTTATGACGCGATGATCGCCGTCGTGCAAGGCCAATCGATCGAGCGAGTAAACACCGTATATCCCAACGTTCACGATGGTGTTGAAGGCATGTTCTTCATCCAGCAATGCGTCGCAAGTTCGGCTCAAAATGGAGCTTGGCTGCCTCTGGCCCACAAACGGGCAAGAAAGTAAAGGTCGCTTTTGCGATCGAGACCACGAGGGTTCGCTACAGTCAGTTTTTCGCTTAACAAGTAGGCAGTGGCTTTATGATGATCGATCAGCCTAGGAATGTCCTCATCGCAGTAGCGTTCGCTCTGTCGGTAATTAGCCAACTGGAGGCTCAGGATCGCTGGCCGCAGTTTCGAGGGGCTCAATCCCGAGGGATCTCGGTCGAATCGATCAGCCCTGACGGTTCGGCCTCCGACAGCAAACTACCCGAACAATGGTCGACGACCCACAACATCGCTTGGAAGAAGGATATCCCGGGACGTGGTTGGTCCTCGCCTGTTGTCTGGGACAACAAGGTCTTTCTAACGACCGTCGTAAACTCTGAAGCTTACGAGCCAGCCAAAAAAGGGCTCTATTTCGGTGGCGAGCGCAAGGCTCCAACCTCGGTTCACCAGTGGAAGGTTCTTTGTTTGGATTTAAAGTCTGGGGAGACTATTTGGGAAAAGCAAGTGCACCAGGGGGTTCCTCAGTCATCGATCCACATCAAAAGCAGCTTTGCTTCCGAGACTCCCGTGACCGATGGCAAACGGGTTTACTGTTGCTTTGGAGGCTTGGGTATTTTCTGTTTTGACTTTGAAGGCAACGAAATCTGGCGTTACGAGCTCGAAGCACTCCCGACAAGGCTCGGCTGGGGTGCGGCAGCTTCGCCGGTTCTGCACGAAGGCCGACTGTACCTTTGCAACGACAATGAGAAGTCTTCGTACTTGGCATGCCTGGATGCTGCCACGGGTAAAGAAGTTTGGAAGCAGTCGCGTGAGGAAAAGAGCAATTGGTCAACACCCTATGTATGGAAGAACAAATTCAGAACCGAGATTGTTACGGCTGGGACAGGCCAAGTTCGCTCCTACGATTTGGATGGCAAGCTCTTGTGGTCATTAAAGGGGATGTCGTCCATTACGATCGCCACTCCTTATGAGGCCGATGGTTTGCTGTATGTCACTTCAGGATACGTTGCAGATCAGTCTCGACCGATCTACGCGATCAAGCCTGGTGCAAGTGGCGATATCACACTCGCCGAGGGGACTAGCAGTTCCGATGCGATCGCTTGGAGTGTCCCTAAGGGTGCTCCCTACAATCCATCGACGCTTGTTTATCACGGTCGTTTGTACGTGTTGTACGATGCTGGGCTTTTTGCATGCTACGATGCGGCCACGGGCAAAGAGATCTATACTAGGCAGAGGATCCCCAACGGGCGAGCCTTCACCAGCAGTCCTTGGGCTTATGGAGACAAGATTTTTTGCCTTAACGAGGAGGGCAAAACGTTCGTGATCCAAGCCGGGGACGAGTTCAAGGTTTTGGGAACCAATGAGTTCGAGGAAGACGACATGGGGATGGCCAGCCCGGCGATATTGGGGGATCGTGTCTTGGTTCGAACCGCAGCCCGGATTTACTGTATCGCCAAGAATCCGTAAATCGAAAGTTTGGCTAGCTTTCCCCGGGCGATGGCTTCTTCTGGATTTCGCCGAAGGACTCCTACAAGGTGGTTAGTCGACTTGCGATCAGAGCCTAGGATTTGCTAGTTATTTATCTCTCGGGGGTTAGGTTGGATTTGCATATTCACGGACGATTTGCATGCTCGGTCGCGTTGCGATGCTGTTTTCGATCATTGCGCTAGCCCTATTGCCGGGCTGCCGAATGTTCGTCAGCAATGCTCGCAATCAGTCGCTCCTGACAGCCAGACAACTCTCGCTTCGGGGCACCGATGCGATGCAACGGGGTCGTGGGCAAGATGCCGAATTGCTTTTCTCCCAAGCTTTGGCAAACTCCTCGGACGACGAGCGAGCGCACTGGGGTTACGCCAAGGTTCTATGGCAATCTGGGGACAAACGAAAAGCTCTCGAGCATATGAACGAAGCTTTCCGACTATCGGGGCAAAATCCTGACTATGCGATCACTCTGGGCGAAATGCACTTGGATCAAAACCAATACGATGCAGCGAAAGCTCTCTCGCTCGATGTGCTATCGGTCAACCGCAACCATGCGAATGCTTGGGCTTTGTTGGGCGATGTGCATCGAACCCAGAAGGATTGGCCCAGCGCCTTGGAGTGCTACCATCACGCCTTGTTGGTTCGCAGCGATTTTCCGAAAGCGCAGTACGCGATCGCCGACATCTACAGAAAGACGGGAAAACCTGAAAGAGCCTTGGCCACCTTGGATCATATGGTCGACCTACACGCAGCGGTTTCCGAAGAGTCCGAACACCTTCTACTGCGAGGTCTTACCTTTGCTGATCTTGAACGTCCTGAGGAGGCAAAAGAGCTCCTTGCCCGATGCTCCGAAAGACTCCCAATCGAGCAGTGGAGCCAACAAGTTCAAGTCATCGAGGCCCAAGCCCGGCTTGCTGATCTTGTACAAGCCCGAATGGCCATGGGGCGAATCCCGCCCGAGCATGCCTCCAAACCTGAAGTCCAACGCCTCAAAAACCGTTTGGACAGCGACTTTATAAGGCTGGCGAAAACCGAATCGGCTAAATCTTTGCCGGGCGATAAAAACGTGGAAGCACCAGAACTAATCCCCGGGGTTTACATTGCTGAGCCCGGTAAACTGCCAACCCTTGCGCGTTAGCCCAAGGTGAGGATTAGGCATTCGGAACTTGCATTCTCAAACAGCCAGTTATTGCTATGATTTGGCTTTCGTAAGGTTACGTTGTCTGAGAGATATCATCGGATTACTCAACTGGTATAGTCCCAATGGCTTTGATCGTCCAAAAGTTTGGTGGAACGAGCGTCGCGACACCTGAGAAAATACAAGCTGCTGCCCGCAAGGCGGTCCGTACCCAACAAGAGGGTAACCAAGTGGTCGTCGTCGTCAGTGCCATGGGGCATGAGACCGACCACTTGATCGATCTGGCTAAAAAGGTCAATGAAGAACCTCCGGCGCGTGAGATGGACATGCTTCTGAGTACCGGCGAGCAAGTCAGCGTGGCGCTCATGGCGATGGCCATCCACAGTTTTGGACACCAAGCCGTATCGCTGACCGGAGCCCAGATGGGGATTCGAACCGACAGTTCGTATACCAAGGCCCGCATCAAAACGATCTCGACGGAGCGAATTCGCAAGCACCTCGATGCTGGCAAGATAGTCATCGCTGCGGGATTTCAAGGTGTCGATGACGACTTTAACATCACGACCCTAGGTCGCGGTGGTAGCGACACGACAGCCGTTGCCCTTGCCGCCGTCTTGGGTGCGGACGCTTGTGAGATTTACACCGATGTCGACGGAGTCTACACCACCGATCCGCGACTTCTGCCCGAAGCCCGCCAAATGGGGCTTATCAGCTACGACGAAATGCTCGAACTGGCAAGCCTTGGAGCGAGCGTCATGCACAATCGCTCGATCGAGTTTGCCAAGAAGTTCGATGTTCCGATCCGTGTGCGAAGCAGTTTCTCCGACGCTCCTGGTTCGATGATCGTTTCGATGCCCGAGTCTCCATCGGTCGCTGTCTGCGGAGCCGCATTGACGCGGGACGAAGCGAGACTGACGATCAAGAATGTGCAAGACACTCCTGGCATGAGCTACGCGATTTTCAAACGTCTTGCCGATCGAAAAATCACGGTCGACATGATCGTCCAAAACATCGGTTTAGAATCCCGAGCCGATGTCTCGTTTACCGTTCCGAGCAACGAACTGCGAGATGCTCAGCGTGCGATTCAGGAGGCAATGCCACTGGTAGGAGCAACCGAGGTGACTTGCGATGATGCGGTGGCCAAAGTATCGGTGGTTGGTTTAGGGATGGCTGATCAAACCGGTGTGGCCGAAAAAATGTTCGGAGCACTTGCCAACGCGGGGATCAATATCCAAATGATCACCACCAGCGAGATCAAAATCAGTTGTCTGGTTCAACGCTCCGAGGGAACTCAAGCTCTGCGTGCCGTCCATCAAGCATTCGGCTTGCATCACAAACCCACCGACGCAAACACTTGGCATATCGGCCAGATGCAGCATGCGAAAATGAGCCCCAGCGAAGTTGTCGAAAGGCTCCGTTCGACGAATCTCGAACAACTCACGCTCCTGGATATTAGCCTCTTGGAAGATCAAGCTCGCGTGACACTCAGCGGAGTTGCCGACAATCCAGGACTCGCCGAGAAAATATTCAAAGCGGTTGCCGATGCCGGTGCAGTCGTCGACATGATCGTGCAAAGTTGCGATGGACATCAAGGCGAAACCTCGATCAGTTTCACCGTTCCGAGCGATCAATTGCAGGCCTGCCTGAAGGTGCTCGAGAGCGGCAAGTTTGGCGTTCGAAAAGTGACCAGCGCAAGCAACATCGCCAAGCTCTCCGTCAGCGGTATCGGACTCCGCAGTCATACGAGTGTCGCGATCGCCTTGTTCAAGGCACTTGCCGATCTAGGGATCAACGTCATTATGACCAACACCAGCGAACTGCGAGTCAATGTCGTCGTCGATGGGAAGGATGCAAAACGTGCCCTTGAGGCACTGAAAAAGACCTTTGAAGGTGCCTTGGTCTAGTCTTATTCCTCAGCCAATCATCCATCATGCAACGACCAGAGTTCGTTTACTTTGACCTAGGGAATGTTCTTCTTTATTTCGACCATGGCATCGCTGCTCGTTCGATGGCCAAGCTCATCGGTGTAGAGCCCGATGAAATCAAGAGATTGGTCTTTGACTCGGATTTCCAACTCGCCTACGAACGAGGAGAATTGACCAGCCAGGAGTTTGCAGCGATTCTCTCGGAAAAGTTCAAAAAGGATATCCCACTCGAGGATCTGATGGTCGCAGCTTCGGACATCTTTGTCCCGAACATGCATATGCTGCCGGTGCTCGATAAAATCCGCAGCCTCAAGATCCCCATGGGGCTCTTGTCGAACACCTGCGATGCTCACTGGAATTGGATCCTCAAGATGGGTTATCCGCAACTCCAAGGTTGGTTCGATCCACTGGTGCTGTCTTTCGAAGTCCAAATGATGAAGCCTGAGCCGGAGATTTACCATCTGTGCGCTGAGCTGGCAGAGATCCATCCTGAGGGAATCTTTTTTACAGACGATCGTCAGGAGAACGTCCAAGGGGCTATCGACGCTGGGTGGAACGCTGCCGTGTTTACAAGTGCCGACCGACTCATGGATACGGTTAGCACTTGGTGAGCTTGTGGCTCTATCGTCGAACGCCCCCGGTCGACTGGCTCAAGACCCGCAGGACGTCTTGCTTATGAATGATCGGCATATCACCGGGGATCGTGTACTTGAGCCCCGCCATAGCGTTGCCCCAGGCTAGCGATTCATCGAGTGACCAGCCATTGAGGCGACCATATAGGAATCCCGCTGAGAAAGCGTCCCCGCCTCCGAGACGCCCTGCCCCGTCAACCTTGCGTGTTCCTGACAAACAGACCGAATCCGCTTCGGCAGCCATTGCCCCTCGCTCACCGAGTGTGATCACTGAACATTTGCCACGCCGAATTTTCGATAGCGTTTGGATCACTTCCTCATCGGAGGCATCGGAGGCTAGTTCCAGATAGGCGATCGCGTCCCGCTTGGCAAAGAAAACCAAATCCGAGGATTCGACCCACTCTCGGCAGCCCACGCGTGCTTGATCCATCTCCCATAGTTTGCTTCGGTAATTGAAATCGAAAGAGACTTTTGATCCGCTTGAACGAGCAACCTCTCTAGCGAGATTCATCATCGAGCGAACTTGCGGGTTCAAAGCCAAGGAGATGCCTGTTGCATGAAACCATCGGCACGACTTCAATGGATGCACCGGTAGTTGATCGCTCGAAAGTCGCGTGAAGGCTGAGTCCTTGCGATCGTAGATCACTTCACCAGTGCGTGGGAAACAAGCCGGTTCGTAGAAGAAGACACCCAATCGATCCTCGGTAGTCCATACGATATGAGTGGTGTCGACTCCGTGCATCCCGATTAGTCTTGCTAGTTGCTGACCGAGCGCATGGTCGGGCAGTCGAGAGATCCAGCACGTTTTTGAACCCAGTCGAGCTAGGCCTACCAGAGTGTTCGATTCGCTTCCACCGATGTGGACTTCGAAAGCACCAGCTTGTTCGAGCCGCAGAGGGATTGGCGGAGAGAGCCGCAGCATTGTTTCGCCGATAGAGACAATATCGTAGGTATTCTTCGATTCAAAGTCGGATGCTTTTGATGCGGGATCCATAAGAGATGTCGATCGACCTAGCGATCCTGAGTGATTACAAATTCGATCCGGCGATTGGCCGCCCGACCGGCAGGTGTTTGGTTGTCCATGATCGGCATGTCCGACCCATTCGGACGCTTGGTAACCATCGTTTGGTTCCATCCGCCGCGAGATACCAAGTAGTTCCCAATCGCATCGGCTTGTTGCGAAGTCAGTTGATCGGCGCTCACTAGGCCGTTACCAGATTGAAGAGCGTTGTCGGTGTAGCTATCGATCGAAAGCTGACCGCCAGGAGAAGCACTGCGCAGGGCCCCGCTGACACGTTCTAGGAGAGAAACAGCACTGGCCGTCCATTGCGAGGTGCCGGGTTGAAAAAGCTGATCGGAGGGAATCCTTACGCGCAGCGCAGTGCCATTGGTTTCCACCGGGTAGCCCAAGGATCTCAGTGGCTCGATGGACAAGGAGCCTGGCGTATCTGCTCCACGGCTTGTATTGGCCGTAAGTCGCGCTCCACTGCGTCTGGATGGCTCGGGAAGTCCTGGGATAGTCGGCGGGCCTGCGATGCTGGTACTTGATGGATTAGGATCGGTCGTCAACGGTTCTGGTGGAGTCAGTTGCGGGTTTGCCAAGTTGCTTGCTGGAGGAGTATTTGGCGGTAGGCTTCGGCTAGCCGCCAATCGAGCTTGCTGCAACTGAGCCGACATATCGCCGAGTTGCTGCTGCATCAGATCGGATCGTTCGCGGTAGGTCTGAACCTGTTGCTGAGATTGTGCTAATTGACTGTGGAGTTGGCGATTATTCTCATCGAGCAAACGAGCCCTGCGTTCCAGCTCCGAGATCTGCGCGGCATACGCAAAGTTATTTGCGTTATTGTTTGAGCTTGCCGGTGGGCTTGGCAGACCCAGGGTGCCAGTGATCGATGTAGGAGCAGCGCTTCCCGAGCCCCCCGCAGGTGTGCTTACGAAGGGTACCGAAGGGGCACTTGTTGCCGATGGAGCAAGGGAGGGAGTCGAAGCCGCTGGATTTGCTGCATCTGAAACGACTACCGGAGCGCCAGGACTATAAGGTCTCAAATAGTTTGGCATTGATCCAAGCACATACGGCTGGCTCTTTTGACAGCCAACCGTAGCAAGCAAACCGATAACAAGCGAGCAAACCGAGAACGAAATCCGCATCGGATCGGATTTTGTTCCCGAAATGGCTTGATGTGTTTCTTTAGCGATCTGCATGCGATCTATTTCCATCGCATAGGCCATAGCACGAACGCAAGTCGCCGTGCAAGCCCAATCGTATCATGCTAGCAAAACAAGTTTCGATCTAGCGTTCGAGCGTTGGAATCCTCTACAAGCACTGGCGTGTGTTTCCTTGAATCGCCACCCCATTGTCCGCATTGATGCGTGAACCCAGTCCGCCGATGGAAGCCTTAACCGAGCATCGAATTCGCCAGCTTGCAATCGCGATCCAACAAATGGATTCCGACGATGCGAATCGGTTGTTGGAGCATCTTCCCGAGTCGCTTACCAAGCGAATTCGAGGCCAACTGGGGTTGCTAGAGAATATCACCCAAGACGAACGACGTCTTGCTGTAGAAACGATCGAAACGCTTTTGCAGTCGGACGATTTGGAGTCACTTGAAAAATCAGCTTCGCACAGGACGGAGTTGAATCCACCTGTTGCTGTCCAAGACTTGGCTCAGAAAGACTTGACTCATCGAGACATTGCCGTCGAAGACTACCCGATTGAAGCGATTGTTGAGGTTTTAGGCCGAGAGAGGCCAATTGTCATCGCGACGATTTTGAGGAATCTGCCGAGTCGTTTAGGACAGTCGATTGTGCCGAGACTTGATTTAGACCTAGCCAAAGAAGCTGTGGATTGGATCCCTCGGCTAGAGGCCACGCCTTTGCGTGTGCTCGATGGCCTTATGGTTGAGTTTCTCAATCAGGTGAAGTCGGTTGGTTCCAAGATGGAAAGTCAGCATCAGGGACAAGAGAAGGTTCGAGAATTGCTCTCGGTCTTGCCTACCACGAGTCCAATCTATACTCATGCGGTTTCCGAGCAAGCGATTCTGGGTCTTGCGAACCAAAACTCCGCCGGCTATCCAGCGATGGCTACGCTGAAGCCTGAGCCAGAGAGCCCTTTTGTTATCCCTTTGAATCGAAAAACGAGTCGCGAAGAGGCGCTCGAAGTTCTCTTAAAACTCGATGATTTGGATTTGCTCCGAGTTCTCTACAGTCACAGCGCCCAGGATGTCAAGCGATTTCTCGCTGGGGCAAACAAAGCACTGCGATTGCGAATTGAGAAGCTCACACCACGTCATGCTTTGAATAAACTTCGGCGAGAACTGGGGAGTGTTCCTATCACGGACGAGAAAACTTGGCGAGAGCTTGCGAGTCAATTCGTACAGACAGCCATCGAAATAACTCAGACCGAGCCGAATAACGAAGACCTTCGCATACCGGCGTAAGCGGAAAACCATCAAGAAGGAAGCACTCGGTATGGCATCGATCCTCAAACCTAAATCTCTCTTTGGCTTCAAACCGGCGGAAGCTTCAACCGATGCACAGAAACCATCGGCGTTGCCTGCTGAGCGAGGCTCATTGGATTCGGTGATGGCTCAAGCTCGTGCGATCCTCGAGCAATGCCAAAAGGATTGCCAAGAGTTGCGAGAGACAGCTCGCAGGGAAGCCGTCCAAGAGGGGCGTGCGGTGATCGATCAGCTTGCTCAGCAGCGCGCCGATACGCTCGTCAGTCAGCAGATGACCGATGTCGTTGCCCGAGTCGATGCGATCTGCATGGCTCTCGAAAATGCGACGCAGCAATGGTTGCGTCAGTGGCAGCATGAAACGGTATCCTTGGCTATCAAAATCGCTGAAAAGTTGCTGGTTCGTCAGATTGAAAGCGATCCGACCATCCTGCTCCAATGGATTGAAGAGATGGTGCGACTGGTTCAAACCCAGAGGCAATTGACGATTCGATTGAGTTCAGCCGATGCGTTGAAACTTTCGGACGCTTTGCCAGCGCTAATCCAGCGGCTATCGCCCGGAGTTGACTTTCAGATCGTCGACGATCCGTCCATGGAGGAGTGCAGCGTGGTGCTTGAGACACCCGAAACCACTTTGGATCGATCTCTCAAAACGCAGTTGGAGCGACTCCAGCAGGAGCTTGGCTAAGTGAACTTGTACGAAGTCGAATCCATCAGCGCTCGCTTACCGGTGCTACCGAAAAGTTCAGACTGGAACACCGCCATTCGGCGCATGATTCCTTTCAAGGTTCAAGGGCGAGTTTGCTCGCTTCAAGGGGGAGTCATCGTTGTCGAGGGATTACCGCTTGCAGTCGGGTCGATCGCGAGGGTTCATCGGCAAGGTCACAGTTTCCTGGAAGCCGAAGTGATCGGATTCGATCAGGGAAAAACGTTGCTGGCAGCCTTGGATGTGTTGGAAGGAGTTCGCGCGGGGGACTGCGTTGAACTCTTCCAATCGTGCCGATCGGTTCGAGTCTCTGATGAACTCTGCGGGCGAGTGCTCGATGCAACCGGGATCCCGATCGATGGGGAAAATCCAATTGCTGTTGGAAGAAGGGTTTTCTGCGATGCTCCCCCAGTGTCCCCATTATCTCGACAACCGATTCGAAATGCATTGCCAACAGGTGTTCGATCGATCGATACTTTGATGAGTTTGGGGCAAGGTCAACGCGTCGGGATATTCTCTGCGGCTGGGGTTGGAAAGAGCACTCTTTTGGGGATGCTTGCTCGAGGCACCCAAGCCGACTACGTCGTCATCGGATTGATCGGAGAGCGGGGCAGGGAAGTGCGCGATTTTTTGGAAAACGACTTGGGGCCTGATGGAAAAGCCAAGTCGATCACCGTCGTTGCCACGAGCGATCAGCCGGCCCCAAGACGCATTCTTGCGGCCAAGACCGCAACGGCCATCGCCGAATCGCTCAGAGATCAAGGGAAATCGGTTCTGCTGCTTATGGATTCACTCACCCGCTTTGCGACCGCACAGCGAGAGATTGGATTGGCAGCAGGTGAAGCACCTACGACGCGAGGCTATCCTACAAGCGTATTTTCGTCTCTATCGCATCTGATCGAACGTGCAGGGAACAGCTCGCGAGGTTCGATCACTGCAATCTACACAATCCTGGTCGAGGCAGACGACAACAACGAACCCATCAGCGATGCGGTGCGAGGATTCCTCGATGGTCATATCGTACTTTCGAAATCGTTGGCAGACAGCGGTCGCTATCCAGCCATAGATGTCCTGAGAAGTCTTAGTCGACTCCAGCATCAACTCCTTGAGCCACAGCAAATCTCTGTTGTCACTGAGGTTCGAAAATGGATGGCCATCTACGACGAGCATCGGGAGCTGATCCAAATCGGAGCTTATCGCTCAGGTTCCAATGCTCAAATAGATCGTGCGATTGCCCTCAAGCCGGTCATCGACGCTTTTTTGCAACAGCAGCGCAACCAAATCGTCCAATGGAATGATGCTTGGCAAGAACTCAGCAATCTGATCCGCAGTTGATCGGTCATTCACGATGAGTCGCGAGAACCCCCATATTGGTTTGCTGAAGATTCGCACTTGGCAGCGCGATCAATCGGCTGCGATTGTGCAAGCTACCCAGCGGGAAATGCAGATCTTGGCATCGCGTATCGATGAGCTAACCCAATCGATCGCCAAATGGAGCCAGCAGCGCAGAGAACTTCAAACGGGGATCGTTAAAGTCCAACACTGGCGAGAAAACGAAGCTTATCGGATCGAACTGATCGAACAGAAAAACGGGTTGATCAAGGAACAAGAGGCCCTTGGCCAGCGACTGGCTCACCAGCAGTCCATTCTTCTAGAGCACGAAAAAGAGCTTAAGCAAATCGAGAAGATCATCGAGCATGCACAAACCGCCCAAAGGGCCAAGCAACAGGCGGTTGAGCAAGCCCATTTGGATGAGTGGGCAGGGGTTCAGGCTAGGATCTCTCGAACCACCCGACCGTGAACGTCGGTCAATCGAAAATCCCGACCTGCATAGCGATACGTCAGCTTCTCATGATCGAAACCCATCAAGTGAAGGATCGTTGCATGCAGGTCGTGGACGCTTGTTGGGGACTCCTCAGCACGGAATCCAAATTCATCGGTGCTACCATGCGTGCATCCTCCCTTTGTACCGCCACCTGCAAGCCACACGCTGAACCCCCAGTGGTTGTGATCTCGTCCCGATCCACCTTCGGAGACCGGGGTTCGACCGAATTCGCCACCCCATAGCACCAGCGTATCGTCGAGCATTCCTAGGCGTTTCAAATCGGTCAGAAACGCGGCAATCGGTTGATCGATCTCGGAGCAATTCGTGCGCATGTTCTTTTCGATATCACCGTGATGATCCCAAGGTTGACCAGCACCATGCCATAACTGTACATATCGAACCCCGCGTTCCAAAAGTCGGCGTGCCATGAGCGTTTGACGCCCATGCACCGTATCGCCATACATATCCCTGACCTCTTGGGTCTCTTTCGAGATATCGAACGCATCGGAGGCTTCGGTCTGCATCCGGAATGCGAGCTCGAACGACTCGATTCTCGATTCGAGTCGCGAGTCGCTTTGGGCACCTGAATTTTGCATCGCCAATTCCCGAAGCAACTTCAGTTGCCGAGCTTGGGCATCGAAACTTGCATGTGGGCTGCGGATATTCTCGATGAGTTTTTCGATCTGAGCATTCTTTGGATCGACAAAAGTCCCTTGAAAAGCACCCGGTAAAAAACCACTTTGCCAGTTGGCCGTATCTTTGATCGGATAACCTCCAGGGCACATCGCGATGAACCCGGGGAGGTTCTGGTTTTCGGTGCCGAGTCCATACATCAGCCAGGAACCCAAACTCGGTCGGGATTGAACGGAATCACCGCAGTTCATGAGCATCAGCGATGGTTCGTGGTTGGGAACCTGGGCAACCATCGAGCGAATCACGGCGATGTTGTCTGCGTGGGCGGCAGTTTTTTCAAATAACTCGCTGATCTCCAAACCGCTTTGACCATATTTCTTGAACTCAAAAGGACTTGGTAATGCTCCCCCCGTTCTTCTTTCAGTCAGATAGCTCATCGGCAGAGGCTTGCCCGCATACTCCTTGAGTTTGGGT
>Ga0315904_10002914_pt1 | contig 25843 bp, 20 predicted proteins | sample LakEriMetagenome_6_FD_203529 | JGI IMG/M metagenome (GOLD analysis project Ga0315904, IMG submission 203529) | Freshwater fungal communities from buoy surface, Lake Erie, Ohio, United States - Buoy 12 MA120 | ecosystem: Environmental > Aquatic > Freshwater > Lake | place: USA: Lake Erie, Ohio...
TCCGGCCACTTGTCCCATGTGAGTGTTTCGCCATGATGCTCCATCAGGAAACGAAACAGGCTGTAATCCTCCAGCCACTCTTTCTCGTCCTTGCGGAAGCGCGCGTATTCCTTGTTCAACTCGGCGCCCGCTTCATCGAACTTCGACCACGCCAGTTCTAACAAGGTGCGCTTCACCGCCCTCACCGCCGGGTAATCCACCATGCCGTCATCGGGCGCGCCGCCGACGCGCGCGAATTCATCCGCCGTCAGCCAGGGCACGCGCTCCTCGTCCAGCGTCAGATAGATCGGGTCCAGCGCCGCGGAGGAAATCGCGCTGTAAGGACTCTCGTCGGAACCGCTTTCATTCACCGGCAGAAGCTGGATGAACGCCACTCCGTGATCCGCCGCCCAGTCCACCCACTCGCGCAGCGCCTGCGTGTCGCCGATGCCGAGATCGCCCTCGCGGCGCGCCGAGAACGCTGGAATGAGAATGCCTGCCTGGCGCTTTCCGGGTGGGTGCACGCGCGGAGTCTGCCAGCCGCCCCACCGGCGACAATGCGGAATTTTTTTCTCTAACAGGAGAAAGACGGTGAAAGCTCGTGGCTGGAACAACTTGATCCAGTTTACCCGCCGTAGCTTTAGCGAAGGCGGGTCCGTCTTTGGGACGTCCCGTCCCAAAGTCCCCCCCATGCCGAAATCCGCGCTTTTTTCACCGCGTAAATGAGTTATCAGTTCCGCGATGAGAATGATTTGCGCCATGTGGCTCGGCATGCTGGCTTCCGCTTTGGGGGCCACCGGCGATCCCGCGGACGCAGCGCTTGGTTTCCTCCAAAAGGTGCGCGAGCAGAAACTCAACCTCGAGCCCGGCGGCGACACCGCGCTCTCCGCGCAAACCCGCGATCCCAAGCGCCGCGAAATCGCGCGCCGTCTCGAACGCATGGCCCGCGAACTCGACGACACCCCGCTCGAAGCCGGCGAGGTCAAACTCGATGGCGAGCTGGCCGCCGTGCTCGTCCGCAAAAACGGCGGCCTCGATCCCAACCGCATGCGCGTTTTCCCCATCGCCCTGATCCGCGCCGACAGCGGCTGGAAACCCGCGCCGCTTCCCGCATCATTTGAAAACACCGGCCTCGGCTACACGCCCTCCCTCCGCAACCGCATCGCGGCCCTGCAGGAATGGATGCTGCGCGAGCAAGTCATCGACCTCGCCCGCCTGCGCGATCAATCCGCGCGCAGAGTCCGCGAAAACATCGAGAAAAGCCTGCCCATGGAAACCCTCCGCGGCCTCGGCTCGGAACAAACCGCCGAGCGCTTCATCCGCGCCTGCGGCCGCCGCAACCTGCCCGAAATCCTCGGCCTGTTAGGCGGCCTGTCCACCCCACTTCCCGATGACTGGGTCCAGCGTCTCGGCGCCGCGGAAAAAGCCCTCGCCACCGCCTCCGCACCGCGCCCGTGGCGCATGCTCGTTTCCAACGACGTGCTGCGCGCCGTCGTGCACCACGAAGAAGACGGGGACAGCGCCCTGGTTTCCGTCGCATGCCTCGATCCCTCCGGAAACTCAACCCGCTCCACCGTTCCCAAAATCGAAATCCTCCACCTCGAGCTCGAAAAATCCGCCGATGGTTTCTGGCGGATCGATCTTCCGCAACGCTTCTTGCTGGAACCTGCCGAACCGGACGAAAACGAGGATGAAACCCCGGATGAAGACCTGGTTGACGCCTTCATCCAAAAACTCGCCGCCACCTACCCGCCCTCGCCGCGGGCCGACGCGCAACAAACCGCCCGCGACCTTGCCGACAGCCTGCGCAAGGGCGCGCTCCGCGACCTCCTGCCCCTCATCGCCCCGGCACCCGACCCGGAAAAATCCCGCGAGAACATCCTGCGCGCCGCCCAAGTCTGGTGGACGCTGCGCGATCCCGCCACCAACCACCATCTCGTCGGCCTCGCAACCCGCGAAGAAGAAGGCCAAGCCGTCGCGCTCGGACAGTTTTTCTCCACCCGCAATCCCACACGCTTCGACTTGCGCGTCTTCCACTTCATCAAATCCGCCGACGGCTGGCTTTGGACCCCTCTGCCCGAGGCCAAGTCACCCAAAGACCTCGAAGCATGGACGCGCGAGGAAACCCAGCGCCGCCAGGAATCGTGGCAGGACGACCTCCTTGCCGACTGCGTCGAAATCGCCGCTCTGCCCGAGACCGGCGCACCCGGCGAGGCCGAGGCCCGCGAACTCGTCGGCTCATGGCTCAAAGCCGCTCGCGATGGCGATGTCGAAGCCGCCCTCCGCCTTTGCGCCCGCCTCAACAAGCCCGACTCGAAAGCCGCCGTCCTGCGCAACCTCGGCTATGAAATGACCGGCCTGCAACGCAGCGCCCACCCGCCCGCCATCACCGCCGTCCATCGCGAGGGCATCTGGACCGCCGTCGCCGCGGACAGCTTTTCCAGCGACAATCCCGCCTTCCCGCTTTACCCCGTCATCCAAACCGCCGACGGCCCGCGCATCCTGATCGAAATCGATCTCATCGCGTCCACCAGCCGCAGCCGGGATTTTCTCAACCGTGCCGCGCTCGACCGCCTGCAAGACCTTTCACCCGCGGCCGCCAGCGCCCTCAAACAACTCTTCACCACCCACAAAACCGCCAGCGCCCCCGCCGGAGAGCGCTGATCCGCACAACAAGTGGCGGCTGGCACTTGCCTGGCCCGCCACCGCCGCAGCAGGGAAATACCCCTGCCCATCACTCCCGGAGTTGTCCGCGTAAACCCGCGCCGGAAATCCGACATCCGCAACACATGTGGTCCCTCTTTGTGGCGCGCGCGTGCATGCGTCTGTGCCTCGCACGCCCGGCTTGCGGCAGTTCTGCCAAAATCTCCGCCTTGGCTCAATTTTTGCTTTCCCTGCCCCCGGTGACAAATGCGACACACATCGCCGGATGCGCAGACGCCATCCCGTGCCAGAATTCTCCCCGCCAATCCCCATAACCAGCCCCTATGAAATCCCTCAGCGATCCCTCGCACACTCCCACCCGTCCCCGCTCCAACCGCTGGAGCGTATGCCTCGCCGCCGCGCTGATCTGCCTAGGTTCCGGCGCTCAAGCCCAGACTTATTTCGATATGTCCACAGCCAATTACTCGCAGAATTTTGCGGACATTGCCAATTGGACAAATAATTATGCGTCGGGCATCGGATCCAACAACTGGAGAACAGCAACTAGTGTTACCACATCCCCAGGCACCAACTTCACTGTTTTTACCACTGCAACAAGCGGTGGCGTTCAAAAAGGCACGGGGGCGATAGTTTTTCTTGCGACTGGCACAAATGCAGGTGCAACCGATCTTCTTTTGAATTTCAGTGGGCGTATTGCTGGCAATCTGAGTTTCGATTACGCAAAAATTGCAAATACAGCGGTCGCAACTCCGCGAACATCCGACCTTAAAATCCAATACAGCTTGGACAACGGTCTGACATTCACGGATGTCTCCGGCTACTCAATTCCCAGAATAACCAATAATGATACCCCTGAAACCGGCAGTCTGAACATTACGCTTCCATCCGCTCTCAATAACCAAAGTCAGGTCGTCATCCGCTTTTATTTTTGGAACAATACCCAAACTGGTGGTTCGGGCAATCGCCCAAAATGGAGTGTTGATAATATTGCGGTGACATCTACCTCATCTACAGCTGACACCACACCACCCGAAATCGCCACGCTGACGCCTGCGGACGATGCAACGAATGTTCCGGTGGCCAGCACCACAGCTCTAATGGTGGGTTTCAGCGAGCCTGTGGTGAAAGGCACGGGCGACATCACCGTTTACCAGACGGCCACGGATTTCATGATCGCGACGATTGGGGTGAACACCGCAGCCGTGTTATTCGAGGGAAATGTCGCTAACATCACGCTTCCCTCAAATCTCGATCCCAGCACCGGCTATTACGTGAACATCTCCGCCGGGGCCTTCAAGGATGCGGCCAACAACAATTTCGCCGGCATCGCCGGCAAGACCACCTGGAACTTCACCACCGGCACGACGGACATCACCGCGCCTGCAATCGTCACACTGTCCCCGGCGGACGACAGCAGCAGCGCCGCGCCCACCTCCAACCTGGTAATCACATACGATGAACCGGTTTTCGCCAACAGCGGCAGCCTCGTCATCAAGCGTTTCGCGGACGACAGCACGGTGGAGACCATTCCCGTGCCGGGCGCGCTGGTCTCTGTTTCCGGAGCCACGGTGACCGTCAATCCCGCCTCGGTCCTGCAATACGGAACGGGCTATTATGTCGAAATCGCGGCGGGCAGCTTCCGCGATGCGGCGAACAACGGCACGCTTGCCGTTTCCGTCAATGCCGCATGGAACTTCACCACCCGCAATCTTTCGCCGGTTGTCATCAGCCAGTATTATGAAGGGACGACATCCGCCGACCGCTACATTGAGTTGAAGAATACGACAGCCAGTCCGGTTTCATTGACCGGATACCGCATAGCCGCGTGGAGCGACACCTCGCCTTCTGATAACGAGGGTTGGAAATCCGGCACCAACACCACCGCGCGCGTCACTTCACTCGACGGCTTTTCGATTCCCGCAAACGGCAATTTTCTCATCGTCGAACCCGGTGCGGGCGTGCCCGGCTACGCCGCAAACAACTTCGATCTCGAAACCGACTCGGTCAACCTGAGTGCGACGGACTTCGACGGCGATGACAGCATCGTCTTATACAACGGCTCAGGATTCTCCCAAGCCGAAATCGTTGATGCGCTATCGATTTCCGCGGGTCAGGCAACTGACAAATCCATCTACCGCACCAGCGACACCCTGCAAGGTTACGACCTGAACTCCGGCACATCCTTCCTCAACTTCCCCGGCACCTGGGCGACCAAAACGCTCACCGAGGTGAATAATGCGACCATCACTGATGCATGGTATTTAAATGCCGTCTTCCCGCCCAAGACCCTGACGCTGGGCCTCCTCTCATCCACACTGCAGGAGAGCAGTGGTTCGACCACCGCCACGATCACCCGCACCGGTTCGTTCGCGGCCGCGGCATTCGTGACGGTCACCGCAAGCATCAATGGCGTCGTGCAATTCACCGAGCCTGTGGAAATCCCCATCAACACCGGCACTGCGAATTTCACGATCAACACCATTGACAATCCCTGGCTGAGCGGCAACCAAGCCATCACCATTCAGGTCTCCTGCCCCGGATATACTCCCGGCAATGCGCCGCTCACCGTCTTGGATGACGCTGGCGATGTCGTGCTTCCCGTGGTCATCAACGAGGTGGATTCCGACCAGGCGGTGGTCGCCACGGTGAATGATGGATCGGAGTTCATCGAGCTATATAACAACTCCAACCAGGCCGTCTCTCTCGATGGAGTTGTGCTTGTCTTATACAATGGCGGCAGCACCGCCGTGCCGAGCCAAGCCTCCTACCTCACACTGGATCTGACCAATCAGGTCATTCCGGCCTATGGCTTCCTGGTGGTGGGCAATCCGGGCGTGACGAATGTCAGCACAGTGACGTTCCCGGCCAACAACCTCCAAAACGGTTCGGACGCGGTGGCGCTTTATGTGGGCAATGCCGCCTCTTATCCGAATGGCACGCTGGCAAACGCCGCTCCCGGTTATCTGGTGGATGCCGTGGTTTATGAGACCAATGATGACGATGCCACGGCTCTGATCAATGCGCTCACACCCGGCGAGCCGCAGGCGAATGAGGGAGCCAATCCCGCATCGGAAACCGTGGCCGTCGCCCGTGTGCCGGATGGCGGCGCGCGTTTCGACACGAATCTTTACGTCGCCCAAACCCCCACCCCCGGCGCGACCAACGTGCTCCCCAATACATTTGCAAATTGGATCGCCGGATTTTCGGTCGGGGGTCTGACGGGTTTCAACGACGACTTCGATAACGACGGCCTTGGCAACGCCATTGAAAACATCCTCGGCAGCAGCCCGGCGGTTGCGGGCCAGGGCTTGAGCGCGGTTTCCTCCAGCGGCGGCAACCTGCTGTTCCGCCACACGCTCAACGCGGCTCCCGCCAACGACTTGCAGGCCGCATACGAGTGGTCCACCGACCTCGCGACGTGGCAGGCCTCCGCCGCCAGCGCGGGCGGCACGACCGTGACATTCGGCGAGCCGGTGGAGATCAATGCCGGCCCGCCGGCGCTGGTGGAAGTCACGGCCACAATCACCGGCACCACACCCGGCAAGGTCTTCGCACGCCTCAAGGTGGAGCAGAATTGATCAGCAAGAAAGATCACAAAAAACCCGCGGGACGCGCTGCGCCCCGCGGGTTTTTTCATGCCGTTCAGGCAGGCATTTCAAAACCCTTGCGGCGCGGGCGGTCCTGCATCGCCGCCGCTTCCTTGTCGCCGGTGATTTGCTCGGCCTTGGGGTCCCACTTGACCGCGCGGCCGAGGCGTTGCGCGATGCCCGAGACCTGGCAGATGGTGGCGGTGCGATGACCCACGCCCGCATTGCAGATGGTGGGTTTGCGCGTGCCGATCGACTCGATGAAATTCAACCGGTGGTCATTCGACTCCTGAACGAGGATGTCGTTCGGACCGAACTTGTGGCGCACGAGTTCCTTGGGCGAGGAATCAATCTTGCCGCGGCTGACAAGCACCTCGCCCTTGGTGCCGATGAAACGAATCATGTGCCCGTTGTCGGGTTTCTTGTCGCGCCATACGGTGATGCCGTCGGCGTAGCGGTAGTGATGATGCTCGGCTCCCTCAAAACCTTTGGGGATGAACTCGACCGGGCCCGTGTTGTCGCGGTCGAGCGCCCACTGCACGATGTCGAAGTGGTGCGCGCCCCAATCGCCGAACTTGCGGCTGCCATATTCCCAATAGCATCGCCAGCCGCCGCCGTAGTTCCCCTTCACCCGGTGTTCCGAATGCTCGAAAAACGGCGTCGGTCCCAGCCAGCGGTCGTAATCGAAGCCGTCGGGCACCGGAACGATCGTCTCCGGATTGGGCGGCTGCGGAAACTCGCCTAGCTGGCAATAGATTTCCTTGATCTCGCCGATCAATCCGTTGCGAACGAGATTCGCAGCAATGCGGAAGTGACTCGACGAGCGCTGCTGGCTGCCCACTTGCAGGATGCGGCCGTATTTTTTCTCAGCCGCCACCAGTGCCTTGCCTTCCTCGATGGTGAGCGTCATCGGCTTCTCCACATACACATCCTTGCCCGCCTTCATCGCCGCCAGCGCGATCGCCGCATGCCAATGGTCGGGCGTGGTCACGCACACGGCCTGGATGTCGGGATTGGCGAGCACCTCCTCGAATTGTTTGGTGGCCACGATTCCATTGAAACCCTTCTCCTTGAGAATGTCCGCCGCCTTCTTCAAGTGCGTGTCCCTCACATCGCACACGGCGATCGGCTGCACGTTCTTCATGCCGGGAAACGAGCGCACATGCCCGTCGGAAATCAGTCCCATGCCGATGAAGCCCATGCCGATGCGGGAATTCGCCGCGGCCTTGGTGGCATTGCCAAGGGTTTCCGCCCGCACGATCTGCGGCGCGGCGAACACCGCGCTTGCCGCAGTGAGCGTGGATTTCAAAAACCGGCGGCGGGTGGAGTAGGTGTGGTTTTTCATGACGGTGGAACCACCATGAAAACCCGGCACCCCGCGCGCAAGAGCGGATTTGGCTTCAGCCGCGGATGAGGCGCAATGGTCTGCTTCGCATGACCGGGAAGCCATGAGGACTCTCGAAGTCAATGCATCCATGCCGTCCGGCGGCATCAGTGGTTGATTTCCTCAACCTGGGCCGGCACCTCCCGCGCGCGTCTCCGCACCGGCAGGTGGTGCGGCATGATCGCGGAGAACAAATGCACCAGAGGGAACGCGCACAACGCGAGGATCACGCCCATCGCCACGAAGCCGACGATGAAATTACTGACCGACAACGGCCCGAAACCGGGCAGATACGTTTGCGCTTTGGCGAGGAAATGCGGCACCGGCAGCGAGAGCAGGTCTATCAGCCATTGGCCGAGGCGGATCTGAGCAGCCCAGATCGGCACATTGGTGAAGGGATTGCTCACGAAACACGCGGCCATTGCGAAAGGAATGTTCGCCTTCACCCGCATCGCGAGGATCGCCGCCACGATTGACTGCGGAATCATCGGCATCATTGAAAAGAATAATCCGATGGCCATGCCGGAAGCCACCGTGTCGCGGCAGGGTATCCACAGGGCGCGGTTGGAGAATGTCCGGGCGATCGCCCGCCACCACGGCCGGTGCCGCAAATGCGGATGTCGCAGGGATTTCAGCGCCTGGCGGACCAGTTTGAGATAACGTTTCTTCATGCAGGGCCGGGTGGAGCGGATCAAACCATCGTTGCAACCAGGCGGATGCGCAACCCAAATGCCCAAATGCCTTGCAGGCATCCGGCGCTCCCGGCAGAGTCGCGCGCCCCCCATGGAAATCTGGCAAGCCATCCTCCTAGGCGTCATTGAAGGCGTCACCGAATACCTGCCGGTCAGCTCGACCGGTCACCTGCTTGTGGCCCAGCACTGGATGGGCATCGGCACGCAGGGAGAGAAGGCCAAGGCCGCGGCGGATACCTTCGCCATCTGCATCCAGGGCGGCGCGATCCTCGCCGTGCTGGGCCTCTACCGCCGCCGGCTCGCGCAGATGATCCGCGGCATGCTCGGCAAGGACCCTGAAGGACTCCGGCTCGCGGCCTCCATCATCATCGGCTTTCTGCCGGCCGCCGTCATCGGCCTGCTGCTCAACGATTGGATCGAGCAAAAACTTTTCGGCATGTGGCCGATCGTCTTCGCATGGGTGGCGGGCGGCGTCATCATCCTCGCCACCGCATGGTGGGCGAAACGCGGCCCCGCCCGCGGCGCGGGGCGCGATCTGTTGGAACTCACGTGGAAGATGGCGCTCGTCATCGGCCTGCTCCAGTGCGTGGCCATGTGGCCGGGCACCAGCCGCAGCCTGATGACCATCGTCGGCGGATTGCTCGTCGGGCTGTCGGTCAAGGCGGCCGTCGAGTATTCGTTTCTGTTAGGCGTGCTCACGCTCACCGCCGCCACGGTCAAGAAGGCCGTGTGGCCGGTGCCGAATCTGGAGCAGACCTACGACGCGTGGTTCGGCGGCGCGAGGCTGATGTGGGATTTCTACGGCCCGCTGCCGCTGGCGGTTGGCATCGTGGCGGCCACCGTTTCCGCGGCGATCGCGGTGAAATGGCTCGTCAGTTATCTGCAAAGCCACGGGCTTTCGGTATTCGGCTGGTACCGCATCGGCATCGGCGCGCTGGTCGGCGGACTCGTCGCGGCGGGAGTCATCAGCGCGTGAACCGCGGCGGCGGAATCACCCGGACGGCGGCATGAGCTTGAGCATGCGTGAACTCCGGACCGTCGCTGCATGAGTGACACACGAACCCTGTGGTAAAATGCCATGGTTTCACTCCTGCAGCCAGGTCTTGGGCCGGTAGAGCAGGGCGTAGGGGATGAAGGCGACGGCGGTGCCGAGCATGAGCCAGGTGAAGAAATGAAAGTAGGCCGCGCCCCGAAGGCGGGTTTGGCCGCCGGAGAAGGCGCTGCGGGTGAGAACCGGCGTGTCCGTTTTTTCGGAAGCTCCGGCCTTGATGCCGAGTTCGCGCTTGCGGCGTTCGAGCCATGTTTCCCGCGGATGGAACTTGTCGGTCCACGAGGGTTTGGATGGTTCTTCAGGCTCGGGGAGTTCGAGCATCATGCCGATATCCCAGCGGGTGCCGGGTTTGCGGTCGGGACCGTTGCTGATGAGGCGCGCGCGGCTTGAGTTGAGGATCTGATAGCGGATCGGCGAGCCCCATGGATCGCGGAGCGCGGCGATGTTCGCGGAGACTTCCGATTCATCGGGAAAACGTCCGCCCTTGGTTGTTATCATTTGTTCGATGGCCGCGGCCGCTTGCTCGAAAGTTGCATGACCGGGGATTTCCAAATCGGTCGGCACGCCGTCCTTCAGCCGCTGGATGAGATCGTCATCCGTGCCGGTGACGCCGTCGTGGCCGGGCAGCGAGACAGTGCGCGGATCCTTTTGCCAGTCAGGCGGCAGCTTGGCGATCGCGGCTGGAAGTTGCGCGGCGGCGGCATCCGGGATCTGAATGAGGTGGTTGACGCCGGCGACGAGGATATTGCCGAGCGCCACCGCCGCGAGATAGAAGCACATGACGAGCGACTTCATCGTTCTGGGCGCCTGGGTGTAGGCGTATTCGAGCGCGACGATGGACACCATCACCTCGGCAATGGTGAGCAGGGCGAAGGCGAGGATCTGCCATGAGATGCTTGGCCGCCCGCCGCCGTCGATCCACTCCTGGATGAGCGCGACGAGCGCGAAGGAAGCCACCATGATGAACAAACCGAGACCGATCTTGCGCAAGGGCGTGAGTTTCCACACGCGGCCAACGAGCGGATAGATGACATATGAAAACAAGGGGATGAACGCGAGCACGAACACCGAGTTGAGTGATTGGATCTGCGAGGGCAGCCACTCGAAGCCGAGGAAGCGGCGGTCCATGTCCTGCGATTGGAAGATCCACGTGGAGCCGGTTTGGTCGAAGAGCGCCCAGAAGATCGCCACAAACAGATAGAGCGGCAGCAGTTTGAGCATCACCACGAGACCGCCGCCATCAAACAACTCGCGCACGAAACCCATGCCGCCCGCGGGCACGTGGATGAAGCGTTTCCGGCCCAGCCAGAAAACCAGCGTGGCGAGGGCCATCAGCACGCCCGGCACGCCGAAGGCCCAGTGCGGGCCGTGCCATTCGAGCAGCCACGGCGTGAGCAGCATGGAGACGAAGGCGCCGATGTTGATGGAGAAGTAAAACCAGTTGAAGATGCGTGATAACAGATGCGCGTTGCGCGCGCCGAACTGGTCGCCGACATGGGCGGAGACGCAGGGCTTGATGCCGCCGGAACCAAGCGCGATGAGTCCAAGCCCGGCCAGCAGCCACCATGGCGAATTTCCAAACACACCCATCGCGGCCAAAGCGGCGTGGCCGGCGCAATACACCAGCGAGAGCGCGATAATGGTGCGGTATTTGCCGATGAAAACATCCGCCAGAAGCGCGCCCAACAGCGGCGTGAGATAGACCGCGCCGTTGAAGAGATGGACCTTTTCCGTGGCCTCGGCCTCGGTCATGCCGCCAACACCCAGGCCGTCCATGAGATGCAGGTATTGCACCATGAAGACGGCCAGCACGGCCTTCATGCCATAGAACGAAAACCGCTCGGCGGCCTCGTTGCCGATGATGTGCGGCACGCCGGGCGGCATGCCTTCGAGGTCGGCCGGAGAGGTGCGGTAGGACATGAAGGCGCGAAAAATGCCGCATCAATCGCCAAACGCCACCCCAAAAAGTCCAAATGACCGAAGTTGATCTTGAGATTGAAAATGATTCCGACGCGGCTGGGTGCGGCCACTGTTGTTGGACGGGTTCATTGAGTCAGGACGAGCCTCAAGGAGTTCAATCCGGGAGTCAAAAGGTCTTCAACGATCCCGGTGATGTGTTGCCGGGCCTCCGCCCGTGGGGGTAAAAGCCAATGCCATCCCTTTCCACCGGAAGAAGCCGGAGGTTCCGGGATTGCCTTTGCCGAAAACGAGGCGTGACATGTGTGGCAAAATCCGTAAGTTCTCCGAAACAATTGCCGCATGTCCCATCCCTTACCGACTCCCGGTTCGCCCATGACCGACTCCGCGATGCCCGATGAATCGCCGGAGAGCGGCGGCGCGGGCCGCTTCTCGCGCCGCGGTTTCATGCTGCTTGCCGCCTCGCTCAGCAGTTGCTCCGCCGCCAATCCGCTTGCGGGCAACGCACCGGTCAAGACGCCCTCGAATTCCAACTACCGCACGCCCGCGCTCCAGGGTCCCATCCCGCGCAATCCGGACATGCGCCATAGCTCGGATTTCTCGCGCAACTCCGGCATCACCTTCTCCCGCGTGCTGGTTTCCGGAAACTATGTGGCCATCACATTCGATGACGGCCCGCATCCGCAAAACACACCGCGGCTGCTCGACATCCTGCGCGCCCGCAATGTCAAAGCCACCTTCTATGTCATCGGCCGCAGCGTGGACCTCTATCCGCAAGTGGTCCGCCGCACCGTGGCCGAGGGCCACGAGATGGGCAATCACTCGCACACCCACCGCCTGCTCAGCAAACTCAGCGACTCGGAACTGCGCATGGAAATGGCGCGCTGCCGGGATGCCGTGGGTCGCGCCGCCGGTGTCCGCATGCGCACGATGCGTCCGCCCTATGGCGGCCTGCTCCAGCGCCAGCGCGAACTCGTGCATGCCGAATTCGGCTACCCCACCATCTTGTGGGCCGTCGATCCCCTGGACTGGAAACGCCCCGGCCCCAGCGTGGTGACCTCGCGCATTCTCAGCGGCACCAACGCCGGTTCCATCATCCTCGCCCACGACCTCCACGCGCAAACCGTGGATGCGATGCCCGCCACCATCGATGGCCTGCTGCGCCGTGGTTTCAAGTTCGTCACGGTTTCCCAACTGCTGGCCATGAAAACCGACCCTGCCACCGCGCAGGCTGCGGTGAACGCGGAGCCGGCCTACTGATCCCCACCCACCGGCCGTGAGCGATTACCTGTTCGGCGAGCATTACTTTGCGACGCGCGAACGCCTCAGTCATGTCATCCGCGGCATCCTGACGCTGGCCGGCGAGACACAAACCGCGCTGGGCGAAGTTTTCACACCCGCGAGGATAGAGTCCGAACTCAGCCGTCCCTTCATCATCATCGCCTGCGGCGAAATCAACTCCGGCAAGTCGAGCCTGCTCAACTCGCTCATCGGCCACGATCTCTGCCCGGCCGATGTCCTGCCCACCACCGACCGCTTTCGTTACTATCGCCACGGCCCTGCCGAAATCAACAAACCGCTCGGCCCGGACCTTGAGGAACACTTCCGCACAGCCGGGTTTCTCAAAAACTTCCACCTCATCGACACGCCGGGCACCAACACCGGAAAACCGGAGCACGCGGCATCACTCGTGCACCTGGCCGGCATGGCGGACCTCATCCTGTGCGTCTTCCCGGTCGCCAATCCATGGGGCGCGGCCACATGGGATTTCCTCTCGCGCTTGTCCCCTGCCGCGCTGGCGCGCGTTGTCCTGATCGTGCAACACGCCGACCTGCGCGAACCCGGCGATCTCGATGTCATCCGCGGCCACATGGCGGACCTCGCCATGAAACGCCTCGGCCGCGTGCCGCCGAGTTTCGCGGTCTCCGCCAAACTCGCCCGCGGCGCGAAACGCGAAAAACTGATAGATAACAGATTGTACGAAGCCAGTGGTTTCGACGCGCTTGAAAGATTCATCGGCCGCGAGGTATGCCTTTCGGCGGAACGCCGCGGTTTGTTGGAAACATGGCGCGCGCACTCCGCCACCGCGCTGCGTTTGGTGGAGGACCGCATCGAGGAACAACAGCGCGACATCCGCTCGCACGCTCGTTTCATCGCCGATGTCGAACAGGAGATTGTCGGCATCCGGGAACAATTCGTCGCCCGCCTGCCGCGCCACCTGGTGAATGTCGCGGAGGTTTTTGAAACCGAGGCCGTGGGCGTCACCCGCCTGCTTCACAAACGTCTCGGCGCACTGCGCTCGCTGCTGCGTTTGTTCACCGGCGACCACACCGGCCAGGAAATGGAAACGGTTTTCATCGCGCGGCTCCAGCAAACCATCGAAGCCGTCGCCGCCAAAGACGGCGGCGAAGTGGTCAAAGCCTGCGCCGAGCACTGGCAGGAACTCGCCGGCCGCGTCAAAGCCACCCTCGGCGCCGACATTGCCGCGGCCGGACCCATCGATCTCATCCTGTCAGAAGCCCGGGAACGTTTCGTGCGGCGTCTCGGCGGCGCGGCAAAACAGGGCATCGGCGATCTGCGCGTGCGCTCGCTGCTCGACAAGGACCTGCGCAAGCGAAACCTCGCGCTGCGCTCCTTCACCATCAGCGCGCTGCTGCTCACCACCGCCGGCGCGTCCGTCGGAGCGCTGCGCGTGCCGTGGCTGCCGGCCGTTCTCTGCTCGCTGGCCGGATTGTTTCTAACAGGCGGCGCGGTCGTTGCATGGATCACCCGCCGCGCCATCACGCGGGATTTCCGCCAGCGCCTGCTCGACACCTGCGGAGCCTTCGCAAGCATGCTGCACGGCGACTATGAGGAAGCGCTGCGCGAGGTCTTCCGGGATTACAACTCCGCCACCGCCATCCTGCACCACTACCATGCCGGCGAGCGCTCCGCCATCGAGCCGCGCCAACGCCGCTGGCAGGAACTCTTCCTCACGCTCAAGGCGATCGAGCAGGACTTGTGATACGAATTAGCGGAAACAAAGGGATCCGTTTCGTCGTTCCGCTAGCGTCATCTTGTCTGCATGTAACGGCATGAGCCATCCATGGCGGGGCCCGGTCCTCCGGGTGGTCCTGTGAATGTGAGGTGGATGTAGTGGCTCTCGTGGATAATCATCATCAAGATCGGCATGGCCAACAATCAATGTCAATGGGGAGGCGACAGTGTCGTTATCAATAGCGTGGGAAACCGCCATTACCGATGAAAACATAGGAGAAAATCCTCACCGCAGAAACTCCCCGACATTCCCTTTGGTCACGAGCTTGAAGGGAATGAAGGTCTGCTTTTCCACGGTCTCGCCACGACTCAGTGCGACTGCCGCACGCAGCGCCTGTCTTGCCTGACCGACACCGTCCTGGAACACCGTGGCATCGAGGCGGCCTTCTTTGACGGCTTGCAGCGCATCGCCGATGGCATCGACTCCGACAACGAGGATGTCCTTCTTCTTGCCCGCGCGTTCGATGGCGAGCAGCGCGCCCATGGCCATCTCGTCGTTCTGGGCGAAGACGGCGTTGATCTTGTCGCCGTGGGATTGAAGCCAGTTTTCCATGAGAGTCACGGCTTTGGCACGGTCCCATTCGGCGGTTTGGGCGGCCAACAATTGCATGTCGGGATGTTTCGCAAGCACCTCGCGGGCTCCCGCGTCGCGCTTGATCTGCGCGGCCTGGCCCATGAAGCCGTGCATCATGAGGATGCCGCCCTTGCCGTTGAGTTTTTCCGCGATGAATTCCATGGCGAGCCGGGCGCTTTCCTCATCGCGCGAGCCGACGAAAGCATCGGGAACGGCGGTGGTTTCGGAGTTCATATTGACGATGGGGATGCCTGCGGCTTTGGCTTTTTCGACGGCGGGCGAGCTGGCTTCGAGTTCGCAGGGGTTGAGCACGATGGCATTCACGCCCTGTGCGATGAAGTTCTCCACCTGCTGAATCTGGCGTCCGGCGTCGCGCTGGGCGTCGTTGACGATGAGACGCACGCCGAGTTGTTTGGCCTCGTCCTCGAGCGCGCCCTCGATCTTCACGATGAATTCGTTGGCTAGGTTGAGCAGGGAGACACCGACGACGGGGCGTTCGTCCTTGGCTCCGGGTTTGCATCCGCAGAACAGCACGGCCATTCCGGCTAACAGAAAATTGCGAGTTGTCATCATGGTTTTCATTTCGAGTGTTTGCGATCGAGCCACACCGCGCCGACGATGATGAGGCCCTTCACGATCTGCTGGTAATAGGCGGAAACGTTGAGGAGGTCGAGTCCGTTGCCGATCACACCCATCAGCAGTGCGCCGAGAATGGTGCCGCCGATGGTGCCGATGCCGCCCGACAGGCTGGTGCCGCCGATGACCACGGCGGCGATGGCGTCGAGTTCGTAGGCGACGCCCGCGTTCGGCTGGCCGGTGGTGATGCGCGATGCGAGCACAACGCCCGCAAGCCCGGTGAGCGCGCCGCAAACGGTGTAGGCGAACATTTTCACACGACCGACATGGATGCCCGCCGCGCGCGCCGCCTGCTCGTTTCCGCCGACGGCGTAAATGTGGCGGCCAATCCGTGTGAAGGTGAGCACCCACCACGCGCCGATGGCGACCACTGCGAGAATGATCGCGGGGATGGGAATCACGCCGATGTCTCCGGCGAGCGCCTTCATCGCGGGGCTCATGTTGGAAATGGGACGTCCATCGCTGGCGACGAGTGCCAAGCCGCGCGCGACGGTCATCATGCCAAGCGTGGCGATGAACGGCGCAACGCGCCCGAGTGTCACCACCGTGCCGTTGATCGCGCCGCAACACACACCCGCAAGGATGCCGATGGAAACGGGAACCATCAGCGGGTAGTCGCCGGGATGAGCGAAATGCGCGGCCAGCACTCCAGCCAGCGCGACCACCGAGCCGAGCGAGAGATCCACGCCTGCGGTAAGCAGCACGAAGGTCACGCCTACGGCCAATATCCCATTGATGGAAATCTGGCGGACGACGTTGAGCAGGTTCGCCGTGCTGAGGAATTGCGGACTCAGCAATGCGAGCACTCCGACGGCGAGAACAAGTGCGATGATGAGGCCGAAGCGCCCAAGCGGGATGCGATTAGACAGGGATGGCATGTTTCAGAATCTCTTCTTGGGTGGTGTGTGCCGGGTCGAGAGTCGCGGTGATCGAGCCTTCGCGCATGACGATGATGCGGTCGCTGAGGGAAAGCAACTCCGGCAGCTCGCTGGAGACGAGCAGCACCGTGGTGCCGCCCTCCGCAAGGCGGCGGATGATCTGATAGATCTCCGCCTTCGCACCGACGTCGATGCCGCGTGTCGGTTCGTCGAGGATGACGATGGAGGGTTGTGCCAGCATGGTGCGGGCGATGACGGCCTTCTGTTGGTTGCCGCCGCTGAGTTGCGAAATCTTCTGACATGGCTGGCATTTGATGCCGAACTCCGTGACGGCCTCACGCGCCAACGCGGCTTCCTCGCCGCGGCGGATCAGCGGACCGCTGCAGCAGCGTGAAAGCGCGGCGAGCGTGATGTTTTGCGCGACTGCCATGCCCGGCACGATGCCATAACCCTTGCGATCCTCCGTGACCATGCCGATGCCATGACGCATCGCATCGGCAGGCCGGCGGATCTTTACCGCCACGCCCTTGATGCGGATCACACCGCGGTCCGCCGGCGCGAGTCCGAAGATCGCGGACGCCACTTCGCTGCGGCCCGCGCCCATCAAGCCGGCAAGACCCAACACCTCGCCGCGCCGCACCTCGAAGTTGATTCCACGAAACACTCCGTCGCGTTCGAGGCCCTCGACTGCGAGCGCCAGTTCGTCGGAAATCACGCGCGGTTTGCGTTTCTCCGTCCGGATTTCACGGCCCACCATTAGCGGGATCAATCGCGCCTCGTCCATCTCCGCAACCGGGCGGGTGGCGATGTGGCAGCCATCTCGCAGCACCGTCACGCGATCCGCGATGCGGGAGACCTCCGCCATCTTGTGGGTGATGTAGATCACGCCGACGCCGCGTTTGCGCAGCGTGTCGATGGCCTTGAAAAGCGCGTCCACCTCGCGGTCCGAGATCGCCGCGGTCGGTTCGTCCATGATCACCACCGAGGCGTCCGCACCGAGAGCGCGGGCGATCTCGACCGTCTGCATGCCTGCGACGCTCAACTCGCGCATCGGACGTTCGACAGGCAGATCCATGTCCAACAAACGCAAGAGCCGCCGCGCCTCATCACGCATTGCGGAGCGGTCGATGGTGCCGGGGATGCGCCCGCGCGGCTCGCGGCCTAACAGAAGATTCTCCGCCACGGACAAGCCCGGCACCGGCATGAGTTCCTGATGGATCATGGCGATCCCGTGGCGCATCGCGTCGTGGGGCGCGTGGAACCGCACCGTTTCCCCTTGAAGGCGCAGCTCTCCGGCATCCGGAGCGAGCAACCCGGCAAGGATGTGCATGAGGGTGGATTTCCCCGCGCCGTTCTCGCCCATCAGCGCGTGGACCTCGCCCGCGCGCAGGTCGAACGAGACATCGCGCAGCGCATGCACGCCACCGAACGACTTGCTCACCCCGCACGCTTCCAGCAGCGGCGAGGTGGATGCGGAAATGCCGGTGTCGGCAGGCAACATGGAAAAAATTTCCAAACTCACCGCCATCTTGTCGATCCAATCCGTTTCCCGGCCGGACAAGCTTTTTGATTGCTTTCAAGGCGGTCGGCCGAAAAATGCGGGCCGCTCGCAAAACGCCGGGCATGGTAAGAAAATTTCGATCAACCCCATCATGAAAAAAGAACTCCGCATCGGACTCATCGGTTACGGCTTCATGGGCCGAACGCACTCGAACGCCTACTCGCAAGTCGGCCATTTCTTCGACTCCAACCACAGCGTCGTCCGCCAGACCGTCTGCGGGCGCGATGAGGAAAAGGTCAAAGCCTTCGCCGAGAAGTGGGGCTATGCGTCCTACGAAACCGATTGGAAAAAACTCGTCGCCCGCCCGGACATCGACGCCATCGACATCTGCACTCCCAACGACTCGCACGCCGAGATCGCGCTGGAGTGCGTCAAGCACGGCAAGATGATCCTCTGCGAAAAGCCGCTCGCCCTCAACGGCGCGCAGGGCGAGGAAATGGTCAAAGCCGTCGAGGCATCCGGCCTGCCCAACCTCGTATGGTATAACTACCGTTTCCTGCCCGCCGTGACGCATGCGAAAAACATCGTCGCCGCCGGTGAGCTCGGCCGCGTTTTCCACTACCGCGCGAACTTCCTCCAGGACTGGACGATTTCCGCGGAGCTTCCGCAGGGCGGCGCGGGCCTCTGGCGTCTCGATGCCGCGGCCGCCGGCTCCGGCGTGACGGGCGATCTGTTAGCCCACTGCATCGACACCGCGCGCTGGATCAACGGCGAGATCGTATCCGTTTCCGCGATGACCGAAACCTTTATCAAGGAGCGCGTCCACACCGCCACCGGTGCGAAACAAGCCGTCACCATCGACGACGCCTGCGCCTTCCTCGCGCGTTTTGAAAACGGCTCGCTCGCCATCTTCGAATCCACCCGCTACGCCCGCGGCCACAAGGCACTCTATACTTTTGAAATCAACGGCGAGAAGAAGTCGCTCTTCTGGGATCTTCACGACCTCAACCGCCTGTCGTATTTCGACCACGGCGTTCCCGGCGACCGCCGCGGCTGGAGCAGCATCCACTGCTCGGACGGCGATCATCCCTACGCCGGCAACTGGTGGGTTCCGGGTCTCTGCCTCGGTTACGAGCACTCGTTCATCCACGAACTCGCCGAGTTTCTCAAATCGCTCGACGACCCGAAGGCTGAAAAACGCTACCCGGATTTCCGCCACGCGCTCGGCACCCAATACGTTTGCGACGCCGTGCTCGAATCCGCCCGCACCAAACAATGGGTGGATGTGAAGAAGGCGTGATCCGGACCGCAAGCACCGGGTCATTCAACCGCGACAGCACGCGGATGAAGATGGATTATATTGCATCGCCGCATCTCAGCGGGATTGAATGTAGTGCTTCTCTCTCTCATCCCCCATCTCCAGCCATGGACGTCTTCACTCCAGAAAAACGTTCCGAAGTCATGTCCCGCATCCGCTCGCGCGACACGAAGCCCGAGATCATGCTGCGCTCCATGCTCCACCGCTACGGCTACCGCTTCACCGTCCAAGGCCCGAAAAACAAACATCTCCCCGGCAAGCCCGACCTCGTTCTGCCAAAACACCGCACCGTCATCTTCGTGCATGGCTGCTTCTGGCACGGCCACGAGCACTGTCCGCATTTCCGCCTGCCTAAATCCCGACGCGCCTGGTGGAAACGCAAGATCGAGGGCAACCGCGCCCGCGATCTGCGCAACGAAACCGCCGTCCGCGAACAAGGCTGGCACGTCGTCACCATCTGGGAATGCGCCCTCAAATCCGCCTCCGCCCGCAAATGGCTGGAAGCAAGATTGGAGAGGCTGTTAGCCGGCTGATCGCGGCGCCTTGCAAGCGCCTTGCAAAATTCCATCCGACAAAAACCTCAAAACTCGCAATGCCCCGGCGTGCGGGCGAAGGGGATCACGTCGCGGATGTTGGCCATGCCGGTCACGAACATCAGCATGCGCTCGAAACCGAGGCCGAAACCCGCGTGCGGCACGCTGCCGTAGCGCCGGAGGTCGGCATACCAGCCGTAGGCCTCGGGATCGAGGTTATGCTTTTTGAAATTTTCCATCAGCACGTCGAGCCGCTCCTCGCGCTGGCTGCCGCCGACGATCTCGCCGATGCCGGGCACCAGCACGTCCATGGCGGTGACGGTTTTATCATCATCATTGAGGCGCATGTAGAACGGCTTGATTTCCTTCGGGTAGTTGAAAACCGTGACCGGCTTCTTGAAATGCACTTCGGTGAGCCAGCGCTCGTGCTCGGACTGGAGGTTGAGGCCGTATTCCACCGGGTATTCAAACTTCGCGCCGCCCGCCTTGAGCAACCCGACCGCATCGGTGTAGGAAATGCGCTCGAAGGGCCGGCTGGCAACGAACTCGAGCCGCTCGCGCAAACCCTTGTCCACGAACTTCTCGAAAATGGTGAGATCGCCCTCGTGGTTTTCGAGCATTTCCTTAACCAGAAATTTCACCAGCGCCTCGGCGAGATCCATGTCGCCCTCAAGATCACAGAAGGCGACTTCCGGTTCGATCATCCAGAACTCCGCGGCATGGCGCGAGGTGTTGGAGTTCTCCGCGCGGAAGGTCGGCCCGAAGGTGTAGATGTTGGAAAGCGCGCAGGCGAAGGTCTCGCCCTCCAACTGGCCGGAAACGGTGAGAAACGCTCGCTTGCCGAAAAAATCCTCCGCGTCGCGCGCGGCCTTGTCGTCCGGCAGGGTGGTCACGCGGAACATCTCGCCCGCGCCCTCGCAATCGCTTGCGGTGATGATGGGCGTGTGGACGTAAACGAAATCCCGCTCGTTGAAAAACCGGTGGACCGCGAAGGCAATGCGGCTGCGCGTGCGGAACACCGCGCCGTAGAGATTGGTGCGCGGCCGCAGGTGCGCGATGCTGCGCAGGAACTCCTGGCTGTGCCCCTTCTTTTGCAGCGGGTAATCCTCCGGCACACCGCCTAACAGTTTGATCGAAGCCGCGTGCATCTCCCACTTCTGCCCTGCCGCGGGCGAGGCGATGAGCTTGCCGCGCACTTCCACCGAGGCACCGGTGTTCATCTTGGCGGCATCTTCATAACCGGGGATTCCCGCATCGGCGATGATCTGGAGATTGCCGAGGCAAGTGCCGTCGTTGAGTTCGAGAAACGAGAAGGTCTTGGAGTCCCGCCGCGTGCGGACCCAGCCGGCGACGTGGAGTTCGTCACAGGGTTCCTCCCGCCGCAGGACATGCTTGATGAGCGATCGCATGGCGATGGCTTAACCGCCCGGACGGCAGGTGTCAAAAGCGCGGTCAGGGCTGACTCATCTATTTTTTCACCGCAAAGCCGCAAAGGCCGCCAAGAAACGCAAAGATACCCGTGCCCGAATCAAACAGGCAACAATCCATTTTGCCATATCGGTTTTTTGAAAATCTTCTTTGCGACCCTTTGCGGCCTTAGCGGCTTTGCGGTAGATCCAATGTGTTTTGATGCGTCGGCCCTGAAAGAGCGCTGACATCAAAACCCCGCGATCACGCCGCGCAGGATTTCCAGCGCTTCGTCGATCTCTGCAATGGTGACGTTGAGCGGCGGCAGCAGGCGGATGGTTTCCGGCCCCGCCGGTGGAACCAGCAGGCCTTTCTCCATCGACTTCTCCACCACCACCAGCGCGGCGGTTTTCCCCTCCGGCGGGGCGATGCGCGCCGCGTCCAGCCCCACGCCCAACAGCAGCCCGCTGCCGCGCACCTCGGTGATCACCGGAGAGTGCCAGGAGCGGATGGTTTCGCGAATGCGAACCTCCATCAACAGCGCGTGGGCGGAGAGTTCCTGCTCGCGAATTTCCCTGAGCACGGCCAGCGAGGCGGCGCAGACGAGCGGGTTGCCGCCATAGGTCGAGCCGTGCGAACCCGGCCCCATCAGCGAGGACAGCGCGGTGCCCGCGTCATCGATGGCGCGGTCGCTGAGCCAGAACGCGCCGATCGGCACGCCGCCGCCCATGCCCTTGGCCCACGAGATGCCGTCGGGCTGGATTTCCGGTGCAATCATGCGCCATGCCATCGAGTCGCCGCAGCGGCCGAATCCCGCCTGCACCTCGTCGAAGAACAAAAGAAGGTCGTGTTTTTTGCAAACGGCGGCCACGGCGCGCAGGAACTCCGGTGTCGCGACGTTCACGCCACCCTCTCCCTGCAGCGGCTCTAACAAGATCGCGGCGGTTTCCGGCAGAATGCCCGCCTCGATCGCCGCGATATCGTTGTAGGGAAGATAACGGAAGCCGGGCAGCAGCGGATCGAAGCCCTGCTGGATCTTCGGCTGGCCGGTGGCGGACATCGAACCGAGCGTACGTCCGTGAAACGACTGCCGGAAGGTGATGACCTCGAACCGCGGCTTGCCATCCGCCTGCGGGCGCTGGTGTCCGAAGCGCCGCGCGCTCTTGATCAATCCGTCGTTGGCCTCCGCGCCGGAGTTCGAGAAGAAGACCTTGCCCGGCAGTTTCACATGCTGCGTGTTGATCTCCTCCGCCAGCTCGGCCTGTTGCGGAATCTGATAGAGATTGGAACAATGCAGCAGGTTTCCCGCCTGTTCGCGGATCGCCTCCACCAGCCGCGGATGGCAGTGGCCGAGCGAACACACGGCGATGCCTGTGCAGAAATCGAGATGGGATTTCCCGTTCTCATCCCACAGGTAGGAGCCCGCGCCGCGCACCGGCACCAGCGGAAAACGCGCATAAGTCGGCAGGACGTGTTGCTGGAATGAATCGGCGGTGCTCATCGGAAGGGCGCGGAAGCTAGCGCCGATCGCTGCTTCCGCAAAGCATGAAATCAAGACAATCAAGCGAAGGGAGGATCGCCGGGATGCATCTCACTCCAGACTCTCGCAGAACTTGCGGAAGGCATGCACCTCCTCCTCACTGGCGACTCCGGCGACGATGTGGTCCGCGAGGCTGCGGGCGAGTTGTTCCCGGGTGGAATCGAGATTGAGGTTCTTGATGATGATGCGGGCAATGGCGGCGAAGGTATTGCCATTGTAGTTGGTGAACGGAGCCAAGCGGTGACATTTGCGGCAGACTTCGATGGCCTCAAACAAACTCATATCAAGCTGTCGCGACTCTTCCCATAAATTCATGGCATCCATGTGCCCGTCGGATGTCGGCCCGTGATGCGCGGATTTCCGGCGACATAGAATTTCGTTTTGTGCCGTGACGAAGGCCCATGAGAAGGGTTTCAACCATCGCGCCCTGTATGTCATGCAGTGGTTCCTTTTGAGCGCTCTTTTTCCTGTTCTTTGGCTTTTTGTATCTCGCTTACTCCCACGCTTTTCAGGTATCCTTTTCCTGTTTTGGCGTAAACGGGCTCCGCAGAGAAACGGTCTTGGATGGCCAGAGCTTCTTCCATGACCTGAAGAAACAACGGATCATCCTCAAACGGCTTGGCGGGTTTTGGTTCCTCTGGCATGCATCAAAAACTACATGGAGATGCGGCGGATGGCAAGATGCGGCTTGATCGCCCTTGGCATGCGGTCGCAGGTTTTCCTACCTTCGCGCCATGGACGCGCCCATGCACATTCACGAACTCCGCGGTGACGCGCTGGCTCCCTGGCTGGAAGCGCTGGGCGGCCTGCGCATCCGGGTTTTCCGCGAGTATCCGTATCTCTACGAGGGGACGCTCGAATACGAACGCGATTACCTGTCGGTCTATCAGAATTCGCGCGACAGCCTTGTGGTGCTGGTGACGGACGGCGCAGGCAACGCGGTGGGCGCGACAACCTGCCTGCCGCTGTCCGACGAAGGGCCGGAGTTTCAAGAGCCTTTTCTCAGAGCCGGCATGGATGCGGCGGAGGTGTTTTACTTCGGTGAGAGCCTCCTGCTGCCCGCGTGGCGCGGGCGCGGCATCGGCAAGTTGTTTTTCGATCGTCGCGAGGCTCACGCGAAAAATCTCGGTTATCGTGTCACGGCCTTCTGCGCGGTGGACCGGCCGAACGCGCATCCGCAGCGCCCTGCGGGCTACCGGCCGTTGGATGCATTCTGGCAAAGCCGCGGTTATGTGAAACAACCGGACTTGCAGGCGCGCTTCGTTTGGAAGGAAATCGGCGAGGAATGCGAATCCCCGAAAACACTCACCTTCTGGACACGCGCATGGACACCTTGAAACTCGATCTCTGGACCTTCGACGCGGGAGCCGCGATGGCCGACCCCGCCGCTTGCGCCGAATGTGTGGTGGATCGCGTTCACGCCTCGTGGTCCGGCGGCGCGGACGTGGTGGCGTTTCCCGAACTCATGTGGATGGTGCTTGAGCGCTTCGTCGAGGACCCGGACAAACCCGCGGGCGTGGCCCGGCTTTTCTGGGACACGTTGTGGCCCGGCTTGATGAAATCATTGCATCATCCTGACAAGGCGGTGGTTCTGGGCAGCGTGCCGTTTCTCGATGGCGGCGGCATGCTGCGGAACCGCGCGCCGATCCTCAGCGGGGGACGCGGGATTTATCAGGACAAGATCCACCTCACGCCGTGGGAGAACGCGTTTCATGGAGGCGGCCCGCTGCGGATCTGGAGTTATAAGAAACTCCGCATCGCAACCATCATCTGCCTCGATATCGAGATTCCCGAACTCTCCGCCGCGCTGCGCGGCAGGAACGTGGATCTGATATTGGTTCCGAGCGCCACCGAAAATCTGTTAGGTGTCGAGCGCGTCGGCCGCTGCGCCAGCGCGCGGGCGGTGGAACTCGGCTGCCATGTGGGCGTCTGCCAGTTGGTCGGCCGCGCGGATTCGGAGCTGATCGATGACAATATCGGCCGGCTCTCGCTTTACTCGCCCTCGCAGTCGCTGTTTGCCGCCATGGACATGCAGGATGAGAGCATCGTCTTCCACGAGGGTTTCCACCGCAGGTCCTTCACACTGGACATGGTGTCCATCGCCAGGGCGCGCGCTCTGACAAACGAGACCGATCCCTCGAAAATCCGTCCGGAAACCATTGTGGTGACGGACTAGGAATGATTCCGCGCTTGCCGCGGGCGAGCGCCCTCTGCGATCAACGCGCATGCATCCGCTGATCGAAGCTTACTACGCCGCATTCAATTCCGGCGACCGCGAATCCCTGCTTGAGATGTTGACCGAAGATGTCGTGCACGAGATCAACGAAGGTGCGACGGAAACCGGCAGGGAAGCATTCCGCGGTTTCCTGCAACGCATGGACAGATGTTATCGGGAAAGCGTCGAAGATCTCGTGGTCTTCACCAGTGACGATCCGGCGCGCGCGGCGGCGGAGTTTCACATCCGCGGCGAATACCTCGCCACCGATGAAGGTTTGCCGGAGGCCAATGGACAAACCTATCATCTCCGCGTTGGCGCGTTCTTCGACATCCGCGATGGCAAAATCGCGCGCGTCACCAACCGCTATAACCTCAGCGAATGGATGAGAATGGTGGGAGCCTGATTTCCGGGATTGTCTCGCGGTATGGCGGCGTCCAGATTGACTCCGCCATGACATCACGTTGCGTGCTTGCGATTGCGTTTCCACTCATCTTTGCCGTGACGGCCCGGGCGGAGGATATGCGTGAATTCAAGGATGTCACCGGCCGCCCGCTCAAGGCCGCATTCGTCAAACGCGATGGCGACAATGTGGTGCTGATCTTGGAAAGCGGGAAAACCGCCACCGTGCCATTGGCGAAACTTTCGGAGGCGGACAGGGATTTCATCAGGAAGCGGGAGAAAGAAAGCGCCGGCGCATCCAAGGCCATCAACGAGGCGCTGGGTTTTCCCGCGTTCACAAGCGATGGGCTGACCCGGCGCAATGCGGAGGACATCGCAAAGGCGATGAAACTGCCCATGGAATCGGAAGCGCCCATCGGCAAGAGCTGGCGTCTTTACGCCGCCGTCCGTGTGCCCGGCTACAAACTCTTCGGAGCCGTGCCCTATTCCGTGGCCCTTTACTCGGATGCAACGGGGAAGACCGAATCTC
>Ga0315904_10002917_pt1 | contig 25835 bp, 26 predicted proteins | sample LakEriMetagenome_6_FD_203529 | JGI IMG/M metagenome (GOLD analysis project Ga0315904, IMG submission 203529) | Freshwater fungal communities from buoy surface, Lake Erie, Ohio, United States - Buoy 12 MA120 | ecosystem: Environmental > Aquatic > Freshwater > Lake | place: USA: Lake Erie, Ohio...
GAAAAGGACGTTGAAATGATCATGGCAAGTGCGCGCGAAGAAGCCGACGCGATCCTCTCCAAGGCCGAGGCCGACAGTGAAGTGATGGTCGCCCGCCGCCAGCGCATGGCCGAGGACAAAATCGCAGCCGCCGAGCGTGCCGCGATCGCCGAAGTTAAGGCCAAGGCCGTGACCGCTGCCGCGGCGGCTTCGAAGGTGCTGATCGCCAAGGCCCACGACAATAAGGCCGACAAGAAGCTCGCCGACGAGGTCATCGCCTCGCTCTGAGCCTAGCGATTTTTCCGGTTGGAGAGGGGGCGGTCCAGCGAGGCCGCCCTTTTTCGTTTGGCGTCACGCGCCGGGGATGAATACCATCTTGCCCACCAGCGCGCGGCTCGCCATCGCGTCAAAACCCTCGCGCCATTGCGAGAGGGGCAGGCTGCGGTCGATCGCAGGCGTGATGCGGCCTTCTTCCGCCAGCGTGGTGATGGCGTTCTGGATCGCACGTCCGCGTTCGGGAAATCGGCGGGCATATTCGCCGGCGCGCAGGCCGACGATGCTGAAACCCTTGATCAGCGGGATATTGGTCGAGATGTTGGCGATCCGTCCGCTCGTAAAGCCGACCACCATCAGCTTGCCGCCGAAAGCGACGCAGCGGGTCGATTCGTCGAACACGTCGCCGCCGACGGGGTCGAACACGATATCGGCGAGGTGGCCATCGGTCAGTTCTGCCACAGCTTCGCGAAAGCGCCCCTCGGCAAGGATTACCGCATCAGGATGGGCAAGTGCCGCGATGCGTTCGCGCTTGTCTGCGCTCCCGGTAGTGGCGATCACCTTGGCACCCAGCGCCCGCGCCAGATCGCAGGCGGCAAGGCCAACCCCGCCGCTCGCGCCGTGGACCAGCACCCATTGGCCTTCGCGTAAGCCCCCAAGCTCGACATGGCCGGTATAGGCGGTCGAATAGGCCGCACCCATTGCGGCGGCGGCGGGAAAGTTCATGCCGTGCGGCATCGGTGAGAGCTTGTCCGCTGCAAGGCTGGCGACCTCGGCGAAGGCGCCGGTCTTGTTGCCGCCCATTACCCTGTCACCGGGGGCAAATCCGCTCGCTGGATCGGCTTCAAGCACCTCGCCTGCGAATTCGAGCCCGCTGGTGAAGGGCACCTCGGGTTTGAACTGGTATTCGCCGCGGGTCATCAACAGGTCGGGGAAGTTCAATGAGGCGGCGTGCACCTGCACCAGCACCTCGCCAGTCGCGCGCACTGGCAGCGGCAGGTCAGCGAGCGTCACGCCGGACAGATCGTCCGACAGGCGTTCGACTATGAGAGCCTGCATCAGCCTAGAAATTGTCCTTGGCCGCTCGCAATGCCGCGAAGGTCTCGTAGGGCGCAGCGCCGCCCCATTTGGCCATCATCGCCGGATCATCGGCGCGCAGGAAGGGGTTGGTGGCCAGCTCGCGTTCGAGCGTGGTCGGCACCGTCCATTCATCGCGCGCGCGCTTGGCGGCGATCTCCTCGGCATAGGCGGCAAGAGCAGCATTGTCGGGATCGGCGTGGAGCGCGAACCGGGCGTTCGACGCGGTGTATTCGTGCGCGCAGTAGAGCAGGGTTTCGGGCGGCAGCGCCCTGATGCGCGACAGGCTCTCCCAGAACTGCTGCGGCTCGCCCTCGAACATCCGACCACAGCCCAGCGCGAACACCGAATCGCCGACAAAGGCAACGCCGGCGCTAGGCAGGTAATAGGCGATCTGGCCGTTGGTGTGGCCCGAGACGTCGATCACGCCGGCTTCGACCTTGCCCAGCGTTACCGCTCCGCCGTGGTCGATGATGCGGTCGATCGGGAACTTGCCGGCGATCTCGGCGGGGCCGGTGATGGTGCAGCCGGTGGCGGCCTTGATGGCCTCGTTCCCGCCCGCGTGATCGGGGTGCCAGTGCGTGTTCCAGATCTGGGTGATGCGCCAACCCTTCTGGTCGGCTTCGCGCAAGTAAGCGGTCGCATCGGGGGTATCGATCGCCGCTGTCTCGTGGCTCTCGGTGTCGTGGACGAGGTAGCCGTAGTTGTCACTAAGGCAGGGGAACTGGTGAACATGGATCATGGGGAGACCTTAGCCCCGCGCACCCCAATAGGAAAGGCCCGCCTGCCGATGGCAAGCGGGCCTTTTCATGTTCGAGGACGCTCGCCCGCAGGGGCGAGCGCCGCAAGAGTGTCAGTCCTGGCTCTTCTTGAGTGCAGCGCCGAGGATGTCGCCCAGCGACGCGCCCGAATCCGACGAACCGAACTGCGCCACGGCTTCCTTTTCCTCGGAAATCTGACGCGCCTTGATCGAGAAGTTGGGCTTCTTCGAACGGTCGAAGCCGATCACCATCGCATCGACCTTGCTGCCGACCTGGAAGCGGTCGGGGCGCTGTTCGTCGCGATCGCGGCCGAGGTCCGCACGCTTGATGAAGCCGGTCGCGCCGTCTTCGCCAACTTGCACTTCCAGCCCGCCGTCGCGCACTTCGAGCACGGTGACGGTGACGGTCTGGTTCTTGCGCAGCGAGCTGCCGCCGGTGGCGGCTTCAGCCGAGGGCGCGCCCTTTTCGAGCTGCTTCATGCCGAGGCTGATGCGCTCCTTGTCGACATCGACGTCGAGCACGACGGCATTGACCATCTCGCCCTTGCGGTGGAGCGCCAGCGCGTCCTCGCCCGAGATGCCCCAGGCGATGTCCGACATGTGCACCATGCCGTCGACGTCGCCATCGAGGCCGATGAACAGACCGAATTCGGTCGCGTTCTTGACTTCGCCTTCGACCTGCGAGCCAACCGGGTGCTTCTCGGCGAACTCGTCCCACGGATTGCGCTGGGCCTGCTTGAGGCCGAGGCTGATGCGGCGCTTGTCGCTGTCGACTTCGAGCACCATCACTTCGACTTCCTGCGAGGTCGAGACGATCTTGCCTGGGTGGACGTTCTTCTTGGTCCAGCTCATTTCCGAAACGTGGACAAGGCCCTCGATCCCCGCTTCCAGCTCCACGAAGGCGCCGTATTCGGTGATGTTGGTGACCTGGCCCGACAGCTTCGAGCCGACCGGATACTTGGCAGCAACGCCATCCCACGGATCGCTTTCGAGCTGCTTCATGCCGAGGCTGATGCGCTGGGTTTCGGCGTTGATGCGCACGACCTGCACCTTCACGGTGTCGCCAATGGCGATCACTTCGCTGGGGTGGTTGACGCGCTTGTAGCTCATGTCGGTGACATGCAGCAGGCCGTCGATGCCGCCGAGATCGACGAAGGCACCGTAATCGGTGATGTTCTTGACGACGCCATCGATGATCTGGCCTTCGGCGAGATCATTGATGAGTTCGCTGCGCTGTTCGGCGCGGGTCTCTTCTAGCACCGCACGACGCGAGACAACGATGTTGCCGCGGCGACGATCCATCTTGAGGATCTGGAAGGGCTGCGGCACGTCCATCAGCGGCGTGACATCGCGCACGGGGCGAATGTCGACCTGCGAACCGGGGAGGAAGGCCACAGCGCCATCGAGGTCGACGGTGAAGCCGCCCTTGACGCGGCCGAAGATGCGGCCTTCGACGCGCTTGCCTTCGCCGAATTCGCTTTCAAGCTTGTCCCAGGCAGCTTCGCGGCGGGCGCGGTCACGCGACAGCATCGCTTCGCCATCGGCGTTCTCGACGCGGTCAACGAAGACTTCGACTTCGCCGCCGACAATCAGGCCGTGGTCGTCTTCGCCGCGGGCGAATTCCTTGAGGGGGATGCGGCCTTCGCTCTTGAGGCCGACGTCGATCACGGCATAGCCGTTCTCGATTGCGGTGATGGTGCCCTTGACGACGCGGCCTTCAAAGCCGTCTTCGCCGGCGCCGCCGAGTTGTTCGTTGAGCATCGCCTCGAAATCGGCGCGGGTGGGCATTTGGGTTGCCATAGTCAGGTAAGATCCTGTGTTCGTTGTGCTACCGGCCACCGGTTTTCCGGGGTCTTAAACTGCTTCCCGTGCACCATTGCGCGGGCTGGCAGGGCAAGAGGCCGTTCGTCTCCGCGAGGCCGCATGCCGCCGCGAAGGTTCCTTCAACCATCAAAGATTGCGAGAACGGCGCGCGCCTAAGCGAGACCTGCATAAAATGCAAGGAATTTGCCGCCTTCAGCCGAGGCGTGTGCGGACCGCTTCGATAACGGCTTCGATCGCCTGTTCGCGGTTGAAGCTGGTGGTGTCGATCACCAGCGCATCGGGAGCGGCCATCAGCGGGGCATCCTTGCGGCTCATGTCGCGCGCATCGCGAGCGGCAATGTCGCGCTCGATTTCGGCCAGCGGCACCGCGTTCCCGCGCGCCTGCATCTCCAGCCAGCGACGGCGCGCGCGCTCAGCCACGCTGGCGGTAACGAACAGCTTCACCTCGGCCTCGGGCGCGATCACCGTGCCGATATCGCGCCCGTCGAGCACCGCGCCGCTATCCTGCAAGGCAAAGGCGCGCTGGCGTTCATAAAGCGCGCGGCGGACTTCAGGGTGGACCGAAACGCGGCTCGCATAGCCGCCGACCTCCTCGGAACGCAGGATCGCGTCATCCAGCAGGCTATCGGCAAAGTCGCAGGCGGCCAGCGCATCGCCCGCATCATCCGGGTCGCCGCCATGCAGCTGCACCTGCCGCCCGACCGCGCGGTAGAGCAGCCCGGTATCAAGATGCGGGAGCCCGAAATGCGCGGCGAGCGCCTTGGCGATGGTACCCTTGCCCGATGCGGTCGGGCCGTCGACGGCAATGATCACGCCGCCGCCTCGTCGAGCAGCCCCATGAAGGTCGGGAAGCTGGTGTTGATCGGGCTGGTGTCGTCGACGCTTACCCCGTCGCGGCTCACCAGCCCCGCGACCGCCATGCTCATCGCGATGCGGTGATCGAGCATCGTCTTGACGCGGGTGTTGGCGCTGCCGCGCAGCGGCTCGCCGCCGGAGCCGTGGATGGTGAGGCCGTCCTCGTGCTCCTCCACCCGCGCGCCTACGCTGGTCAAGGCGGCGGCCATAGCGCTGAGGCGGTCGCTTTCCTTGACCCGCAATTCTTCGAGGCCGGTGGTGTGGGTGGTCCCGCTGGCGAGCGCGGCGGCCACGAACAGCACGGGGAATTCGTCGATCATGCTCGGCGCGATGGCGGGTTCGACGTCGATGCCGGTCAGTGCCGCATGCCGCACGCGCAGATCGGCGACCGGCTCGCCGCCGACCTCGCGCGCGTCCAGTTCCTCGATATCGGCGCCCATCTGGCGCAGCACCGCGAGCAGGCCTGCGCGGGTCGGGTTGAGGCCGACATTGAAGATGGTGAGGTCGCTCCCCGGCACGAGCGTGGCGGCGACCATGAAGAAGGCGGCCGACGACGGATCACCCGGCACCGCCACATCCATCGGGCGCAAATCCGCCTCGCCGTGGATCGCGATAATCTTCTCCCCGTTCTCCTCGCCCAATTCGAGCCTCGCGCCAAAGCCGGTCAGCATCCGCTCGGTATGGTCGCGGGTGGGGACGGGCTCGATCACGCGGGTGATCCCCGGCGTGTTGAGGCCGGCGAGCAGTACCGCGCTTTTGACCTGTGCGCTCGCGACCGGCAGGCGGTAGGTGATCGGCACGGCGGGGCTTGCGCCGCGCAGCATGAGGGGCAGGGTGCCGCCCGCCGAGGCTTCGATGCCGGCGCCCATCTGCGAGAGCGGAGCGATCACGCGGCCCATCGGCCGGCCCGAAAGGCTCGCATCGCCCACGAAAGTCGCGGTAATGGCATGGCTTGCGACGAGGCCCATCAAGAGCCGCGTCGAGGTGCCCGAATTGCCCATGTCGAGCGCGGTTTTGGGCTCGAGCAGGCTGCCAAGACCGGCGCCGTGCACGGTCCACACCCCGTCATTGCCCCGCGCGATGTCTGCGCCGAACTGGCGCATCGCCGCCGCGGTCGCCAGCACATCCTCGCCTTCGAGCAGACCGGTGATGCGGCTTTGGCCCACCGCGAGCCCGGCGAACATCAGGGCACGGTGGCTGATCGACTTGTCGCCCGGAACGCGGATTGTGCCGCGCAAGGGGCCTCGGGCTGCGAAGGTGTGACTGGTCATCAGGCGGCGGTCTTTGACAGCGCCCCGCGCATCTGGCAAGGCGCGCGGCGTGCCGGACCGCTCGCTCTTGATAAAGGGCTTGCCGGATCCCACAATCCTGACCACATCCCCTGCGAATGTGAGCAAGTTTTCGCCCGCCCCTGCCGGGGCCGGCCTTTATTAAGGAATAAAGATGGCAAAGGCCGAATGGGGTACCAAGCGTACCTGCCCCAAGTGCGCGGAGCGGTTCTATGATCTGGGCAAGGATGATCCGGTCACGTGCATCGAATGCGGCGAGACCTGGTCGCCCGAGCCGGTGCTCAAGTCCAAGCAGCCGATACCCTTCGAAGAAGAGAAGAAGGTCGATGCCGAAGCCGATGCCGATCTGGGCGGCGATGACGATATCGACGATCTGGAAGATATCGAGGACATCGACGAAGACGGCGATTCGCCCGATAACGACGTCGATCTCGGCGGTGATGATGATCTCGGCGTTGCCACCGGCACCGGTGAAGACGACGAAGACGAAATCTGAATTTTAATCTTGCAAAGGAGGGGCGGCCCTTCTAAAGGCCGCCTCCCGCAAGTATGGCGCTTTGTTTTGCTTGCATGATGACTGGCTCGGGGCCTTAGCTCAGCTGGGAGAGCGCAACACTGGCAGTGTTGAGGTCAGCGGTTCGATCCCGCTAGGCTCCACCAGGCATCAATGATCAAAGTCGAAGATTTGGCTGCGACAGTCAGCTCCCTTCGCAACGCTGGCCGACGAGGTTTCGTCCGCCGGCGTTTTACGCATGATGCGGGCGCCGCGGCTCCCGCGAGGAGAAGTTGGCGATGTTCGACACGCTGTCCGACCGTCTTGGCGGGGTCTTTGACAAGCTCAAGGGCCGCGGCGCGCTGCGCGAGCAGGACGTTCGCGATGCCATGCGCGAGGTGCGGATCGCTCTGCTCGAAGCCGATGTTGCGCTCCCCGTCGCCCGCCGCTTCATCGATGCCGTCACCGAAAAGGCCGTGGGTCAGGACGTGCTGCGCTCGGTCACCCCGGGCCAGATGGTCATCAAGATCGTCCATGACGAGCTGGTGGAAACCCTTGGCGGGGCCGAGACCGAGGGCCTGAACCTCGATGCCAAGCCGCCGGTGGTGATCATGATGGTCGGCCTGCAGGGCTCGGGCAAGACCACCACCACCGCCAAGCTCGCCAAGCTGATCCGCGAACGCCACGGCAAGAAGGCGCTGATGGCCTCGCTCGACGTCAATCGTCCGGCGGCGCAGGAACAGCTCGCGGTGCTCGGCACTCAGGTCGATGTCGCGACCCTGCCGATCATGGCGGGCCACCAGCCGGTAGATATTGCGCGGCGCGCGATGGAAGCGGCCCGGTTGCAGAATTTTGACGTGCTGCTGCTCGACACCGCGGGCCGTCTGCACGTAGACGACGCGTTGATGGCCGAGATGAAGGCCGTTGCGGGCGTTTCGGCGCCCAATGAAGTGCTGCTGGTGGTGGATTCGCTCACCGGCCAGGACGCGGTCAACGTCGCGCAGAGCTTCAGCGGCGAAGTTCCGCTGACCGGCGTCGTGCTGACCCGGATGGACGGCGATGCCCGCGGCGGCGCGGCGCTGTCGATGCGCGCGGTCACCGGCAAGCCGATCAAGTTTGCCGGCACCGGCGAAAAGCTCGATGCGATCGAGGTGTTCCGCCCCGGCAGTGTGGCCGACCGCATCCTCGGCATGGGCGACGTCGTCAGCCTCGTCGAGAAGGCCGCGGCGACGATCAAGGAAGCCGACGCCGAAAAAATGGCGCGCAACCTCGAGAAGGGCAAGTTCGACCTCGACGATCTCGCGATGCAATTGAAGCAGATGCGCGCGATGGGCGGTCTCGGAATGCTGGCGGGCATGATGCCGGGCATGAAGAAGGCCAAGGCGGCGATGGCCAATTCCGGGATGGACGATAAGGTGCTGGTCCACATGGAAGCGATCATCTCCTCGATGACCGCCAAGGAACGCGCCAATCCCGATCTGATGAACGCCAAGCGCAAGAAGCGCGTGGCAACCGGCAGTGGGACCGATGTGCAGACGGTCAACAAGGTGCTCAAGATGCACCAGGAAATGGCCCGCGCGATGAAGCAGATCAAGAAGATGGGCGGGCTCAAGGGCCTTGCCGCGATGTTCGGCGCTGGCGGTGGCGGCGGGATGGGCGGCCCAGGCAGCTTCCCTGGTCTCGGCGGCCCCGGCGGTCCGATGGGCGGCGGCGGTCTGCCCGGACTTGGCGGCGGGATGGGCGGATTGCCCAGTCTCGGTGGCCCGCCACGCATCAAGAAATAGGTTCAGGTTCAAAAATTAAAGTTCAATAGTTCAGTTTGATTCCAATCGAAAGGTAGTATTCCATGTCCATTTCCATCCGGCTTTCGCGCGGCGGTGCCAAGAAGCGTCCCTATTACCGCATCGTTGTCGCCAACAGCCGCTCGCCGCGCGACGGCAAGTATCTCGAGCAGATCGGCACCTATAACCCGCTGCTTGCCAAGGACAGTGCCGACCGCATCAAGCTGATCGAAGACCGCGCCCGTTATTGGCTCAGCGTCGGTGCGCAGCCGACCGACCGCGTCGCCCGCTTCCTCGACGCTGCCGGCATCGAGGAGCGCGCTGCCCGCGTGAACCTGAAGAAGGGCGAGCCGGGCGAGAAGGCTAAGGAGCGCGCCGAAGAGCGTGCGGCCAAGATTGCCGAAGCTGAAGAAGCCGCGCGCGCTGCTGAAGAAGAAGCCAAGGCTGCTGTTGCCGCTCCGGCTGTCGAAGAAGCGCCTGCCGAAGAAGTTGCTGCTGAAGAAGTGGCCGCTGAAGAAGCGCCTGCCGCCGAAGTAGCTGCTGCCGCCGATGACGCGCCCGCTGCTGAGGAAGCACCGGCTGCTGAAGAAGCCCCGGCCGCTGAAGAGCAGGCTGAAGGCTGATTTCGCGCATGACCAAGCCCGTCACCCTCGCCGCCATTGCCGGCGCGCACGGGGTGGTGGGCGAGGTTCGTCTGAAGCTGTTCGGCGAGGGCGTCGCTGGCCTGTCCTGCCACAAGAGCTTCAACGACGGCGCGCTGACGCTGCTCAAGATCCGCGATGACGGGAAGGGCGGCGCGGTCGCCCGGCTCGCCGAAAGCACCTCGCGCGCCGATGCGGAGAAGCTGCGCGGCACCGTGCTCACCGTCCCTCGCGAGGCGCTGCCCCCGCTTGAGCCGGGCGAGTTCTACCACGCCGATCTGCTCGGCCTGCCGGTCGTCACCGATGCGGGCGAGGCAGTCGGCACGGTTCTCGCCATCGAGAATTTCGGCGCGACCGACATCATCGAGATCACCCGTGCGCCCGTCCCCGAGAAGGGGCCGAAGAGCTTCATGGTGCCGTTGATCCCCGCAGCCGTGCTAGAATGGGATGAACACCGGCTTGTGATCGCGGCGGGTTTCGCCGAAGACTAGCGCGGTGAGCGCTTCGCAGGACGAACTCTGGCACCGCATCGCGGCCCACGAAATCGGGCCTCCTGACGTATCGCTCACTTTCGCCGCCCGGCTCGCGCGCGAGAACCGCTGGAGCCTCGCCCATGCCGAGGCGGTGATCGGCGAGTATAGACGCTTCTGCTATCTCGCCTTGACTGCGGGCCACGAAGTCACCCCGTCCGATGCGGTCGATCAGGCGTGGCACCTGCATCTGACCTACAGCCGCGACTACTGGCAGAGCTTCTGCCCGCAGGTGCTGCGCGCCGATCTGCACCACGGCCCGACCAAGGGCGGCGCGGCCGAGCGCGAGCGCTTCTATCACCAATATGCCGCCACGCTCGCCGCTTACGAGGCCGCCTTTGGCGCAGCCCCGCCGCCTGACATCTGGCCGCCTGCACATCGGCGCTTTTCCGTCGATCCAAAGGGAGTGCGTGTTAACTTGTCTGATGGTATCTTCCTATCACGCTGGGTCGCGCTGGCGCTGGGTCTGCTTGCCTTGGTGGGAGGCTGGCTCGCGGGAAGGATTGTGTGATGGAGCTGTTCTCGTCCTGGACGGGCAGCGATTTCCTGCAGTTTTACATCATGCTGCTTGGGCTGAGTGCCCTTGCCGCGTGGTGGATACCTGTGCAACTGCGCCCCGAGGGGCGTGCGAGCGACTCGCTCGATGCCGAGGATCTGGCGGTGCTCGGCGGCGGGCGCGAGCGGTTTGCCGATTCGCTGCTGGCCGATCTGTTCGCGCGCGGCGGGCTGGCATCGGTCAGCGCAGGCAAGCTTGAAGTGGTGCAGCCCGGCCTTCCGGCCAGTCCGGCAGGCAAGGCGCTGCTGGCTTACGGCGCGCCGCTGTCGCCGAGCGCGGCGAGCAGGGCCGTTGGCGTCCATGCCGAGCGGGTGGCGGCAAGGCTGCGCCGCAGCGGCTTGTTGCTGCGCCCCCAGGAACTCATCCAATTGCGCTGGCTTTCTATCGCGCCGTTCTGCGCGCTGCTGCTGCTCGGCCTGTATCGTGAGCGCGCCGGCAGCGCAGAGGGCGAGGCGACCGGCTTTCTGGTGATCCTGATGGTGCTGACCGCGGTGCTCGCTACCCTGCGCTTCTTCAAGGTCGATCAGCGCACCCGCGGAGGCATCGCCGTCGTTGCGCGCGAGCGCGCGGGCGGCTTGCGCCTGTCCAGTGCCCCGCGCCCCGAGGAAGTCTCGACCGCCGTGGCGCTGTTCGGCACCGGCGTGCTGGTCGGCACGCCGTGGGAACCGGTTCATGCGATGCGGCACCAAGGCAACAGCAGTAGCGAAGGCAGCAGCAGCGACAGCGCCGGCGATAGCGGCGGCGGCTGCGGTGGTTGCGGGGGCTGAGTTCCTTGCCCGAAGCATCGCGCCGAAAAGTGGGAACCGGTTTTCGGCCTCAAGCGATGCGATAATAAACGGATAGAGCGGCTTGCGTGATTCCCAATTCGCACAAGCTGCTATAAGCGCACGCCATGACCACGCTTCCTGTCGCCGTTGTCCAAGCCGCTCCGATCCCGCTCGATTTTCAGGCGGGGATCGACAAGGCTGTGCGCCTAGCCCGCGAGGCCATTGATAATGGCGCGCGGGTGGTGGCCTTTGGCGAGACCTTCCTTGGCGGCTATCCCCTGTGGCTCGACGAGGCGCCCGGCGCGGCGCTGTGGGATCACCCGGGGACCTGCGTGCTCCACGCGATCATGCTCGAGCAAGCCGTGGTCGCCAATGACGAGCGGCTGCTGCCCTTGCAGGAACTTGCGGACGCAAGCGGCGCGATCATCAGCATTGGCGCGCATGAGCGGGTGCGCCGCAGCCTCGTCAACAACCAGCTGACTATCCGGCCCGGCCTGCCGGTGCTCGATCACCGCAAGCTGGTGCCAACCCATGGCGAGCGCCTGATCTGGGCGCGCGGGGACGGCTCGACGCTGGGGGTGCATCAGGCCGAATGGGGCCGCCTCGGCACGCTGATCTGCTGGGAGCATTGGATGCCGCTCGCCCGCGCGGCGATCCACAATCTGGGCGAGGATGTGCATATCGCAGCATGGCCAACGGTGCGCGAGAGCCACCAGATCGCCTCAAGGCACTATGCGATGGAGGGCCGGTGCTTTGTGCTGGCGGCGGGGCTGGTGCAGGTGAAGGACGATCTGCTTGAGGGGCTGGAGCGCGTGGGCGGTTCTGTGGAAGCCCGCGAATTGCTCGAAGCGATCCCCGGCGGGGTGCTCAATCGGGGCGGCTCGCTGATCGCCGCGCCCGACACCCGCGTGATCGCGCAGGCGGGCGAGGGGGAGGAAACGTTGCTGGCCGAACTCGACCTCACCGAAGTGGTCAAGGGGCTAACGAACCTCGACACCGATGGGCACTATGCGCGGCCTGATGTGTTCGATCTGACGGTCGATACGAGGGCGAGGGATGGGGTCAATTGGGAATGACCTTCACCGCCACCATTCTAACGCTCTACCCCGAGATGTTCCCCGGCCCGCTCGGGCACTCCATGGCAGGCCGCGCGATGGCCGAGGGCAAGTGGGCCTGCGAGACGGTGCAGATCCGCGACTTTGCCGAGGACAAGCACCGCACGGTCGATGATACGCCCGCAGGCGGCGGGGCGGGGATGGTGCTCAAGTGCGACGTGCTGGCCCGCGCGCTGGACAGTGCGCCTGCCGCTGGCCGCGCGATCCTCGCGATGACCCCGCGCGGGAAACCCATCACCCAGGAGCGTATCCGCGAACTCGTGGCAGGCCCCGGCGTCATCATCCTGTGCGGCCGGTTCGAGGGCTTCGACGAGCGCCTGTTCGAGGCCCGGCCCGAAGTCGAGGAGGTCTCCCTTGCCGATATCGTGCTCTCCGGCGGCGAGATGGCGGCGCTCACCATCCTTGACGCTTGCATTCGGCTGCTTCCCGGCGTAATGGGCGCGCCTTCCAGCGGAGCCGAGGAGTCGTACGAAAACGGTCTTCTCGAATATCCGCACTATACCCGACCTCAGGAATGGGAAGGGCGCACGATCCCCGAAGTGCTGCGATCGGGGGATCATGCGAGGATCGCTGGTTGGCGCAAGCTGCAAAGCGAGACTGACACACGGTTACGCAGGCCGGACTTGTGGGAGCGCTATGAGGGCGCTCGGGTCCAGCCTGCCTCTGGCGCGCGGCGAAAAGACAAGGAACCGGACCAGTGAACCTGATCCAGCAGATTGAAGCCGAAGAAATCGCCAAGTCCGGCAAGGACATCCCCGAATTCCGCGCAGGCGACACCGTCCGCGTCGGCGTGAAGGTGAAGGAAGGCAACCGCGAGCGCGTCCAGAACTACGAAGGCGTCGTGATCGCCCGCTCGAACCGCGGCATGGGTAGCAACTTCACCGTGCGCAAGATCAGCTTCGGCGAAGGCGTCGAGCGCGTTTTCCCGCTGTACTCGCCGATCGTCGAGAGCATCACCGTGGTGCGTCGCGGCGTCGTGCGTCGCGCCAAGCTCTATTACCTGCGCGGCCGCACCGGCAAGAGCGCGCGCATCGCCGAGCGCCGTGACAACACGCCCAAGGCGTGAGGCTTTATCGCCAGAAAATTCCAGGGGCGGTGCCGCAAGGCGCCGCCCTTTTGCTTTGGGGCTCTTGCCATTACCCTTCGTCATTGCGAGGAGCGAAAGCGACGACGCAATCCATGGTCAGGTGCTTGCTCATGGATTGCCGCGCCGCCTTCCGGCGGCTCGCAATGACGAGGTGAGCTTTGGATGCGTTCGGTCTTTGCTGCGGTTGCCCTGTGTTTCTCTGCCTCCGCAGTTGCGGAGGATGCCATGCCTGAGACGGTCCCCACGCTCTCCTTCGAACGCGTGTTCGCCTCGCCGGGCCTCGATGGCCAGGCTCCGCGGCAGGTGAAGCTCTCACCCGATGGCCGCTATCTCACCCTGCTGCGCAACCGCGCCGATGATCGCGACCGCTATGATTTGTGGGGCTACGATATCGACACCCGCGAATGGCGGATGCTGGTGGATTCGGAGAAGCTAGGAAGCGGGCGCGAGCTCTCCGAGGACGAGAAGATGCAGCGCGAACGCGCCCGCGTCGCCGGCCTCAAGGGCATCATCAGCTACCAATGGGCGAGCAACGGTGCGGGCGTGCTCGTGCCGCTCGATGGCGATCTCTATCTGGCCAGGCTCGACGGCACCGTCACCCGGTTGACCGATACCGAGGGGACCGAACTGAACCCGCTGCTTTCGGCGCGCGGCGGCTATGTCAGCTTCGTGCGCGACCGGCGGCTGTGGGTCGGGCCGGTGGGGGCGGAGGCGGAGGCCCAGGCGCAGCCGATCACCCCCGCAGGCGAGGCCGAGACCATCCGCTGGGGCGAGGCGGAGTTCGTTGCGCAGGAGGAAATGGCGCGGCTAACGGGATATTGGTGGAGCCCCGATGATACGCGGATTGTCGTCCAGCGCACCGATGAAGCCTCGGTCGGCATTGTCACGCGCGCCGCGATCGGAGCCAAGGGCACCAAGGTGTTCGACCAGCGCTACCCGGCGGCGGGCACCGACAACGCCGTGGTCGAGCTGTTCGTGATGAACCCCGACGGCACGGGCAGCGTGAAGGTCGATCTCGGCCTCGATCTCGACATCTATGTCGCGCGGGTCGATTGGGCACCCGATGCTTCGGCGATCTATGTCCAGCGGCAGGACCGCGCGCAGACGAAGATCGATGTGCTGCGGGTTGATCCGGCGACCGGTGCGAGCACCGTGTGGTTCACTGAAAGCGCGGCGCGGCGCGATTACTGGGTGAACCTTTCTGACAATTATCGTCTGCTCGCCGATGGCAGCCTGCTGTGGTGGTCGGAACGCGATGGATTCGGCCATTTCTACCGCTTTGCCGCTGGTCAGTGGACGCAACTGACAGGCGGCACCTCGCCTTCCACCACACTGGTCGGGGTCGACGAAGCCTCGGGCACCTTCACCTATCAGGCGACCACCGATGTGCTGACCCAGCAGATTTACCGCGCCCGGCTCGACGGGACGGGCGTGCCCGAACGCCTCACCGATACCGCTTTCACCAACAGTGCCAGCATGGATAGCAAGGGGCGGCTGCTTTACGTCACCCGCTCCGCGCCGAGCCAGCCGCCGCAAAGCTATCTGGCGACGCCCGATGGCAAGCAGGTCGCCTGGATCGAGGAGAACGCGGTCACAGGCGAGCATCCTTACGCGCCCTACCTCGCCAGCCATGTCACGCCCGAATATGGGACGATTGCCGCCGAGGATGGCACGCCGCTGCACTGGATGATGCTCAAGCCCAAGATGGAACCCGGCAAGCGTTACCCCGTTTTCTTCCAGCACTATGGCGGACCTGGCCCGCAGACGGTGACCAAGGGCTGGGGCGGGGCGCTGGCGCAGGCAATTGTCGACAAGGGCTATATCTGGTTCCAGCTCGACAATCGCGGCTCGGCCAATCGCGGCGTTGATTTCGAACAACCGCTCTACCGCGCAATGGGCGGGGCAGAGGTGCGCGACCAGAAGGCCGGGGCCGAGTTCCTCAAGGCGCTCGATTTCGTCGATCCGGCCAAGATCGCGATCTATGGCTGGTCCTATGGCGGCTATATGACGTTGAAGCAGCTCGAAGCCGATCCGGGCCTCTATGCGGCGGGCATTTCCGGCGCGCCTGTGACCCGCTGGGAGCTTTACGACACCCACTATACCGAGCGCTACATGCGCGATCCCCGCGAGGTGCCCGAGGCCTATGAAAAGGCCAGCGCCATCCCCGATGCCACCAAGATCAGCGATCCGTTGCTGCTGATCCACGGCATGGCGGATGACAATGTGGTGTTCGACAATTCCTCTGAACTGATCGCGAAGCTGCAGGAAAACAACGTGCCGTTCGAAATGATGCTCTACCCCGGCTACACCCACCGCGTGTCGGGCGAGAAGATCGGCCCGCACGTGTGGAACAGCATTTTCCGCTTTCTTGAAGCGCGCGGGGTGACACCGCCCGAATAGGCTTGGGGACGGCGAATAGGTCTGCACGGTGCGGTTAGCGGTTGCGCTACGGTCAACCATCACTATCTCGCTCAGGTACAGTTCTAGGAGAATGCACAGTGGGTTACCGGGTGGCAGTGGTCGGGGCGACCGGCAATGTCGGGCGCGAGATGATGCAGGTGCTCGCCGAGCGCGAGTTCCCGTGTGACGAGGTGGCTGCGGTCGCCTCGAGCCGTTCGGTCGGCACCGAGGTCGAATTTGGCGACACCGGCAAGATGCTCAAGTGCAAGAATATCGAACATTTCGACTGGGCCGGATGGGATATCGCGCTGTTCGCCGCAGGCTCCGGCCCGGCGAAGGAATATGCCCCCAAGGCGGCGGCTGCCGGCTGCATCGTGATCGACAATTCCTCGCTCTACCGCATGGACCCGGACGTGCCGCTGGTGGTGCCCGAAGTGAACCCCGACGCGATCGACGGCTATACTGCGCGCAACATCATCGCGAATCCCAACTGCTCGACCGCACAGCTGGTGGTGGCGCTGAAGCCGCTGCATGACTTTGCCACGATCAAGCGGGTGGTCGTCTCGACCTATCAATCGGTCTCCGGCGCGGGCAAGGCGGGCATGGACGAGCTGTTCCAGCAGAGCCGTGCGATCTTCGTGGGCGATGCTGTGGAACCGGCCAAGTTCACCAAGCAGATCGCATTCAACGTCATCCCGCACATCGACAGCTTCCTTGATGATGGTTCGACCAAGGAAGAATGGAAGATGGTGGTCGAGACCAAGAAGATCCTCGATCCCAAGATCAAGCTGAACGCCACCTGCGTGCGTGTGCCGGTGTTTGTCGGCCACTCCGAAGCGGTCAATATCGAGTTCGAGAACGAGATCAGCGCCGAGCAGGCGATGGACATCCTGCGCGAGGCGCCGGGCGTCATGCTGATCGATAAGCGCGAGGATGGCGGCTATATTACGCCGGTCGAATGCGTCGGCGATGCCGCGACCTTCGTCAGCCGCGTGCGCGAAGACCCGACGGTCGAGAACGGCATCACCCTGTGGTGCGTCTCGGACAACCTGCGCAAGGGCGCGGCGCTCAATGCCGTTCAGATCGCCGAGCTGCTCGGCCGCCGGCACCTGCAGAAGGATTAAACATCATGCGGTTGGCTCTTCTCACGCTGGCAGGCGCTCTGGCTCTCGCGGGCTGCGATAGCGGCGCTGTACCGAGTCCGGCGCAGCGGCAGGCCGGGGAAGCGGTGCCTGCGCCGATTGCGGCCAATGCCGTCGAACTGCGCTCCGAGGGGCTGGCTACCGGATCGGAGGCGTTTTTCTTCGCTGCTGGGCAGAAGGAAGTTGAAACCGCGCTCGCCAAGGTGCTCGGGCCGGTGCTGCGCACGGGCGCGAATAATGAATGCGGCGCAAGTCCGCTTACCTTCACCGATTTTGCAGGCGGCTTGACGGTGCATTTCCAGGACGGCCGGATGGTCGGGTGGAACTGGCATCTCGCACAGGATGGCGACACCCCGCCGACCGGGACGGTCAAGGTCGCAGGCGATGTGCAGGTCGGCAGCGCGCGCGAGCTGGCTGAGGCCGCGCCGGGCTTTGCGATGGTCGAAGGCAGCACGCTGGGCGAGGAATTCGCGCTGGGCGAGGCGGTCGGCGGGTTCATCAAGACCGACAAGGTCGAGATGCTCTACGCCGGAACCCAGTGCTTCTTCCGCTGAGCGGGCCTATTCCGCTAGCACCACCGGCCCGGCACGTCCCTTGCTTCCGTGCATCAGGAAGGCGAGCGGCGCCGCGGCGAGCGTGATCCACATCATCAGCCAGAAATCATCGACATAGGCGATCATCGCCGCCTGTCGGTTCACTTCGGCATCGAGCAGCGTCATCGCTGTATCGCCGACGGCTTGAAACCGGTCGATGGTAGAGAAATCCACCACGCTCCCTGTCGCCGCTTTCACATGGCTGCCGAGGTCCGCATGAGCGGTCTGGATGTTGCGGGCGAGCAGCACTGTCATCCACGAAATCCCAGCCGAAGCGCCGAGCGAGCGGAACAGGTTCAAGAGGCTCGATCCATCGGTGCGCAGCGCCGGGCTCAGGGTCGCAAAGGCGCTCACCTGCAAGGGGATGAAGACAAGGCCCATGCCAAGCCCTTGCAGCAACCCGCTGACGATCACGTGCATCTCGTCAACGGCGAGCGACCAATGCGCCATCTGCCACAGCGAGAAGGCGCAGATCACGAAGCCGCTCGCCACCACGGCGCGCGCGTCGATCCCGCGGCGCATCATCAGGCCTGACAGCTGCATCGAGATCAGGATTCCGACTCCGCGCGGCATCAAAACGATCCCGGTGTCGATCACGCCGTAACCGAACAGGGTCTGCAGCATTGGCGGCAGGAGCGCCATCACCGCGAACATCACGATCCCGATCACCACCATGAAGCCCAGCGCGATCGTGAAATTGCGGTCGGCGAACAGCTTGCGCTCGAACATCGGGGCCTTGGAAGTGGCAAAGTGGATCACCACCATCCACGTCGCCGAGAGGGTGAGCAGCAGATAGGCCCAGATCTCGGCCGAGGCGAGCCAGTCGGCCTGCGCCCCGCGATCAAGCAGCAGCTGGAAGGCTGCCAGCGCCACCGCCAGCAGCAGGAAGCCGGTGATATCGAACCGCCGCTCGCGACGGGGACGGGCGGGGAGAAAGGCGAGCAGCAAGGCCAGCGAGGCAATACCCACCGGCAGGTTGACGAAGAACACCCAGCGCCAGTTGGCGGTTTCGGTCAGCCAGCCGCCAAGGATCGGGCCAAGGATCGGGCCGATCATGATCCCCATGCCCCAGATCGCCATGATCTGCGGATGGCGACTGGGGCGCGTGGCATCGAGCATGAAGGCCTGGCTCAAAGGCGCGATGAAGGCACCCACCACCCCTTGCAAGGCGCGGAAGGCGACCATTTCCTCGAGATTCTGGGCCAGCCCGCACAGCATCGAGGCGAGGATGAACCCCGTGACCGAGCCGATGAACAGCCGCCGCGCCCCGACCCTGTCGGCCAGCCAGCCGGTGATCGGCAGCGCGACCGCCGAGGCGATGATGTAGCTGGTCAGCACCCAGGTGACAGTATCCACCGTCGCCCCCAGCGAGCTCTGCATATGCGGCAGCGCTACATTGGCGATGGTGGTGTCGAGGATCTGCAGCAGCGATGCCGCCATCACCCCGATGATCATCAAGGGGTAATTGCCGGTTACGAGTTCGGGCACATCGGCCGCCGGCACAGGCGGCGTGGCAGCGGCAGCGGCCCGGCTGGCCATCTCAGCGCTTGCCGCGGGTGTCGGTAAAAACGGTGACGTCGCTCGAAAGCCCTGCGATCAGCCGGCGCGAGCTGGTGCCTTCGATGGCGATGCGCACCGGCACGCGCTGCGTGACCTTGACCCAGTTGCCGGTCGCGTTCTGGGCCGGTAGCACGGCAAATTCCGCGCCCGTCCCCGCACCGATCGAGGCAACGCGGCCCTTCAGCATCAGATCGGGATAGGCGTCAAAGCGCACTTCCGCTCGCTGGCCGACCGCCATGTCGGCAAGGTCGGTCTCCTTGAAATTGGCCTCCACATAGGTCGATCCGTCGCGCACCAGGGTCAGCACGGGCAGGTTGGGGACGACCTGCTGGCCCAGCTGCAAGCGCTCGGCCTGCGCGATGCGGCCGGCGGCGGGGCTGCGCACCTCGGTGCGGCGCAGGGCAAGTTCGGCGCTGGCGCGGCGGGCTTCGGCGGCAGCGACCTCGGGGTTGACGCCGGGCACGGCTGCGCCATTGGCGAGCCTTGCGCGCGCCTCGCGCTGGCGGTCCTCGGCCTGCCGCACCGCCTCGCGCGCCTGTGCCAGTGCCTGTTCGGCCGCCTCGTAATCGGCCTTGGTGGAAAAGCCCTTCTCGCGCAGCGCCCGCACTCGCTCGAACCGCGCGGCAGCAAAGCCGACATCGGTCCGGGCGGCGGAAATATCGGTGCCGGTAAGGTCCGCCGAATTGCTCAGCGCGATGACATTGGCCTGCGCGCCGGCAATCGCGGCATCGGCCTCGGCGATCTGCAGGCGGAAGGGCTCGGGATCGATCCGGAACAAGAGCGCGCCTGCGGCCACTTGCGAGCCATCAGCCACCAGCACCTCGACGATCCGCCCGCCCACCTCGGCGCTGACAGAGACCATGTCCTGTTTGATATAGGCATTATCGGTCGTGACCTTGCCGGCAAGGCTCTGCCAATAGATCAGCGCGCCCACGGCCAGCGCCAGCGGCACCGCCAGCATCAGTGCCCAACGGCCCCACGGCGTGCGGGCGGGCGCGCCTGATACCGTTTCGCGGGTGATGGCGGGATCGGCCTCAGCCATTGACCACCTCGGGCAGTCGTGCGGCGGCGAGATTGGCGGCGATCCGGTCGAGCATCTGGGCAAAGCTGGCGCGCTCGGCGGCGTCAAAACCCTCGAGCATGTCGTCGAACAGCGCCTCGACACTCGCGCGAAGGGCGATGACGATGCCGCGGCTCTTGTCGGTGAGGTGGAGAATACGTGCGCGCCGGTCCGCCGGATCGCTCTGCCGTTCGACCCAGCCGGCATCCTCGAGCCGGTCGATGATGCGGGTGAGGGTGATCGGCTCGATCTCCAGCCGCTCGGCATAGAACACCTGGTTTTCGCCCGGATTGCGTTCCAGCGCGAGCAGCAGCCGCGCCTGCGGGCCAGTGAGCCCGAGATTGCGCACCCGCGCATCGAACAGGCGGCGCAGCTGGCGCGAATTGTCAGCGAGTCGATAACCGGTGGCGATACTCATGCGCCCCCTTATAATAAGCAGGCTTAGTATTTTCAAGCACGCGCTGGCCCCGTGCCGCGAACCGCGCTAGCACGCAAGCCATGATGACCCTTCATGCCGACCTGTTCTTCAGCTTCCGCTCGCCCTATTCCTATCTCGCCGTGGGGCGCTACCGGGCGCTGGCGGCGGAGCATGATCTCGCCATTTCCCTAAGAACCGTGCTGCCGATCGCAATCCGTGATCCGGGCATCCTGTTTACCGGCAATCTCAATGTCGGGCGCTATATTTTCATTGATGCGGCCCGCAGCGCCCAGATGATGGGGATCCCCTATCGCTGGCCGCGACCCGATCCGGTGGTGCAGAACCTTGCGACCCGCGAAATCGCCGCCGAGCAGCCCTATATCCAGCGCCTGTGCCGGCTTGGGCAGGCGGCCGAGCGGCGCGGAGCAGGGCTAGACTTTGCCGACGAGGTGTCCCGGGTGATCTGGTCGGGCGCGTTCGATGACTGGCACGAAGGCGATCATCTCGCCGGAGCGGCGGCGCGCGCGGGGCTCGATCTTGCCGAGCTCGATGCCGAGGTGGGGAGCGATGCTGCGACGCTCGACGCCGAGATTGACGCCAACCAGACCGCGCTGGAGGCGGCGGGACACTGGGGCGTCCCGACACTGGTGTTCAATGGCGAGCCGTTCTTCGGGCAGGACCGGATCGCCATGGCGCAGTGGCGGATGGAGCAAAAGGGACTTGTGCGCCGTGATGCTTGACCATTTCCCCTCGTTCGACAGCACAAGCTTAGCAGTCCACACAGAGGGCGAGGGTCGCCCCGTGATCCTGCTGCACGGGCTGTTTTCCAGCGCGCATATGAACTGGATCAAATGGGGCCATGCCAAGCGGCTCGCTGCGGCCGGCTTCCGCGCGATCATTCCCGATTTCCGCGTTCACGGCGCGAGTGCCGCGCCGCGGAACGCCGCCGCCTATCCGCCCGGCGTGCTGGTGCGGGACGTTGCCGAGTTGATCGATCATCTGGGGCTGGCCGAGGGCGAGTATGACCTCGTCGGCTTCTCCTTGGGCGCGCGCACCGCGGTGCATGGCTGCGCTACCGGCGTCTTCGCTCCGCGCCGTCTGGTGCTGGCGGGCATGGGTGTTTCGGGTCTCGCCGACTGGAAACGCCGCGCGGGCTTCTTCACCCGTGTGATCGACGAATTCGACACGATCACGCGCGATGATCCCGCATGGCTCTCGCGCCAGTTCCTCAAGTCGCAAGGCGTCGACCGGGTCGCGGCCAAGCTGCTGCTCGGGGCGTTCGAGGATTTCGATCTGGCCGGCCTCGCCAATATCACCTGTCCCACGATGGTGATCTGCGGCGAGAAGGATCAGGACAACGGCTCGGCCCGCGATCTGGCCGCGCTCCTGCCCGATGCGACGTATGAGGAAGTCCCCGGCGGCCACCTCGACAGCGCGACCAAGCCCGAACTCGGCGAAGGGATCGTGCGCTTCCTCGCGGCTTGATTCGTACGGCGTGGCGGTTCAAACGCTTGGCAGATGATGGACTTGGGGGATGAGCGATGACATTCAGGCTGATGGTTCTGGCATCGTTGGTGATGCTGGCCGCCTGCGCGCCGATGGCCGGGCCTGAGAGCGCGGGCGCCGAGACTATGGCGCCGACGCTGTTCGTCGCGGCCAAGCGCGGCAACACGCTGTCCAAGGTCGATCTGGCCACCGGCAAGGAAGTCCTGCGCCTGCCGAGCTGCACCAATCCGCACGAGTTGGCGACGTCACCCGACGGGCAGCACGTTGCGCTGGCCTGCTATGGCGGGACGAGCGTGGACATCTTCCGCACCGACAGCCTCGAGCGGGTCGCCAGCATCGATCTTGGCGCCAACGCGCGCCCGCACGGGATCGTGTGGCACGCCAGCGGCGATCTCTATGCGACGGCCGAGGGTCGGCGTTCGATCTTCTGGCTCCGCAATCCGCTGGGTGAGACGCGCGAGGTGTTCGAATTCGGCACCGGCAAGGACGGCAGCCATATGCTCGCCGTCAGCCCGGATGCGCGCACCGCGTGGACCACCGATCTCGGCTCGCGCACTGTGACGCGGATTGACTTGCGCACCCGCCGCGCACCGCTGTCGGTGACCGTGGGCGAAGAGCCTGAAGGTATCTCGCTCTCACCCGATGGCAGCACCCTGTGGGTCTCGGCGCGCGGCTCCAATCAGGCATTCGCGCTCGATCCGCAGATGATGGAGGTGCGCCAGGCCGTCGCCATCGGCCGCTTCCCCTTGCGCATCGCGGTTCGGCCGCAGGGCGATGTCGCGGTCACCTCCGATCTTCAGGACGGCAGTCTCAGCGTAATCGACACCGCTACGGCCAAAGTGATCCGCACCATTGCCGTCTCCGGCCCGGCGGAGGCGCAGACGCGCTTTCAGGTGACGATCCTGTGGTCGGACGACGGCAAGCGCATCTATGTCGCCGAAACCGCCAGCGATACCGTGGCGGAGGTCGATTACGCCAGCGGCACCGTGCTGCGCCGCTTGCACGGGGGCGATGGCGGGGACGGCATGGCGATCCTGCCTTGAAGCAGGTGAAGCCCGTCCAGATCGTCGGCTGGCGCGAGCTTGTCAGCCTGCCCGAGCTTGGCCTTGTCGGCATCCCCGCCAAGATCGATACCGGCGCGCGCACCTCCTCGCTCCATGCGATCGTGCTCGATGATTTCATGCGCGATGGCGAACGCTTCGTCCGCTTCGCGGTCGACTGGGACGGGATGCGCCACGCCTGCGAGGCCGTGCATGTCGATGTGCGCGGCATCACCAGCTCCAACGGCAAGTGCCAGGAGCGGTTTGTCATAAAGACGCCGCTCTCTATCGGTAATCTCACCTTCAGGGCGGAAATCAGCCTGGCGGATCGTTCCCAGATGCAATTCCCGATGCTGGTGGGGCGCACCGCGCTCAGGCGCCGGATGGTGGTTGATAGTGGTCATTCGTGGCTGCAATCTCCGCTGAATGCGGATATGGCGCGCACCCGCCGGTAGAACGCCGGTATTGAAAGGCCTCCCATGAAGATCGCGATGCTGGCGCGCAATCCCAATCTCTATTCGCACCGGCGCCTCAAGGAGGCGGCCGAGGCGCGCGGCCACACTCTCGACATCCTCAACACTTTGCGCTGCACGGTGCATATCGCCAGCCACCGGCCCGAGGTCTATTACAACGGCGCGGCGGTGGATGAATATGACGCGGTGATCCCGCGCATCGGGGCCTCGATCACCAATTATGGCCTCGCGATCCTCCGGCAGTTCGAGATGCGCGGCTGCTGGCCGCTGAACGAGAGCGTCGCCATCGGTCGCAGCCGCGACAAGCTGCGCAGCTTGCAGATCCTCGCCAAGCACGGCCTCGGCCTGCCGCTGACGGCCTATGCCAATGATCCCAAGGCCGCCGAGGAGATTATCAAGGCGGTCAAGGGCCCGCCGGTCGTCATCAAGCTGATCGAGGGCACGCAGGGCATCGGCGTGGTGCTCGCCGAAACGATGAGCAGCGCCAAGTCGGTGATCGAGGCGTTCCGCGGGGCCAACGTCAACATTCTGGTGCAGGAATTCATCAAGGAAGCCGGCGGCACCGACATCCGCGCGCTGGTGGTGGACGGCAAGGTAGTCGCGGCGATGAAGCGCACCGGCGCGCCTGACGAGTTCCGCTCGAACCTCCACCGCGGCGGCTCGGCGCAGGTGATCAAGATCACCCCGGAGGAACGCTCCACCGCGGTGCGCGCGGCCAAGCGCATGGGGCTGAACGTTTGCGGCGTGGATATGCTGCGGAGCAACCACGGCCCGGTGATCATGGAGGTCAATTCCTCCCCCGGCCTCGAAGGCATCGAAAGCGCGACCGGCAAGGACATCGCCGGCCAGATCATCGACTTCATCGCCGCCAATGCCAAGGACGGGCAGACCAAGACCAAGGGGCGGGGTTAGGCGTTCCTTGCCATCAGCCCGCCATCGACCGGGATCGCCGCGCCGGTGATATAGCTCGCCGCAGGGAGCACCAGCGACAGTGTGATGTGCGCGACCTCCTCGGGCTCGCCATAGCGCTTGAGCGCGGTGCGGCGCTTGGCGAAAATCACCTTGTGCTCTTCGACGACGGCGTCGGTCATCGCGGTGCGGATCGGGCCGGGGCAGATGCAGTTGACTGTGATGCCCTCGGGGCCGAGATCGACCGCGAGGCCGCGGGTGAGGCCGATCACGCCGGTCTTGGCCGCGACATAGGGCGTATCGCCCGGGGTTGCGCCAAGCCCTTCGGTGCTGGCGATGTTGACGATCCGCGCTGCATCGCTCTGCCGCAGCCATGGCAGCGCGGCGCGCACCATACGCTGATGCGCGGTCAGCATCACGGCGAGCGCGCGGTGCCAAATCTCTTCATAAGCTGGATCATCGAGCGCGCAGAAGCTCGTCACACCGGCATTGTTCACCAGAATGTCGATCCCGCCGAAATCCGCCCCAATCTGCTGCACTACCTGCGCAATCGCATCCCCATCGGCCACATCAAGCGCGTAAGCACGGGCATTGGCGCCGCATTCGGCGGCAACCGCCACGCAGGCTTCAAGATCAAGGTCGATGATGGCCACGTGGGCGCCCTCGGTCGCGAACAACTTCGCGGTCGCACGTCCCATGCCGCTGGCCGCGCCGGTGATGATGGCAACGCAGCCGGCGATCGAGCGGGAGCGGTTGGGGCTGGGCATTTTCGGCTCTTTCGCTGTTTGGAAGCACGAAGGCTAACCCACCCTGCGGCGCGCGTCACCCTCTGGCGCACTATTCCAAGGTTGGCGCGCCGATCTCGGCTATCACGGCTGCGCTTTGCGCCATCCGGAGCCAAGGCGCTCGAACCGCTCGAGGCTTCGGGCAAGACCAAATTCGGCAGCTGGGAAATCCGCAGCGGCGTAGTCCATTATGTCTCCAAGGTGTTCGATAGTATCAATGCCAACGACCTCGATACCGTGATCAACATCGTCTCCGAAAGCGCCGACGACAAGGAAATCGAGCTGACCGGCGGCAAGGACGACCTCTAGGCCGCACGCGCCCGCCGTTCCTTAGCGGAACGGCGGTTCCTTACCGTCGCCTTTCACCTGAAAGGCGGTTCGTTAAACGCGCGCAGCTTGCGGCTGTGCAGCCGGTCGCCCTCGTCACGCAGCCGGGCGATGGCGACAATGCCGATCTGCAAGTGCGCCGCGATGGCTTCCTCGTAGAACTTGTTGGCCTGCCCGGGCAGCTTGATCTCGCCGTGGAGCGGCTTGTCCGAGACGCACAGCAGCGTGCCGTAGGGCACCCGGAAGCGGTAGCCCTGGGTTGCGATGGTCGCGCTTTCCATGTCGATCGCGATCGCGCGGCTCTGCGAGAAGCGCTTGGCCGAGGAGGAATACCGCAGTTCCCAGTTGCGATCATCGGTGGTGACGACCGTTCCGGTCCGCATCCGCTGCTTGAGGTTCGCGCCCTGCACGCCCGAGACTTCCTCGGCCGCGAGCGCGAGCGCCTGCTGCACTTCGGCAATCGGCGGGATCGGCACTTCGGGCGGAAGCACGCAATCGAGCACGTGATCATCGCGCAGATAGGCGTGGGCGAGCACGAAATCGCCGATCTTCTGGGTCGAGCGCAGCCCGCCGCAGTGGCCGATCATCATCCACG
>Ga0315904_10002918_pt1 | contig 25829 bp, 22 predicted proteins | sample LakEriMetagenome_6_FD_203529 | JGI IMG/M metagenome (GOLD analysis project Ga0315904, IMG submission 203529) | Freshwater fungal communities from buoy surface, Lake Erie, Ohio, United States - Buoy 12 MA120 | ecosystem: Environmental > Aquatic > Freshwater > Lake | place: USA: Lake Erie, Ohio...
AGGGATACATCGGCACGTTCCATGGCGGCGTCGGCGCGTGCTCCGGCATCGCCTTCCTCGAGGCCCGCCATGAGAAGCTGTCCGCTTGCTTCGCTCTGACGCGCTGCGCCCGGCGTGTAGCCGAGCAGGGCTTCGCTCAGATAGGTCAGTGACTGACGTTGTTCGGGATCGCTGACCGCCTGGGCGAGCATGGCATCGAAGCAGCTTACTGCGCAGGGCAGGCCCTCGAGGGCGAGCATCTGGAGAGCCGGTTTGAGATCGTAGCCGGTCAGCAGGACGCCGGGAAGTGCGGCCGCGAGTTCGCGCAGCAGTTCTGCGTGCGGGGCACCGGTCAGGTACACGGCTTCGGCTGGCGCAAACGACAGGGCCACGCCCCGGACTTCGGCATCGCGCGGGTCCTTGCCATCCCAGTCGAGCCAGAAACCTGCTTCGCGCTGCCGTTCCAGTTGATCGTATGCCTTGCGGCGGGCGTCGGGCGTGGTGGCCAGCGCATACTGATGAGGGGTGTCTGCGATCGTCCGCAGGTGCGCTGCCGCCGGGGCAGGGGAGACCTCGGCAGCCGCAAAGAGGTCGTCGCCTCCGTCCGTTGCGCCATTGCCTGTGGTGGCTTCTCCGGCGCGCCGGTGAAATCCTCGGCCCGCCCGGAAATCATCGCCGAACAGGCGTTTTCCGATGGCCGTGAATTCAAACTCCACGAGCAGAGCGCGCACCGCTTCGTCGTCCATCGCGCGCACCACGAGGTCGTCGAGTCCCACCTCGAGCGGGCAATCCGTCCAGATGGTGGCCAAGCGACGGCAGAGCCTTGCCTGTTCCGCGTAGGCGATCAGATTTTCCTTCTGCCGTCCCTTCAGCTTGTCGGTATTGGCGAGGATGTTTTCGATGCTGCCCCATTGCTGGATGAGGGCCTTGGCGGTCTTTTCGCCGATTCCCGGGACCCCGGGGAAATTGTCCACGGAATCGCCCCAGAGACCGAGGACATCGATGACCTGCGCGGGACGCTCGACCTGCCACTGTGCCTGCACTTCCGGGACTCCGATGATTTCGTGTCCGCTGCCCTGACGGCCCGGTTTCCAGATGAAGGTCCGGTTGTCGACCAATTGCGCAAAATCCTTGTCGGCTGTCACCATGAAGGTCGTGAAGCCAGCCTCCTCCGCCCGTCTCGCGAGGGTGCCAATGAGATCGTCGGCCTCATAGCCATCCTTGCTGATCACGGGAATCCGGAAGGCCTCGATGATCCTCTTCATGTGCGGCAGCGCCCGGCTCAGGTCCTCCGGCATCTCCTCCCGCTGCGCCTTGTACGCCGGATATTCTTCATGGCGCGCCGTCGGTGCCGACGTGTCGAAAACCACGGCCATGTGGCTCGGTTGCTCGTTCTTCAGCAGATCGAGAATGACGCTCGTGAACCCATACAGTGCCGACGCATTCAATCCATAACTCGTCACAATCGGGCGCGCCACGAACGCAAAATGCGCCCGGTAGATCAATGCCATCCCATCCAGAAGAAAAAGCCGTTTTTCAGTCGCCATCACTGGGCACTGGAACCCATCCCGCGCCCCATGGCAAAAGAAATAGCATCACCGCCATGCCACCGTGGCTGCGGTTGCGCCGGGGGGATGGGAGGAGGGCGGAGGGGAAATCGTGAGCGGCCGTGAGTCCCGAAGGTTCAGGCGCATATCTTTCATCGGCTCAACTGTCTGGGCGTGTCGCCCGGTATCACCGCCAGACCGCAGACATCCACAGAATATACGGTCCATATATTAAGAATTGACAATGTTCCGGAAAATGACAAACTGCCACCAGTGCAACGTCAAAGTCAGGCCAACTCATTTGCCACTGATTCCATGCGGCCCCACCCTCAAACAGGACCGCGGACCTTGGGTGGACTCTTTCAAGTGCCGCAGCGCGCGCGTTTCTCGGTAATGAACTCGCAGTCCCAAAGTGGGAACCCTGTCGGAACGGCAACTCCTTTTGCGCTTTCGCCTTGCCAGCGGGTACCCTCCCTGAGTGATCGGAATAATGCGCGACTGCCTGAAATTCAGCAGGAAGTAACTTAAAAGTCACTCCTTCATTTCGCGGTCACACGTAAAACTATCCCCAAATATACCGGCTCACCATGATCGCGCTCAACATCCACATTGCCTACGAATGGGGAGGCGAGCTGGCCCAGAACAGTCTCAAGTACGGTTTCCTGCGCGATCTTGCGAAATCTGTCGCACAGGACTGCCAGCGTCGCGAAGGACATCAATCCCTCTCGATCCGGTTGGCCCGGTTGCGCGGCCGCCATGGTGCGGAGGTGCTACCTGAAATCAGGCGCCGCATCCAGTCTGCTGACGTCCTTCTGTTCGACATCGCCGACTGGAATCCCAACGTGCTGGTCGAATTGGGCATCGCGCTCGCTCAACCCCACGGAGGACCCGCCGTCTTCATCTTCCTCAAGGAGGATCAGAAGATTCCCAGCGATCTGCAGGGCTACCTGTTCACCTTTTACCGGGAAACCGAGGACTATCAGCTTGTGGACTCTGCCGGCTTCCGTGCCGCCCTCTACTCAGAACTACTCCACCGCGCCCGTGCCAAGGGTCTCCCGTTTCTGAAGGCAGATGCCGTTACCGAGGAAAAAGAACCTCACGAAGATTCTCCTCCCTCCGCCCCGCAAGAACAGGAAACCCCACGGCGGAAACCAATTTCCAGTAAATCTACTGGAAAATCGGCCACATCCAAAAAGGCCGATCATGACAGCAAACCAAAACGAAAAAAGAAATCATGAAAACCATCCGCAGATTCGTCAGCCAATTGATGACCAACCGCATCCGCCACGCTTCCTGCGCGGATATCATGGGAGATAAGAGCAGCGGCATGCGTGATGCGAATAAGGTTGATTGGAGAAATTTGAACGGTACAAATTGACCAAAGCCGGGCAGTTATTGAGAGGTGAAAAACCACATGAAACTCCATGCGATTCCCTGTCAGTGGAGGGGCCGATCTTTCCGGCTGGGGGGATGGAGCGGGAGTTTGCATAGCCTCACAGAGGTGGCGGAGCCGTCTGCAGTGACGGTTCCGTCACCCACGGGGAAATGTGGTGCCCTGCTGGATATGTGTCATGATCCTTACCGGTTGAATCCGACCCGGGTGAATCGCGATGCCTTGGGAGAGATGTCGGCCGGAGATACTGCGGCCGATAGGATGCTGCGGAGAATGGTGTGGCTTTGCCGGCATAAGTTCTGGTTGGCCTGTGGCTATGCTGGTCTAGGGCGTGGGATATTTCCGGATGCATTTGAGGCGAATCGGTATTTCCGCAGTCATGCGCAGGGTGATCAGGATACCCTTTGCCTGCCGAGGGCATTGTTTGCGGCGAAGACGTCGCGTCGCTTTGCGGAGGCTGGAGCCGTGTTCATTGGCGTCTTTCTGCCTTCGCGTCAGATGCATGCATGGGTCATCGAGGACGGGCGGCACGTGGATCCATGGGACGGCATCTGGATCAATTATCAGCCTGTGGCCATGCTGGCATGATGGAGTCTCCCTGCTTTGCCACTCCGCGGTTTCGCTTTCTGCATCTACCGACAGGGCGGGAGCAGGAATCCCTTTGGGATGAGCACAGGATCTCGGGGCTGTGGCGCGGGCTGAGGTATGACGTCCACGAGGTCAATACCCTGCGGGGCGCTGGCGACCGAAGCGATTGGGAACCCGTTTTTCAGGAATGGCTGCCCCTGGAGCACGGCATGGAATGGAGTCCGGAGCGAAGCAAGGTCATTGATCCTGTTTACACCCCCCGGCCTCACGAAGCGGGCATGGCGAGACTGCTCGCGGCCGTAGAAACATTTCTCGGGCAATTTAAGGGACGCCGCCTTGGCGTGCAACTGAGTGGCGGACTGGATTCAAGTCTGATCATTGGCTGGCTGCGTCATTTTGGGGTCCCTCACAGCCTTGTCGGCCTTGAGTCACGTCGGTACGAATTCAGGACGGAACGGAGGATTCAGGCAATCCTCGCGGAGTCGAATGGAGACGCGGAATTGATTGATGAAACTTCGTGCCTCCCGTGCTCCGCGCTTGCAGGGGTACCCGTGCACCAGGTTCCCGATCTGCTGGCGCTCAATCATGAACAGGATCGTTTGATGGCCGAATCCTGCCGCCGTAAGGGAGTCGAGGTGCTCTTCAGTGGTGGGGGAGGTGATGTGCTTTTGGGGTCGGCGGCCCCGGTTGATCCAACTGAATGCCGATGGCGTCCCCAGACGTTTGCTGATGCCTTCCCAGCGGAGGTGGTCTACGCTCCGCGTGGTATCGAATTCCGCTCGTTTTTTGCCGATCAGGGGATCGTTGATGCTGTTTATTGCCTGCGCCGGGGACAAGGCGGTGATGTGTCGAAGCGCTGGGCTCGGAAGTTCTTCCGTGACTTCCTGCCCCGGGAACTTGTCGAATTCAGTTACTGCGCTGACTTCTGGGGTCGGGACATTGATGGTCTGCTGGAATCCACCGCAGAAGTCCGGCGGATTCATGGTCGGGCGTGGAAAATCACCCGGGATCCATATTTTGCGGAGGATCGCCTCGAGGCACTCCTCGCCGAGGACCTGCTCCGTCCACGAAAGGACCTATACCAGCGGATTGAATCAAGGATCTCCTCCGCTGTCTGGGTCTGCGGCATGGACCAATGGCTCAATGGGGAGCCTGAAATCCGTGACCGCAGACCCATGCCTGCGGAGCACCGGGAAAACAGTGACCATGCGGGCGGGCAGGCTGATGAGGGGCTTGTCGTGAGGAAATTTCCACCAACAGACCTTAGCCTACAAACCGAACACAACTACCGATGATACCAAGATTCCTTCAGCGCATTGGACAATGGAGCCTAGCGAACCGCACGATTCATTTTCAGCCCACGGACGGTCGGGACCTTGGCAATCTGCCGAATCATGTGCTCTATGGCTTCGTGGTCGTTCCTGCGGATGCAAATGCACAGGAAGCGGGTATGGTAGCGTACATCGGGAAGACGCGGCGTGGGCTGGCAAATCGGCTGGCTGACTATGCGCTGGCAGCAGCGGCTGACAGTGGGTACGATGGACGCATTGGACGACGGATCATGCAGGAACTGGCCGAGGGGAGAGACGTGCTGGTGTACTGCCTTTTGCAGACCGAGGCACACCTTCAGTGGGATGGCTATGCGATGAGTCTTCCCGGAGCGCTCTATGACAGCGTGGTCGAGGGGTTGGCACCTGAATGGAATGCCGTTGGAGACGATGCCGCAGATGGGGATGGTGCAGTAGTCCCGGTACCTCCGCCGGATGGCCAACCGAACGTCGCTGCATTCCGGGAAGCGATCCTCGCACGGATGAGAACTGCAGCCGCACAGGGAGAGGAGTTCCTCGAAATTCGGTCAGGTGACATCCATGATGAACTCGGAGCCGAGGCCCGTCACCCAGCCTGCTGTCAGGCCATGCGCAGCCTTCATGAGATTGGCGATCTCATCCTGAGATTGCCGCGAGACCGTGCCGTTAATCCCGCTGGCCAGACATTTGATCAGCAGCGGAATGGCAATGGGCACTGTGGCTCCAACCTCGTGGTCCGCTACCGGTCCGCTGGGCGCTAACAGGAAGGCTGCATTGCGCCAAGTCTCACATTGAATCCGGTTGTTTTCACGGTCTGCCATGTCCTTCGAAATAATCTATCAGAGCGGTGATGACGGAAAGGTACACTGGCTTTATGAGCGTGAATGGGAGGTCATGCGTGAAAGTGGTCTGGCAGTGGCCTTGGAACCTTCCTCGTCGGCCCGGTCTTTGCTGCGGCGTGGGTTGATCATGTGGGAAGAGGAGGACTATCCAAGCGACCCGCGGTACCTGCAGGGAGCTGAGGCGTATAGGAATTTCCTTCGCATTGATCGATGGTACCCGATCATTGAGCCATTGACGATCCCAACGGTCTTCTGCGCGGAACTGGGGGCTTCTGCGGAACGGCTCATCCGTGAACAAGGCTGGCGCAGGGCCTTCATCAAGGATCGGGCGAAGTCACTGGTCGAAGAAGATCCCCTCGAATCAACGTGGCCGGATGTGTCCTTTGCATCGATGGTGGGGAAGTTTGCGCAATGGGGGCAGCGGGGCCCCTACGCGCTGCGGCAGTATCTTCCTCCAGATACCTTCGCCGCGGAACGCCGGTATTGGGTGATGGGTAAAGCGATCCATCACAGCAGCGGAATCATTCCCGAAATTGTCCGGGAGGCCGCCGACCGACTCTCCGTGCTTGGTGGCATTTTCTACACAATTGACGCAACCCCGGAGTTGATCGTTGAGTTGAACCCTGGCGAATCGTCAGACCGGAAGACTAACAATTCGGCGGAGGACTTCGCCCGCTGGATCCGGTTGGCCTTTGCAGGCAATTAGCCCCCCCTTCAGGGAAGGTACTCGACCTTCTCACTCCTCCCACGGGTACCGATAGTACTTTTTCAAATACCGGGCGAAGTCGAAATCTTCTGGTCTGCGGCGGAATGTCAGGCGGGTGACACCGGTGTAACTTTCCTCTGGAATGCGCCACGACGTAAGTTCCTCATAGATCCGAGCGATCTGGAGGAATGCGCCATTTCTGGGGTGGGTGGCAGCTTCATCGTGCAGGAGGAATTCGGGCATTCCTGCTGGGTTTTCGCACAGGGCCAACTGGAGGTCTTTTGGATAATCGCCATAGTTACGGCCAAAGGCGAGTCCAGGCCGGATATAGGCAACACATTTCGGGGCAATTTGCTGTCTTGTGTAGACCGCCCGGAACATTGCAATGGCTTCGCAGCGGGCGAAGAGGAGTTCGATGACCGGTGGGCCGTGGAGATCCGGGCGGCCAGGGGACCGTTCAAAGCGGAGGAAGGTGAGGAAGGCGTCCTTGGGAGACCATGAAAAGTCGATCTTCCTGAGACTATCCGTGGCGGCGGCGGCGATTTCTTCCCATGAAATGCCGAAGACTGATGTCGCCTCCAGTTCCTTGATGTCGGCAAGCTGGTATCCCGCAAAGCCCGGAGAGCGGGCTTCTTTGAGGAGCTTTTCATGTTCGACGAGGTAATCCACGTAGAAAAAGCGCGGGATGTGCTTGGCGAGCAGCATGACCGGTGCCCCGTCAAGATCGCTGCATGGGTAGAAGAGTGCGTCCTCAAGAAAGTGGCGGATGGCAATCATGGCCGCATGGTACCCGGCGGATGCTGCTGATGCGAGGAAATAGCATCGCCTCAGCGGGGTGTGGCTGCGGTTGCGCCGGGGGCGGGGAGGTTTCAGGTGCGGAGGATGGGACCGCGGGTTTCTGTTCTGACGACACTCTTCAATTGCCGTCGCTTCATTGGTGAGGCGGTAGGCAGTGTGCTGGGTCAGTCCCTGCGTGATCTCGAGGTGGTGGTGTGCGACGATGGTTCGGTGGATGGTTCGGCGGAGATTGTGGCGGAACTGGCGGCGGTGGATGCCCGGGTGCGGTTGGTGCGGCATCCGGTGAATCTGGGTGGGACGGCGGCGCTGCGGACGTGTGTGCGGGAGGCCCGCGGTCGGTATCTTGCGGTTCTGGAGAGTGACGATGTGGCCTTGCCCGGGCGGTTGGCCCGGCAGGCGGAGTGGCTCGATGCGCATCCGGAATGCGATGCGGTTTTCGGTGGGGTGCAGCTCATTGGGGAAAGCGGGGCGCCGCTGGATGCTGCGGATCCATTTCATGGGGTCTTTGCGGTGGAGGACCGGAGCCGGGAGGAATGGCTGAGGCATTTCTTCCGTGAGGGCAATTGCCTGTGCTGGTCGTCTGTGATGTACCGCCCGGAGATGTACGGCCGGATTGGCCCGGAACGCCCGGCGTTTCAGTTCCTGCCTGATTTCGATCTGTGGGTGCGGCTGGCTCTCGATGGGACGTTCCGGCTGCTGCCGGAACCAGTGACCGCCTACCGCCGGCTGTCCGGTCAGGGGAACCTGTCGGCTGTCACTCCGGAACGGCTTGCAGCCATTGCCATGGAGCAATCGGTGATTCTCCGGCACTTTGACCGGCCAGACGCCATGGAAGCGGTCACGGGACTCTCTGGCGGGGATGCGGCGGCGCGGCTGGCGCTGGCGCGGGAGGCATTGGCGGTGCCGTCGCAGGCGCATCGTTACTTTGCGATGCAGGTGCTGCTCGAAACCGGGGTTGCCGCCATGCCGTCCGGCGCTCCGGACGCTGATTTTCTGGCGGCCGCACGACCCCTGCTGCGGGACGCTGATGTGTTTCAGAAACTCAAGGTCGCACGACTCCGGGCCGAGCGGGACAAGTACCGGGAACGGGCGGAAGCCAGCCGCCGGAGCAAGCAGTCGCCGTGAAGCCGAACGGTCCCTGCGATGTCTTCGATTTCGGCGTGATCGATGAAAATGCCGACTGGATTGTCGTGGACAAGCCCGCTCCGCTGCAGGTGCATCCCTCGAAACCCGGCGGGCCACCGACCCTGTGGCACGGTCTGCGCGCCCTGCTCGCCTGCGATCTCGTGGACGGCGATCACCTTTCCATCATCAACCGGCTCGACCGCGAAACGAGCGGACTGACCATCGTGGCGAAGCGCCGGGAAGCGGCCCGGCGCCTGCACAAGGCCATGATGCGGCGCCAGATTCACAAGGAATACACCGCCATCGTCTGGGGCTGGCCCGACTGGGATGCCCTCGAAATCGATGCCCCCATCCTGCGCCGGGGTGACGTCATGGATTCGGACATCTACCTGATGCAGGCCGTGCATCCCGATGGGGCCGCGTGCCGGACGTCCTGCCGCGTCGTGCGGCGCTTTGCCCGCGAGACCAGCAATGGCGGGCGCTTCAGCATCATTGCGGCCACCCCTCACACTGGAAGGATGCACCAGATCCGCGTTCATCTCGCCCACGCCGGCTTCCCGCTGGTCGGCGACAAGCTCTACGGTCCTTCCCCCCAGTGGTACCTGCGGCAGATCGAACACGGCTGGACCCCGGAAGCCGCCGCCGCCCTCCTCCTCCCGCGCCACGCCCTCCATTCCTCCTTCCTCGCCCTCGCCGATGAGGAAAATGTCATCGCCTGGCATGCCCCGCTACCGCCCGACCTCGCTGGATTCGCCGGATCCGGGGCACCGGGCGCCCTGCACGCGTTTCCATCCTGAGCCCGTCGGGGACCGTCCGCAGAGGCCCCGCGGTCGCCCGCAGGATCCCTGTAAATACCGTAAAAACCGGAAGCGGGAAACCCTGCAGATCCTTGATTTATCAAGCCCTTCAGCCGCTTGTGAAAAATTTCACAAATAGGCCTTGCGCCCGTTGCGCCGCTGGCATAAAACCGCCGGACTTTCCCCGGAACGACGTGTGGTGCTCCCCGTACCAGTCTTCTGGCGATTTCCTTTCTGAGTCATGACGGCTGAACCTGCCTTCCTTGCTTCCTTTATTTCCGTACTTTCCGAAGCCGCTGCGGCCCACGGGGCAGACGCCCATGGCGGTGGACACGGAGCCCATCACGGGGTCGATGCTGCGGCCAAGCCACTGATTGGCGATTCCTCGATTCTTTCGTACTTTACGAATTCGCTGTTTGTCGGGTTGCTGGTGGTCGGTCTGATTCTCTGGTTTGTGCGCGGAGCGATGAAGAATGCGAAATCGGTTCCGGGGAAGAAGCAGAACTTCGTGGAACTGGTGATTGAATTCCTCTACCAGCAGGTCGAGAACATTGTGGGACCGAAGATTGCCCCGAAGGCTTTCCCGCTGCTCGCCACGATTTTCCTTTTTGTGACGGTCTCGAACTGGTTCGGTCTGCTTCCCGGGGTTGGCTCGATTTTCCTGCTCGGCAAGGACCACAGTGCGGTGCCGCTCCTGCGTCCGGCCACGGCGGACATGAATATGACGATCGCGATCGCCCTGATTTCGCTGGTCGTCTGGTTCGTCATCACCATCAGGGAACTGGGCGTCGGTGGATTCATTCACCACACCTTCGGTCCGAAGGGGGGACTCAAGGGAGCGCTCAAGTACGGTCTCATGCCGATCTTCATTATCGTCGGTGTGATCGAAGTCATTTCGATTCTCTTCCGTCCCATGACACTTTCGCTGCGGTTGTACGGAAACGTCTTCGCCGGAGAGAATCTGCTGCACACCATGGCGACGCTCGTGCAGACAGGCATTCCTGTCATTGACTTCACCTGCAGTGTGCTGCTGCGCATTCCGTTCTTTTTCCTCGAAATTCTCGTCGGTGTCCTTCAGGGCATGGTCTTTGCCCTGCTGAATGCCGTCTTCATCAAGCTCTCGACCACCCATGAAGAAGAGCATGGTGACGAAGCTCATCATTGAATCTCAGACACTTCTGCTGCCGGGACCGTGGCCCGTCTGCGGGCGGCAGCACGCCACACAAAAACCAACCATAGCAAAGACAATACCATGACAATGGACCTCATCTCCATGCTGCAGGAAGCTGCCGCCAATGCCACCGAAGTCGCCAAGGCTTCCAATCTCAACGGTTCCTTCACCCTCGGGGTGGCTGGTGCCGGCGCAGGCATCGGCATCGGTCTGACCGGCTTCGCTGCCGCCCAGGCTGTCGGCCGCAACCCCGGAGCCTTCGGCAACATTCTCGTCATCGCCATTATCGGCATGGCGCTCGCCGAAGCTATCGCGATTTACGCCTTCATTCTCGCTCTCCAGGGCCGCTAATCCCTTTCCGCCGCGAGCCGGCAGCCGCGCGGGCGGTTGCCGGTTCCGGCCGCTTTATTCCGCAAGATTTTTCCCGCACCCTTTTCTTCCGCCTACCCGGCTGCTCTTCCCATGGTTGAGATCCTTCACAAACTCGGCATCGACACTCCGAACATCATCGCTCAGATGCTGGTGTTCGGCATCGTCTACGCGATCCTTTCCAAGTACGCCTTTGGACCGGTCACGGCCCTCCTTGAGGAACGCCGCCGCCGCATTGCCGAGGGCGAAGACAACCTCAAGAAGATCCGCGAAAACCTCGCGAGTTCGGAATCGCAGTCTGCCGACATCCTCGCCAAGGCGAACACGGAAGCCGACCGCATGATCCGCGAAGCCCGGGAAGCTGCCGCTTCCGCAGGTGAAGCCGAGCGCCAGAAGGCCGTCGCCGAAGCGGGCAGCATTGTCGCCAAGGCGCGCGAAGCCAGCGAAATGGAACGCAACCGCATCCTTGGCGACCTCAAGCGCGACTTCGGCCGCCTTGTGCTCGACGCCACGGCGAAGGCGACCGGCAAGGTGCTCACTCCCGAGGACCACGCCCGCCTCAACCGCGATTCCCTTTCCCAGATTGCCAACAACTGAGCGGTTCGTTCCGTTCACGTTTCCGACACGCGATGAAAGTCAGTAAAGAAGCTCTCCGCACGGCCCGCCAGCTGCTCCGTCTCAGCATGAAGGACGGCAGGATCGACGCGGACGCCTCCCGCCGCATCGCTGCTGCTGTCATCAAGGCCAAGCCGCGCCATTACATTGCCACCCTCGAGGCCTATCAGCGCATGCTGCGCCTCGAACTCGAGAAGCGGCATGCCATCGTGGAAACATCGGTGACCCTCAGTGACAGCGAGCGCGAATCCGTGCTGAGCGACCTCAAGGGCCGGCTCGGTGCGGACATCACGGCTGACTTCCGCGACGTTCCCGAACTCCTCGGCGGCATGCGCGTCAAACTTGGCAGCACCGTCTGGGACAGCAGCATCAAGGCCCGACTCGATGGTCTGTCCCGCACTATTCAATCCTGATCCGTTCAACTTCCCAATCTCTCTTCCCATCTTTCCGCCATGAGCAACATTCTTCAGGAACTCGAATCCCAGATCGTCGGACTCAAGACCGCAGCGACCCGCTCCAATGTGGGCGTGGTCCGCGAAATCGGTGACGGCGCAGCCCGTATCGAAGGTCTCTCGGACGTCATGCTGAACGAAATGATCGAATTCCCCGGTGGGGTCTTCGGTCTGGCGCTCAACCTCGAAGAAACCGAGGTTGGCTGCGTTCTCCTCGGTGAGGGCGGTCACATCAGCGCCGGCGACGAAGTCAAGACCACTGGCCGCCTCCTCTCGGTTCCCGTTGGCAAGGGACTCCTCGGCCGCGTCATCAATACACTCGGCGAACCAATCGATGGCAAAGGCCCCATTCAGGCCAGCGCCCAGTACCCGGTCGAAAAGATCGCTCCCGGCATCATCACGCGGAAATCGGTATCGGTTCCGGTCCAGACCGGGATTCTTCCGATCGACGCCATGATTCCGATTGGCCGCGGCCAGCGGGAACTGATCATTGGTGACCGTTCGACCGGCAAGACAACCATCGCGGTCGACACGATCATTGCCCAGGCGCATCAGAACCGCCTCGCGGAGCAGGGGAAACTGAAGGATCACAAGCCCCTCTACTGCATCTACGTGGCGGTCGGCCAGAAGCAGTCGAACGTGGCCCGCGTCATCAAGACACTCGAGGATGCCGGAGCCATGGACTACACCGTTGTCATTTCAGCGGCGGCTTCCGACTCCGCGGTTTCGCAGTACCTCGCCCCGTACTCGGGTTGTGCGGTCGGCGAATGGTTCATGGATCAGGGCATGGACGCCCTCATCGTGTTCGATGACCTTTCCAAGCAGGCGGTCGCCTACCGTCAGGTTTCCCTCATTCTGAAGCGGCCGTCGGGCCGTGAAGCGTATCCGGGCGACGTTTTCTATCTCCACAGCCGTCTCCTTGAGCGTTCCGCCCGGGTCAATGAGAACTACGGTGGTGGGTCGCTGACCGCTCTTCCGATCATTGAAACGCAGGCCGGTGACGTTTCGGCGTACATTCCGACGAACGTGATTTCGATCACGGACGGTCAGATCTTCCTTGAAACGGACCTCTTCTATCAGGGGATCCGTCCGGCCATTTCGGTAGGTCTGTCCGTCTCCCGGGTTGGCTCGGCAGCGCAGACGAAGGCGATCAAGAAGGTGGCTGGGACGACCAAGCTCGACCTCGCCCAGTTCCGCGAGTTGGCGGCCTTTGCGCAGTTCGGATCGGACCTCGACGCCGCCACGAAGGCGAAGCTCGACCGCGGTGGCCGCATTGTGGAACTCTTCAAGCAGCAGCAGTACCAGCCGAAGAGCCTCCCCCTCATGGTGGCCTCGCTGTATTCGATGCAGAAGGGGTACTTCGATGACGTGCCAGTCAACCGCATCCGCGAATGCCAGGCGAAGCTTGAGGAATTCCTGACCACCCGGAAAGAAGCCCTCCTGCAGAAAATCTACGACGAGAAGTCGCTCGAAAACACCGAGGCTGACCTCAAGCAGGCCATCGAAGACTTCAAGAGTTCCTGGAAATGATTCCGGTCACTGCGGCCGGATCCTGGATCAGCAGCCTCCCGGGGCTGCCGTTCGCAGGGAAATGACCGCAGTCCCCGCCGGATCCTAAGCCCATCCATTCCCATGCCCTCCACAAGAGACATCCGCCGCCGCATCAAGTCGGTCAAGAACACCGCCCAGATCACCAAGGCGATGCAGCTGGTTGCGGCTGCCAAGATGAAGAAGGCGCAGGACGCTGCCACCAATGGCCGTCCCTACGCCGACCTCATGAACAAGGTGCTGGTCAGTCTCAAGGACGGTGCCGAGGAAGGTGCCCATCCGTTCTTCAGCACAGGGAAGGGGAGCAAGGAACTCATCGTGGTCATTTCCACGGACAAGGGACTCTGCGGCGCGCTCAATACCAACCTCGTCAAGAAGGTCATCTCCACGATCACCACCGAAGACGCGGATTACGTGACGATTGGCCGCAAGGGAGCCCAGCAATTGGCCCGTCTGCGCCGTCATCTCCTCGCTGATTTTCCGATCAAGGACCCGGCCCGTTTTGCGGAACTGCGTTCGGTCGGCAATTTCGTCCAGCAGAAGTTCCTCACGGGTGATTACCGCTGCGTGCGCGTCGCCTTCACGAACTTCGTGAATACGGTGACCACGATTCCTTCGGTGGAGCAACTCCTTCCGGTGGATCCGGTCACGCTCGGCGGGAAGCGTTCCTTCGAAGGGGGATCGGGCATGGGTGAAATCAAGGATGCGGTCGCTCAGGGCGCTCCGGATTACGCTTTCGAGCCATCGGTGAAGGAAGTGTTTGCTGCGGTCCTCCCTCAGTACGTGAACAACACGCTCTTCCAGATGCTTCTCGAAGCCCGCGCTTCGGAACATTCCAGCCGGATGGTAGCCATGAAGAATGCCACGGACAACGCCAAGCAGCTCATCAAGGACCTCACCCTCGAATACAACAAGGTCCGTCAGGCTGCCATCACCAACGAACTGCTCGAAATCACCACGGCCAAGATGGCCCTCGAATAATCTCATTCCCCGTTTTTCAGAAATCTCAAATCTCCACGCCCCATGAGCAACATCGGCAAAATCGTTCAAATCATCGGCCCGGTCGTCGACGTCGACTTCTCCGCAACCGGCAAGCTCCCCGCCATCTACAATGCCGTGGAAATCAGTTACGAAGTCAATGGCAAGGCCACGCGTCTCGTCTGCGAAGTGCAGCAGCACCTTGGTGACGGCTGGGTGCGCGCCGTGGCCATGAGCGGTACGGAAGGACTCAAGCGCGGCATGCCCGCCAGCGATACCGGGGCTCCCATCACGGTTCCTGTGGGCGAAAACGTGCTCGGCCGGATTTTCAATGTGACGGGTGACCCGGTGGATGACCAACCGGCTCCGAAAACGGAAAAGCGCTACCCGATTCACCGGGCGGCCCCCAAGCTGGTCGACCAGAATCCTTCTGCTCAGATCCTCGAAACGGGCATCAAGGTCATCGACCTGATCTGCCCCTTCACGAAGGGTGGTAAGGTGGGAGCCTTCGGTGGTGCGGGCGTCGGCAAGACGGTCGTCATCATGGAACTGATCAATAACATCGCCAAGGCGCACGGGGGATACTCGGTGTTCGCCGGGGTGGGTGAACGGACCCGGGAAGGAAATGACCTTTACTGGGAAATGATCGAATCCGGAGTCATCGCGACTGAGCGCGACGAGAAGGGTCATCCGAAGAAGGATGCTTCGGGTCGTCCCGTGCTCGCCGAGGGTTCGAAGGTGGCGCTGATCTACGGTCAGATGAACGAGCCCCCCGGAGCGCGTCTCCGTGTGGCCCTTTCCGCCCTTTCCATGGCGGAGTACTTCCGCGATGAGAAGAATCAGGACGTACTCATGTTCGTGGACAACGTCTTCCGCTTCTCGCAGGCGGGATCGGAAGTTTCCGCGCTCCTCGGACGGACGCCGTCGGCCGTCGGTTATCAACCGACCCTCGCTGCGGAAATGGGTGCCATGCAGGAACGGATTACTTCGACCAAGACGGGATCCATTACTTCCTTCCAGGCGGTCTACGTTCCGGCGGACGACCTTACGGACCCGGCTCCGGCCAATACCTTTGCTCACCTCGACTCCACGGTCGTGCTGGAACGCTCGCTTGCGGAACTCGGGATCTATCCTGCTGTCGATCCTCTGGCTTCGGTCTCGAAGGCGCTCGCTCCGGAAATCGTCGGCGAGGAACACTACCGCGTCGCCCGCGGCGTCCAGCGTGTGCTGCAGCGCTACAAGGACCTTCAGGACATCATCGCGATTCTCGGGATGGACGAACTGAACGACGAAGACAAACTGACCGTCTTCCGCGCCCGGAAAATCCAGCGCTTCCTCAGCCAGCCGTTCGCGGTCGCTCAGGTCTTCACTGGCGTGGAAGGTGTCTACGTTCCGGTCAAGGACACGGTGAAGGGCTTTGCGGAAATCCTTGATGGCAAGCACGACGACGTGCCGGAAGCCAACTTCTACATGAAGGGCGGCATCGACACGGTCAAGAAGTCGTGATAATGATCCCGGACGATCCACGCGCAGCCAGCACGGCTCCGCGGGTCGGCCCAACCTCTGATTCCCTCCTTATTCCATGGCATTCCGACTCGAAATCGTGACTCCGGAAGGCAAAGCCTTCGCTGACGACATTACTGGTGTGGTGCTGCCTGGTGCCCTCGGAGAAATGGGGGTGCTGCCGTCCCACGCGAATCTGGTCTCGACCCTCGAGCCGGGTGAACTGCGCTACACCCGCGATGGTCAGACCCACGAACTGGCCGTCGGCGCAGGTTTTGTCGAAATCACCGGCAGCCATGTCAATGTCCTCACGGATATGGCCATCGGTGCCGACCGCATCGACGAAGCCGCCGTCGAACAGGCTCTCGCCCGTGCGCAGGAACGCCTCAAGGCCGGCTCCAGCGATCTCACGGACGAGGAAGTGGCTGCCACCGAGGCCGCCATTCTCAACAGCCTGGCCCAGCTCAGACTCAAGCGGAAGCGCCGGGCGATCTGAGGAAATTTCCCGCGTCGACGCATTTACAGCAGGCCCTGCGGTCCTCACCGCATGGGCCTGTTCTGTTTTCCGGAAAAAACACTCCAATCCATCCTGAACCCGGCCATAAAGTGGTGCAGCAATCACGGCAGATTCCACTCCGCCGCAGGGTCCCGCAGTGACTGCTGCCGCAGGGCAGACACCTTCCATGAAATCACATGCGGAAACCCGCGAATTCGGGAGTTTCCCTTGCGGAATGAGGCAGAGCGGTGAATCGCGTCCCACATGGCACTGGAAAAAATTGTCAAGGTCAGCGGCACCGCGGTTCACGTACCGGGATCAGATATCGATACCGACCGGATCATTCCGGCGCGCTTCATGAAGTGCGTGACGTTCGATGGGCTGGGAGACTACCTGTTTTATGATGTCAGAAAGCATGCTGATGGCAGCGACAAGGAGCATCCACTCAATGACGCACGCTTCAAAGGAGCCTCCATCCTGATGTCAGGCGTGAATTTCGGCTGCGGCAGCTCGCGCGAGCACGCCCCGCAGGCCATCTACCGCTACGGATTCCGTGCGGTCATCGCGGAAAGCTTCGCGGAGATTTTCTTCGGAAACTGCACGACGCTCGGGATTCCCTGTGCCGTGGCGACCGCGGGGGATCTCGCGGATCTGCGGGCCGCCGTGGAAGCGGATCCCACGGTGACCGTGACCATTGATGTGGATGCCTGCCGCGTGCACTGCGGAGACCGCAGCTTCCCGGTGCACATTCCCGACACGGCACGCGAAGCCCTCATTTCCGGCCACTGGGACGCCATCGCGGACCTCATCGAAGGCATACCTTCAGTGGAAGCCACCGCGGCGCAGCTACCGTACATGAGGAAGTGACGGCGCTGGCTTTTCCGTCGGAAATCTTCACTTTCTGAATCATGGCATTTTTCCGGAAATTTTCTCTCAAGAACTTCGGCGAGAAGAAAAAGGACATGCCCGAGGGGCAATGGCAGCAGTGTCCGAAGTGCAAGGCCATGCTGCATGAGATCGAACTGACCGCGAATCTGCGCGTCTGTCCGAAGTGCGCGCACCACCAGCCACTCGACAGCGCCGCGCGCATCGCCTCGCTCATCGACGACGGCACATGGCAGCCCATGGACGAGGACCTGCGCACGGAAAACCCCCTCGGATTCAAGGGATACGCGGAGAAGGTGGAAGCGAACCGCAAGAAGACGGGCGTCAACGAAGCCGTCGTGACGGGCCGCGGCACCATCAAGGATCATCCGGTTTCCCTCGCCGTCATGGACTTCCGCTTCCAGGGAGCCAGCATGGGCAGCGTGGTCGGGGAAAAGGTGACGCGCGCCATCGAGGCAGCCACCGCGGAACGACGGGCCTGCATCATTGTGTCGGCTTCCGGCGGAGCCCGCATGCACGAGGGCATTCTCAGCCTCATGCAGATGGCCAAAACGAGCGGTGCCCTCGCGCTTCATCATGAAGCCGGACTGCCGTTCATCTCGGTCCTCACCCATCCGACCTTCGGCGGAACCACCGCTTCGTTCGCCACCCTCGGCGACATCATCCTCGCCGAACCCGGCAGCATCATCGGCTTCGCCGGACCGGTCGTCGTCCGCGAAACAACTCATCAGAAACTTCCCCCGGGATTCCAGACCGCGGAATTCATGCTCGAGCACGGCCTCGTCGACCGCATCGTCGACCGCCATGCCATGCGCGACACCCTCGCGGAATTGCTTGGCTACCTGATGCCGGAACGGGCGCCAGTGGGGGCTTCCTGAGGACGCGGCCAGAGCCGTGAGGGCGGGAAATGGTCCCAGGTGGTTTTGCGGCAGAAGGGACGGAAAGGACGGAAGGTGTAAAGGACCAGACCAGTCCCTCGTGTCGCCGTGATGAGGTTCCGTTCTTCAGCGGAGCTGGACTTTGGCCCGGAGGTAGAGTCTGGTGGACGTGCGGAGGGCGTCGGGGATGCGGAAGGTGAGGCTGGTGGCGGTGGAGCCGATGAATTCGGCAGGTGACCATGAGGCGAGGGACGGGCTGACTTCGCCGGTGATGGCGGCGTCGTCGGCTCCCGGGATTCTGGGGATGGAGAAGGTGGTGCCGTCCGGGCTCGGGGTGATGGTGGGCTGCGGGTTGGGGCCGAGGGCGTATTCAAGGAGGTTATTCCAGCCATCGGAATCGTCGTCGCCGGCGGGATTCCCTGTAAACGGAATGCTGTCGGCGGTGCCTGGGCTGCCATTGAGGGAAGTGCTGGGCCGCCAGTTCTGCGGGAGGTTGTGATCCGGGTTCGCGGTGGGCTGGATGAGGACGAGCGAGGGACCGCTTCCGTCCGGTTCCGTGGGCCATGGGGCTTCGTCGCTGTAGGAGACGCTGCGGATGGGGGTGCCGCCCGGGGCTGACAGGGTGAGCGTTTCCCCGGCATTGCTGAGGGCAGTGGCCTCGAGGAAGGCCGAGGCGGGAATGACGAGCCGGGCCAGCGGAGCCATGAGCGAATTGGGCGGGAAGTCGTAGCGGATCCCATCGGTGAACGAGCATCCCGAGAGGTCGACGGTGGCGGTTGCCGAGATATTCATGAGTTCGACAAACTCGCCCGCCGGAGCGACCGGGTTGTAGTGGATCTTCGAGATCGCGAGGTTTGCCGCGCTGGCCGGGACGATCGCAGAGGTATTGGTGATGCGGATGGTGTCGTTGCCGACGGTTTTGCCCGAGAGGTCGGTGGCGGTGAGGGTGATGGCATTCTCTCCGGCGGCGAGCGGGACCGAGATGCGCCATGAGTTGTTATCCGTCCATGTCACCGGGAGGGACGCCGGCGAGTTATTGAGAAGGATGCTGCGGACATCGACCCAGCCATCGCCTTCAATGATCGTGCTCGGGGTGTCCGTGGAGAAGTCGTTTCCGCCATTGGTGGTGATGGTGAAGGCGACCGGGGGGATCTGGGCATTGATCTGGCTGCGGACGTAGGTGACCCGGCTGGTGATGTTGCCAGCGTAGCCCGTGTACGATTCGCCCGTGACTTCGCTGTAGTGTGCGAGCCATGGATTGAGGTAGGTGGCATTGAAGGCCGTGTCTGCGAGGTGCTTGAGGTGGCCGAGGAAGAGGCGGCGGAAGCGTGGGCGGTTGATGACCTTCTGAATGTTCTTGTCGCCTGTCAGCGGCGCGGTGGCTGCCTGGGAAAACACGAAATTCCAGTCCCACGGGATGGCGCTGATGCGGCCGTCCAGGGTTGGGGGCATGTAGAAATTGAGGTTATGCGGATTACTGATGTTCGAGACCGTGCCTGGTGGCTGCGAATAGACATCGCCGATTCCGAAGAGCGACATCATGGCGAAGACCCGCATCCATTCGTCCACATCCATGAGGGGTTCGATGGCGCGTTCGAAGGCGAGGGCCTGATCCGCCGTACCCACCGGGAGGCTCAGGGTTCGGCAGAGCTGGACGAAGCGGGCGTTGTCATTGCGCGAGAAGTTATTGAGCCAGCGGAAGCCATGGCGGTACTGTCCGCCGTCCGTGCCGAGGTCGGCGAGGTCGAGCTGCACGACCCAGCCCATGCCATTGGTGGTGAGGTTCTTGATGCCTTCCGGGTTCCCTGCTGGGATGGTGCCGTTGGCGAAGGTGAGGGTGGGGACGCGGATGCCCTCGAGCTTGAATTGCGTGCCGTCCGACCCTTCCGGATAGAATTCGTCGAGCCAGCTGTTGCTGAAGCGTTCCATTTCCATGCGGGCCGGGCCGACGCTGTCGCTGCGGAAGCTGACGATATTGATGATGTCGTTGTAGTTGTCCGGAAGTCCGCCCGCGCTGTTGATGGTGTGCTTGACGAGAATTTCGTTCATGCCCGAGCGCCGCACCGAGACAGTGCGCTGCGTGCCGCGGAAGAGTTTGTCGGCCGGGAAGGTGAGGCTTTGTCCGGCGGTGCCGGTGCCGCTGCGGCTGTACATGGATCCCCGGAGCCGGATCTTCCCATTATAGAAGATTTCCTTTTCGTTGTGAATGATGGTGCAGCCGCGGCGGCGGTTGCTCATCATATTGACCTGCGAAGCGAGTTCCGCGGCGTCTGCGGCCGTGGTGATGATGCGGAGGTTCTGTTTCGAGGGAGTGGCACCGCCTTCGTTCACCTTGATGAGGGCGCGGGCATCGCGGCCATCGGCGGGCCATGTGGCCGTGGCCGGCGTGGGGGCGGCGTCCGTGGCCTCGCAGTAGAAATGGACGATGGCCCCGGCTGCCTGGCCCGGGATGGTGGCGCGGTAGAGGCCATCCGGCGAAGCCGCGAGCGGGAGTTGACTGAAGGCGGCAGCTCCATTGACGCTGTAGAAGATCCGGGCGGAAGCGACGCCATCGGGGTCATTGATGGCCGTGGAGAACGTGATGGGTTCACCTGCTTCCGGGACCGCCGGGGCGTGGAGCTGAAGCGAGAACGTCGGGCCGGCATTTTCCGTGTAGACCGAGTTGCGGGCCCCGGGAGTGCCACTGGCCGCAGGGAGGTCGAGCAGGATGGATTTGGAAACTTTGTTGTAATAGAATTCCGTGTGCAGCCATGGGCAGCCGCGCAGCCATTTGGCGCGGAGCGAGACCGTGTATTCCCGGTTATTGACGACCGGGACGACCGCCGTGCCATTCTTGAAGGTCGTTTCGAGCAGATTGTGCATGTAGAGGAGGGGACCCGAAGCGCGCAGGTGGAGCGCCGGATTTCCTCCCGCATCCGTGATGGCAGAAGTCTCGTGATTGCCGAGCACGCGCCAGACCGGGCGGAGGGGATTCGAGAACGAGCCATTCTGGATGAGTTCGATGGTCGGCGACGTCGTGATTTCGCGGACCGAGACATCATCCACGAGCACCTCGCCTTCCTCGAGGAGGCCCATGCGGAGTTCGTGGAAGGCCGTGGTACCCGACGTCGTGATGGTCGGCGTGTAGATGGGAGTGCGGGCCGTCGCTGTGTAGCTGTAGGTTTTCCATTCCGAGCGCGACGATTCGTCGCTCGCTGCCCAGCTTTCCGGGAGGGAATTATCTGCGTGTGGATTGCGCAGTTCGAGGCTGCTGCCGAGGCCATCCGTGTAGAGCGGCCATGGTTCCTTGTCGCGGTAGAAGACCGTATCGACTGCATTGCCGAGGGCGTCGCGCAGAATGATCCGTTCGCCCCGGTTCGAGAGGCCGCCCGAGAAATTCCCGGCGACCGGGACGCCCGGGTTGGCCGTGGTGAAGGCAGCCGCGTCATTGGCGATGCAGAGGTAGGCACCGGCAGCGAGCGTGGTGTTTGGCGGGAACGTGAAGCCGATGGCGTCGTCGATGGTCCAGCCGCTCAGGTCGATGGCACGGAGGGATTTGTTGTGAAGTTCGATCCATTCCTCCGGATTTTCAGTGTACGGGAGGAACTGGGGACGGCGGTGGTACATGATTTCGTTGATGACGACACCTGATTCCAGGGAGATGCGGTTGGGTGCTCCCGGTGTGATGTCGTCCGCCGTGACGGCGGCGAGGAATTCGCCCGGGCCTGCGCCGGGACCGGCTGGGCGGCGCAGTTGGTGCTTGCGGGTTTTGTGGCGGACTGCGTCGATGACCGTGCGCCGGTCGCGTCCGTAGAGCGTGATGAGGTCGCCATCCGCCGGGCGGAAAGCCGTGAGGGATTCCGAGGCCACGAGGTAGCTGCCGGCAGTCAGGGTGGTGCCCGCCGGGAAGGTGTAGGCCGGGCCGCTGGAGGAAGCGATGACGCAGCCTGCGAGATCGATGGGGGAAGCGCCATGGTTGTGGAGTTCGATCCACCATGAGGCGGTGTCCGCGGGAGTCAGTTCACTGATGACGAGGGCAGGGGGGAGAGGTTTGCCGGAATTGCCGCCGCCTGGCAGGGCTGTGCCGAAGACTTCGATTTCGTTGAGGCCGACACTGCCCGTATAGGCAGACGAGAGGGCTTCGAAGACGAGGTAGCGGGCTGTGGCCGGAGTGAGGCCATTGGCTGCCGTGAAGAGATCGGCGGGAATGGGCGTCGAGGGAGGCAGGGGGGCCGCCACCGTGCGGGTCGTGAGCGTCCCCGTGAGAATGGGCGTGGGATCAATGGGACGGCTGGCGGCGTCCACTTCATTGGCAGCGAGGACGCGGAAGGCCGCCGTGCCGCGGTCATTGAACTGCGCGTGGTGCGTATTGCGGAGGAGAATCGAGGAAATTTCGACCGGATTGCCGAGGTCGAGCACGAAGTTTTCCGGCGTGATGCCATCGCGGCCGAGCCAGTAGGTGGATCCCGCGACATCGCCGGCCGAGCCGTCCGTGACATTGGCTGCCGAGAAATCGTTGAGACCGGCCGTGCCATTGAAGGGGAGGTCGGGAAAGGCACCGGTGCCCGCGATGACGCTGCGGCCGAGGGCGAGATTGGTGAGGGCTGGATCTGCGGGCAGCCGGAAGCCCGTGGCGAGATGACCGACCTGCGACGCGTCCATGGCACCGTGCCAGATGGCCAGTTCATCGATGCGGCCGTCCCAGAAGGTGGCGCTGTTCGAGTTTGACCCGATCATCCAGCGGGTGCCGCCCGTCCAGAGGGCGGAGACGCCGAGGGTTGCGCCTTCCTGGACGCCATTCACGAAGAGGCGCATGTCGCCCCCGTTGCGGGCCGTGATGGCCACGTGGTACCATTGGCCCGCTGTGGCCACCGTGGTGCCGATCACCGATTTCGAAGCGCCGTCGAAGGTATAGTGTTCAAAGCGGCCCGTGCTGGTCATGCGCAGCTGGTGAGACCATGCCGTCGTCGGTCCGCTGCCATCGGTGCGGACGATGATCGATTGGGCGCGGACGACATCGGGCCGCACCCATGCGGCGATGGTATAGGCCTGCGGATGGGTGGGGTCGTTGACATTGATGAACTGGCTCGAGCCACTCAGTTCGAGGCATTGGCCCGACTGGGCGAGGGGCGGGACATCCGGGCTGTAGGTGACGGCACCCGAGGCTGTGCCCGTGAGATTGTTGCCCGAGGCGTCCGTGGCATTCCCTTCGAAGCGGTAATGGCGCCGGAGCGGGCCGGGATTGCCGGCGGTCTGGATGGTGCCGCCGTTCTTCTGTTCCGCGAAGTTGTACGAACCGGGGGTGCCGCCTGATTCGAAGCTCGCGCGCCAGTTTTCCGGCAGTTCACTGTTCTGGAGTTCGTTGCGTTTGGCGAGGGTGGCCCCCGAACCATCCGCGGCGTCCGGCCATGGCTGGCGGTCCGTGAACTCGATTTCGTCCATGCGGCGGCCATTGTTGTTTTTCAGCGTGATCCGTTCGCCGGTATTGTTGATGGCATTGCGGAGTGGGCCGAGCACGCCGGTGACGCCCGAGGCCGCTGTGAGGGCTGCGGGATTCGCCGCGACCACGAGGAATTGTCCTGCCCGGATGACCGTACCCGCCGGAAAATCGAAGTCGACCCCGCCGTCGATGCGCCAGCCCGACAGGTCGACATCGACCGAGTTCTGGTTCTTCAGTTCGATCCATTCGCCCGAGGTCTGGGCATCGGCGGGGTGGTAGTGGATTTCGTTGAAGGTGACGACCGAATCGACGCCGGCGGTGGCGGGGCAGGCGAAAGCGGCGGCAGTGGCGAGCAGAAAGGGCAGACGCATGGAGAAGAGGGGTGGCTTCAGGGCGCAATTCTGGGTCATGCGGCCCCGAAAGTCCCGAAAATTCGTGAACTGCGGGCGGGGGAAACGCGATTGCGCGGCCATGGCCGGTTGGGATGGGTGCGTCTTGTTGATGAAAGTGAGCAGCGAGACAGTTGTGGCGGAACCAGAGGTGCGCTGGCTGGGTAGGATCGCGTATGGGGAAGGTCTGCGCCTGCAGGAGGAAATCGTGCGCGCCCTGCTCGGCGGATCCGGCCCGGAAGTTCTCCTTCTGCTCGAGCACGATCCCGTGTTCACGATCGGACGCACGCAGGACCGCAGCAGCCTCGGCGATCCGTCAAATCTCCCCGCGCCCCTTGTCGAAATCGGCAGAGGCGGCAAGGCGACATGGCATGGGCCCGGCCAGTTGGTGGGGTATCCCATGCTCCGGCTGGCGGGATACGGTCAGGACCTCCATGCTTACCTGCGCAGTCTCGAACAAGGCCTCATCGATGGCTGCCGGGCGCTCGGCGTGCCGGCGGATCGCAGGGAAGGATTGACCGGCGTCTGGGTCGGTGGACGCAAACTCGCGAGCATCGGGGTCGGTGCGCGCCAGTGGATTTCCATGCACGGATTCGCCATCAACATTGCCGGAGCGCTTGATGGATTCGCGGCCATCACCCCATGCGGCATCGAAGGCGTCAGCATGACGTCGCTCGAACGCGAAGGCGTCAGCGGCATGGACGTAGAGGCGGCTGCGCATCATTTTGCGCCGTATCTTCTCGGCTCGCTGCGGGCCCTCCGGCGGGCGGGATCATCCGGCTGATGCCGTTGCGTTTCCGTCCGGGCCGCCTTCCGTTCCCCTTTCCAGCAACATGACACCGAAAATCGATCCCGCCCTGCATCAGGACAAAAAGCCGTCGTGGATCAAGGTCCGGCTGCCCAGCAATCCGGTCTTCTGGTCGACGAAGGCACTCGTTTCCGATCTCAAGCTGCACACGGTCTGCGAGGAAGCCCAGTGCCCGAACCGCTGGGAATGCTGGAGCCAGGGAACCGCCACCTTCATGATTGCCGGGGACCGATGCACCCGAGCCTGCGGATTCTGCGCCGTCAAAACCGCCAAACCCTTCGCGCTGGAAGCCGACGAACCCGACCGCGTCGCCGAAGCCACCAAGCGGATGAAGCTCAATCACGTGGTCATCACGGCGGTCGCCCGCGACGACGTGCAGGACGGCGGAGCCGAACACTTTGCACGGACCATCGAGGCCGTGCGCCGCGAAAATCCGGGCATCGTCATCGAAATTCTCGTGCCCGACTTCAATGGCAAGGACGACGCCCTCGCCACGGTCATGGCGGCCCGACCGCACATCTTCAATCATAACCTTGAAACCGTGGAACGCCTGACCCCGCTCGTGCGCAGCCGGGCGCAGTACCACCGCAGCCTCCATGTCCTCAAACGCGCCGGAGAAATGAGCGAAGGCCGCGTCGCCACCAAAAGCGGCATCATGCTCGGCCTCGGCGAAACCGAGAGCGAAATCTTTCAGGCCATGGACGACCTCCGCGAAGCCGGAGTCACCGTGCTCACCATGGGTCAGTACCTGCGCCCTTCCGAAAAGCATCTCCCGGTCGTCGAGTACGTCCATCCCGACCGCTTCGCGTTTCTCAAGGATCTCGCCGAACGCAAAGGATTCCGTCACGTGGCATCCGGCCCGCTCGTCCGCAGTTCGTATCATGCGGCCGACTTCAAACCGGAACTCGACCTCCAGCGCGACGACTGAGAGGTCCGGGGAACAAGACTGGGGGGCGGCAAACGCGGATGCGGCAGCCGCTTGCGGATCGCGTTCCGCACGATTTCCTGAGCAACTATGAAACTGCGTACCCTTCTTGTTTCCCTCGTGCTGGCTGGATCTGCGGTGGCTGACACCGATTACGTGATTGATGTGAGCGGCATGTCCTGTGCCGGTTGCCGGGCCAAGGTGAAGGAATCGTTCGCCAAGCTGGAAGGCGTGAAGGCTGACAGCATCCGCGTGGAAGCATCGAAGAAGAAGGAAGGCGTCAATGTGATCACGTTCCGTTCTGCGAGCGA
>Ga0315904_10002919_pt1 | contig 25818 bp, 17 predicted proteins | sample LakEriMetagenome_6_FD_203529 | JGI IMG/M metagenome (GOLD analysis project Ga0315904, IMG submission 203529) | Freshwater fungal communities from buoy surface, Lake Erie, Ohio, United States - Buoy 12 MA120 | ecosystem: Environmental > Aquatic > Freshwater > Lake | place: USA: Lake Erie, Ohio...
GTCAGGATGTCGAGGCACGCCATGCGGATCGCGACGCCCATTTCCACCTGCCGCGTGATCAGCGAACGGCCTTCCATGTCGGCCACCTCGCTATCGATCTCGACCCCGCGGTTCATCGGCCCGGGGTGCATCACCAGAGCATCGGGAGCGGCCAGTGCGAGCCGGTCCATCGTCAGCCCGTAAAGGTGGCGATATTCACGCGTCGAGGGGATGAACTGCCCACTCATCCGTTCCGATTGCAGCCGCAACATTATCACCGCATCTGCGCCCGCCAGCGCATCATCGAAGCGGTGAAACACGCGCACACCGGTCGCTTCCACTTCGGTTGGCATCAGCGCAGGCGGCGCGCAGACCCGCACATCGGCGCCCAGCGCGGTGAGGCACAATATGTTCGAGCGCGCCACCCGGCTGTGCAGGATGTCGCCGCAGATGACGACTTTGAGGCCGGTAAAGTCGTCGGCCGTCTCGCCCCGCTCCTGCAAGGCATGGCGCAGGGTGAGCGCATCGAGCAAGCCTTGCGTCGGATGTTCGTGGCTGCCGTCGCCCGCGTTGAGCACCGGACAATCGACCTTGTCGGCGATCAGCCCGGTCGCGCCGGAGGAGCCGTGGCGGATCACGATCGCATCGGCGCGCATCGCGTTCAGCGTTATCGCGGTGTCGATCAGCGTCTCGCCCTTCTTCACCGAGCTTTGCGCGGCGTGCATGTTGACGACGTCCGCCCCCAGCCGCTTGCCCGCGATCTCGAAGCTCAAGAGCGTGCGGGTGGAGTTTTCGAAGAAGGCGTTGATGATCGTCAGGCCCGCCAGCAAATCCGAATGCTTGGCGCTCTGGCGATTGAGCGCGACCCATTGCTCGGCCTGGTCGAGCAGATAGAGGATCTCGTGGCGCGCAAGCTGGCCGATCCCGGTGAGATCACGATGCGGGAAAGCCAGTCGCCCGGCGGGAAAGCGGCCCGAAGCCGCTGGAGGATTGCTCGCACCCATTAAAGCAAGCCCCTTAGGGCCAAGAGCCGCAGCCTGCAACGGTTCTGGGCCCTTCGTCGAGGGATGTCGCCCGCTCAACCCATCGCGTAAGCTTTCCGATAGAAGTTGCGTTGCAAAACCCCTAGACCGGCCGGGAAGCGCAAAGGGGCGATTGAATGAATTTTGTCGGCAAGGTGTGGAAGGTGCTCGTCGGGGTCAAGGACGGGCTCGTTCTGTTGTTCATGCTATTGTTCTTCGTCGCGCTGTTCGGCATCCTTTCGGCCCGCCCCAGCCCCGGCGCAGTGCAGGACGGCGCGCTGCTGATCGCGCTTTCGGGCCGGGTGGTCGAGGAAAAGTCCGCGCTCGATCCGATCGAGGCGCTGCTTTCGGGTTCCGCCCCGGTCGCGGAATACCGCGCCCGCGATCTCGTTCGCGCGCTTGATGCCGCGGCGACAGACCCGCGAATTAGCGCGGTTGTGCTCGACATGACCACCTTCATGGGCGGCGGCCAGGTGCACCTCACCGAGATCGGCGAAGCGATGGACCGGGTGCGCAAGGCCAAGAAGCCGGTGCTGACCTATGCGCTCGGCTATACCGATGATCAGATGCTGCTGGCGGCCCATGCGAGCGAGGTGTGGCTCGATCCGCAAGGCCTTGCGCTGGTGACCGGGCCGGGCGGCGCCAATCTCTATTTTGCCGATCTGCTCCAGAAGGTCGGGGTCAATGCCCGGATCTACCGCGCCGGCACCTTCAAGTCGGCGGTCGAGCCCTACGCCCGCAACTCGATGTCGGACGAAGCGCGCGAGAATATCGGCGGGGTCTACGGCGCGCTGTGGGCCGAGTGGCAGGCCAATGTGAAGAAGGCCCGCCCCAAAGCGCAGCTCGCACAGATGACCGGCGATACCGAAGGCTGGCTTGCGGCCGGTGGCGGTGATCTGGCCGATGCCGCGCTCAAATCGGGCCTCGTCGACAAGCTGGGTGACAGGGTGCAATTCGGCGCACGGGTGGCCGCCATCGCGGGCAAGGACCGCGCCAGCGAATTGCCCGGCGCCTTTGCCGCGAGCGAGTTCGACGCCTTCCTTGCCGATGTCGGGCCCGAAAGCGGCGGCAAGGCGATCGGCGTGGTGACCATCGCGGGCGAAATCGTCGACGGCGAGGCTGGCCCGGGCGCAGCGGGCGGTACGCGAATTGCCGATCTGCTCGACGAGGCGCTCGACGATGATCTGGCCGCGCTGGTGGTGCGGGTCGATTCGCCCGGCGGCTCGGCGATCGCATCGGAGGAAATCCGCCGCGCAATCCAGCGCTTCCGGGACCGCAAGATCCCGGTTGCCGTGTCCTTCGCCAATATTGCGGCCAGCGGCGGCTATTGGGTGGCCACCTCGAGCGACCGCATCTTTGCCCAGCCCGAGACAATCACAGGCTCGATCGGCGTGTTCGCGGTGCTGCCGACCTTCGAGCCGCTGGCGGCCAAGATCGGCGTCGCTGCCGATGGCTACCGCACCACGCCGCTTTCGGGCCAGCCCGATATCATCGGCGGCTTCTCGCCCGAGATCGACGCGGTGCTGCAGGCCGGCGTCGCCTCGACCTATCGCGATTTCCTCGCGCGGGTCTCGAAAGGCCGCAAGCTTTCGGTCGCGCAGGTCGACGGCATCGGTCAGGGTCGGGTGTGGGATGGCGGCACGGCGCGGCAGATCGGTCTGGTTGACCAGTTCGGCGGGCTGGAGGATGCGCTCGCCTGGTCCGGTGCCAAGGCCGGGCTGAAAGAGGGCGAATGGCACCCGGTGTTTCTTGGCGCCCAGGACGACAATTACGATCCGCTGATCCGCCGGTTGCTGACCAACGAGGCCGAGAGCAAGGCCGCGGTGATGGCGGGCAGCGATCCCTTCGCGCTGGTGGCCCGCAAGCAGGACGCACTGGCAAGCCGTCTGCTGCATGATGCCGAGCGGCTGATGGGCACCAGCGGCGTGCAGGCCTTCTGCCTCGAATGCCCCGGCCGCCCGCTTGCTCCTTCGGCTCGCAGAGCCCCTATTGGCGGCATGGTGCGGTTGATGCAGTTATTATTGGCCGATTGATCAAAGACGCTCGCAAAAAGTCGCGCCGCGAGCGCTTGCCAAGCGTGTGCGTCCACAGTAAAGGCGCCCCCCTGTCCGGGCTTCACGGCCCTTCGGACGGGCGCGTAGCTCAGCGGTAGAGCACACCCTTCACACGGGTGGGGTCACAGGTTCAATCCCTGTCGCGCCCACCATCTTTTCAATGACTTGGAAGAGATGGTGCCGGTTTCTGTGAAGAAATCTCGCAGATCGCTAGTATGACCCCGAATAGGCCAAGTGGACTTTGGCGGCGTCTACGCGTCTAGCGATCCCGTGGTTGCCCGGTCACAAGGGGCTTGTTTACCGAGGGATCAGAACGCAACCCGAATTGTCGCCCGTACCTGACGCGGCTCGGCAGGGTGGATGTGACGATCCTCGACGCCGTCCGCTGACTCACCCGGCAGGCGCGAGGCGTAGAAGTAACTGATGTCGGGCACCTTGGCATCGAACAGGTTGTAGATGTCGATGCCCAGGCGCAGCTTGCCCCAAGTGTAGTAGCCACCGAGATTGACCAGCGTCGTGGCATCCGACGACACGCTGTTGTCCTCGATCAGCGGCGCATTGCCGAGATGGCGGAGCCGCACAGTCGTCGCCAGCGCCTCGGTCAGGTGCCGGGTCACGCCGCCGGCGAGCACGAACGGCACCGCGCCGGGGATGCGGTCCTCACCGGCCGCGACGCCGCGAAAGCGGGCATTGGTCCAAGCCGCCGACAGGTCGACGACCAGCGCGTCGCTGGGCTGCCAGAAGCCGGCGAATTCGGCGCCGAAGCGCCGCGAGGCGGCATTGGGCTCGGTTGTGCCGCCATCTCCGACGAACAGCAGTTCGGAATCGAGCCCCAGCCAGAAGCCGACGAGGGTGGCGTTGAAGGCGCCGCTGGCGACCCGGGCGCCGAACTCGGCACCGCGCGCGCGCACCAGCAGGTCGACGGGATCGGCCGGGTCGAGCGTATTGGGATCGATGCGAATGGCTGCACCGCGCGCATCGTTCGAATGAAAGCCACTGCCATAATTGGCGTAAAGTTCGACTCTCTGAGCCGCGCGCCACGCCAGCGCGACCTTGGGCGACACGATATCCTGCGTCCCGGTGCCGCTGTTGATGGGGATACTCGAGCTGACGTCATAGCCGAAGTGATCGAAGCGCAGCCCGGCGATGGCGCGCAGGCGCGGCGTCAGCGCATATTCGGCTTCGGCAAAGCCGCCGACACTGAACTGCTTGACCCGATCCTCGCGGACGGCGCGGCTCTGCACCCCAGCAACCGAGCGATAGAGGCCGACCGCGCCGATATCGTCAAAGCGGATATCGCCGCCGAGTTTAAGCGTCAGCGCCGGCGCCAGCACCCAGCTGTGGGACAGCGCGCCGCCATAAAGCTGTCGGCGGTCGACCTGCTGGAACTGGTCGCCATCAACGGGATCGTCGAGGAAATAGGTGAAGTTCGAGGTGAGATTGAATTTTGAATCGACGGCATAGGCATTGAACCTTGTGCCGCCCAATTGCCCGTCGGCCGACAGCCACAGCCGGGTGGACTTGCCGCCGAGATCGGGATCGATGAAGCCGAAGCGATCGATCAGGCCATTGGCGATGGCGCGTTCCGGCACTTGGTCGGTGGCATTCCAGCGCCCGTCATAGCCGCCGGCTTGCAGGCTCCAGCGGTTGTCGCCGGAACCTTGGGTGTATTTGACCAGTCCGGCGTAGTGCCGGAGGTTGGAATCGAGCGTCCAGGGGCCGTTGTCGAACGTCGCCGAGCCGCCGGCCAGCAGCGCGCCTTTGCCAAGTTCGACGCTGCCCGCCGCAACGGCGCGGACATAGCCGAACTGGCCAACCGTCAACGCGGCGATCGGTGCCGGCAGGCGGTCCCATGTCTTGAACGCCGCCGTGCCTGCCGCTGAAAAATCCCCGACATCGGCATGATAGGGGCCTTTGCGATAATCGATGCGTTCGACGAGTTCGGGAATGATGAAATTGACGTCGGTATAGCCCTGGCCATGGCCGTGGCTGCGCATGTTGGCGGGCACGCCATCAACGAAGGTGGCGAAATCGGTACCGTGATCGAGGTTGAAACCGCGCAGGAAATACTGGTTTGCCTTGCCCTCACCCGAATGCTGGGTAGCGATCAGACCGGGAATGGTCTCGAGCATCTCGCCGGTGCGCAAAATCGGCCGGAGGTCGAAATCGCCATAGCCGACGACGCCGGACGACCCGGCGTTGGTGATGCCGATAAGGTCGATGGCGCGGCCATTGACGATGATTTCAGGGTCTTCTTCCGGGACTTCTTCGGCCCTCGCCAAGGGCGTGACGACCGTCGCTGCGCCGAGGAGGGCGATGCGGCAGATCATGATCGTGCGAAAAAATCGCTTCATGATCACCCCCAGAACGCCGCGACGCGCTCGATGACCCAGTAACTGGCAATGCCGCCGATGGCATAGGCCGGCACGATTGCCGCCTTGGCCGTGTGAAAGCGCCCCGCTGTCAGCCGCATGACCAGCGCCGACAGCAGCAATACCCCGGCAATGAACAGCAATTGCCCGATCTCGACGCCGACGTTGAAGAACAACAGCGCCAGCGGAATGGCGTTCTGCGGCAAGCCGACCTCGGCGAGTGCCCCTGCAAAGCCGAGACCGTGGAGCAGCCCGAAGCTGAACGCCACCAGCCACGGCCGCCTCGCTGCAAGGCCTTCGCGGCCGCGCGCTTGCTGGACGATCTCGCTGGCAACAAACACGATCGACAGCGCGATGATGGCTTCAACCGGCGGCCCGGGCACGTTGATGACACCCAGCGTCGCCAGCGCCAGCGTGATCGAATGGGCGATGGTGAAGGCGGTGACCGTCCACAGCAAGCGCCGTGTGCCCTTCACCAGAATGACCAGCGCCAGCACGAACAACAGGTGATCGATGCCGGCAAGAATATGCTCGATGCCGAGCACGGTATAGGTCTGGACGACCTCCCACGGGCCGGGACTGGCGGTGACCGTGAAGCCCGCCGTGCCGGGCAGCACCCGGCCAAGCTGCTCGGTGCCATCGGCGCGGGCGACGCGCACGAGGATGTCGATGCGGGTGATCGCCTGGTCGGGAAAGGCAATGGTTCGGCCATTCAGACCGCCGGGGACCGCGATCTGCCAGCGCACCACGGCAGCGCCATTGGCAAAGCTGCTGCGCCGAGCGGTGACGTCGCGGGTGCCGGCCGGAAACACCGGTTTGACCTTCAGCGTCGTCGCCTCATCGAGCGCCGGGACCTTCCACAGCACGTCATAGGCCCCGGCGCCGCGCTCGGTCAGTTGCAGATAGGCCGGCTTGAATTCATCAGCGGCAGCCGGTGCCGCCCACAGCAGCAACAGCGCCAGAAGCAAGCGGCGCATCATGGCTGCCCTTCGATCACCACATTGTAGCGCGCCCGCGCCCGCGCATAGCTGGCCTCGCTGGCTTTGATGCGGCGGTCATTTTCCCATTCGCGTTGCACCTCGGCGCGCACCTCGGCCAGCGGCGGGGCCTTCGGCGGCACCAGCTCGGTCAATCTGACCAGATGGACCCCGACCCCCGATTCGATCGGCCCCGACCATTGTCCGACCGGTAGCTTGACCACCGCCGCGGCAAAATCCGCACCGAAATCGCGCGCCACCAGATCGGCATCGCTGCGCGTTATCCGCGATGGGAGCATCGTCGGCTGGCCAAACCCCGTTGCCGCGGCTCCGGCGCTCAGCCGCGCCTTGATCGCGGCGACGCTTTCCGGCGTGTCGGGCCCTTGCGGGTCGAAATAGATCTGATCGAAACTGACGATCGCCGGCTTGGCGAACTTGTCGCGATGGCTTTGCAGATAGGCCGTCAGCACCGCATCGGTCGGCGCGACATCGGCGCCCTCCTCCTCGGCCATCACCTCGACCTTCTGGCGGATACGGCGCTTGATGACGGCATCATTCTCCCCGAGCCCCTGTGCCATCCCCTCGCGATAGAGGATTTCGTCGCGCACCCGGGCATCGATCAAGCCGGCCAATTCCTTGTCGGTTGGCGGCCGGCCCCACAGCGCGGCATATTGGCGGCGCAGTTCGGCCACATCGCCCTGACTGACGGTAATCGTCTGCCCCCCGAAATCGCCGGGGCTGACGACCCCGTAGAGCAGGAACAACGCCAGGCCGATAAGGAGAAAGTGCAAGAGCGGTTCGCGAACGACCTGACGAAAATTCAAGATGTTCTCCGAAGGCTTGGTGCGGCGGGCAGCGCCTTACATCCGTCCTTATCGACGCTCAGCTCGGCGAATACCAGATCGGCGAAGTGAAGGCGCGTTCCTGGTGAGTCTGCGGGACGTTGGCCGGCATCACGTCCTTGAAGCGCGCCTGGTCGAACGCCGTCCAGCGCGGGGTCGGGATTTCGAGGACGCGGACGTAATAGACCGCCTTCAACTTGGGGTTGAAATCAGGATCGGTCCACCGCGCGATCAGCGTCGCTGCGCCGATGGTGTTGGTATAGGTCGCCTTGGCCACATCGACGGTGCTGCCAATCGCCGGCAGCTTGCCATTCGGCCCCAGCTTGCGGGCGCCGGCCCACTTGACCTCGTAAACCCGCTCCTGCGTCTTGCCATCGGCGCCGAGCCAGCCCTTGATGATCTGGACGCGGTCGAGGTTGGCGCCTTCGGGGTCCTTCATGGCGGCGATCAGGAAGGTAGCGCGCTTGCCCCCCGGTGCCGGCTTCAGGTCGCCCCCCATCGGAACGCCCTTGGTGTAACCGGCCTTCGCCAGATTGCCGGCGGCATCGGCGTCGGTGAAATCAAAGCCGCCGAAAAAGCGCACCGTCATGCGCGGCCCGGTCGTCGAAAAGGTTTCGCGGCGCATCATCGCGTCCCAGATTGCCGCGCGGGTGTTCGATGTTGCCCAGACGCCGGTGTAGCCGGCGGCCGCCTGTTCCCAGCTGCGATGGCCACCAGGGCCGGTGCCGCCGGTGACGACCGGTTGCCAGCGACCAGGACGCGGCTCGACTCTGCTGAGCTTGCCCCAGAAGTTGTCTTCTTCTGCCGTGGTGAGGCCGGTATGCGTGTCGGTCCCGGATTCGGCGCCATATTTGAACGGGTTGACGCCGAGCTCGGCTTCGATCTTCAAGCCGTTCTTCAACGCCTCGCGCCAATATTCGGTGCGGATCATCCCCGGCGTTTTGACGACGCCGTTTAAATTGCCGGTGTCCCACAGGTCCCAGCTGGCGAATTCATCGGCGGGCGACAGGCTCGGGTGGCTTTCGCTCTGGCCTTTCATCTGGGTCAGTTCGAACAAGCGCTCCCAGCGCTGGCGGCTTTTGGCATATTCCGCCGTCATCGGCGAACCGTCGAAACGCTGCTCCTCGAACATCCGGCCGTTCGACAGATTGCCGTTGTGCGGGATGGCCAGCACCTTGCCGCCGGTTTTCGCCTCGTAAGCCGCCATCCAGGCCCACAGCTTTTCGGCGTCCTCGCTCTGGAACGTGGTGAAGGGCACCGTCTGTTTGGCGAAGCTGGCGTCCTCCCGGAAGATGACGTTGCGGTGCAGGTTGTTGCCGCCGCCGGCGTTGCTGGTCCATTCATAGCCGATGAATGCGGTGAACTTGCCGGGGTTGTTATACTTGTCGGCAGTATCCGCGGTCTTTTGCCAGGCCGAGACCATCCACTTGGGATCCGTGATCTGCGGGGGCAGCCTGCCGTTCGACTGACGGTCGATCAATTCAAGGACCGCGGCGCCGCGCGCTTTCGGATCGGTGCCGTTCATCGCTTCATAAACGGTGTTGAGGAACGGATCGGAGATCATCTCGGGATTACCCGCCTGAACCTCGTTGATCGTGCCCATGGCGTCGGAGTGATCGGCGATGACCATAAAGTCGAGCGGGCGGTTCAGCTTGACGGGCTGGCCGGAGCTGGACTTGATCTCCTCGCCGCTCGCCAGCCGGAAGGCATCCTCGGGCGAGGTCACGGCGCCGTCGAGCCCCGCGTCGAACGACCAGCCGGTGTGGACGTGCGTGTCGCCGAAATAGGCCCGCTCAGGATAGGCCGTTTCGGCGACGGTAGTTTCTGACTTGGGCGAAACAGACGCGGATTCTGTTGGCTCCAAGCTACAGCCTGCGACCGCGATGGTCCCCAAGCTTGCCATCGCCAAAAACACCATTCTGGTCGTCATGTCCGCTCCCCCATCAAGTCTTTATAATGTATAGCGAATATTGAAGCGGAACCCGTCACCATCGGGCGCCGGATCATTGCCGGCGATAATCCCGCCATAGGTTGCCGTGACGCCGAACTTGGGGGACAGATTCACCCCTGCGGTGACGCCGGCGCCCATCCAGCTCTTCCGGTTGTCGTTGCCGACACCATCGGTGGTCGTGCTTCCGCCGCTGTTGCCGGTCACATCGAGCGAACCCCACAGCGCACGGTTGAAATTGTGCGTCACGTGGCTTTCGATTCTGAAGAGCGGTTTCTGGCTAAGGTTCGCGGCGCGGAACGGGGCGTCGTTGTCAGTATAGAAGGTAACGCTGGGAACAAACTCGATCGTGGTCAGGTTCGGCGACACATAAGAGCCGCCCAGAGTCCAGCCAAGCGGCGCGCCGACCCGGAACGCCCAGCGGTTGGTACCAAGGTTGAGAAGCTTGTCCTGATCATAGGAACCCGTCGGCGCTGTCGCCTGGACCAGAGCGCCCATCGAAAAGCCCGTCTTGTGCTGGACATATTGCTGACGGGTCATGGCAGGAGAGCCCACCAGCCCGACAACGCCGATGACGCTGATATCACCCAGGCCGCTGCTTTTGGTCTCGCGAACGATGGTGTTGTTGCCCAAGGGTCCGCTCAAAACCGCTTTGCCGCGCAGTTCGCCCATCGGTGCAATAACAACGACGGCGGCAGCCTGACCGGCAAGATCAAAGGTGCGGGTGTATTGCAAAACCGCGACATCGATATTGACATCAGCGCCCTTGATCGCGGTGGCCGGATCGAGCGAGCTGTTGGTGTTCTGGAACAGCCCGATAAGGTTGAAGTTGTTGGTCTCTACCGGCAGCGGGAAATAGGCACGCGGACCATCATCGACGGCAAGCGCCGGGCTGGCGCTTGTGAGGGCTGCGGCAACCGCCACCGCGTAAGTCTTGCGAAACATGTTTGTCTCCGTCTGAAAAAATGAGCGGTCAATTGGCCGGAACAGCCGCAGGAAGTTTCCAGCTGCCATCGAGAATTTCGCCGCGCGGGCGATAGAGCCGGACGATGTAGTTCCAGCCCGGCATAATGTTGATGAAGTTCGCAGCCTTGGGGTCGCCCCCGAAACGGATCGTCGTCGTGCCGTCCTTGTTCGGCTTGGCCGTGACATTGTTGACCGAAACCGCGCTGATCGGGTCCTCATAGAAACCCTTGGCGTTATAGACGGTTACCGACCAGAAGCCATCGACCGGGACCTTGCCGAGGGTCAGCGTATAGGCCTGCTTGCCATCCTGGTTCGGCACGGTCTGGTTGAGGTAGATCGCATCCTTCTCGGCATTGCCACCCCACCCGCCCGCGGTGGCGAACAGGCGTCGGACCGGATCAACCATGCCTTCATCGCCAAAGGCGTTCTTGGCGTCGGGCATATAGCGCGCGCCGGCGAGCAGCGCGGTGCGCACTGCCATCCGCTGGTCCTGATCCCAATCGGGAACCTCGAACGTGCCAGGACTGGCCTGCGATACGCCAATGCTGTCCTGCAGGACTGCGGCGGCCTGGCGGTCCTTGGCGTCGTTGGGATCCATGAAGGTCCGCACCATGACATAGACATAGCGGGTGCCAATCATGTCCTGCGTCAGGGTCACCGGCCCCGGACCATAAGAGACATGCTTGATGTAATGGTCCTCGCTCAGCACGAGCAAAGACTGGAACCGCTTGCCGGCGTCCGGCATCGTGATGGTCACCGGTGCCGAAAGATCGAAGACACCGATGCTGTAGGGGGTGTCGAGATTGGGGCGGATAACGGTCTGCTGGTCGACCGGCACCGGGCCGCGCGTATGGCACAGCTTGCCGAAGCAGCCCATGCCGACCGCGGACTTCATGTAGAAATCGGTTTCCGCGCGGATGAAATTGTCGATCGTAACGGGCTCGCCGGCGCGCAAGGGCATGGTTACGGCGGTCAAGGCAAACACCAACATCGCCAATTTATAGCCCCAGCCCAAAACCAGCCCCCTGAAGTCATGCGCATCATTCCCGATGCGCCGGTCGGTTAGCCCAGCTGCTGGATCACTTCTGACAAAAACTGTTCAATTGCACCGCGAGGGGACTTTTGGCATGGACCGCGCCATGACCCTTCGCCATCAGTCTGCACTCGCGACCATTGCCAGCCATGGCTGGCTCGCGGCGTGTTCGGCGGATTTCCGCGACTGGATGATCGCCAATCTGTCGTGGCGGGATTTTTCTGCTGGTAGCGGTATCTCCCACGGCGGCGACGATGAGGGCGGCCTTTTTTGTGTCGGCGAGGGGCAGATCGCCTTTGTTGCCAGCATCGGCAGCCCCGGCGCGGGCATGGGCTATAATGGCCTGCCAGGTTCATGGTGGGGCCATGCACCGCTGCTGGGGGGACAGCGGGTTGGGTCAGTCGTTGCCAGCACCGATGTGGTGTGCGGCAATGTCCGGCAATCGGCCCTGCGCGCCCGCCTCGCAGGCCATCCTGGCGATTGGGAAGCGGTTTCGCGCGGCATTGCCGAACTGTTCGTCATGTCTGCCGGTGCCCATGCCGACCTGTTGATCGCCGACAGCCGGCGGCGCGTTGCGGCAACGCTTTTGCGGATGGGAGGCAAGCGCCATAGGCTCTACCGCCTCGCGGTGCCGGCCACCTTCGTTTGCAGCCAGGACACGCTTGCCAGTGCTACGGCGCTTAGCCGCAACACCATCGGCAAGATCCTGCGAGATCTGGTGGCCGAAAAGCTGATCGAGACCATCTATGGGCGCGTTACCATCCTCAATGTGGACCAGTTGAAAGTGATCGCGAACAACGACTAGGTCGTGCCCTGAAGGCCGCGCCAAAGCTTGCAATTGACACCGCCCGATTGAACGATCCCGGGATGCGGTTTGCGCCGGCCAAGAATATCAAAACTCGGTGCCGCGGCTAGCCTCGGGCTTAGCCAAACGTCAGCTCCACGATCTTTTCCGGCGTTGCCCGGCAGTACATCGGGATGATCCGCGCCTGATCCGGATAGATGCCCAAAAGATTGAGGCGGAAGCGATAGCCCCCGTTCCCCTGTTCGACATCCACATCGCCATCGATCCGGATCTCGGTGCCACCGGTCCCGCCGATCTGTCGTCCTCGTCGAAATCGACGAAAAATGGGCCTCCGAAAACAAGGCCTATATCAAGTGGGAATGCCAGAATGGCTGATCACCCCAAATCCGAATTTCCAGACCTAGCGTTACACCACCGGAAGGCTGGCGACTGGAGCTGAGTCCAGCGTTTAAGCGGATGTACCGCGCGAGCCATACCTCAATACAACATCGCCGAAGAGCAAGAACGCACTGAGCGTTTACGGCGAAGTGGCTTGTGACGACGCTGGACTATCAGCGCAAAACTTGAGCCAGATCACGGTATCAGAACAAGACGGCCACATGTGGCCCATAAGATTGACTTTTCCGATATAGCAGGCCATATATGGCCAATGATTTTCACCCTTAATGACCAAATGGCGGACCTCGGGAAGCGGATCAAGGCGCGCCGCCTGTCGTTCGACCTTACCCAGCAAGCGGCAGCAGCCAAGGCAGGAGTAGCTCACCGAACGTGGCGGCGGATGGAAGCCGAAGGTCGAGCTTCCATTGAGGATCTTGTTCGCGCGGCCATTGCTTTGCGATGCGATGAGGGCATTGCCGCCCTGTTCCCAGAGATGGAGGCATCGAGCATGGATGAACTGCTTGCGCAGCAGCGCAAGGCAACAAAGCCGCTGCGGCGGCGCGCTACGTGGACAAGGCCATGAAGCTTGCGCCGGGAACGCCCTTGGCAATTGGGCTGCTCACCGATCAGAATGCACCGGCGCGTTCGGTCGGCAGGCTCGCGATGGCTGCTGGACTGGCACAACTCGAATGGTCGGCAGACGTCATTGCCAAGGGCCTCGCAATCTCTCCCCTTCGCTACCCCGCCGAGCCCGGCCTTCACCCTGCCCGCAGTCGGACATTCGATGGACTCCACGGTTTCCTGTCGGACTGCCTACCCGATGCCTGGGGCCTGCTATTGTTGAAACGTCGGGTCCAGCAGTTAGGGCATCGCTTCGAAGACCTTGAAGCGGTCGACCGGCTCGCCATGGTTGGTGCGAAAGGCCGCGGTGCTCTGGTCTTCCAGCCTGAAACACTCACTGGCGAGCCATCTGACAGCATCGATCTTGACCTTCTGGCCGATGAAGCCCGCCATGTGCTGCTAGGCGAGGAGTCCGAATTGGATGATCTGCTAGCGCGCCTCGGTGGCGGTTCTGGCGGCGCGCGCCCGAAAGTCCACGTTGCGATCGGCGCAGACGGCAGCCTGTCCGTCGGAGACGAACTGGCTGTCACGGGAGCCGGAAACGCCGGTGAGGAATGGATCGTCAAATTCGCCGCAACCAATGATCCCGCTGATATTGGGCCGTTGGAGGAAGCCTACGCCAGAATGGCTCGCGCCGCGCGGATCGACATGGCGGAAACGCGGTTAATCCCCTCGACGACCGGGCCGGGCCATTTCGCAACCAGGCGTTTCGATCGACCAGCGCCGGGAAAGCGGCTGCACATGGTCAGCCTCGGAGGAGCCCTTGAAGCGTCCCCGAATATGCCGAGCGTCGACTACGACGGTTTCCTGAAGGCGACATTGGCAATCACCCACAGCATGGCAGACGTGGAACAGGCCTTCCGTCGAATGGTCTTCAATGTGCTCTCGCGGAATCGCGACGATCATGTCCGCCAACATGCATATCTGATGGACGATCGCGGAAACTGGCGGCTTGCACCTGCTTTCGACCTCACGTTCTCGAACGGCCCTGGTGGCGAACATTACATGGCCGTGCATGGCGAAGGCCGCACCATCACGCGCGACCATGTCGGGAAGCTCGCGAAAAACCATGGCATTGCACCGAAACGTGTTGCGGCCGCCATTGACGATGTCCGCGGGGCCCTCGCCGATTGGTCGTCGTATGCGCGAGACGCTGGAGTTGGGGTGTCCGTGGCCACGGTAACGGAAGGGCTGGATTCAGTGGCACAACAGTTTAGCTAACAGACCAGATTTCGATCACGGACATGCGATCGGTGGTGTAACGCGAGCGCCAGGATCTCAGCCATTTCCCTGTCTCCGCCAGGGCGGCGCAGGAGCTGACTTTGAAGCTGCCGGAACGCATCGGGCATCTCTGCGAACGAGGCACCGTTGCGCAAGGCTCCGGGCTTGCGCTGGATCCCCGCCAGATAATGCCGCCAGTCATAGATCGTTCGTCCGCCGGTGTGGCGGGATCGATCGATGATCCGGCTGTGCTCGCGTAAGACCTGCCTCTCGGCTGCGATCACGATCCGATCGGGGTAAATCCGCAAGCTGACCGGACGGTTAGCGAACGATGCCGGCACGCTGTAGCCGGTAACGCGCCTTGCGTAGCCAGAAGAACGACCATGCCGGCCTTGGCAAGGGAATGGGACATTTGTTTTTTGCTCCCCCCGAGTTTCTGCCGGAATAGTCGCCTGCGGCGGCGCATACTGACAAAATTTGGGCAGATTCCCGTCGGCCTAAAGCATAGGCGGATCTGGGTTTGATCCTGCCAGGGCCGTGCGGCGTCCACTTTCCGATGGTTTATCTCGGGTGGCGATGCTCGCGGGGCGGTTGGCCAAGCCGTAAAGGGAGAGCATAATGCACAAGATTCTTGCTGCCGGTCTTGCGAGCCTGGTCATCACGCTGCCTGCCACCGCACAAACCACGACCGAGCCGATGCCTGCGCCAGCCGAGGGCCCCGGAACGCCGGTTGCGCCGCCGCCTCCCGCAATTCCCTATCCGGCCGGCGTGCGCGGACTCAACAACCAGACCGGCGAGCAGGCGCAACTCGATGTCGCGCAGTGCGGTAATAGCGCGTCGCAAGCCACCGGCTATGTTCCCGGGACCACCGCACCGACACAAGCGGCCGCAAAGCCGCCGGTCGGCGGACGTGCCAAGGGCGCCGCCAAGGGTGCAACCGCGGGCGCGGTGGTTGGCGCGGTCGATGCGAATAATCATCCCTATGCCCCCGATGCCGTCCGCGACGATTATGTCGGCGACAAGGCGGGCGCTGGTGCAGCCGCCGGAGCCGTTGCCGGAGGCATGAACCAGCGGCAGGATCGCCGGCAAAGTCAGGCCGAGCAAAAGCAGGCGGCTGCTGTCCAATCGCAAAAGGCGACGGCATGGCAGAACACCTATGCCATGTGCATGCAGGGGCGCGGCTATGTGCTTGAGCAAGCCACAGCCCCTGCAAGTTGATTTTTTTCATTCGATTGCCGAGAATAGCGCCGCCGCCGAGATCCGCGGGGGCGGCGGCAATGAACGGATCACCATCAGCAATATCTATGCAGCGGTCAGGAGAGGCCTTCCCACCGGGCGCGGGATTTTTGACCTCAGGGCCGAGTTCTACGGCTCAGCCTTAGCGGCGACAAACGCCCCCTCGCCGCTTGACCGGGCAGGCGACTTCACGGCAAGGCACGTGTTTCGGGGCCGTCAGGGCAATGCGAGGATGTTACATGCAGAACACGTTGTGGGGCCAGTGCCTCGTTGTGCTGGCAGCCCTGTGCGCAGGAGTGCAGCCGGTGCAGGCGCAGTCCTTTGTGGACGGCAGCTTCGATCCCGCCGTACCCACGCTTGAAGCCACCGTCGGCCATGCGCCGGGCACCCGTATCACCTCGCCCGACGAGACCTATGCCTATCTCAAAGCGCTCACCGCTGCGGCGCCTGAGCGCACGCGGATGGTGCAATACGCGACCAGCTGGGAAGGCCGCCCGCTCTACTACCTGATCCTTTCCAGCCCCGCGAACATCGCGCGGCTCGACGCGATCCGCGCCGATCTCGCCAATATCGCTGCGGGGCGCGCCTCGAATGGCGCAGCGCTGCCGGTGACGTGGCTGGCCTACGGCGTGCACGGCAACGAGATCTCCTCGACCGACGCCGCCTTGATGACCGCCTATCACCTGCTTTCCGCGCAAGGCGATGCGCGCGCGGCAAAGATCATGGCCGAGACCATCGTCGTGATCGACCCGATGCAGAACCCCGACGGGCGCGCGCGGTTTGTGAACAACTTCCTTGCCTCCAGCGGTATTGCGCCCGCCGCTGACCGTCAGGCCGCCGAGCATGACGAGCCGTGGCCCTCGGGCCGCGTCAATCACTACATGTTCGATCTCAACCGCGACTGGTTCACGCTCAGCCAGCCCGAAACCCGCGGCAAGGTCGCCGCGATCCGCAGCTGGAACCCGGTTGTGGTGGTCGATCTGCACGAAATGGGCGGCGACGAGACCTATTTCTTCAGCCCCGCTGCCCAGCCGTTCAACCCCAACCTCTCGGCTGCGCAGATCCGCGCTTACGAGCTGATCGGGCGCGCCAATGCCGCCGCCTTCGACGCGCGCGGCGAGCCCTATTTCACCCGCGAGGTCTATGATCTGTTCTACCCCGGCTATGGCGATACCTGGAACGCGCATCAGGGTGCGATCGGCAGCACTTACGAGCAGGGCTCGGCGCGCGGGCTCGTATTCGAGCGGCGTGACGGCACCCGCCTGACCTATGCCGACGGGGTGCGCAACCACTTTACCGCCAGCCTCGCAACCGCAGGCGCCGTGGCCGACAACCCGCAGCGTTTCCTGACCGACTTCGCCCAGTATCGCGCTGCCAATGCCAGCGGTGCAGCCGGACGCGGAACCTATGTCATCGACCTGTCCAAGCGGCGCTGGAACGCCGAGAGCCTCGGGCGGCGGCTCGCTGCGCAGGGCATCACCGTGCTGCGCCGCGATGGCCCTGTAAGTGCCTGCGCGAAGAGCTATCCGCTTGGGTTTCTCGCGGTGCCCCAGGCGCAGCCCGCCGCGCGGCTGGTCAAGAGCCTGCTCGACCGCGACACGCCGCTGCCGGCCGATTTCCTCGCCGAACAGGAGCGCCGCCGGTCGCAGGACCTGCCGCACGAACTTTATGATGTCACCGCCTGGTCGGTCGGGCTGATGGCCGGGGCCGAGGTGACGCTGTGCAATGCTGCTGCGAGCGGTGAAGCGATCACCGGGGATACGCCGATTGCCGCGCGGCCCGAAGGCGCCGGCGCCTTCGGCGTCGCCGTGCCGTGGAGCGATAGCGGGCAGGCGCGACTGGTTGCGCTGGCGCTGCGCGAAGGGATCGAGGCGCGTGTCACCGACAAGGCCTTCACCAAGGACGGCCGCGCCTTCCCGCGCGGCACGGTGGTGTTCCCGGCCGGAAGCAACCGCCCTGAAAAGATGGCACGGCTCGCCGCACTTGTCCGCGAGGTCGGCGCGCATTCGGTCGCGCTCGATTCGGGCTGGGTCGATAGCGGCCCCAACCTCGGCAGCGAAAGCTTCGTGCGGCTCACCCTGCCGCGCGTCGCGATTGCGTGGGACGACGGGATCTCGCAGCTGAGCGCGGGCGCGATGCGCTATGTACTCGAGCGGCGGCTGGGCCTGCCGGTAACTCCGATCCGCACCCAACGCCTCGCCCGCGCAGACCTTGCCGACTACGACGTGCTGCTGGTGCCTGAGGGCGAGCCAGCGGCGGTCCTCGGCGAGGCCGGACAGCGCGCGATCCGCGAATTCGTGCGCCGCGGCGGCGTGCTGGTGGCGGTCGGCGACAGTCTGGAAACCTTCAGCGGCGGCGATGCCCCGATGCTCGCCGTAAAGCGCGAGGCCGCACTCGGCCGCGAACCGGCGGCGGACGAGAAAAGCAAGGACGCGGACCTCGCAGAAGCCGCCGAAATCGCCACCGACGCCGACTATCGCGAGGCGATCAAGGACCAGCAGGCGCTGCCCGACACGCTGCCTGGCGCGCTACTCAACGTGGTGGCCGAGCGCGACCACTTCCTCTCCGCCGGCTATGATGACGGCGCGGTGGTGCTGGCAACCGGCACACAGATCTTCACGCCGCTGGGCCGCGATGTCGGGATGAATGTGCTGCGCTTTGCCGCGCCGGGGAATCTGATCGCCAGCGGCTATGTGTGGGACGAGAACCGCCGCCAGCTGGCCTACAAGCCCTATCTGATGGCGCAGCAGCAGGGACGCGGGCTGGTGATCGGCTTTGCCCATGATCCCTCGACACGCGCCTATCTCGACGGGCTCGATCTGCTGATCGCCAATGCCGTGCTGATCGCGCCGTCGCGGGTGCGCTAAGCGGCCCTAGGCTAAGCGCGGCGATTGTGGCATCCTGACGCTGATGGCGCTGTTCGAAGCCCTTGTCGCCCTACATGTGATCACCGGAACGGTGGGGCTGACGGCGTTCTGGGGGCCGATTGTCACCCGCAAGGGCGCGGCCAATCATCGCAAGTGGGGCAAGGCGGCCTGCTACGGGTTCCTTGGGGCGGGCGCGCTGGCGATCGCGATGGCGCTGCTGTCGCTCTACGGGCCGGAGCAGCGACACCCAGAGATCACCGACCGCGCTTTGTTCGACGGGCTGTTCGGGTGGATGATGCTCTATCTCGGCATCCTCACGATCGGCTTTGTCGACTATGGCCTCGCCGTGGTGCGCCACAGCCGCGACCGCAGGATGCTGCGGCGGCCACGTTATCAGGCCGTGATCGCCGCTGTGGTGCTCTCGGGCGCGTGGTGCGGCTGGTATGGCTACACAGTCGGGCATCCGCTGATGATGCTGGTGGCCTTCATCGGCATCGTCGCGATGGCGATCCAGCAGCTCTATATCTGGCGGCGCGCTGATCCCCCGCGCCAGACCTACGTTGGGGAGCATTTCCGCGCGCTGATCGGGATGGGCATTTCCGCCTATACCGCGTTCATGTCGGTCGGGTTGATCCGGCTGGTGCCGGAGCACGTGTTCAACCCCGCGATCTGGGCCGGGCCGAGCGTGATCGGGGTCAGTCTGATCATCGGCTTCACCCTCAAGGCCAAGCGCACTGCCGCGCGCGCTCCCTCAGGCGCGCGCCCACATCCGCAATAGGTTGGCGATGGTCTTGTCGAGCGTGAGCAGCTCGGCGGATTGCGCGGGCAGCTTCTGGCGCAGCGCGGTGCGCAGGTTTTCAAGGTCGAACAGCATTTCGCGCTGGCCTGCATCGGCAACCAGGCTCTCGATCCAGCCGACACACACGATTCGCTCCCCGCGGGTGACGGGCTTGACCTCATGGATGCTGCCCGAGGGGTAGAGCACCAGGTAGCCGGCCTCGCCCTTCAGCTCCTGCGTCATCCCCGCGGCGTGGATCACCAACTCGCCGCCCTCGTATTCGCTGGGCGGGGTGAGGAACAAGGTGAAGGACAGGTCGGTCCGCAGCCGCAGCGCGCCCTTGCCCATCAGCGCATTATCGACGTGCGCGCCGTAGCGGCCATCCACCCCCGTCTTGCTGATCAACAAGGGCGAGAAGCGGCGCGGCTGGGCGGCGGCCTTGATCACGGCATTGTCTTCGATCAGCCGGGAAAGTTCGTCCTGCAAGGCGCGGCCGGGGGCGCTGTCCATCGCGGCCTGCAGGTTGCGCTTGACCTCGCGTGCCACGGCGCCCGCCGTCTCGCGCCCGTCGCGCCATTCGAGCATGCCAATCCGCTCTTGCAGGGCGGCAAGGTGCGCGGCATCGTCGAGAGCATTGATGACAAGGATCATGGAAGGAGGCTTAGCGCCCGCGCGGCCTCTCAGCAACGCCGGTGCTGGCGCGGCAATCAGCGCCGCAGCACGCCTTCGGCCAGCAGCCGGTTGACCCCGGCAGCAACCTGTTCGGGGATCAATCCACGCTCGCCCGCGCCTGCGCCCCACACGACATAGCGCAGGCCGACGAACACGTTCATCCCCATCACCGCCCAGGCCTCGAGCTCGCCCAGCCCTTCGCGGAACTCGCCGCTTGCTCCGCCTGCACGCAAACGGTCGGCGATGCGCGCGGCGATGGTTTGATAGTGCTGGCGGTAGCTTGCCGGATCAACGAACTCCGCCTCGTCGATGATGCGGTAGATTTCCTTGTGCTCGGCCGCGAAGTGCAGGAAGGCGGCCAGCGCCGCGCGTTCGATCTCGAGCGCGCCCATATTCTCCGTCAGAGCCGAGCGGGCGCTGGTGCGCACCTTCTCGCTCATGTCGGCCACCAGAGCGCGGAACAAGGCGTCCTTGCTGTCGAAATAGGTGTAGAAGCTGCCGAGTGCGACTTCGGCGCGGCGCGTTATCGAGCTGACCGAGGCCTCGTGGAAGCCCTTCTCGCCGAACTCCTCCGCCGCCGCATCAAGCAGCTTGCGCAAGGTGCGGCGCCCGCGCTCGGTGCGCGGCACCTTGGCATCGCTTCCCGCTGCCAGCGCGACCCTCGCCGCAGTGCCCTGAGTGTTGCTCATCCGCACCTCCCTCCACGCTTTCGGTAGGATGCACAAGGGGCATGCACAAGTCTAAACTTGAAAGGTGGTTCAACTTTCAATATCACGACATCCAGAGAGGTCCAGGAGAGGAACAGACCCCATGACAAAGACATTCACCAGCCGCACGCTGCTGCTTGCCGGTTGCGCCGGAATTGCCGCCTTTGCCGCGCCTGCCTATGCGCAGGATGCCGCAGCCGAACCCGCCGGCGCCAGCAAGGCGGACGACGGCCAGATCATCGTCACCGCGCGCCGCCGCGAGGAACGCCTGATCGATGTTCCGCTCTCGGTTACTGCACTTTCGGGCGAAAGCCTGACCCAGCAGGGCATCCAGGATCTCACCCAGATCGCCCAGCAGGTGCCCAACCTCACGCTCGAAGTGAGCCGCGGCACCAACACCACGCTCACCGCCTTTATCCGCGGCGTCGGCCAGCAGGATCCGGTCGCGGGCTTCGAGGCGGGCGTGGGTCTCTATATCGACGACGTCTATCTCAACCGCCCGCAGGCCGCGGTGCTCGACATCTACAATGTCGAGCGGATCGAAGTGCTGCGCGGGCCGCAGGGCACGCTTTACGGTCGCAACACCATCGGCGGCGCGATCAAGTATGTCACCGCCGCCCTGCCCGACGACACCAGCGTGATGGTGCGCGGCACCTATGGTTCCTATGATCAGGCCGATCTGATCGTCAGTGCCTCGACCCCGATTGGCAATAATCTCAAGATCGGCGCGAGCGGGGCGCGGCTTTCGCGCGGGGGCTTTGGCGACAACCTCACGCTTGGCTCCGAGAACTACAACAAGGACGTGTGGGCCGCGCGCGGCACGATCGAATTCGAAAGCGGCGGCTTCTCGGCCCGGCTTTCGGGCGACTACGTCAAAGACAATTCCGAAGCCCGCCAAGGCCACCGCTTCATCTCCGGCCTGCGCAGCGGCGCGCCGGTGCTCGATGATGTGTACGACACCCGTGCGGGCCTCGACATCGTCGACCAGGAAGTCGAAGCCTATGGCGGCGCGCTCACCATGGCGCTTGAGCTCAGCGACACGGTGACGATCAAGTCGATCACCGGCTACCGCGAGGATGCCTCAACCACCCCGATCGACTTCGACAGCCTTCCTGCGGTCGATGTCGATGTGCCGGCGATCTACGAGAACGACCAGCTCAGCCAGGAATTCCAGCTGCTTTACGAGAGCGACAATCTCTCGGGCGTGCTGGGCTTCTACTATCTCGACGCAAGCGCCTTCACCGCCTTTGACGTGGCGCTGTTCACGACGCTGAACGGACTTACCGCGCAGACGCTGGGCGACGTCGAGACCAAGACCTGGTCGGTGTTCGGCGATTTCACCTATGATCTCACCGACACGCTCAGCGTTTCCGTGGGTGGGCGCTACACCAATGACAAGCGCACCAGCCAGGTGCTGCGCACAACCTTCCTCGGCGGGTTCTCCAACCTGTTCGGCGGGACCGGCGCGCCGATCGCGGTCACCAGCAACTTCAACGGCAGCGCGACCTTCGAGGACTTCAACCCGCGCGCCTCGATCAGCTGGCAGCCGAATGCCGATCACAATGTCTATTTCACCTATTCGCAGGGCTTCAAGGGCGGCGGGTTCGATCCGCGCGGCCAGACAACCGCATGCCGCAACCCGCGCGGCGGCGCCTGCACCGCGGACGAAGTCTATGACTTCATGTCGTTCGACCCCGAAACGGTCGACAGCTTTGAACTCGGCTGGAAGGCCTCGCTGCTCGATAACCGCGTGAACATCAGCCTTGCCGGCTTCATCGCGCAGTACACCGATGTGCAGATCCCCGGCTCGGTCGGCTTCGATGCCAATGGTGACGGCATCAACGAGACCTTCATCGGCATCACCTCGAACGCCGGCGAGGCCGACGTCAACGGGATCGAGTTTGAAGGCAATGCGCTGGTCGGCAAGGACTTTGCCGGCGACGGCAGTCGCTTCAGCATCAACTGGTCGCTGGGCGTGCTCGATGCCAAGTACAACACCTTCATCGATGCTTTCGGTAATGACGTGGCCGACCAGCGCGTGTTCCAGAACACGCCCGAGATCACCGCGCATATGGGCTTCAACTTCGGCCTGCCGATGGCGGGCGGGATGACCGACTTCATCGGGCTTGCCTCGCTCCGGTCGGACGCGAGCCAGTTTGAAGTGCCCAACCCGTTCCTCGATCAGGATGGCTTCGTGCTAGTCGATGCGAGCGTGGTCTACACGGTCGACAGCGGGCTGTTCTCGATCGGGGTCCACGGCAAGAACCTGTTCGACAAGGAGTATGTGGTTGCCGGCTACAACTTCGTGGCGGGCGGCGTGAACGGCGCACCGTTTGTCCCGACGCTGGGCCGCGAAGGCACGCTGACCGGCTTCTACGGCGATCCGCGCCGCGTGTTCGTGACCGCACAGGTCAATTTCTAAAGCGCCTCTCCGAAGGGGGCGGCGGCCTCTCAGAAACCCACCGCCGCCCCCTTCCCCCCTTCCCTTGGACGGCGCGAACAGGCATAGACGCGGGCCATGCACGACATCCGCCTGATCCGAGAGAATCCTGAAAGCTTTGATGCAGCTCTGGCACGGCGCGGGCTTGAACCGCTGGGCGCCGGGCTGATCGCACTCGACGAGGAACGCCGCGCGCTCACCACGCAGGTGCAGGTCGCGCAGAGCCGCCGTAACGAGGCGAGCAAGCTGATCGGCGCGGCGATGGCCAAGGGCGACAAGGACGCTGCCGAGGCGCTCAAGGCCGAGGTTGCCGCACTCAAGGACGCAATGCCTGCGCTCGAAGGCGACGCAGACGCGCTGGCAGCGAAGCTCAAGGCAGCGCTCGAGATCATCCCAAACCTGCCCGCCGCCGATGTGCCGCATGGCGCAGGCGAGGAGGAGAATGTCGAGTTAAGCCGCTGGGGCACCCCGCGGGAGTTCGACTTTACCGCCAAGGAACACGCCGACATTGCGCCTGCCCTCGGCATGGATTTCGAAACCGGCGTGCGGCTCTCAGGCGCACGCTTCACCTTCCTGCGCGGCGACACGGCGCGGCTGCACCGGGCGCTCGGCCAGTTCATGCTCGACGTCCAGACCCGCGAACATGGCTACGAGGAATGCAACCCGCCGGTGCTGGTCGGCGACGATGCCATGTATGGCACCGACAAGCTGCCCAAGTTTGCCGAAGACAGCTTCTGCACCACCAACGGGCGCTGGCTCATCCCCACCAGCGAAGTCAGCCTCACCGCCAGCGTCATGGGCGAATTGCTCGACGAGAGCGCGCTGCCCATGCGCCTCACCGCGCTGACCCTGTGCTTCCGATCGGAAGCGGGCGCGGCGGGACGCGATACGCGCGGGTTCATCCGCCAGCACCAGTTCGAAAAGTGCGAACTGGTCAGCATTGTGCGCCCCGAAGATAGCGAGGCCGAACACCAGCGCATGGTCCGCGCCGCAGAGACCATCCTCGAACGCCTGAACCTGCCCTATCGCAAGCTGTTGCTGTGCACCGGCGACATGGGCTTTGGCGCGCGCAAGACTTACGACCTTGAGGTGTGGCTGCCGGGGCAAGGCGCCTACCGCGAAATCTCGTCCTGCTCGAACACCGGCGACTTTCAGGCCCGCCGCATGAACACGCGTTACCGCGTCGCCAAAGAGACTGGGGGCGAGCAGAAGACCACCCAATTCGTCCACACCCTCAACGGCTCGGGCCTCGCGGTCGGGCGTACGCTGGTGGCGGTGATCGAGAATTACCAGAACGCCGACGGCTCAGTCACCGTGCCGGACGCATTGCTGCCTTACATGGGCGGCGTCACGAGGCTGGAGCCGGTCACCTGATGCGCATCCTCCTTACCAATGACGACGGCATTCACGCCCCCGGATTGGCGGTGCTGGAGGAGATCGCGCTGCAGTTCTCCGACGATATCTGGATCTGCGCGCCGTCCGAGGAGCAGTCGGGCGCGGGCCACTCGCTCACCCTGACGCGCCCCGTGCGCCTGCAAAAGCTCGGCGAGCGGCGCTTTGCTGTCACCGGAACGCCGACCGATTCGGTGATGATGGCGCTGCGCACGGTCATGCCCGATGCGCCTGATCTGATCCTCTCGGGGGTCAACCGCGGGGCCAACCTTGGCGATGATGTCACCTATTCGGGCACCGTCTCGGCCGCGATCGAGGGCGCGCTGGCAGGCATCCGCTCGATCGCCTTCAGCCAGGTCTATGCCCGCGAAGGCATGGGCGATGATGTGCCCTTCGGCGCGGCGCGCGAATGGGGGCCGAAGGTGCTCAGCCCCCTGATCGACGCGCCGATGGCCGAGCGCACGCTGATCAACGTCAACTTTCCCGCGCTTGTACCCAAGGCGGTCAGAGGCATCCGCGTCGTGCGGCAGGGCTTCCACGACTATTCGCGGGGCAGCATCGTCGAAGGCCGCGATCCGCGCGGCTATCGCTATTTCTGGTTCGGCCTGCACGCGATCGAACACACGCTCGATCACGGCACCGATCTCGAAGCGATCGACGACGGCTACGTCGCGGTGACCCCCTTGCAACTCGATCTCACCCACTATTCGACCATCGGCGTGCTGGCCGACCGGTTCGGCGGCTGAGGGAAAGACGCGGCAGGATGGCCCCCAAGACCAGCCGCAACCCGTTCAAGCGCAAGCCACTGCTGGCCGAGCAGTTTCAGCCGCTGCGGCGGCAAGTCCGGATACCGGTCTGGGGCGATCTCGGCATCCGCATGACACTGGCCTTCGGGCTTATCGCGCTGGTGGTGATGATCCACTGGTGGGACCGTGCCGGGCTCAAGGACAATTACGACGATCACATCAGCTTTCTCGATGTGGTCTATTTCACCATGATCAGCATCACCACCACGGGCTTTGGCGACATCGCCCCGATCTCTGACCGCGCGCGGCTGATCGAGGCGGTGATCGTCACGCCGGTGCGGATCGCGGTGCTGTTCATCTTCGTGGGCGCGGCCTACGATTTCGTCATCAAGCGCAGCTGGGAGAAGTTTCGCATGGCCCGCATCCAGGAAGAGCTGACCGGCCACGTGGTGGTGCTTGGCTATGGCGTCTCGAACGGCCAGAGCGTCGGCGAGCTGATCGAACGCGGGGTCGACCCGCGCAGCATCGTGGTGATCGATCCCTCCGAGGATCGTCTCGCCGAGGCCGAGAAGCTCGGGGTCAACGTCATGGCCAGCGATGCCACCCGCGACGAGACCTTGAAGGCGGTGCGCATTGCCGAAGCGTCGAGCGTGCTGGTCAGCGCCGGGCGCGACGATACCTCGATCCTGATCGTGCTCACCGTCCGCCATCTCGCGCCGCACGTGCCGATCAGTGTGGTGGTACGCGCGGACGACAACGAAT